>VOFJ01003217.1_pt1 | contig 175185 bp, 217 predicted proteins | sample 5384081 | NCBI WGS metagenome assembly VOFJ01 (sample SAMN12384729, study PRJNA508395) | human gut metagenome | isolation source: healthy gut I | host: Homo sapiens | reverse complement strand
GTGGAGCTTTGCGTGGGCAATCTCGTGAATGGCGGTCTTGACCGTCTGGATTTCGCTCATGCCCTCCTGAATGGCAATGCGGCTTTCAACCGGCGAGAAGAATCCCTTTGCACCGCCCGGAATGTCCTCAAAGGAAATAGGGACGGGAGATTCCTGCCTGAGCGCGTCGAAGAACGCCTCGTAGTTTTCGACGGTGCCTTTCAGTTCATCGACGATGATGTCCGGAAGCTCCTTGCCGTCCGTCTGGGAAACATCGAAGACACTGACCACCTTGAAGGCAGGACGCAGAACCTCAACCGTCTCCGTGACAGCCTTCCGTCTGCACCGATCACCGGCTTCTGCGTCAAAGGATCAATCTTCTCGCGCTCTTCCTGCGCCTTGTACGGCGCGGGCGCAAGAATCTTGATGCCCTTTTCGCCCTTCATGACCTGACGGTCGAAGTTACGTTGCCACGAGGTATAACCGGCAACATAGGTTGCCTCCGGCTTCTGCATCGCAATGAGCAATGTGTTGTTGAAGGAATAGTTGTAGAACTTGGACATCGTGCGGAGGTATTCTTTGAATCGCTCGATTCAAAAAGCTCCTTGATGCCCTGTTCCAGCTTGTCCGTAATTTCGCGGACTTGCTGTGCATTTTTGCTTTCAGCCATCTCAAACCTCCATTTCTTATTTGCTTTCGGTGAAGAAAACCCCGTTTGAGATTTGCTCAATAAACGAGCCTTTACCTCAGACGGGGTTTCTCTGCGTGTCAGCCGACGATGAAAGATGTTATCCTCCTTCTCCCATTCAATCAGTCTGTCAAACAGCTCCGGGTGTTTTGTAATCATGTGCAACAGCTCTTCGTCGCTTGCATTGGGACAGAACCAGCAGCCGTTTCTCCGGCAGTGAGCATAAATTGGGGAAAGCAGCCCGTGTTCCTGACAGAGCTTGTAGGCGTCCGCCTCGGTCATGCCGTACTTGGCAAGCAGACTGACCTTCGTCACGCCGTCCAGACGAGCAAGACGTTTGGCTCATCCTCTGCGATGCCGACATAACTCACGGTGTCCGGAGAAAGCGCGGCATTGTACTTGCGGACGGGCGGGATTTTGCAGTCCCGATTGACTGCACACATACCAGCCCATGCGAAGCCGCGAACCTCGCCCTTATGCGGTCCACGGGTGATGACATGATGGAACACGTCATCGTAGGTCTTGTCTGCATGGAGAATGGTGAACTTGATGCCCAGCTCCCTTTTTTCACAGAAGGGCTTGAGCCGGTCATAGATAAAGTCCCGGTGTTCCGGGACTTCGCCGCTTGTGTCCTGTCGAACATGACCTCGCTGAAAACCGCCTCGTCCAGCGGTTCCTTGTGCTGTGCAGCCAGCAGGAGCGTCGCTACGCTGTCTTTGCCTCCGCTGCAAGAGGCAACATACTTCGGGCGGCTCATCGGTCGAACTCCATCTTGAAGCTGACGTATTTGCCGCCGCTGTCATCCAGCCGGATCACCGCGTCGTAGAGCTGAGGCTTCTTCGGCGTGTAAAGCCCGGTCACGCGGCACCAGCCCTTGTCCAGCAGCTCCTTTGCAATCCTCTTGGTCAGCTTCTTTTTCTTGCTGGAAAAGAACTTATTGTCTTCCCACAGGCAGAAGGAGCAGTCCTTGTTCGAGCAGTAGAAGTTGCCCTTACCGACGTAGACCGGAGAGCCGCAGCGGGGGCATTTGCCGATTTCCTCCTTGCCCGTGCCGAAACGCTGGGCTTCGGCATCGGAGAGGAACGGGTAGGCTTTCACGAGATCCCCGGTCATCCGGACAATGCCGCTGAGAAGGCGTCTGCATCCGCGTTGCCGCGCTCAATCTCCATGAGCGTGTTTTCCCATTCCGCAGTCATTGTGGGAGAGGTGATCTGTTCCGGCAGGACGCAGACAAGGTTGCAGCCGTCCTTTGTGGGAATAAGGGATTTGCCTTTGCGCTCTGCAAAGCCGGACTTCACCAGCTTTTCAATGATACCGGCGCGGGTCGCGGGAGTGCCGAGACCTTTCTTCTCGGTGTCATCGTCAAACTGATCGTTTCCGGCAGTCTCCATCGCAGACAGGAGCGTGTCTTCCGTGTACTGCTTCGGAGGCGTTGTGAAGTGTTCGGTAACGCTGGCAGACACACCATCCAGAACATCGCCCTCATGGACTTCGGGCAGGGACTTCACGGGATCGTCCTTTTCCTTCGTTTTGAGGGATGCCTTGAACAGTTCCTCGACGGCTTTCCAGCCGTTTTGAACGACGGTCTTGCCCTTGGTTTTGAACGCATAGCCCTCGCAGGAGAGCGTGATCTGCGTTTCTGCGTAGGTGTGCTTCTCGCCGGTCGCACACAGAAGGCGCATCCCGACAAGATTGAGAATTTTCTGCTCTGACTGAGGGAGCGCCGAAACATCCTGCTTTTCGAGCTGGACGGTCGGGAGAATGGCGTGGTGATCTGTGACCTTGCTGTTGTCGGTTACGCGGGCAATGTCCGGAGTGACCGAAACATCGGAGAAAAGCGGAAGCTGGCGGCAGACGATAGAAATGACCTGACGGGCAGTGTCCTCCATATCATCCGTAATGAACTGGCTGTCCGTGCGCGGATAGGTCAGGAGCTTCTTTTCGTAGAGTGTCTGTACGAGATCGAGCGTCTGCTGGGCAGTGAAGCCGTAGTAGCGGTTTGCCTCGCGCTGCAAGGTGGTCAGATCGTAGAGCTTCGGAGGGTTGACGGTTTTCGTCTCCCGCTTGAGAGAAGAAACGACGGCTTGCTTTTTCTCGCAAGCCGCCGCAATTCTCTTTGCTTCCTCTTCGGTTTTGACCTTTTCCAGATCGGCGGTCAGATCGCCCTTGCCGACGTGGACGTTGAAATACTTCTCCTTATGGAACGTGGAGATTTTCCCGTCGCGCTCCACCAGCATTGCAAGGGTCGGCGTCTGGACGCGCCCGACCACCAGCTTCTTGTGATAGAGCGTGGTGAAAAGGCGGGTGCCGTTGATACCGACAATCCAGTCTGCCTTCGAGCGGCTGAGTGCCGCTTCATAGAGGCGGTCAAATTCCTTGCCGTCCCGGAGATGATGGAAGCCTTCGCGGATGGCGGAGTCCTCCAATGAGCTGATCCACAGACGCTTGAAAGGCTTGGTGCATCCGGCTTTGTTGTAGACCAGTCGGAAAATCAGCTCACCCTCGCGTCCTGCATCGGTTGCGCAGACCAGCTCGGTAACGCGCTTGTCCTTCATAGAGCGGACAGCACCTTGAACTGCTGTGCTTTGTCCTTTGTGACCTCGAACATCCAGCTTTCCGGAACAATGGGCAGATCGTCATACCGCCACTTGGCATACCGCTCATCGTAGGAGCTGGCGTCTGCCAGCTCCACCAAATGACCGAAGCACCACGAAACGATGTAATTACCGCCCTCCATATAGCCGTCCTTACGGGACGTCGCGCCCAGTACCTTTGCGATGGACTGGGCAACGCTGGGCTTTTCAGCAATGACTAAGATCAATCTTCATCACCTTCCGTTTCGGCATCCTCCGCGATCTGCGGCTCATCATCCTCGTTGATGTACGGCTCTTCCTCGTAGCCTTCATCATCGAAGAAGTCCATGTCCTCATCCTTGGGCTTTCTGCCCTTGACGAACTTGATGTAGTAATAAGCTGCACCCGCAGCACCGGCAAGAACGAAGATGACGAGGATCACGCCAATGTTGGATTTCTTTTCGGGTTTAGGGGCGGGAGCATCGGTTTCCGCATCCTTGTCCGGCTCAGGTGTAGCGGGGGCTGTGCCGGTGCATTCGCTCATGTTGGTCTTGCAGACCGGGCAGTCGGTATTGACTTGACCGGCAGCGCATTTTTCCTTGCAGTTACAGGTGGTCAGAGCCGCCGCAGTGTCATCATCCAGCAGCGCAAGCAGATCGCTCTCATCGACCATGTTCAGGAAGTACGTCTGGTACTGTTCCTCGTCCTCGTTGATGGGCGCATCGTAGTCAATGACGATATAGAAGGTGTTGCCGTTCTTCGTCTGGATGGTGATGAACTGCTTGTTGGTTGCCTTGTCATAGAGCAAGTCGCGGGTGTAGGCATTGCCCTCATCGTCAATCGGCTCACCCTTCGGCTTTTCCGGGGTGGGAGTGACTGCAGGCTGCTGTTCGGGCTGGGTTGCCTCGGTAACCGGGAAGGTTCTGATCGGTGTCATCGGCATAGGCAAACGCAGTGACAGAGAAGCAGGACAGAACCATAACGCAGACCGCAAGGACGGTCAGAAAACGAAACTTCTTACGCATTGTCGATTACCTCCGTATTTTCAGCGGGCTTGGTGCCGCCCTTCATGGAAGACAGGAACGCCATGATCTGATCCTTGTCCATCACCATAGAGCGCACGGTATTGATGATTTCAAGGTTTTCCAGCTCCGTCTTCTTGTCGTACAGCTCCTTGAGCTGACCTTCGATTTCGGACTTCTTCTTTTCAGCCTTCTCAATGTCGGAGAGGACTTTCTGATACTTGGGATTCATGCAAAACTCCTTTCTTTTAATAGGCGGGTCTTCCGAAGGCGTAGAAATGCTGCTGCCAGTAGGAAGAGTTGATGGATGTGTACTGAATGGGATCGCCGCAGTGGATCATGACGCCACCACCGACGTAAATGCCGACGTGAGACACGCCGGGGGTGTCATACGTTCCGACGAAGAAGATAAGATCACCGGGCTGGGCGTTCGCTTTTGAAACCGGCGTGCAGACATTGTAAAGCCCCTGTGCGCCCAGCCGTCCGGTATTCACAAGACCGCTGTTCGTGAGAACATAGCTGACGAAGCCGGAGCAGTCAAAGGATGTGTCGGGATTGGAGCCGCCCCACACATACGGATAGCCGAGATACTTTTCCGCCTCGGTGATCAGTGTCGCAAACTTCTCGTCGTTCAGGTATTCCGGGTTGACATCGTAGTCAGCGGGCGGATTTGTGATGTACTTGTCCACATAGGGGGAGTTACCGAACAGATCCTCGCGGTTGCCAAGCACCGACATATACGTCGCGTACATGGAAAGCTGTTCCTGAGACATGATGTAGACCGGGACATGGGAGAGATTGAAGTTTTCGAGCTTCACGTTGCAGATGTAGTAGTCATACGGAACGCGGTAGGTTTCCGTGTGCGTGTTGCCGTCTGCATCCGTCCATATGTCGGTCTCTGTGCGGTATCTCGTTTCGACGATAACCTCTTCGGTGAGGATGTACTGCTTTTCAAACAGCATTTGGAGCGTACCCTGCACCTCGTCCAGCGTGAACTCGCCCTCATGGAGAGCCGAGAGAATGGAGATCAGCACATACGGGTCATGCTCAATATCATCCAGATCGAAGTGATACTCGTCGTAGTCATGGGTGCTTTCGTATGTGTCGAGATAGCGTTGCAGATCTTGCTCCATCCGGCAATACTGCGTTTCTGCGGCCAGCATCGCATCATCCTCGCTGAGATAGGAGGACGCAATTACCGACGAACCGGTAGAGGTGAGCATCGAACACGAGCTGATACCGGCACCGAGCAAAACGAGAAGGGCAACTCCGACGCCGATCCAGATAAAGACCTTCTTGTTTTTCTCAAAGAACTCCTTAATCTTGTCGGATGCCTTCTCGCCGAGCTTCTTGCCGGTATTCTTCGTGGCAGTCCCGGCAGTCTGAGAACCGGCATTCCGAGCGGCGGCATATTCCTTCTTGATGTTCTGCTTCTGGTAGTGCTTGTTCATGTTCTGCTTCTTCATCTCAGGATGCCCCTGCTGATTTCTCTCATATTGGAGCTTCGCATCCGCAGCATCCGCCTTGTGTTCCAGCTTGGAGACCTTCTCATAGGGCTTGTTGACGCTTTTTTCTCTGTGATGACGGAAATGCCGAGCAGCAGTCTCTGCGGCGATCTCCGTTTTGTGCGCCCCCTCGACCGCCGAGTTTTCCTGCTCGACCTCATGGATTTTGCCGTGAATGCCGGAGGCAAGAGTGTCACCGACCTTGCGGACGGTTTTGTCTGCCTCGAATTGCAGCTTGCCCTTGCCCTTCGGCTTTTTCAGCTCATCTTCAAAATGAAGGCGGGTTTTGCCCTTGCCGGTTTCCTCATCAAAGACACGCTCTTTCTTGAGAACCTTGTGCGTGGGTAGCTTCTCGCGGGCAGCGTCCAGACGCTCATGCGCCTTTTCGGACTTCCTTTCGAGCTTCTGCATCCGCTTCGTGGTCGAGACGGCATCGTCCGAGACCGGCTTTGCAGAGGCAGTCTCCGCCGCTTGAGTGAGAATGGCATCTGCATCCACTGCTTCAACCGCAGAGGTCTTGCGCAGCTTGTGCGTGACAACCGTTTCGGCAATCACCGTGCCGCTATGAGAAGAAACACCGTGCTGCTCTAAGGTTGGAGGCTTGAACGGCGTTTCTGGCGAAGGCAGCGGTTCAGGTGCATTCTGGGGTGGATTTTCTGCCCTTTTCTCTTCTGTGACGGACGTTTCCGAGAGCGGCTGTGTGTCGTTATCCTCGGCGTGTTCCGCCTGAAACTGACGCTGCTGACGGCGCATCTGCACCTTTTTCTGTTCCTCCGGAGAAAGAGCTTCGGAAGGCGCGGCTGTCTCACCGGGCTTCACCAGCTCTGCTTCTTCCAGCCGCTTTGACACGCGCTGCTCGGTGCCAGCCGTCAGGTTTTCTTCAACCGCGCCTTCTCGCTTCATCCGCAGAACAACCTTGTCGCGGGCTTTAAGCTCCGGTTCCTTGGCCATCAGGTTTCACCTCCAATCCGCTTGTAGGCAAGCTCGGTGTACGCCGGATTCAGCTCGATGCCCACGAAATGACGCCCCATCTGTGAGGCAACCATGCCGGTTGTGCCGCTCCCCATGAAGGGATCAAGCACAATGCCGCCTTCTGGACAACCGGCGAGAAGACAGGTCTCAACCAGCTTTGGAGGGTAGGCGGCATAGTGACCGCCCTTGAAGGGAACGGTGTTGATCTTCCAGACATCGCGCTTATTGCGGAGCGGATTGATGTCACTGTCCTTGATCTCACCATGCTCACGAGGGCGGTTGATGGACTGCGGCTGAGGCTGACCGGGAACGGGTTTGCCGTATTTGTTGCCGCCCTTCATGCCGCGCTTGAGACGTTCTGCCGTTGCGGGGGCAATCGGCTCGGAGATCGCCTTGTAGTCGAAGAAATACTTCTTGGACTTTGAGAACAGGAAAATATGCTCATAGCAGCGGGCGCAGCGGTCTTTGACGCTCTCCGGCATGGGGTTGTCCTTCATCCAGATGATGTCGTTGCGCAGATACCAGCCGGTATCGCGGAGGGCAAAAGCCAGCATCCACGGAATGCCGATCATGTCCTTCGGCTTGCAGCCCTCAACCTTGTTGTTGAGAGCCACAGCCTGACCGCTTCTGCCGTTGGGGTTCTTCGGGTCAACGAAATCGCCCTGATTGCCTTTCCCGGCGTAGGTGTCCGAGATGTTCAGCCAGAGCGTACCATCCGGACGCAAAACGCGCCTGACTTCGGTAAACACTTCCGTCAGGCGCGAAATATATTCCTTCGGCGTTGTCTCTCTGCCGATCTGAGCCTCCATACCGTAATCACGGAGCGCGTAATACGGAGGGGACGTCACACAGCAATGAACGCTGTCATCGGGCAGGGCTTTCAGGATTTCAAGGCAATCGCCGGTATGAATGATGTCAAGCTCTATAAAAACCAGCTCCTTTCTTCGGATTTGAGCGCATATCAGTCGGAGTAATACTCGTCCGGCTCGTAATCCTCATCTTCCGTGAAGTCCTCGTCGAGATCGTCAATCTCGTCCGCCCATCGGTCGAAGATTTCCTCGGCTTCCTTCGCCGCCTCACGATAGAGGCTCAGGCGGTTCGTCTCAAAGGCGGCAAAGGCGGGGACGAACTTGCCGAACTCGCGGATTGCCTTCACATCCTGCGTGCGCATATCTGCAACGCACTGAATAATTTCGGACATCGTGAGCAGATCGTCGATCATCAGCTCATACTCGTCCTTGGGGATAGTAACGGTTTCATCATCCGCCGCGTCTACGAAAGGGGTATTCTCGTCGCTGTTGCTGCTTTCGGGAACATCAACCTTGAAGTAGAAACCGATCATATCCACAGATACCTTGGTCATAATCTGACGTGCCTCCTTGACCTTTTCGTCGATGTCATCCCTCACATGGAGGTAGGCGCGGTGATGCTTCTTGAGATCGCTTTCCAGTCGGATCAGATCGGTCAGCTCCCACAGAGCCTTAAACAGCGCGGAGGTGTTCTCTCCGTATTCGATAGCGTCCGCGTAGGGAATGGTAATCATCTTGTTGTTCATATTCAAAAATCCTCCTATTAGTTCTGTACGGTTTCTTCGGGTTTGGTGGTCATGATGCGGTAGAGCTGGGTGTCCTTCGGGAAATCGTCCTTGAAGGGAACGATGGTCGAGCCGTAGAAGATCAGCCCCTCACCGGCGTTGGAGTTGGTGATGTAGTTCTGCTGGCTGGGCGAGATGTTCAGCGCCTTCGAGAGAATCTGCCGGTCGCCGGACGCCTGATTCAGAAGGTAGACAAAATCCGAGTTTTCAAAGATGTTCTCTACCTCGCGGGAGGCAAGAAGATCCTTGACGTTCTGCGGTGATTCCGGTGGAATGCCGCCCCACTTTCTGAAACGCTTCCAGATTTCTACGCTGTACGCGGCGGTCTGTTCCTCTTTCAGCAAAAGGTGGAACTCGTCCATGTAGTAGCGAGTTGCCTTGTGCTGGGCGCGGTTGATGGTGACTCTGTTCCACACCTGATCCTGCACAATCAGCATACCGAGCTTCTTGAGCTGCTTGCCGAGTTCGCGGATGTCATAGCAGACGAAGCGGTTGTTGACATCCACATTCGTTCTGTGATTGAAGACGTTCAGAGAGCCGTGAACATAGATTTCAAGGGCAGTTGCGATGCGCTGTGCCTCCGGCTCCTTCTGATTTCTCAGAATGTTGTAGAGGTCTTCAAGGATCGGCATTTTCTCCGGCTTGGGGTCTGCAAGGAACTCCTGATAGACCATGCGGACACTGCGGTCAATGATGGTCTTCTCAACCGGCTGCAAGCCGTCCTTGCCGCCGACAATCAGCTCGCACATGGAGAGAATGAAGTCGGATTTCAGCGTCAGCGGGTTTTCCTCTTCGGAGTAGTTCGTGTTGATGTCCAGCGGATTGATATAATCCGTGCTGACCGGCGAGATGCGGATGACCTGACCGCCGAGCTTCTGTACGAGGGGGAAATACTCGGCTTCGGGGTCGCAGACGATGATGTCATCCTCTGTGATGAGGAAGGCGTTCGTCATTTCACGCTTGGCAGAGAAGGACTTACCGGAACCGGGTGTACCCAAGATCAGCCCGTTGGGGTTCTTGAGCTGCTTGCGGTCCACCATGATCATGTTGTTGGACAGCGCATTCAGCCCGTAGTAGAGAGCTTCGCCGCCCTGAAAAAGCTCCTGCGTGGTGAACGGCACGAAAACCGCTGTGCTGGAAGTGGTCAGTCCGCGCTCAATCTCCACCTGATTGACGCCGATAGGCAGAGAGGACATCAGCCCCTCTCCTGCTGGAAATCAAGACGTTTGAGCGCACAGTTGTACTTCTGAGCGATGGCGGCGGTCTGGAAGACCGCATTTTCGAGCTTCTGGCGATTGGTTGCTGTATTCATGATGAGGATGGTCACGAGGAACAGTCTCTCGTTGCGGGTCTGGAGATCCTGCAACAGACGCTTTGCCTCGCCGCCGAAGGTAGCGAGATCGGACGGGATGATGTCCATATCGTAGCCGGAGCGGACTGCCTTTTTCTGCTCTTCGATCTTCATTTTGTCGAGGTCGGTGATCTTCGACTTGATGCTCTTGATTGCCTTTGCCTGGTCAATCGTCCGGATATGAAAATTGACCGTAATGTTGCTGTCCATCTCAAGGAAGTCGGCAAGCATACGGTCATTGAGTTCCGGCGCGAGGATTTGGAGAAGCTCACCGCGCCAACGGTTTTTCCCATCTTGAAGCACTTGCCTTCACGGAAGTCAAAGGAAGTGGGCGCGATGAAGTCCTTCGTGCTGAGTCCTGTCCGGGCAACCATGTCGAAGGAAAAGCGGAACGGCTCATTGGTGTCCATGTTGAACACATCATGAAGCACTTTCAGCCGTTCGTAGCCGGACAGCGGCTCCGTCCTCACGCCGAGGGTTTTGAAGTTGTTGAGGATATCGGTTTCAATGCGTTCGAGCTTCGGCTTTGCCGTGCGGAGGGAGTCCGCCTCAATGCCGAAGGTGATGTACTTCTCTTGATCAGCCCGTTGTTGCCCTTGGTGAGCTGGCTTTGCAGCATACCGGAATACTCGGAGCGGATGTCGTTGAAGGCGTCCTCCTGTGCCGGAATGTTGATGCGCTTGCGGAACTCATTGAGGCTTGCCTTCTGATTGATGAAGGAGAGCTGGACGAAAATCGAGCTATCGAAGTAGTTCAGAAAGTCGCACCAGTTCTCAAAGATAGCAGTTTTGTCCTCGTTCTGCGCGAGCTGGTAGTTGATGTCCTCAAAGGCGATGGACTTCGTGTAGAGGCGGCTGTTCACCTTGCAGATACCGTCACGGCACATCTCCACATAGGGAATGGTCTGCTGGGCGGACTTGCGGACTTTCTTTGCCTTCCTGTCCTTTTTCTTCTGCATGACGATCCGCTTCTTCTCCTGAGCGGAAAGGGCATCGCCGTAAATGACGCCGTTTTTGACCGTCATCTTAGGCTTTGCCTTTGCTGTGCTGTTGTTCAAGCTGCAATTCCTCCTGTTCTTTGATTTTCTGCTGAATTTCAGCATAGAGATTGTTTGTGCGATAGGGACGCACCTTGTCCCGGATGAACATGGACTGTACGATGTGGTACAGATACTTTTCGGCGGGCTGACCGTCCTTCTCGTAAAGCGCGAAGAAGATGAACGGGAGCATGATCACCACCATCAGCATTGCCGCCGTAGACAAGTCGAGATGTGCCTTCGCCAGAAAGAAGATCGGAACGCCGACTGCCGCAGCGATGGAAAAGCAAATAAGCTGCCGCTTGGTCAGGTTGAACATGACCTTCGTTTTGACGCGGTTAAGATCCTTCGGGACCGGAACAAATGCCATTGACTGTTTCCTCCTTTCCAAGCTGCTTTTCGTAGCGCAGCTTCATTTGTGCGGGATATTGATCCTCCTTCGGTTGACGCTTGCCCGTCCAGCGAAGCCCACCCGCTTTGCCTTGACAGATCCAGCCGGAAGCCCGAAGGCTTGCACCGTTTTCGCTTTCCAGCGTGTATGTGATGATGCGCTTATAGCCCATAGCCGCAGCAGCTCTTGCCGCCGCACCGTAGAGAAAGCTGCAAGCGTTCTTCGCCCCGTTGGTGCATAGCCTTGTGACCTCCAATGTGAAGCCGTCATCCAGATACCGGCTGACGGGACGCCCGGCGATGATTACACCGACCAGCTCACCGTCTGCTTCACAGCCAATGGAAAACTTGTGACCGGCAACCGGCTTGTGATGTCGGTGATACTTCCGGACATACTCGTTGGCGTCACGAAGAGAGATGGGTTTTAGCCGCAGCATGGTGTTTCCTCCATAGGAAGATGAGCCGTGCATTCGACCTCGTTGCCCCAAACGTCCCAGCCTTCGGGAGACTGACGGCAAAAAGCTCTACGCGGGGAAGGTCTCCCATGAGCCGAACAATGCGCTCCCGCGCCTCATCCGGCTTTTTGGAATGCTCTTCAATATGACTGAGAATGACCTGACGCACACCGGCGTCAACACGCTTCGGGTGTCCCTTTGTAGCAAGGATGCAGATTTCGGCATTCGCCCTTGTCCAGTAGCCCATGCCGGTAAAGAGATCGTCGTTCCTTCGGTTTTGCTTCACCCATACAAAAGCCACGGTCTTATAAGAAAATCCCCATGCCGTCAGCACTTCGAGTGCTTCACAGAGGCACGGGAACGTGATCCAGAGGAACAGAGTGCAGTCCTTAGCGGCAAGCTCACCGACCGGAAGTGCCTTGATGTCTTCAATGCACATCGTCGGGTAGTGGCTTTCCGCCGACCGTCCCTGTCCCTTCTTGGAGTAAGTCCGATACGCCCAAGGGGGATCGGCGTAGATGATGCTGTACTTCTTCATGCTGCCGACCTCCTTAGTGCGCATGGAAGATGGATTTTGCGAGGCTTCCGGTCTTGAACAGCGAGAAGCACAGAATGACCGTGTACGCTGCCACAGAGAACAGAGCCGAGTGAATGTTGTCTGCGATAATCATGCCGTTGATCAATACTGCATAGATGCCGACGCAGACCATGATGAGAAAGCCCTGAAATGCCAGAGCGAACAGACCTTTCAGATAGTTCGTGCCGATGCTGCCCCATTCGCGGTTGCTCATGGTTGCGATGGGAATAGGCGCAATGCTCACGGTGCAGTAAATCTCAATCATGCGCCCGTAGAGGATAACCGTAATGAGGATTGCCATGATTTTGAGGCACAGGCTGATCAGGAGCGTTTCTATCGACAGTCCGAGCAGTTCTCCGACACCCATGTTCTCCATGCCGGTACGCATCTGCGCAATCGTCGAATCAATATCAATACTCGTGTTGCCGTGAATGACACCGGCTGCGCCGGAAACCACGTTCTGCCCGATGTCGAATACTGCCATCACGATGTCAAACGTATGTGTCACGAGGTAAATCGCCACAGCCGCCTTGAAAAACCACTTGAAGAACATCCATGTGTCCATGTCATGAAGGTTGTTTTTCTCGGTGATCATGGAAATCAGCTCGTAGCACAAAACAAAGGTGATGATGATACCAGCGATGGGGACTATCACGTTTTCGGATAGTCCCCGGATCATCTGGTACACGCCGCCGTTCCAGCCGGACGGGGTTTGCCCGACTCGGCGGCAATCGTTCCTACCTTCTCGTTGACATCGGTGAACATATTGGTCAGGTTGCTCTCGATCCATCCGATTAGCATATCCTTGAGAGCCTGTTCGATCTTTTCTAAAATGCTGCCCAATATTTCACCACCCTTCGGTTAAGCTGGGCTTGCCGTGGATTAGCCGAACAAACCGGAGAGCAGGGGGATGAGGGTCGTGCCGATCAGCACCACACCGCCGCCAGCCATGAGCTGCTTGATGCCCTGAGACTTAGCCCCGGGATTGTCGTTGCCGTAGCCTTCCATGAGGTTGACAACGCCCCACACCGCAAGACCCGCGCCGAGCGCGATAACGAGCGTCTGGAGAACCGTAACTGCCTGATTGATAAATGCCATACTTGAATTTCCTCCTTAAATCGTTGGTGAATTGTGAGGGGCGAGTGCCTTTTCCGCAGCCGCCCCGAAGGTTACTTCTGCGCGGCTGCCGTATTAACCGAACAGACCGGAGAGCAGAGGGATGAGGGTCGTGCCGATCAGCACCACACCGCCGCCAGCCATGAGCTGCTTGATACCCTGAGACTTGGCACCGGGGTTATCGTTGCCGTAGCCCTCCATGAGGTTGACAACACCCCACACTGCAAGACCTGCGCCGAGGGCGATGACGAGCGTCTGAAGAACCGTGACAGCCTGATTGATGAAAGCCATAGATTTTCCTCCTTGAATCGATGAAGTTGAGTGTGTATTTTTGAAAATGGGCATAAAAAAAGAAGCCCCGTCGCTGTTCTGCTTTGGGAGCCATTAGGCTTTACCCACTGCGCAGTGCAGCGACGGGGCTTTAATCCACATCGACCTCGCCCATATCATAGAGGTCGAATGTGTCATCGGGCTTGACTACCAGCTTGTGCTGCCGGTACTTCTCGATGTCAAAGGCGTTCCGCTTATCATAGTCGGAGAGCTGCCGGTATTTTGGATGCTTCGTAATGTCGTATTTGTTACTGAGAAAAGGTCTCACGCCTCGAAGCTGCAAAATACACTTGCTCCGTCCATGACGGCAATCTCATCCTGAGACATCAATTCCTTGCCGGTTTTCTGATAATTCAAGCCGTAGGAGTTGTTGTTGGAACGGGTTTCCGAGGTGTTGTAAAGGTCGATTGTCTCCTTGCCCAGCACCTCGCTGATTTCCTTGAGCGTCGATTTCTCCTTTCCGCCGAGGAAAAGTGTGCAGTCGCAGTTGCCCGTGATGGTGTCCGCCGCGTCCTTGTAGATGGTCTTGAGCTGAGACTGGGACTGCAAGATGATTGACGCCGAGATTTCCCGGCTTCGTATGGTGGCGATGAGCTTATCAAACTTCGGGATTTGACCGATATTCGCAAACTCATCGAGCAGACAGCGCACATGAACGGGAAGCCGTCCGTTGTAAACGTCATCTGCTTTGTCGCACAAAAGGTTGAAGAGCTGGGAATACATGATTGCCACGACGAAATTGAAGGTGTCATCAGTATCGGAAATGATGACGAACAGTGCCGTCTTCCGGTCTCCGATGGTGTCCAGCTCCATCTCATCGTAGCTCATCAGCTCCCGCAGCTCTGCGATGTCGAAGGGCGCAAGCCTTGCACCGCAGGAAATCAAAATCGACTTAGCAGTTTTGCCAGAGACGAAAAGTCAAGGACTTTTTCATCAAATTCAAAAAGAAGTCACATTTTGCGGACTTCCTCACGGAGCAGACGCTTGATTTTGTCCTCCATTGTCTCCTTGGCGGTCTCGCTGAAATGCACACGGACGATATAGGTTGTCTTGCCGATCTGCTTTCTCACAGTCGGGCAAGGGGTACTGTTGGTTGCGGTATTGTTCATTCAAAATCCTCCTGTAAATAAAAAATGCCCGGTGACTTTTCATCATCGGGCGGTGATCAGTATGAGGGAAGAAGGCAAGGCGGCAACATTAAGGTATCTATAAAACCCTTGCCGTCTTTGCCACGCTTGCCGTGTTCCTGTTGTCAGTTTCGGAGATAGCAGACCCATGCTGTGCCGTCTTTCTCGGTCACAAGCCTGTCCCCGATACGGCTCTTTGCCGTTCTCATGGTGCGTGAGGAAATCCCACGCTCATTGACCGCCTTTTCCAGCTCTGCGCTCGGCATACGCTTTCCGTCTGCAAGCAGTTCCAGAATGAGCATTTGCGCCTGTGCGGTCTTACTCTCGGTCTTGCCGGAGTCCGTCCCAGCAAGAAGCTCGTCAGCGGTAATGTCATAAGCTCCTATCCACGCAAACCCTTTCTCGTCTCCCAGAGAAAAGGCAATGGACTGTCCGGGCGGCGCAAGGGAGCTTTTCTCATGGATAAGCACCCTCGTTGTGGGGCTGTCCTTCAGCTTGCCGATAAAGAGCAGACTGCGGACTGCCGCCGTAATGTCGATAGACCCTAATCCCCGGTAGGTGCTTTGCGTTCCTGCGGCTTTGTTGAGGTGTCCGATCAGCACGATAGCGCACCCGGTAGCCTGTGCAATGTCTCCCAGACTGCGGAATATCGGGCGCACCTCGTTTGCTCTGTTCATGTCCACATCTGCACCCAGAAAAGCCTGTACCGGGTCAATGATAACCAGCCTTGCGCTGTTTTCCCGGATTGCCCTTGCTATGCGTTCATCGGCAAGGGTCAGCGGTGTGTCTCTATCGTCAATGACAAGCACTCGTTCAAGGTCTGCGTCTGCTTCTATCAGTCGGGGCTTGACGGTATCACCCAGACCGTCCTCGGCGGTCTGATAGATGATATTGAAAGGCTCAAGTGTCTCCATACCGGGCAAAGGCTTTCGATTGGTGCAAGCCGCCGCAAGGCGCATGGCAAAGTAGGTCTTGCCCTCGCCGGGATTGCCCTGAATAATTGTCAGCTTTCCAAATGGGATATAGGGAAACCATAGCCATTCCACGCTCGTCAGCTCCACATCAGCCATACGGAGCATTGGGACAGGCTGGGCGGTGGGCAGCTCTCGCAGCGTGATTGTCTCGGCTATGAATTTGCGGCTCGGAATGTCCCCTTGCTGACGGAGAACATCGTTCCAATCTTTCCTTGCCGGGACAAGGCGAATGACGGCTATCTCGCAGGGAATGGACTGTGCCAGTCGGGTACAGGCTTCATTTCCAGCGGCGTCGCTGTCAAGGCAGAGGAACACTTTTCGGGTGTCCTTGCGTTCAGAAAGAAAACGGTCAAGGGCTTTGCCAGAAACGCCGCCCAGGGCAAGATAGCTCCTTGTCTGCCAATCCTGCGGATAAAGGCAGATAAAGGACAAAAGGTCAATCGGAGCTTCAAAGACAAAGAGCTGGTTGCTGTTGCCCTCATATCGGAACGGATAGGACTTGTCAGATCCGGCAATGTCCTGTCTGAATGAGTCTGCCGTTCCTCGCACATGGGCGTATCTCGGTGTGCCGTTTCGGTCTCTGCCGACAAACACAACATTGTGCCGCTTTGCGTCCTCGTAAATATCCCCGGAAAGAAGAAAAGCCTCAACCAGTTTCGGGTTGAGACCTCGGCTTTCGCAAAGATATTGAATTGCTCTGTCGGCTGTTCTGTTGTGCAAGGGCAAGTGGAACGCTGTGGGCGGTGCTGTGGTGGCTTCGGTCTGTCCCTCGCCGTTTTCGCCTGTCAACATCTGAACAGCTTCGGGAAAGGACTTGCCGTAAAACTCCATGACGAAATCAATGGGATAGCCGCCCTTGCTCTGGCTGTGGCGAAACCACTTGTTTCCCCGGACGGTCAGACTGTCATGTTCTTTCCCAGCGGTATTCTCGTCCGCTTTTTATCAGTGTCTCTCCCTGTGTGCGGAGAAAATCTTCCAGACTGACGGCGTTTGCCCGGTCAATCTGTGCTTGGGTGTAATTCATCGGGATAGTTCCTCCTTTTTCTGTCGTGTTTGGGGTCGATTTTGGAGCTTTTGTTCCTCTGTGCGCTCGTTAAATCGGGCGGCAGTATCTACACATGACTTGACCTTCCAAAGGCGGTGTAAATCGTCTCTGACAGCCTTAAACTCGCCATAGGTGGTTTCGTGCGCCTGTTCCAGCTCGTCATACTCGTCGGACAGCTTTTTCATATCCACCTTGCCGTCTGGGAACTCCCCGGTCAGCTTTCGTCTGGCGGCGTAGAACTGTTTCAGTTCCGCTTCATGCTCTGCCTTGTACTTGGCTCTGGGCTTCTCAAACTTGATTTTCTGCAAGCCGTCATAGACAGGCTTCAAGTTCTGGAAAGCAGCGGAGCTGTCATAGAGCTGCTTGATTTCTTTCATTCGTGCGGTCTGCCCGTCCAGCGTTTTCTTCAAGCTCTCTGTGGTGGAGCTGTGTTCATTGACACGGCTTTCCAAATCTTCAAGGTTGTAAATGCCGTTTGCCCGGAGATAATTGAAAGTCTCGTTCATCTCCTTTAGGTTGCTGATTTTGCCTTTCTGGGAATAAGCCCCGGCTTTGCGCTGGGTGTAGTAGGCGTTCAGCAGAGAAACAAGGTTGGGTGCCTGCGGCTTGGCAAGCTCCGCTTTTGCTTCGGCAATCCAATCAAACAGGAGAGCGATTTTCTTCTTGATGTCCCGGATAACGGCATTGGTGGCTTTGATCCAGCGGTTGAACTCTCCCTTTTCGGTGCGGATACCTTTCTTCTCCATTGCCCGGACGGTTGCGCCCTCGTGAATGGTGGGAAGTAAATCCACGCCCTGCCGTTCATAGCTGCGGTGGTCGATACGGACAGCAAGACCTTTCTCCGCAAACTTGGCGTTGCACATTTCAGCCCATGTCTGCCGCCAGTGTTCCAGCGTTTCGGGACTGCCCCAGTCGGTAGTGGGAACGGCATTGAAAACAAACTCTCCGTTCTGGTCTCGGATGCGGTTGCCCTCCTCGTCCAGCACATACTCTCGGCGTTGCTTTATGCCCCATGTGCCGTCTTGCTCGATGGGTCGAATAGGGCAGAGAAAGTGAAAATGGGGATTGGGTGTGCCGCCGTCCTCACACTCCTTTTTCGTGAAAGGACACATCAACGGTCATGCCCCGGCTGACAAACTCCCGACGCAAAAATTCCCTTGCCAGAGCGATGTTTTCTTCAAGAGAAAATTCATTCTGCAAGGAAATTTCAAAACTGTATGCAAGCTGTGCCGTCTTTCCACGCTCGGCTTTTTCCACGGCGTTCCATAGGGTCTGACGGTCTGCGTATTCTTTCGGTGCATGGGACGGCAGGAGAATGTCGGAGCATATCACGCCGCCCTTTCGGGTGTAGTCGCTGTATTCGCCGTAATACTCGCTGTACAGCTTTTCGCCGGAACGATAGGCGGCAGAAGCAATCGCAGACTGACCTTTACTGCGTTTCGTTTGGGTTACTGTGAAGTGGAATAGTGCCATTGGCTTTCAGCTCCTTTCCTCTGTTTGCTTGGTTGATGTGTGTAATCTCCATGTGACGGACGGCTCGCTGGACTTCGGGCAGAGAAAAGATGTACTCCATCAGCTCCGTCATTTCGGTGCGTGTGAGATCTTTGACCTCCGGGGCAAGGCTCTCAATCGTGCCGCCCAGATTGCAAAGACGGTGGGTGCGTTTCTGCCTTTCGCCTTTCTCCAGATACTTCTTTCTGTTCTCCAGACGCTCCAGCTTGTGCTGTTCCTGTGCAAGCTGTGTCTCGACCTGTTCCTTTTCGGCTCGGAGCTGTTCAAGGTTTTTCGGTTTTGCCATTTTTCGTGACCTCCTTTTTTGAAAATGGGGATAAAAAAAGACCGTCAACTTTTCGCAGATTGCGACCAGTCAACGGTCAGTTTTTCGGTATTCAGTTGTTGTGTTCAGTTCGGTAAATTGAAGTTGGTCAAAGTTGTTGGCGAAGATATTCCACAACATTTCCATTCGTATCATAGAAACAGATGTTTCCTACATTGAGGGGCAGGACAATGGCGAAAGGTTTGCCACTATCAATATCAATCACCTGAATGCCGTTGCCATCATCTACTTCAAGTCGAACAATATTTTGGGTATTCATTGAGATAAATGCCCTTTCGTTATTTCCCTCAACAACAAACTCTGCAATGTAATCATCAACCTCAACTATATCTCCACCACCACGGAAGAAATATCCAAAAGACAAGCCAGGGCGATTTACATAGACAGAAAAAAAGTGTGGTCTGTCTTGTCCTGTGGGTAAGAAATAAATGCAGCCATTGTGTCGGAAATGCTTCCATCAACAATCCAATCATCCAAAATTTTTTTTTGAGATTGGCGAATGTCTGCTTCTAAACTGTTTGCGGGTTTTACCAATGTCATTGTTTGCATAAAGGAAACCGAAAACCAACACACAAGCCAAAATAACACCCAAGAGGATTATGGGTAATTTCTTTTTCATAGAATCACACTCCTTTATCAAATTAAGATTCTTGATTTTCAAACTTGCTGGCGGCGAACGGTTTGTCAAAACCGTTTGCGGACGGCAAGTCCACAAGGGGATAGCCGCTTTAGCGGCGCAAGGGGGTGTAGCCACCTTGACGGAACGAAGTGACGCAACATTCTCGGTCAAGCAGTTTTCTTCTGCTGACGGAGAATGAAGCTCCGCAGGACGCACTACTCTCGACAGAGAGTATAGAAGTGCGCCCTTTAGTTCCTAAAGGGTTTTTATCAGTGCGACAAACTTGAAGTTATTTTACTTGCGTTCCATAAATCCTATGATTGAAAAAATCAATCCTACAATCCCAATTCCAATAACGAGCAGCTCCATTCCTGATGAACAAAGAGAAATTATAATGGCAAAGAGTAGTATTGCAATACCTAATCCAATTTTCTTCATTGTAAATCCTCCTTTACAAATTCCGATTAGTAATATATAAGCGAGGGTGTTACAGCCTTCGCTTTTCCTTTAAGATGAAGGTGATTGGCTGACGGAATTTCCGATTGGGACCCCACGCCCGCAAACAAATGTGTCAGCCAGCCTTCATCATTCTGCATTCGATTCAGCAAGTTGGGACAAATCACTGCTCCCGTTTCACGGACTAATCTGATTGAATTTTGAAGTGCTGGAACCAATCGTATCTCAACGTACGAAGGAGGAATCTCATGATTGCAGTTGGAATCGACATATCCAAAGCCAAAAGCACCGTTGCGGTAATTGATTCAGACGGTACAGTTCTGGCAAGTCCATTCACAATGGCTCATACACAGCCGGAGATGGAAGCTTTCGTGTCCTATCTGAAGGGACTTGGAGAACCCACGACCATCCTCATGGAGTACACTGGCCACTACCATTATCCGGTGCTCAAGAAGCTTCAAGACGAGGGATTTCCCGTTTGCATTGTCAATCCATATCAGATGAAAAAATACGGGGATGTCGAGATTCATAAGGCGAAGACGGACAAGAAGGACGCACTTCGGATAGCAGCCTATGCACTTGAAAAATCCTATAAACTCGTACCGTATAGCTCAATGGAGCAAAAGTATGAGGACTTGAAATTTCTTTCCCGCCAATACAACCAACGAATCTCTTATGTTGCGAAACTGAAAGTTCAGCTCATAGCTCTGCTGGATCAGACGATGCCTGGGATCACAAGAATACTGCCACTGAACAGCAGAAACCCTGAAAAATGCGCGTTGCTGCTCTTTATCAGACGATTCAAGTCCTTTGATGAGATTCAAAGAATTGGAAAGGCGCGCTTCCTGGCATCCTATGATGTCTTGGCGAAAAAGACTTCGGAACGCAGCGCGTCCAGCAAGGGACTTAGTATCTACGAACTTGCTGTTGACAGCATTACCACCCGCGGCGAAGACCCTTACATTTGGCTCTCACAAAATCAATGTGTTGACCTGCTCTCCGCAACACAAAATGCTGCTGACGAAATCATTTCTCAGATGAGAAACATCGCCGAGACAATTCCGGAATACAAGGTACTCCGAGCAATGCGCGGCGTTGGTGACCGCCTCGGACCGATTATCCTCGCCGAGATCGGTGACATCCGTCGCTTTCACAGCGGCAAGGCATTGAACTCCTATGCCGGCAACGATGCCCCTCCATATCAATCCGGACAATTCGAGAGCAGAAACCGCCACATTTCAAAACGTGGCAGCTCTGCCCTCCGGAAGGCTTGTTACGAGGTAATGCAGGCCCTTAAACTGACAAAACCTCAAGATGACCCCGTGTACCTTTTTATGCTCAAAAAAGAGCAGGAAGGGAAGCCTTTCAACGTAGCCAAGATGGCTGGCGTGAACAAGTTTCTCCGGATCTACTACGCCAGAGCAATGGAGCTCTACAAGTAAACCGATTTGATTCTACATCATTTTTTCAGAGCCCGCAATCTGGTGGGTTCATTTAGTGCGCCCTTTTTTCTATGCAACTTCCAGAAAAAAGTCCTTGACAAACATTAGCAAGATTTATTGCTCAATTTTATATTCAAATTATACCATAAAACTTGTGAACAATTCTACCGCAACTTTGGAATATATGAGAAAAGCCCGAACAGTTTTCTGCCCGGACTTTCTCGCTCAATCATAAATCAATTCCGCTTTCACAATCTCCTCTGCCTGTGCCTTGCAAGCGTTCATCTGCCGCACCCATTCCATTTGGTTTTTGGCTTTTAGTTGCTCGGTCACGCCGTTTTGCTCTGCCAGTGACCGCACGATCAGCTCCATGCGGTTTCGTGCCGCTTCGTCAATCTCGGCGCAATGCTCAAAGAGCTTGTCGGATAGCACCAGCTCATTGAACAGTATCGGGCGGTGCATTTCCAGATACGCCTTGCGAAGTCTGCCATAGTGACCGATGGGCTTGGTCTTGCGGATAACGATGTTCGGGATAAGATAATCGCCGTTACGTGTGTAAGTGATATTCATGCTGTTTGTACTCCTTTCATCGGCTCTCTCTGTGGTAAACTGCTGACGGGAACAAACACTCCCTTTGCAATATCCTCCGCACGAATAGCGGCTTTCTTTGCTTCGATTTCTGCCTTTTTCTCTCCTTGATTTTGTCCTCGTATCGCTTCTGCGCTCCGCTGGCTTTCCGCTTCAAGTAGTTCTGATGAAGCCTGTCCTTGCGTTCCTCACGCTTGCGGATTTCCTCTAATTCCTCCGGGGTAAGCTCCGCTTCTCCAAACGCCGGGGGAACGAATCGCCCGACAAAATTGAAGTAAATCTCGACCTCCTGTGTGGTCTGTATACTGCCTTTACGGTCACGCTCATGCACAAGGATTTTCTCGATAAACTCGTTGAGCATAGCAATGGTCAGCTTGTCGAAGTTCTCATACTTGTCAATCAGAGCGATAAAACGGTCAGCGTCCTTTTCGTGCTTCTCGTAGCTCTTGACAGCCTTTTCCAGATCGGAGATTTCAGCGGTAAGCTCGGTCTGCTCCTTTTCATATTGAGCGTCCAGAGTGGCATATCTGCTGTCAGACAGCTTTCCTAAAATGTTGTCCTCATAGATTTTACAGAGCAGGACTTCCAGCTCCGACACTCTCTGCTTTGCGGTGGCAAGGCGTATCCGCTGTTTCTTAACCTCTGCTGTCTGCTGGCTGGACTGCGCTTCCTGCACCACACGGACAAACTCGGCTCTGTCATGCTTCGCATACTCGGCAATAGCTTTGAGCATTTCGGAAACAAGGGACAGTACCACATCTTCATTGATACGGTGCTGTGTCGTGCAGAGCTTTCCAACTGGGACTTTGCTGTATTGGGAACAGGTATATTGAGAAATACGCTTGCCGTTGTTGGTACGGTGGACATACATCTTGCCGCCGCAATCGGCACAATAAAAAAAGCAAGCCTGTGAGGGGGAGCTGCTTCGCCCCAGCCGTCCGGGTAGCGTCTGACATTCCCACGGATTTTTCTGCCCAAGGTCAAAGGTCTGCTGGTCAATGATAGCTTCATGGGTATTCTCGAAAATCGTCCATTCGTCCTCCGGGACATAATGGCTTTTCTTGTCCTTGAAGTGCTTTCGGGTCTTGAAATTGATGGTGTGTCCCAGATATTCACGCTTTTCAAGAAGGTTGCAGATGGTGGAAGAACCCCAGCCGTACACATCTTTGAAAGTCTTGTTTTTGTTCACGCCCTCGCCGTGTTGGGCAAGGTAAGCAGACGGAATAAGCACCTTTTCCGATTTCAGTTTGCTGGCGATCTGATACGGACCGTAGCCGTCAATCGTCATGGCAAAGATGCGCTTGACCACATCAGCGGCTTCGGGGTCAACCAACCATTGGTCTCTGGCTTCGTTCCAGAGATAGCCGTAAATGACCGTGCCTGTGAGGTGCTTGCCGGACTTGCCTTTTGACTGGAAAGTGGAACGGATTTTACGGCTGGTGTCTCTGGCGTAATACTCGTTCATAATGTTGCGGAAAGGGGTAAAATCATCGTCCCCTCTGGCACTGTCCACGCCGTCATTGATGGCGATAAGGCGAACGCCACGCTGACGCAGGATTTCCATAATCTGACCGACTTTCAGATAGTCACGACCCATGCGGCTCATGTCCTTGATACAGAGGTATTCCACATTCCCGGCTTCAACCTCTTTCATCATTGCCAAAAATCCGGGACGGTCAAAGCAGGTGCCGCTAATGCCATCGTCCGTGAAATGGACAATGTTTGTAAACCCCTGCCGTGCGGCGAACTCCTCCAACATAGCCTTTTGATTGGAAATGGAGTTGCTCTCACGCTGCTGGTCATCATCTTTGCCAAAGTCATCACGGCTCAGTCGTTCGTACAGAGCTGTGATTTTCTCGTTTTTTTCTCATAACTTGCGCTCCTTTCTTCGGTTTTAGGTTATGTGTGTGTTCTAAGAGACTTCCCAACCGCTTGATTAAGAAGTCTTTTTAGAGCATACAACACCGGCAGCTAATTTGTAGAGCTTGTATTGCCGCCCTGCAAAGCTGTTGGGTTTCTTTTTTTGCCAGTTCTTCAAACAGCAAGTCCACCGGGTTCTGGTATTCCTCGTCATCCTCCAGTACCTGCATGGTGTTCAGCATTTCCAGAAGGGTTGCAAAATTTTTGCTCCTCCACCGGGGCTTCATAATGCAGATAGGCGATCAGGGCAGTGAGCAAAAGACGTTCGCTTTTCTCCCAAAATGGATCGCCACCGGACCCCTCGCCCTTGGTGTTGGTCATCAGGGTCGTGACCAGTTTTAGAATGTCCTTCTCGCTGTGGACATAGGCAAAGGGGTTATAGTGCATGGACTTTTTGAATTGATGGTATTCAGGATTTTCAGCTTATAACCGTTTTTCAGAAGTGCGTTCCCGCACTCGACCACGATACTACCTTTCGGGTCAGTGACCACATAGGAACTATGACATTGTAAAAGGTTGGGCTTTGAGCCAAAACCGGGTCTTGCCGCTGCCGGAGCCGCCCACCACCAGCACGTTTTTGTATTCCGAGCATTCTTGGGGTCAGGTGGGCGATTGCTCATCATTAACCGCTTCTGTTTTGGTCAGGATGATGTTGTCGGAAAACTTGGGAGCCATAAATGGTTCAATATCTTTCGGCGTACCCCACCGGGCAGAGCCGTACTCCATGCCGTGGCGGTACTTCTTGGCGTTTTTTCCACGCAAATAACCGCCAGCCGTAACCCTGCACCGCAGCACAAGCCCACCAGAATATCAAGCGGATGCAGGCTGGGCAGAGGGTTTGCAAATGCCACCGAGATTGTGCCCATCATGGACATGATCTTATCGCCCAGTTCCTTGCCCTCGGAAAGCCGCCACGCTTCTCCGAAGTTCGTTGCTACCAGACCCAGCAGGATATAGGGCAGACACAGCGCCAGCAGTTTTGTCAGCTTTTTCGTGGTCACAGTCCTCGCTCCTGTTCCTTGTGCCGGACTTTGCCGGGGAGTTCTGCCGCAGCCTGCACCAGTTCATGCAGCTTTGCCAATACGGAGGGGCGTTTGTCCTTGTTCAGCAAAGATGCCGAATACTCCTTGAACGCCGAGTGAAAGGCTTCTGCGTCCGGGGCTTTGAAAAAGACCAGATACCGGGGCGGCACTTCAGAGCTGTCCTTGCGGATAGCGTAGTCGATGCCGTACTTTTTGGCATAGCGTTCCAGACCACGGATGCCGGTCTTGCTGATCTCCACGCTGGACACACCCCGGTTCTGCCGCAACAGAGTGCGGACGCTCTGCTTACCTTGGGATGCTTTGGACTGGTACAGCCGAAACGCCGCCTTTACCGCCCGGAGGACGGTCCGGGCAGACAGTTTGGTGGTGGAGATCATAATGTTGAATGACTTCTGTTCGATTTCTTCCTGCATCGTTACCACCTCCTGCACAGAAAATCGTCTTATCGGTCATGTTCCACCGGGGGCTTGCTTACAGCCTTTTCTGCGTCATTCTGAACCGATTCATCCGGAACCGGAATGACCATCAGGCGACGCCCCCCAGAGGGAGAAAAAAAGCTTCGGGTTGATGAAATTCTTCTTCATACTTCTGCGCCAGCTCCGGAGAGAGACACAAAATCCTCCTCGCCCAGCCCCACCACCAGAAAGGTTCCGGCAATGACATCGTACATCAGCCCGTCCTCGTCCCACAGGGCACGATTCAGGGGGAGACCCATGAGCTTGCCGTCATCGGCATAAACGATGGCAACCGGGTCGGCAAAGGGATAGCTTGCGCCGATGGAGCCGCCCACCGCCTGCTGCAAGGCTTCAGGTCGTTATCGATCTCGACCTGCTGCGGATACTGTCCCGGCGCAATTTTCAGCACGGACAGGGTGTTTTCATTCTGTTCCATTATCATTCTCCTCAAAGATGGTGCTCTCCTGCCCGGCGTGGGCAGCGTTCAGCAGAGCCGCCACGAAGAAGCCGAAAAAGAGCACCTGCTTCAAAAAAGAATGCGAAACCGATAAAAAAAAGTTCAGCATGGCACACCTCAATCGATACAGATGCAGGTCAGCTTCTGCCCATCTGCCATCAGGGTGGTGCTGTGGCTTTCCAGATAGGTCTGAAAGCGGTAAATATCCTCCACCGTCAAGGATACGATGGTGCTGTGCCCATCGGTGCGGCAGAAGATGACCGGGCCGGTCAGGTACTGCTTGCCTGCCAGCTTGAGGACCTGCGCCGGATTGTAGCTGATAAACAGCGGCGCGCCCTTCACGGTAATCAGGGCATCATCCTCGTCAAAACAAGGCAGAACGGAAGGGGCATCCTCCTCCACGATAATGGTCAGTTCCATGTCCGGGCCGATGGCGGCAAGGTAGACATTCTCGCTTGCCATTTCGGTCAGGCAGGATGCCGCCTGTTTCAGCATGGACAGGATGTTCACGTCCACCGTGATCTGCGGAGCATGGGTTGCGGAGTGAAAAGGAATCGTGTTGTTCATAGGCGTTACCTCGTATAATAAAATAGTAGTATTTATAGACCGCTCTCCAGCGGAATGCTACAATAGTTTCAGGGTGCTGTGGATTGGTGAGGCGTTACTACCGCAAAGACGGTTTTTGGGGAGGCTCCAACCACAGCTTCTTTGTTGAAATGTTAATCAGTTAGATACCGCCAGACGGTTTATGTGGAACAAGGTTACAAGAGCAAAGAAGTCTGTGGTCCTGAACAGCATCGAAATAAATACGCCGGAGGTATCAAAATGGTTTGTGTTGGAATTGACGTTGCCAAGGATAAGCACGACTGCTGTATTCTCGACTCGGACGGAACGATTCGTGCCGACTGCATTACCATCCCCAATAACATGGATGGCTTCAAGCAGCTGCTTCAGACGATTCGAGACTGTACCAAAAAGTCAGACAAAATAAAAAGTAGGACTTGAGGCTACCGGACATTACAGCTACAACATTCTTGGATTTCTTCTTGACAATGACCTGGCCGTCTATGTCATGAATCCTTTGCACACCAACCTGTACCGAAAAAAAGTCTCAGCCTTCGCAAAACCAAAACCGATCGTGTGGATGCAAGAACGATTGCAACTATGCTATTGTCCGATGTAGACCTCAAGTCCTACACGGATACAGCATACCATAACGAAGAGTTAAAGTCACTAACAAGATACCGATTCGATAAGGTTCGTGAAAGAGCCAAGCTGAAGCAGTCAGTGTCCAGACTGGTCACGATTCTGTTTCCAGAACTGGAGAAGCTCGTTCCCTCTCTCCATATTGCTTCGGTTTATGCGCTCCTCAGTGAATATCCCGGTGCAAAACAGATTTCAGAAATTCATCTCACCAAGCTGACAAACCTTCTTGCGACAGCATCCAAGGGTCGTTATGGCAAAGATAAGGCTATCCAGATTCGAGATGCTGCCAGAACTTCCATTGGTTCCCGTTATGCCTGCTAAATTTCTGGAACTGAAGCATACCATTAAACTCATTCAAGAACTCACCTCCGAGATTGATGAAATTGAAGTTTCTATTCAGAAAATCATGGATGAACTGAATCCACCGATTCTTTCTATTCCCGGTGTCGGTATCCAGTCAGCAGCCATGATTCTTGCTGAAATCGGTGATTTTTCCAACTTTGAATCTCCTGACAAAATCCTTGCTTACGCTGGCTGCTCTCCATCTACATACCAGTCCGGAAAACTTACAAACTGTTACGCTCACATGGAGAAGCGTGGTTCTCGTTATTTGCGATATGCCCTCTACAACGCAAACCAAGTACGTCTGCCACTGGAATCCCGTCTTTGCTGAATATCTTGCCAAGAAACGTGCTGAAGGAAAGCACTACAATGTTGCCTTATCCCATGCCACGAAGAAACTTGTGCGGCTAATCTATGCCTTGCAGAAATCTGGCAAAGCATATCTTGTAGCTGCCTGATTCTCTCCAGAGCCTGAGCCAAATCCAAGAACAACTTAGCTGGCGCAGCGAACCCTTGACAAACCGAAGCATTCAAATGCTATTCTGTTTCTGCGAGGGTTGGCCGGGCTTGCTTTTGCTATTCTCTCCGTCGCCCTCGCTGCATTGATTATGGCATTTGAATGCTGTTTGTCAGGGGCAGCAGTCGGCAGACGGATTTTTTTTTTCATTTTGGGGCTTGACTTTTTAATAGTTAGTCTCCAAAATTTTTGCAAAAATAAAAAGACCCAAGCGGGTCTTCTCGGCGTATACGCCGTCAACGCTCGTTGCCACGCTGACGTTTTTTCTGCCACGCATCCAAAAGCTGTATGATTTTTTCTTCCATTTGCCGGGGCGTGTAACTGCGCGGAAAGTATTTGCGCAGGATGTCGTTTTTGATAGTTACTGTATCCAGTTCGCCTTTCTTTTCTTCTCCCATAATGGCATAATGGCAACAACGGCATCAGAGGTGAATTGACCTTTCTGTGCCAGTTCTTTGATGCGCTTTGCCTGTGAAACGGAAGGTGCGTTTTGGGTATCGTCCATCGCCTTTATCATTTCCTGCTGTTGCTCAGGCGAGAGGTAAGACAGCTCTACGGCAGGATTGAATGAAATCATTTTTTCGTCCACCATATTGAGCAGTTCAGGAATAAGGTTCGTAAGTCGGACATACCGCTGTACTTGTCTGCCGCTTTCATCGGTGGTTTTTCCTATCACGTCAGCAGCTTCCAACTTCCCGACAACTTGTCGGGAAGTTAAATCTGACCTAGCACCTTGATTTTTTAGAGCATCCAGCTTCATTTTGTATGCGAACGCTCTTTCGCTGGGTGAGATGTGTTCTCGCTGCAAGTTGGAATCAACCATCAAAATCGTAGCAGCATCATCATCCATGTCACGCACAATGACGGGCAGCGTTTCCAGACCAGCCATCTTTGCAGCGAACTGGCGGCGGTGGCCAGAGATAATCTCATATCCGTCACCATCCGGACGCGGTCTTGCGATAAGCGGTGCCAGCACACCAAACTGGGCAATGCTATCCACCGTCCGGGTCATGGCTTCATCGTCCACGACTTTGAAAGGATGGTTGGTGAACGGATGCAGCTCATCAATGGGAATCTGTTGCACCTGTTCGCTCTGCTCTTCCTGTCGCTTTTCCTCCGTAGAGAAAAGTTCATCTAGCCCTTTCAGAGCTAAGTTTCCGCTGTCTATCGGCATCGGCCAGCACCTCCTTCGTCAGAGATTTGTAGGCTTCTGCCACTTTTCCTTTTGGGTCATAGGCAAAAATGCTTTTTCCTGCCGCACTGATTTCAGCGGCACGGACAGACCGGGGAATCGTCTGCTCGAATACATTGATCTTCCGGCCATAGCCTTGCCGGATTAGATTGTCGATCTGCTTTCCATAGGTGGTGCGGCTGTCCGTCATGGTGAGCAAAATACCCTCGATTTTTAATTTTGGGTTTATCTGCCGCCGCACTTTTTTTCCAATCGTCTGCAAGAGCTGTTCCAGTCCTTTGGCAGAGAGGTACTGCGCTTGCATCGGAATCAACGTGGTATCTGCCGCAGCCAGCGCATTGACGGTGAGCATTCCCAGCGAAGGAGTGCAGTCCAGTAGAATATAATCGTACTCGCGTTTGGCACTGTCCAACACCTGCTTTAGCATCTTTTCCCGGTTCATACTGTTGACAAGGGCAACTTCCATTCCCGCCAGCTCAATGTTGGCCGGGATAAGGTCAACACCCTCCGCATGGTGCAGGATGCCCTCACCGGGCTGGATGGGCTGGTCATTCATAGCTTTCTGCATGAGAGTGGATAGCGTAGTGGGCAGTTCATCCGGCTGCTGCCAGCCCATACTGATGGTGAGTGAGCCCTGCGGGTCAACATCCACCAGCAGGACTTTCTTCCCCTCCATAGCCAGACCGATGCCCCAATTTTCACAGGTGGTGGTTTTGGCCGTGCCGCCTTTTTTGGTTGACGATGGCGATTGTGGTTGCTTTCTTTGCGATAATATCACCTCCCCGGAGAGCCACGCGCAAAGTCGTGGTTCGTTTTGTTCTGATAGTAGAGATTCATGGTCGTAGGCGCATTGAATAATGCCGCCAGCAGATATTGCTTCATGTTCCGCACAGGGGAAGTGTTCTCTGCCAGACAGCCCAGCACGAAGCGGATATGGTCTGCGTTCAGCTTTTTCAACCGACTGCGCACTACTTCGACAGGCTTATCATCCCCGGCAATCCTCAACATCTTGCGTTTGGTGGAGCAAGTGTCCACAAGCAAGTCCACGATTTGATAAATGGCGTCCTCATCATCCGGGCAGAGCCGGAGCAGCAGTTCGACCTCCAATGCCTGATAAAAATAATCTTCAAGCTGTTCTCGCTGGGTCAGCCTGTCCGTTTCATCCGGGAGGAAAGGATGGTTCTTCTCTGTTTTATTCTTATCAGTCTTATTAGATTGCGATTTTGGCCGCACCTGAACTGCACTTTTCGGCAGCACAAGAATTGCTGTTTGCACAATTCTGTATTTGCGCTTTTGGCAGTCCAGATGAAAAGTTCTTGACGTAGATCAAGCTGGGGCTGCCCAGCCCACGCCGTTTGCGTTCGATGAGGTCTGCCTGTTCTAGCTCCCGGAACAACTTGACCGCCTTGTGCTCGGCACAGCAGAGAGATTCCTGCACCTCCCGGACGGTGTAGATGATATACACACGCCCATGTTCATCCACCCAGCTATTCTTTGCAGACAGACTCATACGATCGAGCAGGATGCCGTACAGTGTCCGGGCATCCGTAGAGAGTTGCCGGAAACGGCTGTCCTGAAAGAGTGCTTTCGGTATGCGGAAGTAGGCGAACAGTTCACCTGACTGCCCATAGAAGTAGTCGAGCATCATTTGGTGTGGCCTCGGATTTTCAACTGTATGGGTGCGTTCATGTGGAAAAACACCTCCTTTTTGTGATATGGAAAATTTTTTTGAAGTTCCATTTTTTTGAGAAAAAATGGATGGAAAAAAAAGATGAAAAAAAATGCGTTGTAGTTTGTCCCGAAAACTGCAAAAGCAAAAATGTGTTATTTTCTTAAAATATTACGAAAGGGATAAAAAATCGAATGCTTGAAAAAAAATAAATAACGTAAATGTGCGCTTTCTTGTACTCTCTGTTTATAAAGTGCAGAACAGGCTGCTATCAAAAATCCCAGAAAGTAAGATTGTTGCATGAAGATGCACTAATCGCGCAAAACATGGGAAGATAAACGTATGATAAACCCTCCCCGGTGAAACTGAATGGTTTTGCCGGGGAGGGTTTTAGTTTTAAGAGGAGAAAAAAGTATGAAGAAAAGAAAAAAAAATTGATCCACTTGAAGAAATTATGAGTAATCCGTATTATCAACTACGTGATGATTATAACTATGCAGAAAAGGTGAAGGGGACTATTAGTTTTGGGCAATATAGCATGAAATATTGGGCATTAGAACGGGATATAGTCCTTGATGGAACAAAAAAGTGAAATTACAGAAGAGAGATTCGTAAAGGCTATAATGGATGCACGAAAAGAAGGAGAAATATTAAATGATGAAGATGAGGTAAATGGAGCAAGAAAAATAAGAAGAAAAAGTAATAAGTCATCTAAATATAATTTTTTGCGGAAAAGCAAAATGCAAAAGCCAAATTAAAATCGGAATAAATACGCAACTTACATTAAAAAATATAGTTTTCTTTAATTGGATTTTGAAAATAAACGGCAAAACGCTTGCAAAAAAACCATTGAAAGGATAGAAGGCAAAAAAAGAATGAGTTGATAACAAAAATTAGTGAATCCAGAGGTAAAACAAAGACGGTGGAAGATTATTATAGGGAACTTCTAGTTCGGGGATTAAACTCGTTAAAGGAAAGTGAAATTAGTCCAAAACTTGTGGAAAAGAGAATAAAGGAACTTTATCCAGACATAAAGGAAGAACCTAAAAAGTGAGATAGAAGATAGTCAAAAAAAATTGAGGGGCTGGCCGATAATTTGGCGGCTTGAGATGAACTTTTTGACATGGAGATGAAATATCCGCATTCAGAATGGGTGTACCAAACGATTTATCAGGACGTACTGGAAAGTTTATCAAAGTGCCATGAAGAGCTTGAAAATTGTGCTAATAAATTTTATGAGGCAAAGTGCAGAAAAGAAGGAAAGAAAGTAGAAGACTAAAGATACTCTAAAATACGTTGAGGCCGAGAAAGTTAGGAGTTTCCAACTTTCTCGGCCTCAACGTATTTTTTTGTATAATTTGATTTTTAAAATATGAATAAACCATGAATGAAATACGCCCAAAATTTACGAAAAAGAGCTTTGAGCGGCCTAGGAGACAGAATAGGGTCATGGTAAACTACTATTGCAAACGAAGTGGCCACTTCGAAGCACAAAATAATGGATTTGCGAGGTATTTTGCTATGACACAGAATGAATATGACAAGTGGTATCGGGAACTCAACGAAGCTCAGAAAGAAGCTACGGATGAGTTCTTTGCTTGGAAGGAGAAAGCATCTAAGGGTAAGGACTGTTATGCAGATATTGGGATTACCAGGATAAATGGGAAGGCTGAGGTTGCTCTTCGGGAAGGTGAGTATATTTCGCCGTTCAGAGGTTTCAAATGAGCTTGAAACAGAATGGGAGGATTTTGTCAAGCTGTAATTGGAGATGTGAGGATGGAGTAGAAAAATTTCCGCTTCTGTTCAGCACAAAAACATTCAAATCTGGAAAAATAGCTGCCGGTATTTTTGTCCGAGACGGAGCAATGCAATCTCCGATTATACTTGGATGCCCGGACGATTTTGAACCGGATGCTTTCTATGAGGTGTTTGTACATGCTTGGGGAGCGGAAATGGGCTATCTTTGGGAGGGAGACGGAAAGATTCAGGGATTAACAAGAATCGACTATCTGCTCTCTGGTAATCTGGGAGAAACGCAGAATCCCATCGAAAAATTGGTCGAGCAGATGTACTTCCAGAAGACCCACTTCGGAGGAAACCAACCATGAGTAATATGTATGGAAAGGACAAATTCCATGACAGGCAAAAAGCGGTATTACAGAAGTCCGCTCAAAAAATTGAGAATGATTCGGGTTGGTCACAGGATAATTTTTTGAGGGGATATGCTGAAGAAATTCTTCCGGCATCAGGAGCCGAGCTATCCTTTGGCGAACTTTGCGCAATAGGGGAGCAAGTTGAACAAGAGGCCGCTTTTTTTCTGCAAAGGAGGCGATGCGCAACAAAATCAAGGCAAGACGAGATGCTGAACGATATAAGTCAACAGGCACGGACAGCGAACAACGGACTCCTAATCCGTTTGAAGATTCTAGCGCAATAGCTACAGAATCTCCGAAAAATGAGGACACATTAAATACAATGAGGAAACACGCCGATGCCCAACCGACAAAATCGGCTGGGATAAAAACCTCAAAAAGTCCCTTGTCGAAACGACAAGGGAACTAAAAAAGTATATCCATATCATTTCCTGTGGAGGTGTGCTGTATTACCACAATGAATATTACTACACACAGCTGGATTCAAAGCAGTTAATCAAGTTGTATCGTCAGAATGTGGACTATGAACTCAATAATGAATCTAGCCTACGTGGGTATAAGGATCTCTACGATTGCCTCGTAACAGATCCCCAAATTGAGTGCAGCGAACCGGAAGATGAACCGATTTATGCACCTTTGGAAAATGGAATCCTTGACCTTATGGAGTGGAAACTTTATCCACACAGCCCGGATCAAATAACCTTTACCTGTATTAAGGCAAAATATGATCCGCAGGCAAAGTGCCAGATATTTGAGGAATACTTGCAGCGAGTCACAGGTGGGGATTCCCTGCTGTCGGAGAGAGTTTGGATGGCAATCGGGTATTTGCTTATCTACCCTGCACGGGGAAAGTTCTTTATTTTCATGAAGGGTATCGGAAATAGCGGCAAGAGCGTTTTGGGAAGCTTTATCCGACGCCTGTACCCCCAAAAGAATCCATCAGCAGTATTAGACTTAAGCAAATGAAGAATGAATTTGGAATGTCTTCGTTGGCCAACGCTGTAATCAATTTTGACATGGATATGCCAAGTTCAAAAATTGATGAGGAGGCAGCTTCTCGATTGAAGCAGATTACAGGAGGCGATTCAATCAATGTTCCACGCAAATTTCGTGATGATGCGTTGCTGGAAAGGCGCATTAAGTTTGTCTTTTCTAGTAATCATCCGATTATCATCGACGGAGAAGATGATGCACTCCTAAAACGTATCATATATCTGCCTTTTTAATTATGCAAATCCCGGATGACCAGCAAGACCCGGATTTGGGAGACAAAATTTGGAAAGAGCGAGATGCGATTGCTACAAAAAGCCCTGCGCTATGCGCGGAAACTTGTGAAACTCAATTACATCTTCCCAGAAATTCCCCAGATGGACAACGCAAAGTGCATTGTGAGAGACTCTATTGCGAAAACCGTAGGAAAAAATTTGTACAGGAAAGCTGCGATAAGAGCGAGTCGAAAGCAGTGACTGCTACAGAAGACCTGTATAATGCTTACTCAGACTATTGCAAGGAGAAGAATATGTGGGCGTGTAGCCAAAAGGCATTCACGAAAGAACTCACCCAAATGAAGATAGAGCATACTCGTTTCCGGTGTACAGGAGAGGATATGATTGCCCGAAAGAATCCGGTATCTGCTTTCAAAGGAATCAAGCTCCGTCCGTAACTTCTGATTCTTCGATGATACGTTATACCTCTGACTCTAAGCACCATAAGCGATAACCAAGGGAGGTATCACAATGCTGGAAATTGACGAAAAGGCGATGGCCTATTGTCTGGTGGAAGCTCTCTTTGCAGCAGGAGTAATCAACCTGCCCACTTATCAGAACTTCCTTCGGATGAAGCGTGAGCAGGAGGAAGAACCGCCTGCAAAGGCTTCGTAAACAACAGAGAAAGGCTCTGGTGGAGGATTCTGCCAGAGCCCTTTCTTTTTATCCGAAAAAAAGCAAGAAAATGGAGGTAAAAACATGCGAGTAGCAGTATATGCTCGTGTCTCAACAGAGCATGAGGCGCAAATCAATGCGCTGGAAAATCAGTTGGAGTGGTATAAAATCGAATGTTCCCGGCATTCGGACTGGGAAATCGTGGAGGTCTACGTAGACCAAGGCATCACCGGAACACAAGCACAGAAGAGGCCAGAGTTTTTGCGTATGATGGAGGATGCAAAGAAAGGTAAATTTGACCTTATCATTACCCGTGAGGTGAGCCGATTTGCACGAAATACGGTGGATGCTTTGTCCTATACGCGCCAGATGAAGGCTATGGGCGTGGATGTGCTTTTTATCAATGACGGTATCAACACGGCTGCCGATGATGGCGAACTCCGACTGTCGCTCATGTCTTCCATGGCACAGGATGAAAGCCGCAAAATCTCAGAACGTGTGAAGGCAGGGCAGAAAATCAGTCGGGAAAGGCACATTCCTGTATGGCAACGGAAACATCTTGGGATTCCGCAGGGAGAATGGAACTTATGTTCCCGAACCGGAACAGGCTGAAACGGTAAGGTTGATTTTCCAGATGTATTCGAGTGGTGAAGTCGGCCTACAGAAAATAGTCGCAGAGTTATATCGTCTTGGACGGTTGGATGCGGGAGGTCATGTTTCGTGGGACGCTTCCAAGGTGAGTCGTGTCCTGCACAATGCAACATATAAGGGATGCATTTGCTATAATAAATCCCATAGTGACGGCTACTTGACGCAGAAGCGTATCAAAAAAATCTGGATGAAAGCAGCTACATCTATGTGAAAGGGGATTTTGAGCCATTGGTTTCGGAAGAAATGTGGGAGAGATGCCAGCAGATTTTGGCATCGAGATCAGCACGAGTAATCGATGAAAACGGAAAAAAAGCACAAGTACATGAGAAATACACCAAAATCGGTCTGGACGGCAAAATTGCGTTGCAGCTGTGGTGCAGGATTTATATTCAGTTCAAGTGGCGTGTGAACCGGGATGGTGCTGTAATTCATGGATTTCAGTGCTACCGCCGTACACGCAGGCCGAGCATCAGCTACTTGCAGGAGCATGGCCTTGATTTGAGCATCAGCTGCCAAATCAAGGCTATCAGTGAGTGGAAGCTGGACTTGATGGCGGCAAAGGTGTTTGAACATCTCACATTTGACAAGGGAAAGACAGTCAAAGAGGTCTATAAAATCCTGAGCCGCTGCATGGCAGAGGAAAAGACGGTTCGTATTTCCAGAAAGGCAATGCTGGAAAAGAGCATCGCTAAGCAGAGAGAGCGGCTGGACAAGTATATTGACCTGTGTGCAGACGGCATCATCACCAAACAGGAACTTATGGAACGTCGCAAAGGCTTAGACAACCAGATCGCAGATCTGCAATCCCAGTATGAGAGCGTAGAACAGGAGGATGAACGCAGTGGAGCGCTGGACATGAATCTGATCTCGCAGAAGCTGGATGAATGAATGTGGCAGCGGGCATCAAAGAACGATGTTGATCGGGAGCTTATCAACAGCTGTGTGGCGCAAATCACGCCTTTGACAAATGAAGAATTTCGCTGGGCACTCGACTTTCAGATGTCAGAGGTACGGGCGAGAAACGCCGCAGCATATACGATGGATGGCTTTGTAGAGATGGCACGCTTTTCGATTTCCTTTGAGGAGGCAAAGGCTTTTAAGGCATCCCGAAATCAGGGAATCCGCAAAAATGAATGGCAGGATCTCACGGTGGTTGTGGGAATCTGGTCGAAAACTCAAAAGTAGGAGGCTGTGTCGGCTGTGCCGGTTGTGTCAGAGATTTTCAAAACAAGTTTTATTATATCATTATATCTCCACCCATAAAACACCTGAAAGACACGAAAACATAAGACTGATTCGCAAAAACACGGACACAGCGGACACACTTGGTACAAGTTAGGCGTATCTGAAGCAGATATAATGATATATTATACCCTTGGATAGAAAGACCAGTAAGCAACCACATCAGCTTACTGGTCTTTGATTTTTACAGAAAAACGGAGGAAAAATCAATGGCATGGCAGAAATCTTTGAAAAAGTATTGGTGGAGGTGATGAAAGCAGTCGGAAAAGGTGCTGCGAAAATCATTGTCTGGACGGCTCATCAAATCGAAAAAGAAATAAGATAATCAAAAATTTTGGAGGTAAAGATTATGTCCGCAAATGTTGAAACGATGTTCTCTGTCCGTGAGACCCCTTGGCACGGCCTTGGCCGTATCGTGATGGATGCCCCTGCAAGCCGTGAAGCCTTGGAGCTGGCCGGTCTGAATTGGCAGGTAGAGAGCCGCAATATCTATTCTGGCACGGGTGCTATGATCCCCGGCTATCGTGCCAATGTCCGCAGCACCGATGATGCTGTTCTGGGTGTGGTGTCTGACCGCTACCGCATTGTGCAGAACGAAGAAGCATTCCAATTCACCGATGACTTGCTTGGTGAGGGTGTCACCTATGAAACCGCAGGCTCTTTACAGGGCGGCAAGAAGGTATGGATGCTGGCGAAGCTGCCGGAGAAGTACATCATCGCCGGAGATGAAGTAACCCCATATCTTGTGCTCTTTAACAGTCACGATGGCAGTTCTGGTGTAAAAGTCGCTATGACCCCGGTTCGTGTGGTCTGCCAGAACACCCTGAATCTGGCTCTGGGTACTGCAAAGCGCATCTGGACTGCCCGCCATACCGAAAATGTTCTGCTCCGGGTGCAGGATGCCCGTGAGACCTTACAGCTTGCCAACAGCTACATGGGGGAGCTGGGCAAAGGTATCCATGAGCTGACCACCATCAAGCTGTCTGACCGCAAGGTGCAGGAGTTTATCAACGAGTTCTTCCCCATCACGGAAGACTTAACCGATGGTCAGCGGAAGAACAACCTGCGCTTGCAGGAAGATTTGAAGGCTCGCTATTATAATGCACCCGATCTGGAATGGGTCGGCAAAAACGGCTGGCGGTTCCGTGAACGCTGTTTCCGACTTTGCTACCCATGCAGACCCCATCCGTAAAACTCGCAACTACAACGAAAATCTGTTCCTGCGCACCGCAGAGGGCAATCCCATGATCGACAAGGCTTACAAGATGGTGCTGGCAGCAGCCTAAAGGAGTGAACTATGAATGATGTGAGCAACCGGGCTGTCCGGGAATTTTCTGAGTTCCTTGACCGCATCGAAATCAATTTTCCAAAACCTACCTGCACCACAGCATACGAGATCACGATGAAAAGCACCATCGTCAGTGCCCTGATTACGCTGGACACCGAAAAGCAGATGGACGAGCGTTTCTGGAACCATCTCCGGGTGCAGCGGAATATTCTGGATTTCCTGTATGCCCTCTGGCTGGATGATGACCGTACCTTGGTAGACGAGTTTTCCACCATTATCAAAGACTTGGTGGAATATGATTTCTCCATTGTAGAAGAACAGATGAAAGAGAGGTTGAACATTGCATGAAAAGGAAGCTTGTATCTACATTGAATTTACCCAAAGAAGATTGGCTCCGTTACCGCAAATGCGGCATTACCGGCACGGATGCCGGAGCTATCCTTGGCCTGAATCCCTACCGTTCGGCATTTCAGGTTTACCACGATAAAATCAGCGATACCATTGAAAATATCGACAACGAAGCCATGCGGCAGGGTCGTGATTTGGAGGATTATGTGGCGCAGCGGTTCTCCGAAGAAACGGGTTTTAAGGTGCGCCGTGCAAACGCTATCTACCAGAGCGAGGAACATCCGCTGCTTCTGGCAGACTTTGACCGCCTGATCGTTGGACAGAGGGCCGGGCTGGAGTGCAAGACAGTCTCGCCGTTTTCTGCGGACAAATGGGCAGATGGCAAAATCCCGGCTCACTATCTGGCGCAGGTTGACCACTACTTAGCCGTCAGCGGTTTCGACTGCTGGTATGTGGCGGCTCTGATTTTCGGCAGAGAGCTGGTGATCCACAAAATCGTGACGGATAAGCAAGTGCTTTCTGATCTCATTGATGAGGAAGAACGTTTCTGGACGAACCATGTTGTGCCCCAGATTCCCCCTGCACCTAACGGTTGCGAGTGTGACACCCAGCAGATCAACCAGATGTATGAGGTGGATAACCGGGATAAGACCGCTGACCTGAGTGCTCTGCATGGACTTCTGGATAAGCGGCAGGAGCTTTCCGACCAAATCGAGCAGATGGAACAGGAGAAAACGGCCATCGAGCAGCAGGTCAAGCTGCAAATGCAGGATGCTGCCTATGGCACAGCACCGGGCTATAAGGTATCGTGGGTATCTTCCGAAAGCAAGCGTGTGGATTCCCAACGCCTGCGGAAAGAGCAGCCGGATATTTTCAACCAGTACAGCAAAAATGTAAGCAGTCGCAGGTTCACCATCATTCATGCGGCATAATTGTATGGCGGCAGGGAGCAACTTCTCTGCCACCTTTTTTTTTTTCTTGGAGGTTTATTATGGCTACGGAAAATCCATTCGTAAAATTATTTGCTATCGACTTCAAAGATCATCTGAAGTCAAAAAGTCCGGCAACACGGAACTGAAATATGTAAGCTGGGCGTATGCTTGGGCAGAGGTGAAGAAGTTGTATCCTGCTGCCAGCTATGAGGTCAAGAAATTCAACGGCCTGCCCTATGTTTATGACCCCATAACCGGCTTCATGGTGTACACCACTGTCGCGATTGAGGGCGTTTCGCACGAAATGTGGCTGCCTGTACTGGATGGCGCAAACAAAGCCATGAAAGCTGTGCCTTATACCTATACCACTCCGAAATGGGACTACAATCCTCAGACCCGCCGCCGTGAAAAAAAAGGCATGGCATGGAAGAACGCACCGTAGAAGCAGCCTCCATGTTCGATGTGAATAAAGCCATCATGCGGTGCTTGGTGAAGAACCTCGCTATGTTTGGCCTTGGCCTCTATGTCTATGCCGGAGAGGATTTACCGGAAGATGCTGCACCGCAGCCGGATGCAGAAAAGCCGCAAAAGCAGCCGAAACCGAGATCCGCTACCCCGAAGCAGGAACAGCCGCCGATGCCCTGCATCTGCGCTCGCTGCAATCAGCCTATTAAGAGGGTTAAGCTGAAGGATGGTTCCATCATGCAGGCGGCAGAGTTTGCAGCCACCCATGATGGAATGTGCGCTGACTGCTATAAGGCTACCCGACTTAATGTGGCATAAAGGAGAAATTTATATGTCTTGCAATGCGATGACCGAACACTATGAAGAAATCACTGTGTGCGGAAAGCCTGCATTATTCACTAACTTCCGCATAAAAAGAGATACCGTCCCGGATGGTCTATATGCCTACGATGTGCGGCATGATGATGACTGCCGGGGGATTCCCTGTGAGATTGCACCATTTATCATGGTCAATCACTGGGGAACGATTATTCTTGCAGAGCCGTTGGAGCTGCCCAATGACGGACGGCGGTACATTGATGAAGAGACGGACTGGAACTATGATCCGTTTGGAGGAGCAGAGAAAAATCAAAAGCCCTGCGTGACGGTGGAAGAGTTTATGAATCAGTATCTGAACCGTTGATAAGAGCGAGCCGTGTCGTTCCTTATAAAGTTCAAAAGTCATCGCAGGGGACGGACGGTGCGAACCGTTCGTCAACGGAGATAATCTTTTGAAGTTTATGAGGGATGACTAAGGCTCGCAGGAAAAAAGTATTAAAATTGCCGTGGGTACAGAAAAGTATCAATCATAGTGTGATGAAGCCGATTTGTCTTAGCAAATCGGCGACGCTAAAATGACGTTCGGCATTTTTGATACGGAAAGAAAAGGCTATGAGCACTTATGGTTATTGCAGGACTTCCACTGCAAAGCAGATCATTGACCGTCAGGTTCGCAATATCAGGGCTGAGTACCCGACTGGTCACATTGTGCAGGAAGCCTATACGGGAACTTCCATCCTCCGACCAGAATGGAGCAAGTTGTACCGGGTTCTAAAAAGATGGTGATACTGTGGTGTTCGATTCTGTCTCTCGAATGTCCAGAAATGCCGAAGAAGGATTTTCACTGTATGAGGATCTCTATAATAAGGGTATCCAGCTGATATTCCTGAAAGAGCATCACATTGATACCGAAACTTACAAAAAGCCCTGTCCGGCAGCATTGCTATGACAGGAACCAATGTGGATTTTATCTTAAAGGGCATCAACGAGTATCTGATGGTCTTGGCTAAGGAGCAGATCAAGCTGGCCTTTGAGCAGTCCGAAAAAGAAGTGGCCGATCTGCACCAGCGTACCCGTGAGGGCCTTGTAACAGCAAAGCTGAATGGAAAACAGGTTGGACGTAAAAAGGCACTGGATTTGAAACCAAGAAGTCTAAAGCGGCCAAAGAGAAAATCCGCATCCATTGTAAGGCTTTTGGTGGTACATTGGACGATGTGGAGTGCATGAAGCTGACAGGGCTTGCCCGGAATACCTATTATAAATATAAAAGGCAGATTCGGGCTGGATTGGCTGACGAGGGAAAAACTTAAGAAGGAAAAGTTGTTATGAAGAACGAAAAATGTGTAAAAGATGAATCCCATAGCGAATTTACAAAAAGAGGAACAAGAGGAATTTTTGAATTTGCTGGGTCGAATAACCCCAGAGCAGCGTGAAGCGCTGAAAAAAGTTCTGAAGTCCTTTACTTAATGAAGAAGGATGCAGGGTGACACAATGACCGCTCGGCATCCTTCTTTTTTGTAAATGTGCATATCATTCGGGTAAAAATGCTTGGATCAAATCCAAGATAGCAGTTCTTTGTGATGGAGAAAGTCTATCCCAAGTGGTTAAAAGGAGATTTCTGCTCTTCTGTTAGATGATGAATGGCAGCGTTCTCTTCAAAAAAAAAACTGCGAGAGGGTGATGCCAAGGCCATGACAAATTTTTTCAATCGAGGTCACGTTGGGCTGAAGGTTTCGTCTGCGCCACGTTGATAAGGTGGATTGCGTCAGACCAGAGTTCTCGGCAAGGGGGTGTATTCAGACCATCCACGAGCTAACCGCTCCCGGGCAATTCTTCCCAGAATGTCAAAGTTTGGCTTCTCGCGTTCCATGTCATTGCCCTCCTTGGATAAATCGTAGTGCTACTTACGATTTTAAGTGTGGATGCCTTGACAGGTAATTCTATAAATCGTATAATTTTAACAAGATAAATCGTAATAATGAGCAGCGATTTTGTCTTTTTTGATATGAAATGCTCACAAACTGCAAAGGAGATCATGTAGCTATGGCAGATTTTTGCTATTTTTGCAAGAAGAAAATTGGCTTTTTTGATACATCATCAAGGACGGCTTTTGCCCAGACCGTATGCGGAAATTGTGTAAACAAAGTTAATCGCGTTGCAATCCTATACAATAGGGAATTTTCGGAATACACGCTATATTCACTGGAAGATGCCGGAAAGATCCTAGAGAAAGCACCGTCTTTTTTGAAATGTATATAAGTAGGTATTTGAAAATTCGTGCTGAATATGAGCCACAAATTCAACATTACCAAGAATTGGCTGAAAAAGAGAAAAAAAAGACACTAAAGGAAATCGAAAAAGGCATGGATGATGACAGAAGAGAATACGAAGCTGAACTGAAAGAATGTGAAAAGGAATGGAAAGCAGAGCGTGCATCGTCTGACTATAAAAATGAACTTAAGGAGTATGAAAAAAAAGACGAAGAGGCGATGAAGTAGCAGCACGCACCTTGAAGAGACTTATGGATGCTGTTGATGACAACTATCGAGCGGAGGTTGAAAAAAAGCAGAATTCATATAATAGGTTTCAAAGAGAACCACTTGAGTTATGTGAAGAGTGGAAAAGCATTGTTAAATGCTACGAAGCGATAGTTAATCGATTGAGAAATTATCAGGCGGTTAAAGAGTATGTTTTTCGTGTGACGGAGGTTCCATCGGAAAAGCTAGTCCTAGGACATGAGATAGAAAGACGGTCAGAAGAAAAAAGCGAAGGCAGAGAATATTATTCTGTTGTATTTGAAGAAAATCCTTAAGGTTGATGAGTCGCGATTGCAAGAGGCAGCGAATAATGATGTGATTCTCGCAGAATTTGGAAAAAGCTGGATAAATAGTGGAGTTGAAAAACTACTTATTAAGGAGCGACTAAATGAAGGAAGCATAGAAAGACTTCAGCATGCAATTGAATCACATAAAATTCTGCTAAGTACTGTAAGCGATCCGGATATTCTTAGACGAGCGGAAGATGCGATGGATGAATCTGAAAAAACTTTAGATGAGTGTATGAAAACGCGGGGTGATTTAGATAAAGAATTTAACCGTAAAGATTTAGAATTAAAAGCGGCATTTAATCGATTGACGGAACCAGATACTCGGAAGCTGGCTTCAGAAAACAATACCAATAGTGCAAACATAGTAAAAGCTACAACTACAAAGCAATCGAATAACAGTCAAACGGTAACAATAGCACAGCCTGCCGCAGTAAAACCGAGTGAAAAACAGGAAAAAAAGGGTGTTACTTGCGGTAACTGTGGGAAGGAAAACAAAGATGGAGCTAAATTCTGTCGGTATTGCGGAACACCGCTTGTTGCCAAATCCATCCGGTTTTGCACGGAATGTGGACATAAAAAATAAGACCGGGGGAAAATTTTGTCCTGCGTGCGGTACGAAAGTTGAAGATTAAAAAGAAATGGGTGATGTAAAATGAGCAAAAAATGTATTTACTGTGGTGCCGAGTTAGAAGACGATGACCTTTTTTGTGATGTATGTGGTCGGAAGCAAGAAGAGAACACTTCACACAAGGCAGTACAGACGCCATCACACGAAGAAACTTCAGCTGTAGAAGAAAAAGACTAAGGAAGAGGTCGTTTTAGATGTTTCCCAAGCTACGGAGCCAGAGCCTCAGCAAGCATCCGAGGCAAAAGATATAGTAGAAGTGAAGATGTCAGAACCTGAAAAGGCAGAAGAAAAGCCTGAACAGAAAAGTGAAAAAAAAGTATTAAGAGATGATGCTGCTAAAACTGTGACAACGCAACCTAAAAAGTGGCATACGAAAAGTCAGGGATATTGTGCTTTGGATTTTGACCGTTGTTATGGTTCTTTCGGTGGTTGTAGCCGTAATATCCGGGATGGGTGTAATGTCAGTGGCGTATATTATCGCAGCTGTTGTTCTTTGTCCAAAGTTTAAACCGGAAATGGGTTTCTGGAAACGCATTTTGATTATGTTTGGAGCGTGGATTGCGGTCTCGGTAGTGCTTGCTATACTTTGATTAACGTAAAAAAAGAGCATTGCGGAGGAACAGATGAAAGATTACTATAAAATCTTACAAGTAGCATCTGATGCGTCACCAGAAGTAATTCAGATGGCATACAAGGCTCTTGCAAAAAATATCACCCGGACTTAAATCCGGGACAGGAAGAAGCAATGCAAGAGAAAATGAAAGATCTGAATGAAGCTTATGAAATTTTGTCGGATAAAGATAAAAGATGGCAATATAATCAGAGCTTTTAAATCAAAATGAAGAATCGTCACATTACTCGGAATCGGAACCGCAAAGAAACTCTTGGACAGAATCATCGTATAGAGCACAAGCGGAAACAGCATCACAAGGCAGTAAAACTACTTCAGGAAAAGGCTGCGCAAGGACTGGCTGTGGATGTTTGACTGTGTTTATTGTGATTTTTATGTTCATGGGTGTTGTAGGAAGTTTTTCGTTAACGAAAGAGAATAAATCAGCTTCTGCGTCAGAAGTAAGCACAGCGGCATCAATGAACGATCAGTCAGAGAGTAGGACGGAAGAAACCATGCCCATTAGTAATGAGACAAAGGCTTCCTCTGAAATTCAGAATGGTCCAATCTATAACTCCGTTGATCCGCCTGATTCTACTGATTCTAGGCAAGAAATTCTGGTGGAGGCAACCGGGAGTAATGCAATGCTGACGCTCTGGACATATCGGGATGGTCAATGGGTCGAGGACATGAGCACTACAGCAGCGATTGGCTCAGATGGGCTTACAACGAATAAGACGGAAGGCGACCACATGACACCAGAGGGAACGTTTCCAATCTATTTTGCTTTCTCTACAAAAGCAAAAAAAAATACAAAAATCGCTTTTGAAACAATTAGTGAGGATAGCGTATGGGTGTGTGATCCAGAGTCTGTCTACTATAATACCCTTCAATCTAAGAATAATCCCGATAAAGATTGGACAGATAAAGGCGGAGCAGAGAATATGTACCCAAAATTCTCGAAAGGTTCTTCAAATGCCTGTATTTGTTTCGGCTTTAATGGAGATGGCTGGAGTCCATATGGTGCAGTAGCTTACGGCGGATCGGCACTCTTCATTGATGGTGTTGGTGAGAATGGTAAAATGAACTCTGGATATGGTGATATTAAGATTTCCGGTAAGGATATGACAAAGCTGTTGTCGTATCTGGACTCTGACTATAACCCAACGATTACTATTCGAGCAGCGCAATAAGCTGCAAAAAGCACCACCGCTTTCATTTTATGATAGAAAGCGGTGGTCTTTCACTATCGGAAAAAACTTATAAATCACTGATGAGAATAAAATTTTCTAAAATGATAGAATAAAAACTGAAAATGAGGTATACTAATAGCGGGAAGGAGTTGAAAGAATGCTTTGCCAGTTTTCTTTTCAGAATTTTAAGTCTTATAAGGATGAAACAACATTTGATTTCCGTGCAATGGCGATTCCGGAGTTTCAGGATGCCTTGATCCGACAGGAGAAAGCAGAAGACTTACTTCCGGTCAGTGCAGTCTACGGCCCCAATGGTGGCGGTAAGACGAATCTGCTTCAGGCATTCTTTTGCCTGATTAACCTTGTTGTGAAGCCGATTCATGCATTGGAGAAGAATCGGCAGTCAATGATTTTCCAGCAGGGCAGCAGTGTGGCTCCCTTTATGCTGGATGAAAGTTCTGCGAATGAACCTACGATTTTTTCAGGTGTTCTTCCGTGTAGACGAGAAGGAATACCAGTATTACATTGCGCTCAAGGAAGAAATTGTCTTTGAGTCTCTTCTGTGGCGTACACTTGGTGGTAAGAAGACAGGACTGATTTTTTTGAACGAGACGGCCAGAAGATTGAATTGGGTGCAAGTATCAATAAGGCAAGCATCAACTTGGACGTCAACCCGAAGATGCCGTATCTTTCTTTTTTTGGCGATCAACTACAATATCCCTGTGATTGCAGAAGTGCAGAATTGGTTTGAATCCTGTATTACACAGAGCTACGCAAACCCCAGAGCGGAAAAACATTGTGCTGGTGTCCAAGAGTGAGACGACTAAGGAAAGCCTGATTCATGCACTGAATGATGTAGGTATTGATTTGTCCGGTTATCGCTATGATGAGGATAGCAAGCACCTGTTTACGCAGAGAACAATCAATGGCAAAGTCTATGAGCTTCCCTTTGAAGCGGAATCGGATGGAACCAAGAAGATGATTGCAGCCTTGCCGGTTCTGATGGTAGCATTGCAGGAAGGCCGCACAAGTGGTTGTGGACGAATTGGATGCCAAGCTGCATCCGAAGTTGCTCCGATATGTGATTCAGATGTTCAAGAACCCGGAACTGAACAAGAAGGGCGCACAACTGCTATTCAGTTCTCACGACCTGACTACGATGAAGAATACAGTTTTCCGTCGTGATGAAATTTGGTTTGCTGCGATGAATGATAATCATGAGAGCGAGATTTATTCGCTTTACGAATTCCGGCAGGAGGACAATACTCGCGTCAAGAGCACAGCGGCCTTTGACAAGCAGTATCTGGAAGGCCGATATGGTGCAGACCCCTACCTTTCTAATATGCTGACAGGGAGGGATTGGGCATGAGTCTGAAACCTCCGAAAAAGAGTGACCTTGGAAAAAGCTGGATGAAGAATCGCCGTGATAAGGCGAGGATGATTCAGCCGGAATACCACTTGATTGCATCGGAAGGAACTGAGACAGAACCGCAGTATTTTGGCGCAATTCAACGGATTATCAATTCTAAATACCGTGATAGAATCCAGCTAAAGGTAGAGGGCATTGGCGACAATACGGTGAATTTGTTGATGAAAGCTCGTCAATACGTTCAGAATAACGGCATTGTATTTAAGCACGTCTGGATTGTCTATGACACAGATGATTTTCCGGCAGAAAATATCGACATGGTAGCACAGCTGTGCGAAGAATACAATGCACAAGGTGAGACGATTTACCATGCTGTATGGTCGAACCAGTGCGTAGAACTGTGGTATTTGCTGCATTTTATGTATATGGATACTGATATTGATAGATCTCGTTATTGGCCGAAGCTAAGCGATTGGCTGAAAAAAAAACATTGGCGCAGGGAGTTACGAGAAGAACCGCCCGGATATGTATGAAGTGCTGCGACCTTACATGGACATTGCGATTGCCAATGCAAAGCGGTTGGACAAACAAAATGAAGGACGGAAACCCTCTGAGTCAGCACCCGGAACGAAAGTCTACGAACTGGTTGAGATGCTGAAGCCCCTTATCTTTCGGACACATTATTATAGTAGAAGGGTGATTATGCCTTCTCAAAAGTAAGTTCCTAAATGCCTATAGATTCCATTAGAATCCATAGGCATTTTTTCTGTAAAAAGATGGAAGCTTCTTGTTTTATGAGTGGCGGGACGGTATAATTAAGTTACAGCTATGAATATGAAAGGCAGGACTTTTGTGAAGAAGATATTCGTAAAATATAAATGGCTGCTGATTGCGCTGCTTATGATTTCAATAATCGCTATTCCAATGGTGGTTAATATCCTCTTTAAGTTTTCCAGTGCTTTTCCGGCTGAATGGTCGGCAGGAGATGCACTTTCCTATGTTTCTGGATTGCAAGCTTTGCTGGGTACCATTATACTTGGCATTATCACTGTTGAGCAGGGACAAGACGCACAAGAAGTTAATAGGCGCTTAAGCGAAGAAAATAATAGACTCCAAAAAATAATGTCACAAAAACTTTTACCAGCTGTGAAGCTGACAAATCCATCATGCAAACCGACAATGCTTCATCGCGGAGCACTGTCCTATGTGCCACAGTCCAAACAGTTCAGAATTATTCGGTCTTATTATGGAGATTCCGTACAACATGAAACCAGTGAGATTCGAGTGAATATTGATTCCTTGGTTGAAGAAATAAAGTATATTAAAACAATAGAATTTTCCTTGCAAAATATTTCTGAATCAATTATTCGGCATATTCAAGTGGATAGCGTTGATATTGTTGGATTCCAAGGCAAAACAGAGTTAGTGGCGTGTCGAAATTTTGGACAAGGCGGAATAGGAACGCTACTCGCAACGGGCGATTCTGTGGATGTGAGTCTGAAATTGTATTCCAATAATGCTATTTATAAGGAACTTTGGGATGACGATTTGGCTGGAGTGGCTGTTGTGATGCATTTGACTAATACTACGATTTCTGGGACAACATTTTCGGAATATATTGAATTCGGAATGCAGAATAACGGCCATTACCATATCAACTATGGAGAACCCCTCAAGCAGACAGGGCGAGTGAAGGTGGATTGACTCGAACGCTCTGTAATTTTGGCACCCGCTCAGGCTGCGATTAAGTCTCCCCGGAAATAAAATCTGATAGGACAAAGAAGAAAAAAGCTCTTGGCTTCTGTAATGGAGGCCAAGAGCTTTTTTGCATCTTGTTTTGTAAGCGGAAAGAGGTTCCAATAATAGAAAAGAAAGCGTACATCGGTCGAATAAGGTGGTGGATTTATGAATGGTTTAAAGTTAAAAGAAGAAGTATTTATGCACAAAAAATGATCGATAAAATTGTACAAAAGGCGAATGGAATCTCTATGAATTTTATGTTAACATCTTATTACAACACGTGATTCCTCGGAAGCGTCAGTTGTACTTGTGAACAAAGGATAGTGCTCGGTAGAGTGTCTATACCTGCAGGTATAATTATGACTGCAGTCCGAGGCTTTTTCTTTATCCGAAACGGAGAGGGTGGGTGCTATGCGAAATTGTTCGGAAAATCAATAACAGTGCCGCTGTTGCTCAGGACTCCCGCGGGAAGGAACTGATCGTGATTGGTAAGGGCATCGGGTTTCCGGCGGTTCCATACGAAGTGACGGATATGTCGCGGATAGACCGCATGTTTTACGATATCGACCCGCGTTATTTTGAGATGATCAGTACTCTTCCGCAGGAGATTCTTCTGGCGAGTGCCGACATTACAGAAGATGCGCAGGTCGTACTGAATACGACCCTTAACTCCAACCTGCCGCTGACACTGGCCGACCACCTGAACTTTGCGGTGGAGCGTTTTCGCAGCGGGTTGAACCTGACGATCCCCATTGCCTATGATATCCGTCATCTGTATCCCAATGAGTTTGATCTGGGCGTAAAAGCATTGGATATCCTGAAGGAATACACGGGGGTCTCGCTTCCGGATTCCGAAGCGGTCAGCATTGCAATGCATTTGATCAATGCTGAAATCGAAAACAGCGAGATCCATTCCCTCGTAAAGGCGTTGGAGATTCAGGAAGGCGTGGAGTCCATTGTGGAGCGGGAAATGAACCTGAAACTGGATAAGGACAGCTACAGTTACTACCGGTTCACGATGCATATCCGCTATCTCATCCAACGGCTGATGAGCGGTACTCAGAGCGAAACGGGGAGTGGCAGCATGGTAAAGATGCTGGCCAATGATTACCCTAAAACATATATCTGTGCTAAAAAGATTGCGGCTTTCTTGCAAAAAGCAGGAGAATTGGTGCTGTAATGATGAGGAACTTCTCTATTTGATGTTGCATATCAACCGCGTCTGCCAGAAAAATACATAAACAGCTTCCGTTGCTTGGACGGCGGCACTCGCCATTTGCGGGACGTGATCCGGGGACAGAGCGCATCCTACCTGAAAACGCTTGCGTTTTCAGGTAGTTTGAAGGCGCTTTGTGCCCGGATCTTTTATTACATATTGAATGAACAGCGGTGCAGGGCCCGCATCGTTTTCAGATAAAAAATCAGGAGGATTAGCCATGAAACAGGATGCATTCTTTCAAACTATCATACATCACATCGGTGGTGAAGGCAATGTTGCACGAAAACGTTTTGACGGAGAGCACCTGTATGTCACTGTGAAAGACAGCGGTATGGCAGATCTAGAAGAACTGAACCGTTTGGATGGGGTTTCCGGTACGGAACTGAACCGGAACATTCTGTCCGTTACCATCCAGGAAGATTTTTTGGAGGATGTTACAATGGCAAAAAATTTCAAACAGCTGGCGCAGAATATCATGACGTTGGCTGGAGCAAAGGAAAATGTTACTTCCGTATTTCACTGCATGACCCGTCTGCGTATGACGGTCAAGGACGTCAAGAAGGTAGACCAGAAAGCTATCAATGATCTGGACGGCGTGTTGGGCGTCACCTATCAGGGCGGTCAGCTGCAGGTCATCATCGGCAAGGATCTGCTGAAGGTTTATGAAGAGGTGCTGAAGCTGGGTTACAGCGATGGCGGTGCTGTGGACGAAAAACTGGACGGTGACCTGAAAGGCGAAAAAGATTTCAGTTGGGCAGGCAGTGATTGGTTACATTTCCGCTGCCGTACAGCCTATGGTTCCGGCACTGATCGGCGGCGGTATGATCAAGGTGTTCCTGCTGCTGATCTCCAAGGTTTATGCTCCCTTTGCGGACAGTTCTACTTATACGCTGCTGAGCATCGTGGGCAATGCGGTATTTTATTTCATGCCCATTCTGGTCGCTTATGGAGCGGCCAAGAAACTGGGTGCGACCCCCACGTATTCCATGGTCGTGGCCGGTGCACTGGTCGCTCCTGAATGGACGGCTATTGTAAGTGCTGGCGATCCAGTCACCATGTTTGGTATCAATGTTGCCCTGAAAGGATACGGCAGTTCTCTGCTTCCTGCGCTGCTGCTGGCAATCGTTGCGTATTATGTGGAAAAATTCCTGAACAAAGTGATCCCCGGCGTGTTCAAGCCTATCTTTGTCGGTACGTTGACAATGGCCGCCACCTATGCCGTCTCGATCCTTGCACTGGCGCCTCTGGGTCAGCTGGCAGGTACCTATGTCACCGCCGCGATCCTGTGGTTGTATAACATTGCAGGCCCCATCACGGTTGCTCTGTTTACGGCTCTGTTCCCCCTACATGGTCATGACCGGTATGCACATGACCTTGGGAGCTCCCATGATCCAGCTGCTGTCGGAAACTGGTTTTGATCCCCTGTTCCGCCCCGGTATGCTGCTGTCCAACATGGCAGAAGGCGGCGCTTCTCTGGGCATCGCCATCAAGGCAAAGGACAAGGCAATCAAATCCGAAGCACTGTCCGTTGCAGTGGGCTGCATCTTTGCTAGTGTGACCGAACCGGCCATTTACGGTTTTAACCTGCCGCTGAAGAAACCTATGTGGGCTGTTTCCCTCGGCGGCGCCATCGGTGGTGTCGTGGCTGCTCTGCTGGGTGCCCATAACTACGAGTATGGTTCTTCTTCCCTGTTTGCCCTGCCGATCTTTGAGGATACCATCGTGGCTATGGTTATTGCAATCATCGCGACGATCGTAGCATCCTGTGTACTTACGATTCTCTTTGTCTGTGACGAGGAAATCTTGAAGAAACACTGATCTCAAAATTTTGTTCGCCCCGGGGAGCGCATGCGTCCCCCAGGGCGTTGGAGGTATTATGAAACTTAAGTCCGATTTTTTGTGGGGTGGAGCACTTGCGGCTAACCAGTGCGAGGGTGCCTGGCAGGAAGACGGCAGGCTGCCTGCGTCTGCTGACTTTCTGCCGGATGCAGCCCACGGCAGATGGAATGCCATGCTGCATCCGGGAAACATTCTGGAAACGCGGTACGATTATTATCCTAGTCGGGAAGCAATTGATTTTTATCATCGATACAAAGAGGATATCCGCCTTCTTGCAGAGAGCGGGATCAAGGCGCTGCGTTTGTCCATTTCATGGACGCGGATCTATCCGACCGGGGAAGAGAACGCCCCGAAACGAAGATGGGCCTGCGTTTTTACGAGGAGCTGTTTACGGAGTGTCGTAGGTACGGGATAGAGCCGGTGGTCACCCTGTGCCACTTTGATGTGCCGGAAGCCCTGATCCGGAAATATGGTGCCTGGGCAGACCGCAGGCTGATTGCACTGTATGAAAAAAAAAAAATATGCTGCCACCGTGTTTGACCGCTACCGGAATCTGGTAAAATACTGGATGACCTTCAATGAGATCAACATGATCACCCACATCCCTTATCTGGGCGGTGGCCTGCTGGTGGACAAGGACGACCCGGAGTTCAACCAGATCGTGTACAATGCCGCGCATAACCAGCTGGTGGCAAGTGCCTGCGCGGTGCGGATCGGTAAAAAAAAATCAACCCGAATTTCCGAATTGGATGCATGATGGCGGCCGGAAGCTTTTATCCCTATTCCTGTAACCCCAATGATGTGATGGAAGCACGTATCAGTAACAACAAAAATTACATTTTTCCGGATGTCCAATTGAACGGCTGTTACCTCCGGATTCGCCCGGAATTACTTTGCAAAATTGGGCATCACGCTGGACGAACAGCCGGGTGATGACGAACTTCTGGCTCAGAACACCTGCGATTTTCTGGGGTTCAGTTACTATTCCTCCAGGCTGATCTCCACGGATCCGGAGCATCTGAAAAATGTGGCGGATGGCAACGCCATTACTACCCTGCGCAACCCGTATCTGCAGATCACGAAATGGGGACGTCAGATCGACCCGGTCGGCCTGCGCGTGACCATGAATGATCTGTATGATCGCTATCACAAGCCGCTGTTCATTGTGGAAAACGGTTTGGGCGTGGAGGATACTCTGGAAGTGGACGGTTCCGTCCATGACCCCTACCGGGTGGAGTATCTCGATGCTCATATCACCCAGATGAAAAAAAAAGCCGTTCTGGAGGACGGCATTCCCTGCATGGGATATCTGGTCTGGGGCATCATCGATCTGGTCAGCGCGGGCGGCGGTGAAATGGATAAGCGGTACGGACTGGTCTATGTAAATAAACATAACGACGGCACCGGAGACCTCGCCCGCTACAAAAAGATTCTTTTTGGTTGGTATGCACAGAAGATTCGGGAAGAGTGCTATGAATAAAGCATATAAGCAGTATTTTGATCTGATATTTGGCTCTACACTACTGACTCTGGGTATCTACCTGTTTGTCACCCCCAATGGTATCAACTTTGGCGGTGTGATTGGCCTGGCTCAGATTATAGAGATTTTTCTGCGTAGGTTCATTGCAATCCGCAGTGATGCAAACCTTGTTGGTATGATCAATTTCCTCATCAATGTACCGCTGTTCCTGATAGGATACCGGGTCATGAGCCGCAGGTTCTGCATCAAAACCATGCTCTCGGTAGCAGTGCAGACGTTGCTTCTCTCAGTACTTCCGCCGCTCAAAGCACCCCTTGTGGAGGATGTGCTGCTAAACAGTATCTTCGGCGCTATTCTCTGTGGTGTAGGTGTCGGCTATGCGCTGCGGGGGCAGTGGGTGCTGCGGCGGCATGGACATTGCATGCATGTGTCTGGTAAAGAAATACCCGGATTTTAAAAAGCGGACGGCTTTCTATTTATGTCAATGCGGTTCTCTTTTCGGTCTGCCTATTCCTTTTTTTTGATTTGGAAACTACGATGTACTCCATCATCTTTGTGGCAATCCTGTATACGGTGGCAGATAGGTTTCACGACCAGAACATCAATGTGGCGGCCCTGATATTTACGGATGTTTCCACTGTGCAGACTGAAATCCTGCAGAAGATGGGCCGCGGCGTCACCTTCTGGAACGGATACGGTGCGTACACCAACCACCCTAAGAAGATCCTTTTCTGTGCCGTGAACAAGTATGAAATCGGGGGAGCTGCAGGAAATTATTCACGAGCAGGATCCCAATGCCTTCGTCACATTCTTTGTAGGTCCTCTGATCCATGGCGGATTTGAAAAAAAAGGCTATGAGATTGAGGGTAATCGCATAGAACAAATGAAGCGCGAAGAACGCTCTGCAATTTTGGCACCCGCCCAGGCTGCGATTAAGTCTCCCCGGAAATAAAATCTGATAGGACAAAGAAGAAAAAAAAGCTCTTGGCTTCTGTAATGGAGGCCAAGAGCTTTTTGCATCTTGTTTTGTAAGAGGAAAGAGGTTACAATAATAGAAAAGAAAGCGTATATCAGTCGAATAAGGTGGTAGGCCTATGAAGTTTTTTTGAAGCGGTTCCAAGCGAACTTTTCTCGCCGCTGGCTTCGCCCAACCGTATTTTATATGCGGATGCACTGGACGTACTGTACGCAGCATACCAAGAAAACCTGAAAATACGGGAAGATGTCTTGTATTCCATGCTGCGCGGCAGGCTGGAGCAGGAACTGGCGGATGCTACGTTTGAAGATGAAGACATTGACGAAGAGGAACTGAGGGATATCTCTGGCCGCGCTCGTTTTTTGATCCGCAAGCTGTGTAGTAAGGGGTGGTTTGAGAAAGAACGCGGGGACGGACTTTGAAGAGTACATCACGATTCCTAATTACAGCAGTCGCCTGCTGGAACTATTTCATCAACTCAGGGATGATAGTCCGGCTCGTGGATATTCCTATGTGTTCGGAACTTTAAAGACCGCCGACGACAGCAACAATGCTTACGATAAAATGACGGCTCTCTATAGTGCCTACGATAACACAACGGCGCTGATTAGCTTGTTGCAAATGGTCTATCATAATGTGAAGCATTATTTTCAGACGCAGATCGATATGCAGGATGTCAACCAGGTGCTGGCTGCACACTTTAACGACTTCGGACAAAAGGTTGTGGAGGCATATATCCGTCCGCTGAAAATCAAAGATTCAGTGCCGAAGTATCGTGTGCCCATTCAGTCTGTGCTTAGGCGCTGGGAAGAGGATGATACCTTGCTGATGGCGATGGCAAATGAAGCATTGCGTGATAAGCGGGGCAAGACATTGGAAGACTGCCGTGCCGATCTGCTGAGGAAAATTTTCTGGATCGAAGAACGCTATGACAATTTAGAGAAGGACTATCTTGAGGAAATTGATACGCAGGTCCGGCGCTATACCAGGGCAGCAACACAGAAAATCGAGAACCTGACGAACCGAGATCAAAGCGTGCGCGGCAATTTGAATGTTTTGCTGACGGCACTGTCCAGAAACCGCAGGGCGTCTGAGCTGGTGGACCAGATACAACCGGCATTTCAATTGTATGAGCAGTCTTTTTTGTCAGAAAAAAAAAGTCTGTGGTACCGTAAGCGCCCCGAAAAACGGACAAAAACCGCGTCGGTGCTGATACAAGATGATCAGGCACTGAATACGGAAGAACAGGTCAGAGCGGCACAGTTACTGCAATCGAAATATGGCCGGGCAGCAGTAAATGCTTACGTGCAGGGATGGCTGGGAGACGCTGACATTCGTTGCTCGGAGGAGCTCTCGCTTGAAGAAGACAAGGATTATATCATGAGTTTGCTGGCAATCCTTGGAAGCAAGGATGCATCTGCCGGTTATGTGGTCCAGGAACTCGGTGGCATTTTTTGCAAAAATGGCTATTCGATCCCGCAAATGCAGATCCGGAGGAAGGAGAAGAAGCCGTGAATTTTGATTTTGTTACCAATGCAACGGCAAAAAAGAACTGGAACAATTCAAATCTGTCTGCAATCAGCTGCTCAGCCGCACATACATTGTGCGAACCATCTACCAGCCGGGAAAAGGCAGGGTGGATAACCCAGACTATCTTTTTCTATCACGGCACTATGAGGCTGTACAGGAGTACCTGAGCCTGCTGGACTGGGATTTTCGCAGAGATGACCTGAACGGATACTTTTATGTGTTGAATACAGATGAAGCTAACCGTTGTAACCTCAATAAAAAAAAAAGAAACGGCGATTTTGCTGGCATTACGGCTGATCTACGAAGAAAATATGGAGCGTTTGGGTTTGGAGCAGGATGCCGTGTGTACTGTGCGGGATGTGCTGGAAAAAGTGGTGACCGACTATCCCGTTTTTCCGGCTAAGCCGAATATGGAAGAGGTCAAACGCGCGTTTACGGTACTGGAAAACCATTCTGTGATTCAAAGACTGGAAGGAAAATTCAACCAGGGCAGCTGCAGGATCGCAATATTGCCCACCATTCTCTCTGCGGTCTCCAGCGAAAAGCTGAACTTGGTGGTGTCTGTTTTGAAAAAAGGAGGAAACAGATGAAGAAGCTGAAGAAGATCCTGCTGATCAACTGGCTCTATTTTAGTAAGGAACTGATTGAAGTGGGCGACATCAATTTCCTGACCGGCAAGAACGGCGCCGGAAAGTCAACGGTCATCGATGCACTGCAGATCGTACTGCTGGGCGAGACAAATTCCCGCAATTTTAATCAGGCAGCCAACGAAAAATCGCAGCGCACATTGGAAGGCTATCTGCGCGCCGACATGGATGATAACAGCCCGTATTCCCGCCGTGGTAAGGACTTTTCTACCTATATTGTCTGCGAATTTCAAAGGATGAGATGGAGGGCAGCAGCTTTGTGACGGGCGTTACCTTTGACTGCCGCAGCGATGGAAGTTACCGTGATACATTCTTTATTTACACGGGGACACTGCCGGAAAATTGCTTTATTGAGCAGGGCGAGGCAATGGAGACTTCTGCACTTCGCCGTTTTTTGAAGCAGAACTATGCACGGGCAGAATTTTACGATACTCAAAAAGAGTATCGCCACAACATGCTTGCAAAGTGGAACGTCCATAATGAGCAGGCATTGCGTATGATGAAAAAGGCCATTTCTTTCAAGCCTATCGTAGATATTCAAAAATTTATTACAGAGAACATCTGTGATATTCCAGAAAAGCCTAATATTGAGCTGATGCAGCAGAACATCCGGGATTATAAACGGCACGAATTGCTGGCGCAGCGTCAGCAGGAAAAGCTGGATGCACTGCAGCAAATCAGCAGGCTGTATCAGGAGATGAACCAAGCCATAGACCGCTGCCAGATCCCAGAAGTTTCTGGTACGGTGGGCCGAAAAAAGAAGCTGCGCAGACAGAGATCGACCAGAGGGAATTGAACGAACTGAATGCAAGGAGAACCTTGCAAATGTGAATGAGCAACGGGAGGAGCTTGAGCGGCAGATCGAACAGAAAGAAACGCGCCGCAGTGAGCTGGAGCTGGCCTACAGGCAGAGCAACGTTTTCCAGGAGGAAGAGCGTCTGCTCAACACGGAAAAGGCTCTGAGAGATGAGCAGAAAAAGCTGGAACAGGGTCTGCAAAATCTTGAAGTGGAGATTAAGCGGGAAGCACGGCATTTGCAGAGATTCTGTGGGGAGATACAAGAACTGGAACCGGAAGAACTTCTCATACCGGTGCAGGAAGCGGCGAACACTGCGCAGAAAGCATATGCTGTATTTACTGGTGACGAGAAGGGATTGTTTGCCCGGCCTGTGGAATTGTTTGAAACGGGGCAGGCAGGCAGTGGCCGAATTGTCGGATGCTGTCCGCAGTGCGGCTCATAAAACAGAGGATCGTATTGCAGAGCTGAAGAAGCAAGCCGCCCAGAAAAGTGCGGTGCTTGCAAATCTGCGCAGGAACATAAAAAAGATTATCCCCATGGACTTCTGCTGTTCAAAGACCGGCTGGAAAAGGATCTGGCGGATAAAACGGGGCATGCGGTTCCCGTTTATATTCTGGCTGATATGCTGGAAATGGCAGATGAGCGCTGGCGTGGAGCGGTAGAAGGCTACCTAAATAACCAGAAATATTATCTGCTGGTGGAGCCGGGACGTTATCAGGATGCACTTAACATTTACGACCGGCTGAAGCAGGAAGCAGAGTACCGTGCGTTTGGTCTGGTAGATATCGGAAAACTGCGGGAAAAAAAACACTTCGCCCGCTGCCCGGCAGTCTGGCAGAAAAGGTGGAGACAGAAAACAAGCTGGCACGCAGCTATGTGGACTATCTTCTGGGTCGGGTGATATGCTGCGACACGGCAGAACAGTTGCGCTGCTATAAGACGGCAATTACGGCAGAAGGAATGCTGTATCAGGGTTATGTGGCCCGCGCACTTCGGAAGGACCGGATGGAAGACGCATTCATCGGGCGGCGTGCGGTACAGCTCCGCATCGACCATCTGGAAAAGGAACTGGCTTGTCTGCAGGAAGAGCTGCGGCATTGGCAGCCGCTCCAGAAGCAGCTGACCGGCCTGCCGGATCCGCTTTTTACCCAAAGATTTGTCCGAATCGATGTGGCGCAAAAAGCAGGAGGACTACCAGCGCGTCCAGACGATCATCAAGGAAATCGCAGAAGTCAAAAACCAGCTTTCCCAGCTGAATCTGTTCTGGTTGGATGAGCAGCGGCGCATCATTGAACAGTTGAAAGAAGAGATCCTTGCATTCAATAAGGAAAAAAAGATGCGAAAAAATGTGCAAAAAGGGAAGTTGGAAGGCCGCATCCATCAGCTGGAATATGAGATCTTGCCGGAAAAATACCAACGGTATGAGGCCATCGGGAAGATGTTTTGAACGAGGAGTTCACGAAGGAATACCGAGAAACCATCGGCGTTCCCCGCTATCGGCAGGAGCTTGTCCGCTTGAAAAAGGCAGATGTCATCCGCAAGAACTTTGGCGACAGTTTGGCGCAGAGCACAAAGGCGATGGACGGGGCTCAGAAGAACCTGTTTGCAGCACGCAGAGAATATGCAGAACGGTTCAAACCCTGTGCATTCCAGATCGAGGTGATGGATAACACCGAATACGAGGAAGAACGGCGTACTCTGCAGGAAAGCGAGCTGCCCCGATACAAAGAAAAAAGATCCGTGCGGCACTGGAAAGCGCAATGGAGCAATTCCAGAACTATTTCCTTGCCAAACTGAAATCCAGCATCGACCAGGTGCAAGAACAGGTGCACAATCTGAACAAGGCCCTGCGCCAGGCACAATTTGGCACAGACAAGTACCAATTCCGCGTAGGGCCAAACCCGGATTATCTGGATTACTATAACATGATCACGGCAGATGAACTGATGGAAGGCGAATCCGGTCTATTTGCACTGCCCTTTCAGCAAAAAAATACGGCCCATTGATCGAAAAACTGTTCAGCCAGATCACAATGGCAGACGATACGCAGCTCAATGCCCGCAAACAGAGCGAACTGCAGGAGAATATCGTCCGCTATACAGACTTCCGGACATATCTGAAGTTTGATTTGGAAACGACCGATCAGAACGGTTCCAAGCAGCTGCTTTCTCAAACACTGAATATGAAGTCTGGCGGCGAAACACAAACGCCATTCTATATTGCGGTGCTGGCCTCGTTTGCCCAGCTGTACCGCGTCAACGACGCTACCCGTTTTGGTAATACGGTGCGTCTGGTGGTGTTCGATGAAGCTTTCAATAAAATGGATAGTGACCGGATCACGGAGAGTGTACTCCTTCTCCGAAAGATGGGGCTGCAGGCGATCATCTGTACGCCGCCGGATAAGGTCTCGGACATTATGCCCATTGACCGCACATTATTAGTGGACAAATCCGGATACCGGATGCATATTATTCCATTTGGAAAGGAGATGCAGAATGAAGGAAGCACAGGTGATCCTGAATCGTCTGCTGGATAAGTTTGAAAACAGTAAGCATCTTTCTGAACCCAACACATCCAGACGTCGGGTAATGCTGCGCATTGATAAAAAGGGAGCTGCCGGAGTATCAATACGAAGATGCGGTGGTTCGGGATGCTTACAATATTGCAGCGCGGGAGCTGGAGCAGCAGGCTTTGGTGCGTCTGGAATGGGCGAGAAAGCAGAGTGTTCTCTCCTGCATTGTGCTGGATCTGGAACGGGTCGCACAGTGCTATGAATGCGCCGACAGAGTGCATCCGCGAAAAAAAAAGGCAGAAGAGGTTGCAAATATCATCATGCAGAAGCTGGCAGACAATCCCGTTCCATGGATCGCGGCATGGAGGGATGCTGTATGTGCTCAGGTGCGGAACAGCATGAAAGTGCCGATGTATTGCAGAGAAAACGACGGTCTGCTGCAGGAGCTTTTGCTCACGTTTCAACGGTATGCGGAGCTGTCCGGCAGTGTGACGATGCGTGCATTCAGCAGCCAGTGTTTTCACGATACCAAGTATTTTGAGCGAAATGTACGGGAACTGTTTCTTACCATTGCACGAAAGTACAATACCCAACTGGCGGCGGCCTGTACAGAAGCGGAACTTGGTGAGCGGGATCAGCTTGCATTTCTGGGAATCTATGCCCGCCCGGAGCTTTACGAACTCTCGGGCGATTGCGCAATCTGCTTGAAGAAGGGAAAACTACGGCTCAGCGCAGCAGAACCTTATGGATTGGCTTTGCCCAGTACACTTGTGTCAGAGATTGTGGACATTGAACTGAAAAACATCTGCTGCATTACCTTTATCGAAAATAAAACGAACTATGATGAATATTTGCTGGCGGAAAAACAGCCGGAAGAACTTGTTGTTTATCACGGCGGCTTTCTGAGCCCGCGGAAGAAAAAAAAAAACTTTTTGAAAAACTGGCTGCTGCGGCAGGGGGGAAACCATGCAAATTCGATTCTGGGCAGATATTGATCTGGGCGGCTTTTTTGCATGTTTGAAAACCTGCAAACGGTGTTCCCACAGCTTGAACCCATGCGTATGGAAGGGCGCTTTGTGGAACAGTACCACAAAAATGGCCTGAAGCGGCCGGAGCAGTATCTGAAGAAGCTGAAGGAAGAGCGGAATGCGGGAAGACATACGCTGTTTGTTGATGCAATTGATAAGATTTTGCAATATGGGGTCACAATCGAACAAGAAACATTTCTGGAGTAGAATTCATGCGAAGATAAAAACGCTTGTTGACCTATAAAAACGTACTATTATTCTTTTCAACGCCCTGCAATTTTGGAACCCGCCCAGACTGCAATTAAGTCTCCCCGGAAATAAAATCTGGTAGGACAAAGAAGATAAAAAGCTCTTGGCTTCTGTAATGGAGGCCAAGAGCTTTTTGCATCTTGTTTTGTAAGCGGAAAGAGGGTACAATGATAGCAGAAGTACGCACATCAATGAGGTGATACTATGCTGAACATTTTTTACGGTGATATGAAGGAAGCGGTGTACAATACGGCTTCTTATTTCAAATACGATTACGAGGAAGACTGGATCGTTGACCCGATGGTCAAGGAAATGATTCAGGACGTGGATAAGTCTACCGTTATCGACAGTGGTGTAATTGACAGCCCGGTCTTGGGTAAAATTCCACCGATTGGTTTGTCTGGTGGCGTAAAGACACTGATTTTGGTAAAGTTTGAGCCGGAGAAAGTGTTCAACGCATCGACTTGTGGCGACAACTGTGCAAAGTGGCTGCTCAAAATTGCAGAGCAGGAGGATCGCACAGTGAATTTGCGTCACCTGATGGATTTTGGCAAAAAGCCGTTTACAATAAAAGTGCTGAATACGAATCAAATCGTTCACAGTATGGAAGAACTGATCTTATCCGCAGGTGAGTTTGTGTAAAGGGGCTGACAGAAATGAAAGGCATTCATAAAGTGGTCGTTGGCACAAAGTACCTGAAATATGAATTTGAACTGCGACGCAACCTGACCATCATTCGCGGGGATAGCGCAACGGGTAAAACGACCCTCGTGGATATGATTCGTACCCATATGAACGATGGAGAAAGTGGGCCGGTCACTCTAAATTGTGATAAAGGTTGCTATGTGGTAGAAGGAAATCTTTGGAAGGGACAGCTCAACAACATTCAGGACAGCATTGTTTTTATCGACGAAGGAAACGAGTTTGTCAAGACCAAAGATTTTGCGCGTGCGATTCAGCAGACGGATAACTATTATGTTATCGTGATCAGAGAGGGTTTGCCAGCCTTGCCATACAGTGTGGAAGAAGTGTATGGTATCCGAACCTCTGGAAAGTATGGGGCATTGAAACAGAGTTATCATTCGTTCTATCGAATTTACCCGGATAGTACGACTGAGAATATTAAGCCGGAGAAAATTTCTGACCGAGGATAGCAATTCGGGTTATCAGTTTTTTGACGCGGTCTGTGCAGAGCATCAAATACAGTGTGATACTGCAAATGGAAAGTCAAATGTGTTTTCCTATTTGAAGGCGCATAAGGATGAAAAGATTCTGGTGATTGCAGATGGTGCCGCCTTTGGCCCGGAAATGGATAGAGTGTTGCAGTTGGTGCAGACAAGAAAAAAAAAATCTGGCACTATATCTGCCGGAATCCTTTGAATGGCTGATACTTTCCTCTGGAATTTTGAAAGATGCAGAGACCACACAGATTTTGCAAACACCATCTAACTACATCGATAGTAAGAAATATTTTTTAGTTGGGAGCGTTACTTTACAGAACTTCTGACAGAAAAAAAACTTCTAGAACGTATTTGAATTATACTAAGAAAACACTGAACGAGGCTTATTTGAATGATGGTACGAAAAATGCGATTTTGAGACAGATGGGAAAATTAAAGATAGATTAATCATTATATACGAAAGGAGAACCTTTAATGGCTCTTGGTGAAGAACGATTTGTGGGACTTGCTGCGGATTTTGAAGGCAAGTTAAGAATGAAAAACGCAATCCTGTTCATTGGACGGAATATGAAAGAGGATGTAGTAAGACAAATCATAGGTTTGTACCCTTGGAAAATTATTGCAACAAGTCGAAACACACTTCCGTTGGAAGAACTTCAAGGTATCCATATTAAGATCTACAGCGATGAAGGCGACATTACGGCGGCAAATCTATGGAAAAATGATGAATTTCCGGTTGTGTACGTTTGGAAAAAAGATGAGTCGTTAAATGAGGAAGAATGCCAAACGCTTGAAATTACTGGAGAGAGTGAAGAAGAATACCGTGTTCGGCGTGCGCAGGGAATGATGAAGAGACTGTGCAAAATGATTGACAATCATAACGCGATGGTAGTTGTTGGATATGCCCCAGAAACAGACAATGATATGCCGTATCGCGCCTTTGCTACAGCAGTTCTATAATGATTGCGCAATCGCAGACAATATTCAGTTTTGGAGTGAAAAAAGTGAAGAAACAAAACTGAAAAAATTGGCAGATTTGAAAGGAATAGAATTTCATACGGAGTCGCTGGATGAAGTACTTAAGGCGAGATATGAATGGAATCAATCTGACGAGGTGAAATCTAACGACTCTGATGCGCAATATGAAATTTTCTATAAAAATGGAAAGGCAGTTACAATTTCTAGCCGAGAATTCTTACCATATCGAAAACTAGCATTTGTTTTGACCGAGCAGAAAGTTTTTTGCAGTGCGACCTTATGGAAAGGTAATGCAAGCAAAATGGTTCTATAATTTCTTGATAAGAAGTTCTGCGGATGGACCACAGTGGTATGGTTATTTGAAAAATTCGGACTTTCATGTTTCACGAGAATTTGAAATAGTATTAAAGTGTGCCGTAAAACGGGAACTGTTAGGAGAAGCAATTGCTGGTGCTGATAAGGAAATGCCTATTATTTTGTGTGGAGCGCCTGGTAGCAGTAAAAGTGTTGCTCTTGCAGCATTGGCGTATGAAATTTATAGTGAGCATAATAATCCTGTTATCTTTATTGACAATGACACGCTACTGTTCTCTGATAAAAGCGAAGAAGGTGATGCGCTGAAAACTTTGATGGAAAAAAATTGATGCTTGTGATGGAGATGCCCGAATTCTTTTGATTTGGGATTGCTCATCGTATCGAAATGTTACCTCCAACGCACAGCATCTTTCACAGATGCTACTGAATCGAGGGCGGAGGTTTGTTTTGGTATGCAGTGCATATGAAACACCTGTTGAGAAAACAAGTAAGAGAAGATGTTTCTCTTATATAGAGGATGGAAAAAAAAAAACATTTTGTGCAAAGTACAGATGTGACATCACAAATGTTTTTTTTGGAGAATGGCTGTTGCTATATTAACACTGACCGTGAAATGAATACCAAGGAAAAAAAAATGATTTCTGGGAAAAAAAATTAAGACATACTCAGGGATTGAAAATCAGAAATTACAGTTGGAAAAGAAAAATCATTCAGGATCAGATGGACATTTTCCAATGCTTTTATCGAATCATAAATTTGCTACGACCAAATCTGGAAAGAGCACTTGGTCGAGAAGAATTAATGGTCAATCATTATGTGGTGAAACAACTGGACAAGACGTTCTCACAAGAAAACACGAATAATTTGGGTTCAATCGCGCAGGCGTTTATAGAAGCGGGGCTTTCGAGGGAGGAAATGGAAAGTATCCGGCAACGGATTGAAAAACAGGCCGAGGAAAGTTCAAGCGAATATAACTTGGAAAAATTTAATGCGTGCATTGCGCTGTTTGGACGGTTTAAACTGGAAGTTCCATATGCGATTGCGGTATGGATGCTAAAAAAGAAAATAGTTATGAAAAAGAATAAACCTATCAATGTGGAATTGTATAATGTTCTTACAACAAGAATTCCATGGATTCATTACAGTGAAATGAAAGATGGGAAAGTGATTACGCATTTAGCTTCCGTAACCCATTAGAGGCAGAGATTTTTTTGAGTCGGAATGGAATTAATGCAAATCAACAGGTTGAACTACTGTGCGAAATTCTGAGAGTATATCAAGAACATTGGGAAGAACTTCCGTCTTCTTTTTGCACGAAACCTACAGCAACTTATCCGACTGATGGGGCCGAACTCACAGTATACAGCATTTCGTGAAAACGGTGAAAAAAGGCAGGAACATAGTGACATTTTACGGCAAAGTGAAAAAATTGTTCAAACATTGAGAACGGTATGCAATGTTGTTCCGGACAGGGATGCAGGATTTGCTACACTGTTAGTAACATACTCTCGTGAATATTATGGAAAAAAGTGGGAAGAACTTTATAAGTCTAAGCCGGAGACTTACACAGAAGAAAGTTATGAAAAGCGAATTAAAGAGTTGGAAGAGACCATTACTTTTTTTGCAAATCGTCAACTGGAATATCTTGAACGAGGAATTGATGAAGTGCCGACAGGTATCAGAGAGAAAAAAAAATACCTTTCGGATCAGAAAAACGGTTTGATTGTTGAAATAACTCGCTGCAATATTTGGCTGCAGAAAAATTATCGAAGATATCGCGATAAGTTTGGTAAAACCATGGGCATGTTGCCGGGATTGAATTATAGAGATATCTATGAGCAACTCTATAAGGCAATCCTTTATAGTCCAGAGAATGGCCATGTTTATAATGCACTCTTTGATGCATTTGAGGAAGTATATGAACACGGAGATCTGAATGAACAGCAAAAAACTGAAATACTTAAGTGAAACAAAGCTAATTGCAGATGATTGTGCAGTTCTTGAGATTCAAAACAGGGGTGCGGATGACCACGATGAGATCCAAGAACACCTTCTCAAAATTCAAGAGTTCGCTACGGAGTACAAAGTTACAATTCGAGATGTTCAGAAAAATACAATGAAACCGGAGTTTGCACAGCTATATCATGAGATGATTGAAACGGAATCAGGCAACGGCGGTTACATTTGTTTGCCAGCAAGAACTGGATGCGGCAGGTGTTACGGGAGAAAACAGGAAGCTTGGCGACTTAGAACTTACGAAAGAGCAGCGTAATACTTGCCGAAAAGTTGCAGAATTTATGCAAGAGGAACCCAATAAAACATGCATTCAGGGAAATTACTTTGCACTGAGTCTTCTCCTAAGAGCGGTATGGATGAACGCCACAGGTTACCGCCTGATGGAAAAAGAAGGACAGAAAATTCAACTCTTACCAACTCAATGGAAAGAGATAAGGCGTATCAGCGAGTTGTGCTGTGAAGCTGCGCAGAGCAACACTGTTGGAAATCGCGCACGGCCGATTTTTTTCATTGATTCGAGCGCTGGCGGTATTGCAATGTACTCGCGATTTCAAAAAAAAATGTGGGAGATTATTCAAGGTATTGGAGTGGATCTCTTTACTAGATCTCCTAGAATGAGAGTTCCGTTTATTTATTGTGAAACCAGGATGGTCCAATTCATTATAATGGTATGATTGAAAAGCTGGAAGGGAGGACAGCTTGGATCCATTTGGAAACAGATGACCCTTACTTGAGTGGGATGCACAAGGTTCGTTACCGTATGGTTGGTGTAACCAGTATGAACAATCCACCCCGGGAAAACGAATATCTGCGTGGGCTGATTTTGTGGAATTGGCTATAATGGATTCTCGGCATATAAAGATAATGGGCAGGAGCGGAGGTAAAAAATGGAAAATATTCTGTTTTCAAATACTCCTGCAGAAGAGTTGAATAAACTTGTCCGAACAAAAATAGCAGAGCATCTTTTTCTGATATGTCATTATGAGCCATGTGTGAATGTATTTAGTGAAGATGCAAAATTTGTGGCAGGCTGTTTGAATTTGTATAAGGCGGTAATAGACAGCAGCTGTATTATTCGTAAGCTAACGAAAAAAAAAGGTTGGTTGAAGAATAATGAGTATCCGTGTGAAGCATCTGAAGATTTAAGGGCATGTGTTGATACGATTAAAGTATTGAGAACGGCTTGGGCGCACAATCAATCCGAAGAGACAAACGACATTGAGAAACAAAAATACGATCAATGGGTGCAGCGCCACCTAAGAAAAGAAAAACCAACAACGACGGAAGACTATGCAGTACTTCTAAAAAGCTTAGAAGAATTAGGGGGTGAGACTTATGAAATGCTCTGTAAATGCATTGAGTCTCTAGAAAAAAAAAAATCCTCAAAGGATGTATTTGATTCAAAGCTGGGAAAATGCTACATTTGAATGGTATACAAGCTCTGCAAATCAAGCGATTTTTTTTTTAAATCAGTTATATGCTTGGTGTGCAGCAGATCCTAAATTTGAAGGACGTTCAAAGACTACATTGAAACGGGATGCGGCGAGCATGATTGAAGAATATTATACAAAAAAGGAGAAAAATCAAACGATTGGAGGGTTTGCTAGAGTGCATAGGCCGGGCACCAAAGTTGGAAGATAAAATTGCTGAACTACGGGAAGAAAAAGCATTGGCTGAGAGAAAAGCTAAAAAGTACTCGAATAGCGCAAGCCCATGGTGTTTTCAAGACCTTTTGTTTAAGGAATTGGAACAAAAGCTACGCAAAAAAAACACACTTGATGAGAAGAAGTGTTCAATGTTGCCGGAGGACCTATTACAGTATCAGGTTGAAGCAATTGCAAAAGGCGAAAACAGTAGTTCCTGAATTTCATACTGTTGTTCCGAACGCTCTGTAATTTTGGCACCCGCTCAGGCTGCTATCAAGAACCCCCGCAAGTAATTGCGTGAGCGCTTGAAAAAGAACACAAATAAAACAAACGAACCGCCCCGGTTTCCGTAACAGGAAGCCGGGGCGGTTTTTGTGTTGCAACGTACAGGAAAAAGCAGAAAATATCTTTTACAGAAAGGACAAGCAAACTGTCCAACAGGATCGTTATAATAGACAGACAAAAGGGCATAAACGCCATCAAAGGAGAGTGCACAATGAAAAAAATATGGATGTTTCTGCTGGGCGCGGCATTTGCCGCCGAACTGTTTCTGGTTGTCTGCATGGCAAGCAGAAGTGCATCACCGCGTCAGGTAATGTACACTTTTAAGGATGATGTATGGGATGTGATCTACCGGCTGAACCGCAGATGGAATTTGTGAGAAAAGCACTTGGCTTTTTGGAGGATGGACAGACAAGCTGTCCATCTTTTTTTTTGTATACTGGGGTTGTGCAAAAAGAGACAAAAATTTTATAGCTGTTTCACAAAACAACAAAAAATTTCACACAAAGAATTGCGACTGTTGTTGCACTGTGTTACAATGAGCAGAGAAGGAGAATGAACTGTGCGTAATAGTAGATTAGACCGTATACTCTATATCCAGCAGGTGCTGGTACAGGGCGGTGTGCTGAACAAACAGCAGATGGCTGACCGCTTCGGTGTCAGCGAGAAAACCATCCAGCGCGATCTTGATACCCTGCGTAGCTATTTTGCAGACAGCGAGCCGCGCCGGGAGATCTTATACAACTCCGCAAAGGGCGGCTATCTGCTGGATGACACGCTTTCCCGCTTCCTCACCAGCAGCGAGATTCTGGCAGTATGCAAGATTTTGCTGGAGAGCCGTTCCATGGTCAAGGAGGAAATGTTCCCCATTCTGGACAAGCTGGTGCAGGTGTGCACCCCGCTGGACCGGTTGAATCAGGTGAAAGACCTCATCAGCAACGAACGCTTCCATTACGTTGAGCCGCAGCACGGCCGGAAGTTCATTGAGAGCCTGTGGGAGATCGGCACGGCAGTAGAAAATCACAATGTTATGGAAATTACCTACTGCCGCACCCATGACGGCGAGACCCGTGTGCGCACCATTGAGCCGGTGGGCATCCTGTTCAGTGAGTATTATTTCTATCTGGCAGCGTTCATCGAGGGTATCGACAAGGATAAGCATTTCCAGAACCCGCAGGATAACTCCCCGACGATTTACCGCATCGACCGTATCCAGAACTATAAGACCCTCGATCGGCACTTTGCCCAGCGCTATACCGATCGCTTTCAGGAGGGCGAGATGCGCAAGCGCATCCAGTTTATGTACGGCGGCGAGTTGCAGACCATTCGGTTCGAGTATACCGGGCCGAGTCTGGAATCTGTACTTGACCGTCTGCCCACTGCAAAGGTTTTGCAGGTAACAGAAAAAAGGTTGGATCGTAGAAGCTGAGGTGTTCGGTACAGGTATCAATATGTGGGTGAGAAGTCAGGGAGATTACATCAAAATTATATCGGAAATGAAAAAATAAAAGGAGTTCTGCTGTATGAACAAGGTTCGGGTCGAAGTTTTCTATCAGGATAATGCTTTGCAATCTATCCGTATCGACAAATGCGAGATGGAAGGGTTGACAGCCATTGAAAACAAGCCTATTCCAGAATGGTTTATGCCTGTTTCGGGCCGTGCCAGCTGGAAGGGTCTTGGCGAAGAAGTAAAACTCCAGACACGGAATGCAGGGCCTGATACCCAATACAGCTACTATTTCTACGGCTCAGATATGCCAAAAAGTGTGTTTGCCTATTGTGTGCAGCAGTACGGTCTTGGTGAAATGGTTGCAGAGACGAGCAAAGAGGACAATGCGCAAGTATATTTGGAAAGCGCACAGCGGTGTGAAAAGGTCTGCGATGAGGAAGGAGCGTTTCAGGCATACAAAGCTGCTGCGGAAAAGTATGATTCGGCGGAAGCCCAGTTACGGCTTGGCCTTTGTTACGCAGAAGGCAAAGGTAATGAAAAAAAAAATATGGTGGAAGCTGCTAAGTGGTACCGCAAGGCCGCAGAACAGGGAAATGCAGATGCGCAAAATCGTCTTGGTGTCCGCTATGATCGCGGTGAAGGTGTCTCAAAAGATGTAAAAAGAAGCTGCCAAATGGTATGCAAAGTCAGCGGCACAAGGCCATCCCAAGGCGCAATGCAATTTAGCGTTAGATTACAAAACGGGAAAGGGGGTTGAAAAAGACTTGAAGAAAGCAGTTGAGCTGTTTTACAACTCAGCAATACAAGGCTATGCAAATGCGCAATCTAATCTGGGAGAGTGCTATTACAATGGTGAAGGTGTTGAGCAAGACCATGCAGAAGCATTCAAATGGATGAAGAAGGCCGCAGAGCAGGGAGACGCGGATGCACAGTCTGTGGTAGGTGATATGTACAGCGACGGAGATGGAGTTCAGCAGGATGAAGAAGAAGCAAAAAAGTGGTTCTATCTGGCTGCAAAGCAAGGAAATGCAGACGCGCAGGTTAAATATGGTTTGACCTTAGCAAATGATGACGCGGATTGGAACGACCCTGCTCAGCAAGAAGGAATAAAGTGGTTCCCGAAAAGCTGCGGAGCAAGGCCATCCCGCAGGACAATATGTTTTGGCAGGTATCTATCTTAATGGATATGGGGTCGAAAAAGATGAAAAGAAGGCAATCGAATGGTACAAAAAAAAAATCTGCTGAACAGGACTTTGCGCTGCTGCACAGTATGATCTTGGAGCCTGTTACCTGAATGGTTTGGGTGTTGAAGAAGATGAAAAGCGGGCACTTTACTGGGTGCAGAAAGCCGCTGAGCAAGACTATGCAGATGCACAGGTTGTTTTGGGAAATTTTTATTCTGAGGGAATCGGAGCAGAAAAAGATGAGCGTAAAGCTTTTGAATGGTTTAAAAAAAAGCGGCGGAACAAGGAAAGGCGGAAGCACAATTCTTTTTTGGGATGTTCCTACTTTGCAGGAATTGGTGTAGAGGAAGACAAGAGTAAGGCTATGGAATGGCTCGAAAAGGCCGCAGAACAGGGAAATGCCGACGCACAAAATAAATTGGGCGAGTATTATATTGGAGTGGGGGTAGAGCCGAGAAAAAGCGTTTGAACTGTTCCAAAAGGCGGCAGAGAACGGTTCGAAGGAAGCGCAGAGAAATCTTGGAAAATGCTATATGAAGGGGTTGGGTGTAAACAAACTTCCTGCGGAAGCTGTGTGCAAGTACTATAAAAAGGCAGCGGAGCGAGGAGATGCTGAGGCACAGTACCTTTTTGCAACGTGTCTTTTTATCGGAAATGCTGTGACCCAAAATGTGAAACAAGCAGTAGAGTATTACCAAAAATCAGCACAGCAGGAATATATGAAGGCAATAAATGATCTTGGCGTTTGCTACGCAAGGGGCATTGGTGTACCCAAAGATGGGAAAGAGGCTCTGGCCCATTTTGGGGCAGCGAGTGAAGGAGATCATGGTTTCTATGTGGCAGACAGCAATGTGGCCTATTGCTACCAGAATGGCATTGGTGTGGAAAAGGATAAGCACCGCGCGGATGTGCTCTATATAGTAGCAGAGGCCAAGGAAGATGCAAGCAGGATGAGCAAAGCCATAAAGCAAATGTCAAGGGACGTATTTGCAGGAAAGCAGACCAAAACGACCATGGATGAAATTTTGAAGATGAACAAAAAAGCTTTGAACGCTCAAAAGAAAAAGCATCAAATCGTAAAAAGACTGCGCATGGCATTGGAAATGGATTTCTGAAAATATTGGGTGAACCAAACAAAAGCAGTTGAAGATATAAACGTGATGGGTGCAGCGATGTTTGAATAAAACGACTTTCTGTCAAAAGAGGAAACCAACATGAACGATTTACAAATGACGAATCAGGATCTCTCCCAGAGGCAGTCGATGGAAGAACTTGCAAATCAACTGACGCTGGCAGACCATCTGGTGTACAAAAAATATCTGCCGGAATTGCAGAGTTATTCGCTGGTGGAGCCATCGGAAGAAATGAAGAAAACGCTGGATGTCAAGACCTGCATCAAGCTGTTCCAGATGAAGGAGCTGACCCTGAAAAAAGGCGAGGATATGCTCCAAAAACTCTCCACCGTTTATCATTCCAGCATGGCCCTTGGTTGCAGTCTGGCTGTGATGATCGATGTTCCGGCAGATGGTGCACCGGCAGATATTTATTTGGGGGTGCGGCAGAATCCGGGCAGGCAGAGCATCGATAACCGCGACCTTGCAATTTCCGGTGATGCGCTGGAAAAAGGGATGAAGAGTAACTTCCCCGGTTCGGAAGTACAGGAACTCCATCAGGAAGAAATTGACGCGCTGCTGGAAGACGATAACGGTTCTTTCGGTTCGGCACAATCGGCAATCGCTTCTGTCTCCTGCGTTGCGGCATTGCGAGATAAATCCAAGACGGAGGACAAAGCATTTATTCAGGGCATTGAGCGTTTTATCGATGCAATGGATGGCGATGCTTATACAGCGTTATTTCTGGCAGAGCCAGTTACAGAAGAAACACAGGCTGGCATCCGAAATGGATATGAGGAACTGTATAGCGCGTTGTCTCCGTTCCGCAAAACAACGTGGTCTTATACAGAAAACGAAAGCCATGCGGTCATGGAGACGTTCTGCTCTGGCACATCGGATACGGTAACGGACGGAACGAGCAGTGGTTTCAGCGATGAACAAGGCCGAAACACGGGATTTAACTTTAACGCTGGAATGAACCAAGGAACGACGAATACGATAGGACAGTCGCACGCGGTCACACGGCTTCGGTTGCCGAGCAAAAGAACGATGGTCGGCGTTGCGGCTGGTGCGAGTATCCTTGCGCTTGGAGCAGTGGCGGCATCGGCAGTCTTCCCGCCTGCCGGAGCAGCCATCGTGTCGGCGGCGAGTACAGTTGGTGCGGCGGTAAAGGCTGGACCGCTGTTTGGCGCTGTGGTGCCTATGGTGGCTGGACATGAAACAAATGGGACTGCATGGAGTACGGCACGGAGCATCGGAAAGTCGATGGGCTTTGGGATGAGCCGGGGATACAACACGGCGCACACAGACAGCTCTACGGTGGAACGCAGCAATGCGCACAGCACCAATGAACAGCATTCCAACGGGACGACGGATACGCACAGCACTGTGCGGACGCAGCAGATAGAAGTCTGCAACAAGGCGGTGGAAGAACTGCTGACACGAATTGACGAGCAAATCAAGCGTACCAAAGAAAGTGAAGATTACGGCTGTTACAGTTGTGCGGCTTATTTTTTGTCCTCTCGCCCCAGCAAGGCTCTTCTTGCAGCTAATACATATCGTTCGCTGATGATTGGAGAAGGCTCTTCTGTGGAAAGCGGTGCGGCCAATCTTTGGCAGGACCGTGCAAGTGTAACTGCTATGCGAGAATATCTCAAACGGTTTACACACCCTGTCTTTGCACGCCAGCTCTGGGAGAATGAAGCTGACAGTCTGTTTTACACGGCAGGTACGCTGGTCAGCGGGCGGGAACTGCCGATGCATCTTGGCTTGCCCACCCGCTCAGTGCACGGCTTGCCAATTATTGAGCACGCGGAGTTTGGCCGCAATGTGCCGGATGAGGCGATGCCGGATGAGGACAAGATGAATCTGGGCAAGATTTACCACATGGGTAAAGAGGAAGCGGCAGGACTGCTCTTGAACCGGCAGGCGATGGCTTCCCACACATTCATCACTGGCTCGACTGGCACAGGCAAATCCAATGCGGTCTACCATCTGCTGGATGAGATCACAAAGAACGGACAAACGACGTTTCTTGTGGTGGAACCGGCCAAGGGCGAATACAAGAACGTGTTCGGCAATTGTACAGATGCGCAGGTGTTTGGTACAAACCCCAGAGAAACGCCGCTGCTGCGCATGAACCCCTTTGCGTTCCCTGAGAATATCCATATTCTGGAACATATTGACCGTCTGGTGGAGATATTCAACGCCTGCTGGCCGATGTATGCAGCCATGCCAGCGGTGCTGAAGGATGCTATTGAGCGCAGCTATCAGAAAGTAGGCTGGGATCTGCGCAATTCTGAGAGCGAGAAGGGAATTTTCCCAACCTTCTTTGACCTGCTGGATATTCTGCCGGGCGTCATTGAAGAGTCGCATTATTCCAAGGATACCCAAAGCGACTATGTGGGCGCATTGTGCACCCGCGTAAAGTCGTTGACAAACGGTATTTATGGAAGTGTGCTTTGCGCAGAAGATGCGCTGAGCGATGCTGAAATGTTCGATCAGAATGTGATCGTAGATTTGAGCCGTGTGGGCTCTATGGAAACGAAATCGCTGCTGATGGGCATCTTGGTGATGAAGTTACAGGAATACCGGATGTGCAGCAGCGGGATGAACAGCAGGCTTCGCCATGTCACAGTGCTGGAAGAAGCGCACAACCTGCTGCGCAAGACCTCGGCAGAGCAATCACAGGAAGGTGCAAATTTGCAGGGCAAGTCGGTGGAAATGCTGGCAAATGCCATTGCGGAAATGCGTACTTATGGTGAGGGGTTTATCATTGCAGACCAGGCACCCGGACTGCTGGATATGTCGGTCATCCGCAACACGAACACCAAAATTATTCTGCGCCTGCCGGACGAAGAAGATCGCAAGCTGGTAGGCAAGTCTGCCGCCCTGAAGGAGGCACAGATCGACGAATTGTCCAAGCTGCCGCTGGGTGTGGCTGCCGTTTACCAGAACGAGTGGCCGGAGGCAGTGCTCTGCAAGATTGAGGCGTATCCCATGCCGGAAAATGCTGTTTACCACAAGCCTTCAAAAATGCCGCATGAAATCAACGCAGAGTTTGTATTCGGACAACTGGCAGTGGGCAAAGAGTTGAAACCGCTGAGCAGTTCGGAGATGGAGCAGCTGAAGCTCTGGCTGAAACGCCATGAGACTGTGCTGAAGCCTGAGGACAGTCGCTACCTGGAACGGGTTTTTGCAGGCGGCGAACTGGATGTGGCTAAGACTCGGAAAGCTGTGTTCGATTTCTTTGGTGGGATCGGTACAGTCGTTGATTACTGTGCCGCAGCTAAAAAATCGCTCACACCCCGTAAAGAATTTCTGGAACAGCTGCAGGGACAGTACGGCCTGAAAGCTGCTGCTGCAGACTGGGTGCTAAATAGCGTGATAAGCATGGGCATGAGCCTGAACCCGGATGCAAAGGCTGTAGATAATCTAAGGACGAATTTTGAACAGCAGGGAGGTCGTGTGCTGTGAGGCGAGAAATCTCAGAAGCGAAACCGATGGAAGCAAAAATGCACATTGGGTTGGATGATGTCGTCAAACGGTCATTTGAACGTCTACAGAAAGGCGTGATAGAAAAGGCAGAAGAAAAAAAACTGGATGCTGCTACGGAAAAGTCATTTGCAGAGCTAGAAAAAGAGCTGGAATACAAAAATAACGATGATGGAATGCCGTACCGTATGGAGCAGGATCTTTTGACGGATGCAGAGTATAAAAGAAACGGATATGAGTACACTACCGATCACCTTGGAAGGCTGTTTACAGCCGAAGGAAACCTGCATCTGAAAGAGCATGATGGTCGTCTGCAAATTAAAGACAGCATCCATGACATTGGAAAAGGATATGAAAAAAGTACCGATGATCGAGGTCATGCAATTGCAGATCGCTTTGATGGGGCAAACGATTTGGAAAATCTCATTCCGCAGGATTCTGGACTAAATCGGAACGAGATTCAAAAATTTTGAGAATAAACTGGCACAGGAAGTGGAAGCTGGGAAAAAAGTCAATCTGAAATTGGAAATGCATTATCCGGGAGACTCCTTCCGCCCGGATGCCATTACTGCTGTGACAACGATTGACGGAAAGCAGGAAGTTAAAGTATTTCTGAACGATTAGTATTTATAAGTCCACTGCACTTTCAGATTATTACAATCCCGGTCGATTGCACATACAATACAAGTATCACTTCACAAAACGGAGGGTACTTGTACTATGGTGGACTACGCCGACATCGGAAAACGCATCCGTGCCTGCCGCCTTGCAAAGGGCATGACGCAGGAGCAGCTGGCCAATGAGGTCGGCGTGGTAGTTACGCACATCAGCCATATCGAGACGGGCAACTCGGTGCCTAGCCTGAAAACGCTGATCGACATCATCAACGCACTGGACTGCTCCGCAGACGAGCTGCTGTGCATCGAGATCAAAAAAGCAAAGCCGGTGTTCGACAGCTGGATGACCGAACAGCTTGCAGATTGCTCCGCCGATGAAGCAAAGATCATCAAAGAAACGGTGGTCAGCCTGAAAAAATCGCTCCGAAAAGTGTACGGAAAGTCCTCTAAATACAGATATGACTAAAACTTCAAAAACTGAATGCCAGTTGGTAGGTATTGAGCGCCTGAAAAAGCACCCATAAAGTAAACGAACCGCCCCGGTTTCCATAGCAGGAAGCCGGGGCGGCTTTTTATACAGAAAAGAAATCGTTTTTTGTAGCTTTAATGAATTGGCGCAGCGTCATTGACAGCAGAAGGGCAGAAGCGTATCTTTGAAACAGAAAACGGAACCGGGCTATAAATAGCAGGTTTCTTTACCTTGCGAGGACACTTTCGTTTTGATGAGGCACGACCCGGTGTGCCGCTTTTTTCATTTGCGGAGATAAAATGCAAAAAGTACGGATTATAGTACACATTATCTGCTATGCTCGGTACACGGAAGGCACACACCGGAAAAGGAGCAAAAATGCGAAGGACGTTGAATAAAACAAGGCTTTTGGCTGGTAAAACGGACCCGGAGAATACCAGCCTGTGGCTGCCGCTCTGGATGCACCTGTGGGATACGGCGGGCATCATGGAACGGCTGGTCCGGCAGTGGCTCCCGGAAAGTGCAAAACGGGCCATGGGCTTTGAGCGCGAGGAAGCGTTGCTCGCGCATGCCCGGTTTCTGGGCGGGATCCATGATATAGGCAAGGCTACGGTAGCCTTTCAGGCAAATATTCTGCGCACTCTGCCGGAGGCGCGGCAGCGGCTGGAAATGTTGACGCCGCTGGACTGTCCTGAACAGAACCGCCGGGAGTCGCCGCATGCCCGGGCGGGCGAGGCAATCCTGCTGTGGAATGATTGTCCCGGCGGGATAGCCTCCATTGTGGGGGCGCATCACGGCAGGCCACAGAGCTGTGCGGCGGTCGATGATCAGTTGGAGTGCTGGGAGAGCAACTACTACCCCAAGGGACAGGAAAAGGTCTGGGAGAGCTTTTGGACAGAACTGCTCATGACTGTTTTGCAGGACTGCGGCTTTGATGATACGGCGGAACTGTACGACCTGGACCCGCAGGAGGAAGTGCTTCTGACCGGACTTCTGATCATGGCAGACTGGATCGCCAGCAATACGGAATACTTTCCCCCTGATCCCGGTAGAGGAGCTGGGCAGCATGGAGGATTACCCGGCGCGGGTGGACAGGGCTTGGGAAAAGCTGGCGCTGCCCTTCCCGTGGGAGGCACAGCCGGGCATCGCAGACCCGCAGGAGTTTGCGGTGCGGTTCGGCTTTGCGCCCAATGCGGTGCAGAGGGCTGTTCTGGAGGCTGTGGATACCGCAGCGGAACCGGGCATTCTGATTTTGGAAGCACAGATGGGCGTGGGCAAAACCGAGGCGGCGCTGGCCGCTGCGGAGGTCATGGCCAGCCGGTTCGGGCTGGGCGGTGTCTTTTTCGGGCTGCCCACACAGGCCACGGCAAACGGCATCTTTCCCCGGCTGCTTGGCTGGGCAGACACGCAGTCTGAGGAGACGCTGCCGCAGGCTATAAAGTTGGCGCACGGCATGGCGGAACTGAATGAGTGCTATCTGCGGCTGCAGGGGCGCGGGGTGCAGCTGGAGGAGGACGCGCAGGAAGCGCATCAGGTGCAGGTACACCAGTGGTTTCGGGGAAACAAGCAGGCACTGCTGGCAAACTTTGTGATTGGCACAGTGGATCAGCTGCTGCTGGCGGCACTTGCCCAGAAGCACGTTATGCTGCGGCATCTGGGGCTTGCGGGCAAGGTGGTCATTATTGATGAGTGCCACGCCTACGATACCTACATGAACTGCTATCTGGACCGCGCACTGGAATGGCTGGGCTGGTACAAGGTGCCGGTCATTCTGCTGTCGGCCACCCTGCCCGCCCGGCGGCGCGCGGAACTGGTCGAGGCTTACCAGCAGAAAAAGGCTGTCCCGGACGCCCCATGGAAAACCAGCTGCGGCTATCCGCTGCTGACATGGACGGACGGCGCAGAGGTAAAGCAGACGGCCATCCCACCAGACGCACCCGGTCAAACGGTGCAGATAACTACGCTCACAGAGCCGGAGCTGCCCGCGCTGCTGCGCCGGAAGCTGGCCGAGGGCGGCTGTGCAGGGGTGATCGTAAACACGGTCAAAAAAGCGCAGAAGATTGCGCAGCTGCTGCGGGAAAGCCTGCCGGACAAAGAGGTGCAGCTGTTCCATGCGCAGTTCCTGATGCCGGACCGCGCGGCGCGGGAAAACCAGCTGATGGCACGCATCGGCAAGGGCTCTGCACCGGAGTGCCGGAACGACCTGATCGTGGTGGGCACGCAGGTGATGGAGCAGTCGCTGGACATTGATCTGGACGTTCTTGTCACAGAGCTTTGCCCCATGGATCTGCTGCTGCAGCGTATCGGGCGGCTGCACCGTCACCGCCGCAGCCGCCCCGCTCCGTTGCAGCAGGCCTGCTGCGCGGTGCTGGACACCGGGGAAGATGCCTTTGACGCGGGCAGCGAGGCGGTATATGGACAGTGGCTGCTCTGGCGCACCCGGGAGGCACTGCCCCGGAGCATCCGGCTGCCAGAGGAGATCTCTCCGCTGGTGCAGCGGGTCTACGGCTGGGAGCGGGAAGCTCCCGGCGGGGCGCAGGGCGAGGAAATGCGCTGCGTATATGAGCAGACACAGGAGAAAAAGAAAGCACGCGCCGAGGCGTACCTTGTGCCGCAGCCGGAAACGCACCGGCTGGCGCAGCTGAATACGCTGGACGACTGGATGCAGAACGAGGGTGCCCGCTCCGACCCGGCGGCGCGGGCAGCAGTGCGGGACGGCGACCCCTCGGTAGAGGTGCTGGTAATGCAGTGCCGGGCAGACGGCAGCATCCACTTTCTGCCGTGGCAGGAGGGTGGCAGCGCCGTAGCTGCCGACAGCCCGCCCCCGCCGGAAACGGCACTGAAGATTGCCCGGCAGAAGCTGCGGCTCCCGGCGGTGTTCGGCAAAGCGTGGAAGGTGGACGGGGTCATCCGGGAGTTGGAAGCGGACAACCGCAGCCGCCTTGCGGCGTGGCAGCTGTCGCCGCTGCTGCACGGAGAACTGATCCTGCTGCTGGATGAAAACCTGACTGCCCGACTTGTGGGCATGGAACTTTGTTATGACCGTGAAAACGGCCTGTATTACCAAAAGGAGGAGACGGATGAAGGAAATTGAATTCAATCTGCTGACCGAACCGTGGATACGGGTGCGGCTGCGGGACAACACGGTGCGGGAGGTGTCCCTGACCGAGGCACTGGTGTCGGCGCAGGATTATGTGGACCTTGCGGGCGAGATGCCCACCCAGAACGCCGCCGTGCTGCGGCTGCTGCTGGCGGTGCTGTTCACCGTGTTCTCCCGGGTGGATGCAAAGGGAGCGCCCCGCCCGCTGATGCAGAGCGATGATGCACTGGAGCGCTGGAGCGTGCTGTGGCAGCTGGGGCATTTCCCGGCAGAGCCTGTCCGGGATTATCTGGAGCAGTGGAAGGACCGCTTCTGGCTGTTCCACCCGACACACCCCTTCTGGCAGGTGCCGCAGGCAAAGATCGGCACGGAATACGGTGCGGCCAAACTCAACGGTGAAATGTCGGAAAGCAGCAATAAACTCCGGCTCTTTCCGCTGTATGCGGGGCAGAGCAAGGAACAGCTGAACTATCCGCAGGCGGCGCGGTGGCTGCTGTGCGTGAACGGCTATGATGACACCTCCGCAAAGCCAAAAGGAAAGGGACTTCCGTCCGTAGGAGCCGGGTGGCTGGGCAAGATCGGTTTTATTCAGGCACAGGGTGATAATCTGTACGAGACCCTGATGCTGAACCTGACGCTGCTGCGCGACGGCCGGGAATGCTGGGGCGAAAGCAAGCCCTGTTGGGAATTGGAAGCACCAAAGAGCGCGGAACGGACAGAAATTTGCTGCCCGGATAACCCGGCACAGCTGCTCACCCTGCAATCCAGAAGGCTGTTGCTGCACAGGACAGGGGAGAATGTAGATGGGTTCTGTCTGCTGGGAGGAGATTTCTTTCCCAGAGAAAACGTCTTTGCCGAACAGATGACCATCTGGCGCACGATGCCAATCAAGAAAAATGAACCGGTGGTGTTTGTGCCCTGCCGTCATGACCCGGCCAAACAATTCTGGCGGGAGTTCTCGGCGGTCTTTTGTCAGGACAGCGGGCATCGCCCGGGCGTTGTATGCTGGATCGAAAAGTTGCAGGAAAAGAGATTGAAACTTCTGGATCCCCGCAGAAAGATACATTTCCGCATCTCCGGTGTCCAATATGGCGATAAGGACTTCTTTGTAAATGATTCTTTCAGCGACAGCCTGACCTTTCAGGCAGGGATTCTGGATGAGATAGGGCGCCCATGGCAGAGCCGGATCGTCAGAGAAATCGAGCGCTGTGAACAGACAGCGGCGCTGGTCGGACATTTTGCACAGGAGCTGGCAATTGCCGCCGGTGACCGGAATGAAAATGCAGGCGGCGCGGTTCGTGCACAGTTCTACTTTGCGGTGGACCAGCCCTTCCGGCAGTGGCTGCAGGCGATCGACCCGGAGCAGGACGACCCGGATGAGGCGGCGCTGCGCTGGCAGGCGCAGGCGCGCAGCATCGCGGAAAAGCTGGGAAAGCAGATGGTGATGGAGGCCGGAAATGCCGCCCTAAAGGGACGCCGCATTGTGGTGGATAAGGATAAAAAGACCGAGCGCACCATTCTGTATACCGCGCCAAAGGCCTATAATCATTTCCGCACAAGGCTTTGGGAAATCTATCCCAAAACAGAACCATAAAGGGGGAATTGTATGAAAACACAGGACGTCAAACTGTATGCGGCGCAGCAGCTGCACAGGCTTCAGGCTCTGCCGGACAACCAGCGGCGGGCAGAACTGGCAAAGCTGCGGCGGGGTATCGGCCACGCACCCGGCGAGCTGCCGGAGCTGTGGGGATGCTTTTTGCTGGGAATGCCGGAAAGCTTTCAGGGGCGCAGTGCTCCCTCGGCGGCAGAGTGGGCGGTCTACCTTGCCCTGACCCTGTATGCTGTGCATCAGCAGGGGAATGACCGCCCCATGAACTGCCCCGGCAACACGCTGGGGCGTGCGGTGCGGCAGCTGGCAGAGCGGAACAGTGCCGGACAGGACTGGACCGAGGCCAGTGTGCTCCGGCGGTTCAATGCGCTGGCCACCGCAGAAGAAATTACCGAGATCAGCCACCATCTGCGGGGCATGATCCAGTTGTTGAGTGCGGCAAAGGATGGCGGCATCCCGCTGGACTATCCGCAGCTTGCGGCAGACCTGTATGAATTGCAATGCACCGACCCGCGGTATGCGCAGACCCCCGCCAATGTCCGTCTGCGGTGGGGACAGGACCTGTACCGCGACCCGAAGCCTGCACCGGAAGAGAAAGAAAAGGAGACTTGACCATGAAGAAGCGCCTGTATGTTGATTTCCACATTTTGCAGACCGTCCCGCCCAGCTGCATCAACCGGGACGATACCGGCAGCCCCAAAACGGCAGTGTACGGCGGTGTGACCCGTGCCCGGGTATCCTCACAGGCATGGAAGCACGCCATGCGTGCAGCCTTTGCGGAGAATGCTCAGCTGGACGTGGGCAAGCGCACCAAAAAGGCCGCAGAACTGGTGAAGGCGCAGATCCTTGCACTGGCCCCGGAACTGGATGCGGACAAGCTGGCAAAGAAAGCGCTGGAGAATGCGGGCATCAAGAGCGATGATAAGGGCACCAAAGCACTGTTCTTCATGAGCTCTGCGCAGGCAAAGGCATTGGCAGAGCTGGCTGTGGAGGGCTCTGCGGATAAAAAGCAGTATCGGGATGCCCTGAAAGCAGCGCCCTCGATGGACATGGCGCTGTTTGGCCGCATGGTGGCAGATGACCCTTCTCTGAACTATGACGCCGCTGCGCAGGTGGCGCACAGCATCTCCACTCATGCCGTGCAGAACGAGTACGATTACTTTACCGCCGTGGATGACTGTCAGGCAGAGGACAACGCCGGTGCAGGCCATCTGGGCACGGTGGAGTACAACTCCTCCACCCTGTACCGCTATGCCACGGTGAACGTGATGGAGCTGGCCGGGCAGCTGGGTGCAGCGCAGGCAGCGGAAACGGTGCGGGCCTTTGGTGAGGCGTTCCTCTTCTCCATGCCCACCGGCAAGCAGAACACCTTTGCAAACCGCACTCTGCCGGATGCGGTATATGTGACCCTGCGGGAGGATCAGCCGGTGAACCTGTGCGGCGCATTCGAGCGGCCCCGTGCCCCGCAGTGCGCAGGGTTACGCCGCACCTTCCAAGGCAGCACTGGCGCAGTATGCGCAGCAGATGTACAGCAGCTTTGCCGAGGCTCCGGCGCAAAGCTTTACCGTGGGCAGCGGGCTGGAGGTGCTGGCTCCGGCGCAGACGGCAAAGGCGATGCTGGACGCACTGGAAAAGGCTGTCCGGGATGCGCTTGCCGGAAATGAGGTGGGGTAATGGCAACGCTGTTGCTTCGGCTGGCAGCGCCTTTGCAGGCGTGGGGCGCGGACTCTAAATTTGAGACCCGCAAGACGGGCCGGGAACCCACCAAGAGCGGCGTGATCGGCCTGCTGGCAGCAGCCCTTGGACTGCGGCGGGACGAGCGCGAAGCGCTGACCCGGCTGACCGGGCTGCGGTTCGGCGTCCGCGTGGAGCGGGAAGGGCAGCTGCTGGTGGACTACCACACGGCAAAGACGCAGGACGAAAAGGCCTCTTATGTGACCTACCGCCATTATTTGCAGGATGCCGTGTTTCTGGCCGGGATCGAAAGCACCGACACCGCCCTTTTGCAGCAGCTGCAGCAGGCACTGCTGCACCCGGCGTTTCCGCTGTATCTCGGCCGCCGCTGCTGTCCGCCTACCCTGCCGCTCTGTCTGGGTGTACGCCCGGGCAGCTTGCAGGAGGTGCTGCAAGCGGAACCGCCCCTGTGCCCGGGACGGCAGAGCCGGATCCTGTTGGACGCCGACCCGCTGGAGCCGGGCACGGCTCCGCAGCGGGATGTGCCGGTGAGCTTTGACCCGCATCATCGGCAGTACGGCTACCGCTCGGTACGGGAGCTTTGGCAGAAGATGCCGGACAGCCCGGAGACTACGGAGCACGATCCGTTCCGGGAATTGTAAAAAGGGGGCGAGAGAATGTATTTATCACGGGTAGAACTCGATCCCACCCGCCGCAGCACCATGGCTGCGCTGGCGGCACCGCAAAAACTGCATGGCGCAGTGGAAAGCGCTTTTGCAGGGGAGCGCCGCCGCAGACTGTGGCGGTTGGATCGTCTGGGAGAGCGGTTGTATCTGCTGCTGCTCAGCGAGGATGCGCCGGAGCTGTCCGGCGTGGTGGAGCAGTTTGGCACCGGAGCGGCTGCGGAGACCCGCAGCTACGACCCGCTTTTGCAGCGGGTGGAGCCGGGCATCTGCTGGCAGTTTCGGCTGACTGCAAACCCCACCAAAAGCTGCAAAGACCCCCAAAACCCCGCAGTGCGGGGAACCGTGGCCGCACATTGCACAACACAGTACCAGAAGCAGTGGCTGTTGGAGCGCGCTGAAAAGCACGGCTTTGCCCTGCGGGAGGAGGAATTTACCGTGACCCGGGTGCAGTGGCAGCATTTTGCCAAGCACGGCACCCGGCCGGTGACCCTGCTGGCAGTGACCTATGAGGGTGTACAGGTGACCGATGCAGAGCAGTTCCGGGCGCTGCTGTGTCAGGGCATAGGGCGCGGCAAGGCCTATGGCCTTGGCCTGATGACCGTTATGCGCGGAGGAAACTGAGAGGGACGAGATGCCGGGCATGATCCGGCCGGACCTGCAGGCGCTGCCGCAGCATTTTCAGCTGGCAGAAAAAGTGGAGCATCGCGCCCTGCCGGATTGCCATTTGATACAACAGGTTTATTGCAAACTGAAGGAAACAGCGGTACAATAGCAACGGGAGACACGGTGCTACGGGACCTTTTTAGTCTTTTCCCCGCATACATACGCGAGGGTGATCCCATCTCTCCCTCGCCGGTGCGGAGCCACTGCTCCTTTTCCCCGCATACGCAGGGGTGATCCTATGTTATTGCGTGGATATACGCAACAACAAATCTTTTCCCCGCATGCGCGGGGGTGATCCCTGCAACGCCAACTTCCGCGGCATGATGGACTACTTTTCCCCGCATACGCGGGGCTTACCAAAAGACCCCTCGCAAGGTTTTGCGCGAGCGCCTGAAAAAAGTACCCATAAAGCAAACGAACCGCCCCGGTTTCCGTGATGGAAGCCGGGGCGGTTTTTGTGTACAGGAGACCGGGCGGCAGGGGGGTTCTTCCGCCCGGCGCTTTCTTGCATTTCACGGAAAAATGCGCAAACAAAAAGCAGGCAGTGTCGTGGAAAGGAGGAGGAAAGCGACACTGCCTGCTGTATAGGAACCCCTGAACATTGCGGCTTGATCAGGAGGGATTTGGTAGTCTGTCCGCCGTTCTGGCTATTGCCTCGCATAGAAACGGGAGACAGTTTTTATGGGCCTGCTGTGCGCCGCTGCTGCGGCCGCATCCGCAGGAAAATGTGCCTGCATGGGCTTTGCGGGGAGAACCTTTCGGAGGTTATGGGGGATATCCGTTCCGTTCTCCCTGAGTGCACCCTTATTATGCCAGACAATCGTGGCAATTCTTTGTGGTAATTTTGAACAGTTTGCAAATATTGCAGTTTGCGTTTATAATGTCCGAGCAACATCCGCAAACTGCATATCGCAAATATGCCGTTTTGACAGGCACTGTTTTTGAAAATTGCGATAAACGCCCTGCCCATGAAAAAAGACTGCTGAAAAGTCCGCACTTCTCAGCAGTCTGAATCTGTAATTTTTTTGCGTTACACCCCAAAGAACTCCTTGGCGATGTCGGCGCTGCGCTTGGCGTCCTTGGCGTACCAGTCCGCGCCGATCTTTTCGGCGTATTCCGGGGTCAGCACGGCACCGCCCACCATGATCTTGCAGTCGAGCTTAGCGGCGTGCAGGGCGGCGATGGTCTCCTCCATGCTTTTCAGGGTGGTGGTCATCAGCGCCGAAAGGCCTACCAGATGCACGTCCTTTTCCCGCACGGTGTCCACCACCGTCTCCACCGGTACGTCCCGGCCAAGGTCCAGCACCTCAAAGCCGTAGTTTTCCAGAATGACCCGGACGATGTTCTTGCCAATGTCGTGCACATCGCCCTTGACGGTGGCAAGGACGATACGCCCCTTGCTGGCGCTGCCCTCGCCCTTTTGGGCAATGGCAGTTTTGATCTCCTCAAAGGCGCTCTGGGCGGCGCTGGCAGCCTGCAGCAGCTGCGGCAGGAACAGGGTGCCTTTTTCGTACTTGGCACCCACGATGTCCAAAGCGGGGATCAAGGCTTCGTCCACCACCTCCAGCGGCTGCTTTTCTGCCAGCAGGGCGCGGGTATGGGCGGCGGCGTCACCTTTCAAGCCCTTTTCCACCGCTTTCATCAGGGCGGCGTAGGGGCCGGTAAGCTCTGCTTCGGCAGCACTGGCGGCAGGCGCGGCTTTTGCAGCCTGTGCCAGCGCGGTGCTGGCGGGCACGCGGTCGGCAAAGCGCTCTATGTACTTTGTGCTCTGCTTGTCCCGGTTGGTCAGCACGTTGTAGGCGTACACCGCCGCCATCATCTCCTCACTGGAGGGGTTCATGATGGCAAGGTCCAGCCCTGCGTACATGGCCATGGTCAAAAAGGTGGTGTTCAGGTAGGTGCGGCAGGGCAGACCAAAGCTGATGTTGGACACGCCCAGCACGGTGCGCACTCCCAGCTCCTTTTTGCAGGCTTCCAGCGCCTGTACCGTGGCCAGCACATCTTCCTGCTGGGCGCTGGCGGTCAGGGTAAGGCAGTCGATGTAGATATCCTCCCGGGGAATGCCTGCTGCCAGCGCCGCTTCGGTGATGCGGCGGGCAATGGCCACACGGTCTGCGGCCTTGGGCTGGATGCCTTTTTCGTCGATGGCCAGACCCACGATGGCGGCACCGTACTTCTTGCACAGCGGCAGGATGGCGGCAAGCTTTTCCGGCTCGCCGTTGGTGGAGTTGACGATGGGCTTGCCGTTGTACACCCGCAGACCCCGCGCCAGCGCCTCCACATTGGAGGAGTCCAGCTGCAAAGGCAGACTGGTCACGCTTTGCAGCGCCTTGACCACCTGCTCCATCAGCACCGGCTCGTCCACGCCGGGCGCGCCCACGTTCACGTCCAGGATCTGCGCCCCGGCTTCTGCCTGACTGACGGCCTGTTCCAGCACATAGTTCATGTCGCCTTCCCGCAATGCCTGCTGGAAGCGCTTTTTGCCGGTGGGGTTGATGCGCTCGCCCACCACCGTGATGTCGTCCACCGTAACTGTGTCCACCGGGGTGCACAGCACCGAGGGCATCCGGTGCGCGGGACGCCCCGGGGTGCAGCCTGCAAAGGTGCCGTTGAGCAGCTTGATGAACTCCGGGGTGGTGCCGCAGCAGCCGCCGGCAGCAAACAGGTGCAGCTCCCGGTAGGGCTTCATCTGCAAGGCGAACAGCTGCGGGGTGATGTCGTAGCCGCTGCCGTCCGCCCGGGGCAGACCGGCGTTGGGCTTGACGAACACCGGGAAGTTGCCGGGCACGGCCTCGGCCAGTCGCTTTGCCATGGGAAAAATCTCCTTGGGGCCCAGTGAGCAGTTGATTCCCACGGCGTCTGCTCCCAAGCCACGGGCGGTGGCGGCAAAGCTTTCCACTGTGCAGCCGGTAAAGGTGCGCCCGCCCGCTTCAAAGCTCATGCTGGCCAGAATGGGCAGATGGGTGTTTTCCTTGGCAGCCAGCAGGGCGGCTTTCAGCTCGTACAGGTCGGTATAGGTCTCAAAAAAGATCAGGTCTGCCCCGGCGGCTTCGCCCGCCTTGACGATGCGGGCATACTCGGCCACAGCATCCTCAAAGGCCAGCGTTCCGCTGGGTTCCAGCAGCTCGCCCAGCGGGCCTACGTCCAGCGCGGTCAGCGCACCGTAGGGCGCACAGGCGCGCTTGCAGTTTTCAATGCCTGCGGTGATGACCTGCTCCAGCGTGTAAGCACTGCCTGCCAGCTTGTGGGCAGAAGCGCCGAAGGTGTTGGCGTTGACGATGCGGCTGCCCGCCGCAGCGTACTGCCCATGGATGCCCTCGATGAGCGCCGGGTCGGTGATGTTCAGCTCTTCCGGGCGTGCGCCCAGCTTGAGCCCGGCAGCTTGCAGCATGGTGCCCATGCCGCCGTCCAGCAGGACGGTATTGCTCTGCTTGAAAAGTTCATTCACTTGCACAGGTCTTTCCCCTCTTTCTGTATTCGCAGCGGGTGCGCAGCACACAATGGCCGCACCCGGCCAGTTGTCCTTTTACCGGGTGGTCGCTGACCCCCAGCAGGGCGGTCACGCTCTTGCGCGGGGTCATCAGGTTGGTGTCGGTGACACACAGCCCGGCCTTGCGCACGGTGTCCAGTGCCGCTGCCACCATCGGCTGCACCGCGATGTCCCAATCGCCGTAGCCGGGCGAAAAGCGCCCGGTCAGATACTTTCCCTCCGTGGCCGCCCACTGGCGCAGCTGCGCCTCGGCGGCATCGGCGGCCTGCTCGGCCAGTGCGCTGCCCAAGGCATCGGAGGCTACCCCGGCGGCAATATCGCCCACGCCCGCCCGGCGGATCTGAGCATCCACCCCGGGACCCAGCGTCACTGCCAGCAGAATGGCCTGTCCGCAGCCGGTCAGGTGCTTGTGCACATCCTCGCCGGGCAGAAGTCCGGCCTCGGTCAGGGCGGGGGGTGTCTGCCAGCAGCCACACCGCCCGGGGCATCGCCGCCGCCAGCAGCGGCACGGCGCATTTTTGCAGCAGTGCCAGCGTGGCGGCGTCCGGCTCACCGTGCGCGCCGAAATACCGCGCCGCCTGCGCCAGATCCACACTCTGCGGCTTTTCCAAGGCCAGTGGGCGGGGCACACCGATCGCCATGGGCCGCACCTCCTTACTTCGCTCGAATAAAGTACTATTCAGTATACCGCACTTGTGGGCTTTTATCAATCCCGCAAAAGGGGAGGAAATAGAAAAAAGCTGCTCTGTTTTTTAAAAGCGGCCTTGCAGTGTGCGCAGTTTTTGCACACTTTCAGATATCCTCCCGGCAATTTCAACAACAAAACAAAAACGCACGCTGATCCTTACCGAATCAACGTGCGTTTGCAGTATCGGAGTGGCGAGACTCGAACTCGCGGCCTCCTGCTCCCAAAGCAGGCGCGCTACCAACTGCGCAACACCCCGGCATCTGGCGGCACGGCTGCACCGCCAGAATATAGTATATCTTTTTTTGCGCGGTTCGTCAATACAGAATCCGCAGTTAGGGGCATCGGTACTTTTCGACTTTTTCAGCCAATAAAAGCAGCAGTGAGGAAGCGGGCGATGACAGGCATCTTTTGCAAAAGGCGAGGTTTTGGTGCAACTGCCGAAAAGCGGATGCAAAAACTGGACAGAACACAAAACTTGTTGCGCTCTAGTTGCAAGCAAGCCGGAAAGGTGCTATCATAACACTATATCGCCGGGAAGTGCGGCGGTGGGAAATTAGACAGAGGCTGAAAAGAAAGGCACGGCGTAAGCGATGACGATACAGGAATGCTATAAAAAGATGGGCGCGGACTATCAGGAGGTGTTGGGACGGCTGCACAACGAAGCCATGATTGGCAGATTTGTGCGGATGTTTTTGCAGGACGACAGCTTTCAGATCCTGGAGGAAGCGCTGCGCAGGGGAGACGTAAAAGAGGCATTCCGTGGGGCGCATACCCTCAAGGGCGTCTGCCAGAATCTTGGCTTTTCCAACCTGTATGCGCCCGCCTATACCCTGACCGAGACCCTGCGCGCCGGGCAGCTGGAGGGCACACAGGAGCAGTTTGCAAAGGTGGAAGAGCAGTATCAATGCACGATGGACGCCATCCGTGCACTGGACTAAAATAGAATGCGGTGTCGGGCGGCTTTCGGGCTGCCCGGCATTGTTCTTTTATGGGATGCGTCTGAAAGCACAGAACCGCCCCCTTGTGCCGCCGCACAGTTTGCGGTATGATAGACAAAAAAGAGGGAAGGAGACTCCATTATGTCCAAACATATCCTTGTCTGTCTGCCCATCAGCGCAGAGCAGAGGACCCGCATTGAGGCGGTGCAGGGCTTTGCATATCGCTTTACCACCCCGGATACTGCCACGGTGGAGGATGCCCTGTGGGCAGATGCCGTGCTGGGCAATCTGCCGGTGCCGCTGATCCGGCAGAACGGCCATCTGGAGTGGTTTCAGTCCAACGCAGCGGGCCCCAATAACTATCTGGAGCCGGGGGTGCTGCCGGAGAAGTGCATCGTGACCAACGCCACCGGTGCTTATGGGCTTGCCATCAGTGAGTGTATGCTGGCAATGTGGCTCAGCCTGCTCAAGGAGCTGCCCACCTATCGGGACAACCAGCGGGAACACCGCTGGGCACCCACCGGCCACTTTGTGGGCAGCATTGCGGGCAGCCGGGTGCTGTGCGTGGGCATGGGCGATATCGGCTCGAACTTTGCCCGGCGGGCGTATGCGCTGGGGGCAGAGGTGGTAGGCGTGCGCCGCACCGTGCACCCGGATACTCCCTGCCCGGACTACTGCACCCGGGTGGTGGCGCAGAGCGCATTGGACGCAGAGCTGCCGCAGGCCGACCTTGTGGCGCTGAGCCTGCCCGGTACGCCGGAGACACTGCATCTGTTCGGCGCAGAGCGGCTGGCGCTCTGCAAGCCCGGTGCTATCCTGCTCAATGTGGGGCGTGGCACTGCCGTGGACGGCGAGGCGCTGGCAGCGGCTGTGCACAGCGGGCAGCTTTCCGGCGCAGGGCTGGACGTGACCGACCCTGAGCCGCTGCCGCCGGAGCATCCTCTGTGGGCAGAGCCGAACGTGATCATCACACCCCATGTCACCGGCGGCTTCAGCCTGCCCAAGACGCTGGACAATATCGTGGATATCTTTGCACATAACCTCAAACGCTATGCCGCCGGCCAGCCGCTGGATAACCAGATGGACCGCCGCACCCAGTACGCCAGCGGTGCACGGCTGCAAAGCACGCTGTAAAAAGCAAAAACTGCCGCACAACTGTGCGGCAGTTTTTGTTTTTGTAGTTTACAGCATCACTGCGCCTGTGCAAGGCAGGCGTCCATGGCGGTAAAGATGGCCTCGCTGGTCATGGTGGAACCGGTGATGGCGTCCACACCGGCGGTGGAGCCGGTCTGTGTCAGCTGGGCAGCCAGCGTCTCGGCAGCTTTGCCGCCCAGCTCCGGGGTCTCGGCAGAGGCGTCCACCTGTACGGCGGTCACCTTGCCGCCGGTCACGGTGACCGTGACGGTCACTTCACTCAGGCAACCCTGCGCAGAGGAGGTGTAGCTGCCATCGGTCAGAGGTGCGGCGTTGTCGGCGGCGGGTACGGTGCCGGTGTTGTGGATATACAGGTTCAGCACAATGCCCATCAGCACGGTGGCCACCAGCATGAGCAGGATATTACGGGTCATTTTTGCGGTCATGGTATGGTATCTTCTCCTTGAGGATGATTATTTTGCGGGCTTGAAGCTGTCGCGCAGGGTGACTACCCGGTTGTACACGCCGGGGTTCTTGCTGTCCGGGGTAAAGAAGCCGGTGCGCACGAACTGGAACTTTTCGCCGGGCTTTGCGTCCTTCAGGCTCTCTTCCAGCTTGCAGCCGGTGCGCACGGTGACGCTTTCCGGGTTCAGGTAGTCCTTGTAATCGCTGCCCTCGGGGATGCCGTTCATGTTGGCTTCGGTGAACAGCTTGTCGTACAGACGCACCTCGGCGTCCACGCAGTGCGCAGCGCTTACCCAGTGGATGGTGCCCTTGACCTTGCGGCCGTCGGCGGGGTTGCCGTTGCCGGTCTCGAGGTCGGCGGTGCAGTGGATGGCGGCAATGCTGCCGTCGGCGTTCTTGTCCACGCCGGTGCACTTGACGATATAAGCACCCATCAGACGCACCTCGCCGTCCACGGTCAGACGCTTGAACTTGGGAGGCGGCACCTCGGCAAAGTCCTCGGCGTCGATCCACAGCTCACGGGTAAAGGCGACCTTGCGGGTGGTGGTATCGTTGGCTTCACGGTTGGGGTTGTTGGCTACGTCAAAGTACTCGGTCTTGTCGGCGGGGTAGTTGTCCACCACCAGCTTGACCGGCTCCAGCACGGCAATGCGGCGCTGTGCGGTCAGGTCCAGCTCGCTGCGGATGCAGGCTTCCAGCTGGCGCATATCGATCAGGTTGTCAGACTTGGAGATACCGGCCTCCCGCACGAAAGTGAAGATGGAGGTGGGGGTGTAGCCGCGGCGGCGCAGACCGCACAGGGTGGGCATGCGGGGGTCATCCCAGCCATCCACAATGTCCTTTTCCACCAGTTCGCGCAGGTAGCGCTTGCTCATGACGGTGTTGGTCATGTTCAGGCGGGCGAACTCGCGCTGCTTGGGGAACTCGGCACCGAAGATGTTCTCAATGACCCAGTTGTACAGCGGGCGATGGTTCTCGAACTCCAGACTGCACATGCTGTGGGTGATGCCCTCGATGGCGTCCTGGATGGGGTGGGCGAAGTCGTACATCGGGTAGATGCACCACTTGTTGCCCTGACGGTGATGCTCGGCGTACTTGATGCGGTAGATGGCCGGGTCGCGCATATTCATGTTGGGGCTGGCCAGATCGATCTTGGCGCGCAGGGTCTTTTCGCCCTCCTGGAACTCACCCGCACGCATCCGGCGGAACAGGTCAAGGTTCTCTTCCGGGCTGCGGTCGCGCCACGGGGACGGGCGGGAGGGCTTGCCGGCATCGGAGCCGCGGTACTCGCGCATCTCCTCGCGGGTCAGGTCGTCCACATAGGCTTTTCCCTCGGTGATCAGCTTCTCGGCGTACTCATAGCACTTTTCAAAGTAATCGCTGCCGTAGAAAATGCCGCCGTTGGGGTCGGCACCCAGCCAGTGCAGATCCTCGATGATGCTGTTGACATACTCCTCGCCTTCGCGGGCGGGGTTGGTGTCGTCCAGACGCAGGTTGAATTTGCCGCCGTACTGGTTGGCGATGGACCAGTTGATATAGATGGCCTTGGCGCTGCCGATGTGCAGATAGCCGTTGGGCTCCGGCGGGAAGCGGGTGTGGATCTGCTGCACCTTGCCCTCGGCAAGGTCGGCATCGATGATATCTGTCAGAAAGTTTTTATCAGCCATATAGGTTCCCCCTGTCAGGGCACACAGCGTGCCCCTTATACTCATAATACTATATAATACACTATTTTGCGTTTTTCTTCAAGTATGGACTTGTGCGGCGGGGGGCAATCCTCTGAATAAAGGCTTCCCCCGGCCGGGGGAAGCCTTTAGCGGAAAATGGATGAAAAAGGATACGAAGCGGTCTTAGTTGAAGGAGCGGAAGCCCTTACCGATGATCTCGCTGGAGTTGACGATGGTGATAAAGCTGTGCGGGTTGTTCTCCCGCAGGAAGTTGCGCAGCTGCAAAGCCTGACGGCGGGTAAGCACGGTCACCAGCACGCTGAGCTCGTGGTGGGTGTAGGCACCGTAGGCCTTTTCCACAGTAGCAGAGCGGTTCATATCGTGGATGATGAAGTCCAGAATGGGCTGCGGGTTCGCCGTCATAATGGTGCACACCTTGCGCAGGCGGATGTTCTCGATGGCACCGTCCACCACGAAGGACTTGCCGATCAGGCCGAGGATACAGTACAGGCCGGTGCCCATACCGAACCGCACGGCGGCCGCCAGCACGATGAGGATATCGCTGACCATCAGGGCTTTGCCGATCTCCATAGAGGTATATTTTGCCAGAATCAGGGCCACAATGTCCGTGCCGCCGGTGGATGCACCGATGTCAAACACGATGGCAGCGCCCAGCGCGGGCAGGAACACCGCGAACACCAGATCCAGCATGGCGTCGCCGCTCAGGGACACGCCGGAGGGGTACAGCCACTCGCAGCCGGACACGAAAAAGGAGAGCGCAAAGGAGGAATAGATCGTCCAGCCCATGCACTTGACGCCCAAAAAGACGAAGCCCAGCACCACCAGAATCAGGTTGATGATCCACATAAAGCCGCCCACGTTGATCCGGGGGAACAGGTCTGCCAGCAGAATGGACAAGCCCGAGGTGCCGCCAAATGCAAAATGGTTGGGATTTTTAAAATATACGATGCCCACTGCCGTAAGCACAAGACCGAGGTTCAACAGGGCAAAGAAATTTAGATCCTTCAGCAGATTCTCGCGGCTGAAGGCTTCTTTTTAAACCGTTCATGGGTTTCCTCCATCAAAAAATACAGTAATATGGCCTGAATGCCATGCAAAAATATACTCCCCTTATACGGGGAAGTCAAGGGATAACCGGAGAAGTTGTAGAAAAAGACGGAAAACAACCGATAAAAGGTGAAAAGACAGGACCATCCGGTGCATTTTGGACGTAAAAGGGCAAAACAAAGCGCCGCCCGCAGACAAAGCTGTCTGCGGGCGGCGCGGAGATTCAGTTCAGGAAAAGGGGAAAGCGCTTACAGGTTGAAGTAACGCTTTGCGTTGTCGAAGCAGATGCCCTTGACGATCTTCTCCAGAGCCTTCTCATCGTTGGGATACTCGCCATCCTCGACCCACTGGCCGATGATGTTGCACAGGATGCGGCGGAAGTAATCGTGACGGGTGTAGCTCAGGAAGCTGCGGCTGTCGGTCAGCATACCCACAAAGTTGCCCAGCAGGCCCAGGCTTGCCAGACGGGTCATCTGCTCTTCCATGCCGATCTTGTGGTCATTGAACCACCATGCGGATCCGTGCTGGATCTTGCCCGGCACCTCGCTGTTCTGGAAGCAGCCCAGAATGGTGCCGATCTGTGCATCGTCGGCGGGGTTCAGGCTGTAGATGATGGTCTTGGGGCACTCGTCGGTGTCGTTCAGGGCGCTGAGCAGCTGTGCGATCTCGCCGCCGCAGGTGGCGGTGTTGATCATGTCAAAGCCGGTGTCGGGGCCCAGCAGGCTGTTCATCTTGCGGTTCACGCCGCGCAGGCAGTTGTAGTGGATCTGCATGGCAATGCCCAGACGATGGTACTGCTTGCCCAGATGGATCAGGATGTAGGTCTGGTACTTCTCAGCCTCTTCCGTGGTGCAGGTCTCGCCCTTCATCACCTTCTGGTAGATGGCGTTGACCTCTTCCCTGGTGGCCTCACGGTAGGGGACATAATCCAGACCATGGTCGGAAGCGCGGCAGCCCATCTCAGCAAAGAACTCGATGCGCTTGGTCAGGGCATCGGTGACGCAGTCGATGCAGGCCAGCTTTTCCTTGCCCACAACAGCGGCCAGCTTGCCCATGTACTCTGCAAAGCCGGGCTTGTTGATGTTGATGGCCTTATCGGGACGGAAGGAAGGAGCCACGGTGAACTTGATGGTGGGATCTTCCTTGATCTTCTTGTGCCAGTACAGATCATCGATGGGGTCATCGGTGGTGCCGATGAAGGCCACGTTGGACTGCTCGATCAGGCCGCGGACGGTCAGTTTGGGGTCGTGCTGCAGCTTGTCGTTGCACAGGTTCCACACTTCCTCAGAGGTGTCGCCGTTCAGCACGCCGTCGTAACCAAAGAAGGTACGTGCAGCTCCAGGTTGGTCCAGTGGTACATCGGGTTGCCGATGGCCATGGGCAGGGCCTCGGCAAACTTCTGGAAGCGCTCGCGGTCGGGCTTATCACCGGTGATGTACTCCTCGGGCACGCCGTTGGAACGCATCACGCGCCACTTATAATGATCGCCGAAGTAGCTGCCGTCCGGGTTACGGCCGCCCAGCCACACCTGAGTAATGTTCTCGAAGCGGCGGTTCTCGTAGATCTCGCGGGGAGGAATATGGCAGTGATAGTCGCAGATGGGCATAGCAGCTGCATAGTCGTGATACAGATGCTGTGCGGTAGCAGACTGGAGCATGAAGTCCTTATCCATAAATGCTTTCATGGGATTTTAACTCCTTTTCTCTGATGAATTTGTTAAAATTTAGACAAAAACGGGCATGAAATTGCACCTGCTTGGAACGGGCAGGCTGCCTTATCCTTAGTATACCGGAAAACGCCGATGTATACAACTGAAAAACTGCCAAAATTTCACCCTTGAATTGTACAAACCGCTGGAAATGCGCTGAATGGCCATTTTTGGACTAAAAACATTGCACAAAACACTTGACTTCTTTGTATACAACAGCATAAAATAGGAGCAGAAGATGGCAGGGAAAACGAGAGCCTGCCATGCAAAGCAAGTTTATAAAGGAGATCAATAAGATGGAAACTTTGAACTACAAGGTTCTGGAAGGCACTGGCTACAACGGCTACATCCTGAAGGATGCTCCCGTTAAGTGATGCAGTTCGGCGAGGGCAACTTCCTGCGCGCTTTCGTGGATTATTTCTACGATATTGCAAACGAGAAGGCCGGCTACAACGGCAAGGTCAAGCTGGTGCAGCCCATCGGCAACTTCCCCCAGATGGCAGACTGGATCAACGAGCAGGAGGGTCTGTACACCCTGTACCTGCGCGGTAGCGAAAAGGGCCAGAAGGTGGACGCAAAGCGGGTGATCTCCTGCGTGTCTGACTGCGTGTGCCCCTACATCGATGGCAAGTGGGACGAAGTTCTGGCTCTGGCTCGATCTGAGGATCTGGAAACTGTTGTATCCAATACCACCGAGGCCGGCATTGCCTACACCAAGGGCGACAGCCAGTTCGATCAGGTTCCCCCCAACAGCTTCCCCGCAAAGCTGACCCGCGTGCTGTTCGAGCGCTACAAGGCTTTCAACGGCGCTGCCGATAAGGGTCTGGTCATCCTGAGCTGCGAGCTGATCGACAACAACGGCAAGGAGCTGCAGAAGTGCTGCAACAACTACGCTAAGGATTGGGATCTGGAGCCCGCTTTCATCGACTGGATGAACACCGCCAACACCTTCTGCTCCACTCTGGTGGACCGCATCGTTCCGGGCCGCATCCGTGACCCGCAGGAGCTGGCTGCTCTGGAAGAGGCCAACGGCTACCACGATGCCGCTCTGGACGTGGGCGAAGTGTTCGGCGTCTGGGTCATCGAGGGCCCCGCTGGTCTGGAGGACAAGCTGCCGTTCAAGAAGGCCGGCGTCAACGTCATGGTCGTGCCCGACGTTACCCCCTACAAGAAGCGCAAGGTCCGCATCCTGAATGGCGCACACACCGGTTTTGTGCTGGGCGCTTATCTGGCAGGCTTTGACATCGTGCGCGACTGCATGCACAACGATACCGTGCGCGGCTTTATGAACAAGATGCTGCACGAGGAGATCATCCCCACCTTGCCGCTGGACAAGAAGGATCTGGAAGAGTTTGCTTCTGCTGTTGAGGATCGCTTCAACAACCCCTTCGTCAACCACGAGCTGATGAGCATCTCCCTGAACTCCACCTCCAAGTGGAAGGCTCGCAATATGCCCTCCTTCCTCGCTTACATCGAGGAGCAGAAGCAGCTGCCCAAGTGCCTGACCATGTCTCTGGCAGCCTACATCGCCTTCTACTCCAACGATATTCAGGAGCGCACCGCAGACGGCCTGATCTGCAAGCGCCCCGCAGGCAACACCTACAAGATCCAGGACGACGCATGGGCTCTGGACTTCTACTACGCACACAAGGACGACACCGCTGCGCAGCTGGTGCACGCTGTGCTGACCAACACCCAGATGTGGGATCAGGATCTGACCAAGATCGAGGGTCTCGAGGCCGCTGTTCTGGCAGACCTGGAAATGATCCGCACCCAGGGTGCCGAGGCTGCTTACAAGAGCTGCCTGTAAGCTGAAAATCAACCTACCCGCACAACAAAGGGCTGCTGCTTTGGGCAGCAGCCCTTTTGTGCGATACGATAAGGAGAACAACTATGCCGCAGGCAATTCATATCAGCCCCATCGACAATGTGGTCGTTGCCCTGCACCCCATTGCCAAGGGCACGCTGGTGGAGGTGGACGGTCTTGCCGTTACCGCGCTGGAGGACATCCCTCAGGGCCATAAGATGGCTGTCAAGCCCATCAAGAACGGCGAGAACGTCATCAAGTACGGCTTCCCCATCGGCCACGCCACCGCAGACGCCGCCCCCGGCACCTGGATGCACACCCATAATGTGCACACCAACCTGTCCGGCGAGATCGAGTACAGCTACAACCCCGCCCCGGATCTGGCTCCGCTGCCTAAGGTCGAGCCGGAGACCTTTATGGGCTTCCGCCGCAAGGACGGCCGCGCCGCCATCCGCAACGAGATCTGGATCATCCCCACCGTGGGCTGCGTGAACGACATCGCCAAGAAGATCGTTGCCGACAATCAGGATCTGGTCACCGGCTCCATCGAGGGCCTGTACACCTTCACCCATCCCTTCGGCTGCAGCCAGACCGGCCACGACCATGCACAGACCCGCAAGCTGCTGGCTGCGCTGGTGCGCCACCCCAATGCTGCTGCCGTTCTGGTGCTGCATCTGGGCTGCGAGAACCTGCAGCACGATCAGTTCGTGGAAGAGCTGGGCGAGTACGACCACGACCGCGTCAAGTTCCTGACCTGTCAGGACGTGGAGGACGAGTTTGCCGCCGCCCGCGATATCCTGAAAGAGCTGGCTGCCTACGCCGGGCAGTTTGAGCGCCAGCCCATCCCCGTGTCGGAGCTGGTGGTGGGCATGAAGTGCGGCGGCTCGGACGGCTTTTCCGGCATTTCGGCCAACCCCGCCATCGGCCGCTTCTCCGACATGATGGGTCAGCGCGGCGGTTCTACCGTGCTGACCGAGGTGCCCGAGATGTTCGGTGCAGAGGGCTTCCTGATGGATCGCTGCATCAACAAGGAAGTGTTCGTCAAGGCCGAGCACATGATCAACGGCTTCAAGGAATACTTCATCAGCCACAACGAGGTTGTGTACGATAACCCCTCTCCGGGCAACAAGGCCGGCGGCATCACCACGCTGGAGGATAAGAGCTGCGGCTGTGTGCAGAAGGGCGGCAGCGCCCCCATCATGGACGTTATCGGCTATGGCGATGCTGTGACCACCAAGGGCCTGAACATGCTGTACGGCCCCGGCAACGATCTTGTTTCCGCCACCGCCATGACCGCAGCAGGCGCACACCTGATCCTGTTCTCCACGGGCCGCGGCACTCCGTTCTCCGCTCCGGCTCCCACCCTGAAGATCTCTACCAACACCCCGCTGGCAGAGAAGAAGGGCGGCTGGATCGATTTCAACACCGGTGTCATCGCAGACGGTGAAAAGACCATCGATGAGGCTGCAAAGGATCTGCTGGATCTGGTCATCCGCGTGGCCAGCGGTGAGCAGACCAAGGCGGAAAAGCACGGCTTCCGCGAGATCTCCATCTTCAAGGACGGCGTGGTTCTGTAACTGAAAAAGGGCTGCTGTACGGCAAAAGCGGTACGGCGGCCTTTTTGTGCATGAAAACGGAAAGGAAGTGTTTTATATGATGGGTACAAATGGCGCAGTATTGTTTTCTCTACTGATCTATGCAGCGCTGCTCTACGGTGCGGTGCGGCTGATCAAATATTTTATCCGCTACGGCATCGATTACTACTTCCAGAAGTTGGAACAGCAGCCGGAGCAGACCGAGCACAAGGAATGACCCGCCGGGGCGACCCTGCGGTAATAATAGGAGGCTTTTACTTATGAATCAGATCACCACCCGGTACATCACCGAGAACGGCGCCTGCTACGAGCAGTACGTCATCACCGACCCCGAGGCAAAGACCGCCCTCACCATCACCCCCGAGCGCGGCGGCATGATCACCAGCTTTACGCTGGACGGCGAGGAGTTCGTCTGGACCCGCCGCCCCAATTTCTCGGAGTGCAACCGTCCCCGCTTTGGCGTGCCGGTGCTGTTCCCCAGCTGCGGCAACCCGGATAACGGCGTGCACATCTTTGACGGCAAGGCTTACCCCATGGAGACCCACGGCTTTGCCGACCTGTGCGCATGGGAAGTGGACAGCGTTGGCCCGGACGGCGTGACGCTGGCACTGGAGTCCACCCCGCTGACCAAGTTCCTGTACCCGTTCGATTTCACCCTGCTGCTCAACTATAATCTGGAGGGCAATAAGGCACTGGTCAGCCTGACCGTCATCAACGAGGGCAGCACCGATATGCCTTTCAGCTTTGGCTACCATCCCTACTTTACCGCCTCCAAGCTGGAGAACGTGGAGTTCGACATCAAGTGTGCCACCTGCTCCGATAACGCCAAGGGCGAGCAGCCCGCCGCCCCGGAAAAGATCACCCTCACCCGCAAGGAGGGCGCAGACAATTCTGTCCGTCTGCTGACCGGCGTGCAGTTCCCCATGACCCTGACCGACAAGGGCAACGGCCACAAGGTGACCGTGGACGCCGACGAGACCTTTGAAAACGGCGTGCTGTGGCAGCAGGATGCCGAGAGCTTCGTCTGCATGGAGCCTTGGAACGGCTGGGCCAACAGCGTGAACGAGGACGGCAAGCACGAGGTGCTGGAGCCGGACGAGGCCATGACCAGCGAGTGGAGCATCACCATCGAGAAGGTCTGAGTACTTTTCTGAATAGCATTTTTTAGCAAAATCGGGCAGCCTGCGGGCTGCCCGATTTTGCTTACTCCTTTCCGTGAAAAAAGGGGTTCTGAAAAGCCCGCAGGCTTTTCAGAACCCCGAAATTTAAATATCTTTTCCTCTGAAAATGCCCAGAGCGCAAGCGGAGGGCATTCAAAATCGTCCCGCCCGGAAAGGGGAGCGGCCTTTAGTGGCAGCTACCGGTGCAGCCGCCCTTGTCGGCGTGGCAGGCATGAGAGCCGCAGCTGTGGCCCTCCTCGTGGTCGTGGTGGGTGCAGCGGGCGTTGGGGTCAAAGACCAGCGTGCCGGCAAGATAAGCCGCCGCAGCGCTGTCGGCGTCGCCGGTAATGCCACCGCACAGCCGGATGCCGGCCTGTGCCAGCGCCATCTGTGCCCCGCCGCCAATGCCGCCGCACAGCAGCACGTTCACGCCGTTGCGCACCAGAAAGCCCACCAGTGCGCCATGACCCTGTCCGTCGGTGGAGACCACCTCGGCACCGGTAATGCGGCCCTCCTCGGCGGTGTACAGCTTGAACTGCGCAGAGTGGCCGAAGTGCTGGAACACCTGACCGTTTTCGTAGGGAATTGCGATCTTCATAATAAGAGCTCCTTCCTGTATGCAATATTCTCTTTCCCTATTCTAACAGATTGCGGTGAAATAGGGAAGGACACCCGCGCTTTTTGTGCCTTTTGGAGCGGAAAACATAGCCGGTATGTAAAAATGATATCAGAAACTGCTGCAAAATGTATTATAATAGAGCCCGAAAAGAGGGTACAAGTATGAAAACAAAGCATCACGGGCAAATGTCCGAGTCCTTTCTTACGGCGGTGTTCCTTTCGCTGTCCGGCGGCTTGCAGGATGCCTACACCTATCTGTTCCGGGGCAAGGTGTTTGCCAATGCCCAGACCGGCAATATCGTGCTGCTGAGCACCAATATCATGGATGGCCGGTGGGATAAGGTGCTGCACTATCTGGTGCCGTTGTGCGCCTTTGCGCTGGGGGTTCTGGCTGCGGAAAAAATGCGGGAGCACTTTCAGGCGATGCAGCGGCTGCACTGGCGGCAGCTGGTGGTGCTGGGCGAGGTGCTGCTGCTGTTCGCGGTGGGCTTTCTGCCGCAATCGCAGAACCTGCTGGCCAACGCCATTGTTTCCTTCTCCTGCGCCATGCAGGTACAGGCTTTCCGCAAGGTGAACGGCTACGCCTTTGCCAGTACCATGTGCATCGGCGACCTGCGCAGCGGCGTGGAGGCCTTTTGCATCTGGCGCAAGTCCCATGAACCCCACGCAAAGGATAGGATGGTGCGCTACTTCGGCATCATATTCCTGTTCGCGTTGGGGGCAGGGCTGGGCAGCAAGAGCGCGGCGCAGCTGGGCGGCAGAGCCATCTGGCTCTCCTGCTGCTTTTTGCTGGTCAGCTTTACGCTGATGTTCATACGGGAAGAGCTGGAGGAGAACCCGGTCATCGAAAAAGACCTGACCGCCATCCGGCAGGAGACCCGGGAGATCGACCGCACCCTGAAGCAGGAGCTGCAGGAGGAGCAGCGGGAGCTGACGCAGAGCGCCCGGAAATAACAAAAAAAAAGGGGCTGTTGCACATCATTGGTGCAGCAGCCCTTTTTGGCTGAAAGCTGTCGGAACAAAAGGCTTCCCCCGACCGGGGGAAGCCTTTTGTAGAAACCGTTAGGATTGCAGTCGTGTAATAACGCCCGGAGTATTGGTTTTATTTACGCTCTGCGCTCCGTGTCCCGGCCTTGGTCAGCAGCTGCTGGAATTTCCGGGCGGCGGTGTTCAGCGGGCGGTGATGGTCGTACACAAGGCAGATGGAGCGGGAGGGGATGATCTCCTGCAAGTGCAGCTGTACCAGCTCTCCGCTGGCCAGCAGGGGTGCTGCCATGGGCTCTGGCATAAAGGCCAGTCCCAACTCGCTTTTGACCAGCGTGAGCATCTGGTCGGTGGTGGCGGCCTCGGTGTCGGGCCGCAGCACCGCGTCGTGGTCGAGGAAGAACTGCCGGTAAAAGCTGCGGGTCATGCTCTCCTCGTTCAGGCAGATCAGGGGATAACCGGCCAGTTCCTTCAGGCTCAGGGTCTGGCTGGCCAGCGCCGTAAAGGTCCTGCCGCCCACAAGGACTTCATAAAAGGGCATCAGCTCTACCATTTTCAGCCCGTTTTCCACCTCTGCGGGGGTGGTCACGATGGCAAAATCTACCTCGCCGTTGCGTACCGCCTGCACCGCCTGCGGAGTGGAGTGGTTGGAGATGCGCAGCCGGATGCCCGGGTACTCTGTATGGAAAGCGCGCAGCTTTTCGGACAGGTAGATGTTCAAAGCGGTCTCGGTGGTGCTGATGCTGATGGCACCGTGCTCCAGCGTGGCGGTGGCGCTCAGTTCCTCCTCGGCATCCTGTATCTGCACCGCTGCTGAGGCAATGCGGGAATACAGCAGCTCTCCCTCCGGCGTTAAGGTGACGCCCCGGTTGGAGCGGATGAACAGCACGCAGTTCAGCTGGCTTTCCAGCCGGTTCATGGCGTGGGTGATGTTGGGCTGATTATTGCCCAGCACCCGCGCCGCGCGGGTAAAAGTTCTGATACTTTGCCACATAGTAAAAGATCTTGTAGTATTCCCAGTCCACATACATAGGTGCGGCCCTCTTTCCTGTCGGGCTTCCGGCGCGGCCAGCGGCAGAAGCGGCTTTATGCTCTTCTTGTATCATAGCACGGCGCGCCGGAATTGCAAGCGCTTTTTACGGCTTGGCTGTGCCGGATGCGGGCAGCAGCCTCTGCAATGTAAAAAACATATTGGAAAGAGAGCGTGCCAAGGCATGCTGCTATACACAGGATACTTTTTACATATTCTCTGCACGCTCGTATAATAGACACCGCGAACAGGAAACAAGAATGAAAAGAAGGTAAATGAAGTTTATGCTGACCGCTGTTACTGGAATCAACTGGGGCGATGAGGGCAAGGGCCGCGTCATCGACCTGCTGGCCGAAAATGCCGATATCGTTGCGCGCTATCAGGGCGGCAACAATGCCGGTCATACCGTTGTGACCGAGAAGGGCAAGTTCATCCTGAACCTGCTGCCCTCCGGCATCCTGCACCCGGAGGTGACCTGCGTGCTGGGCACCGGTATGGTGATCGACCTCGAGCATCTGGCCGGAGAGATGGAGGCCATTGAAGCGCGCGGCGTAAAGGTGGAGCCGGAGAACCTGAAGCTCTCCGATAAAGCTACCATCTCCATGCCGTGGCACAAGGTACAGGATGGGCTGGAAGAGGACCGCCTTGCCAAAAAGGGCGGCGCGTTCGGCTCTACCCGGCGCGGCATTGCCTACGCTTACAGCGACAAGTACCGCAAAAAGACCCTGCGGCTGGGTGACCTTTTGCATCTGGACGAGGAGCGCACCCAGAACCGCCTGCACATGATCCTGGACGCCAAGAACATGGAGCTGGCAGGCTGCTATCATCAGGAGCCCATGAGCTACGATGCCCTGCTGAACTGGTGCAGGCAGCAGGCAGCGTACTTTGCGCCCTTCATCTGTGATGTAGGCGCTTTCTTGCAGCAGGCGCACGATAGCGGCAAGCGCATCGTGCTGGAAGCGCAGCTGGGCGCAATGCGGGATATCGACTACGGCATCTTCCCGTTCACTTCCAGCTCTAACACGCTGGCGGCCTACGCGCCGCTGGGTGCGGGCATCCCCAACTGCAAGCTGGACCATGTGGTGGGCGTGCTGAAAGCCTACTCCACCTGCGTGGGCGCAGGCCCCTTTGCAGCAGAGAATGCAATGGGCGAAGCGTGGAACGAAAAGCTGCGCAAGGCCGGCGGCGAGTACGGCGCGGCCACCGGACGTCCCCGCCGGGTAGGCCCCTTTGACTGCGTTGCCAGCCGCTACGGCCTGCAATGTCAGGGCGCGGATAAGATCGCACTGACCAAGCTGGACGTGCTGAGCAGCATGAAGCAGATCCCGGTCATCACCGGTTACAAGCTGGACGGCGTGGAAGTCCCCCGCTTCGACACCCTGTCCGACCTTGACCGTGTGCAGCCGGTGGTCACGCTGCTGCCCGGCTGGAACAAGGATATCTCCGGCTGCCGCAGCTGGACGGAGCTGCCCAAGGAAGCCAAGGCCTATGTGGAGTTCCTTGAAAAGCAGCTGGGGCACGAGATCCAGTTTGTTTCCACCGGCGCCGAGCGCGAAAAGTTTGTGCTGAAGGGAGAATGGCTGTGAGACATTTTATTGAGCCCGGCAGCTTTTCTCTGGCCGAGCAGCTGGCACTGCTCGACCTTGCCGACCGGATGGAGGCTGACCCCGCGCCCTACGCCCACCTGTGTGACGGCCGCATTCTGGCCACCCTGTTCTACGAGCCCAGCACCCGCACCCGCCTTTCCTTCGAGTCCGCCATGCTGCGGCTGGGCGGCAAGACGCTGGGCTTTGCCGGGGCGCAGCTTTCCAGCGCCAGCAAGGGCGAAACGGTGGCCGATACTGCCCGTGTGGTGAGCAACTATGCAGACGTCATTGCCATGCGCCACCCCAAGGAGGGCGCACCGTTGCGGGCGTCCATGTATGCGCGGGTGCCCGTCATCAATGCAGGCGATGGCGGCCACGCCCACCCCTCCCAGACCATGATTGACCTGATGACCATCCGCCAGCGCAAGGGGCGGCTGGATCATTTGACCATCGGCTTCTGCGGCGACCTCAAGTTCGGCCGGACGGTGCACTCCCTCACCGCCGCGCTGAGCCAGTTCGAGGGCAACCGGTTCGTGTTCATCTCGCCCGAGGAACTGCGCATCCCGCAGTACGTCAAGGACGAGACCCTGACTCCGCTGCACCAGAACTATAAAGAGACCGCCGACCTTGAGGCCGAGTTGCCCGGGCTGGACGTACTGTACATGACCCGCATCCAGCAGGAGCGCTTTTTCAACGAAGAGGACTATCTGCGGTTGAAAGGCTGCTATGCGCTGGACGAAAAGCTGCTGCAGCTGGCACCGCCCACCATGCCGGTGCTGCATCCGCTCCCCCGCATCGACGAGATCAAGCCGGACGTGGACAACGACCCCCGCGCCGCTTATTTCGATCAGGTGCATAACGGTGTGTATATCCGCATGGCCATTATACTGGCGCTGCTGGGCATCCCCGACCCGCTGACCGGGAAAAAGGTATTGGAAAGTTTATAAATTGGAAACAGGGCTGCTGCACAAAGTAACGTGCAGCAGCCCTGTTTTTGCGTCTGGTGATTCATGAAATGAAAATTTTTCCCGCTACCCCCGCAGTGGCGGGTCTGGCACAAAAATCATGGTGCCCCGGGCAGAAAAAAGCAGCTGTGGCATCATGCAGCTGTACCCCAGCCACAGCACCGCCAGAATGCACAGCACCAAAAGCACCCTGCGCAAAAGCACCGGATGCCGGGCGGGGGAATAGCGTTTTCTGCGGTCACGCTGCATAGGCTGCGCCCTCCTTTTTCAAGGCTTTGCCCAGCTTATGCTGCGGCAGAAAGAATTGTGCACAAGCGGGGTTTGTGGTAAGATAACAGGAAAGAACCACGGAGGAACTGCTTATGCTGACCATTACACTGCTGGGCACGGCTGCCACCATGCCGCTGCCGGAGCGCGCCCTGACCGCCGCGGTGGCGGAGTGCGGCGGGCACAGCCTGCTGCTGGACTGCGGCGAGGGCACCCAGACCGCTGCCCGCCGCGCCGGGGTGAACCTGATGCGCGCGGACGCCATCTGTCTGACCCACTACCACGGGGATCATATTTTTGGTCTGCCCGGGCTTTTGCAGACCCTTGGGGCGCAGGGGCGCACCCGTTCGCTGGTGCTGCTGGGGCCGGAGGGGCTTTTGGAGGTCTGGCGGGCGGTGTATGCTCTGACCGGGCCGCTGCCCTACGCGGTAAAACCGCTGGTCTGCCGCGCCGGGCAGCCTGTGGCGCTGGATGCTCTTTCGGATGGATGGCCCGCCGGGGCAACGCTGCTGCCGGTGGCAACAAAGCACCGGGTGCGCAGTCTGGGCTATCGGCTGGACTTGCCCCGGGCGGGCAGGTTCGACCCGGAAAAGGCGCGGGCACTGGGCGTACCGGTGACCCAGTGGCGGCTTTTGCAGCGGGGACAGGCTGTCCCGCTGGCAGAGCGTATGGTGCAGCCCGCCGAGGTGCTGGGCGCGCCCCGCAAGGGGCTGCGGTTCGTCTTTCCGGCGACAGTGCGCCCTGCCCGGCGCTGGAACAGGCGGCGCAGGGGGCAGACCTGCTGCTCTGCGATGCCACCTATGCCCTGCCGGAGCAGCAGGAGCAGGCCGCGCAGTGGGGGCACAGCACCTTTGGCCAAAGCGCAGCGCTGGCGGCAAAAGCCGGGGCAAAGCGGCTGTGGCTGGTGCACTATTCCCCCATGGTCACCGACCCGGAGGAGCATCTTGCACAGGCGCAAAGCATCTTCCCGGCGGCAGAATGCGGCTTTGACGGCAAACGCATCACCCTGCATTACGAGGAGAACGAGGAATGAAGCTGACACTTGACCCCGGGGCAGCTGCCCTGCTGGACGCCCTGCACGCGGCGGGCTACGCAGCCTATGCCGTAGGCGGCTGCGTGCGGGACAGCCTTTTGGGGCGCACCGCCCACGACTGGGACCTGTGCACCAGTGCCCTGCCGCAGCAGGTGATGGAACTGTTCGGGACAGAGCAGTGCATCCCCACCGGTTTGCAGCACGGCACGGTCACCATCAAATACGGCGGGCAGCTGTACGAAACTACCACCTTCCGCACCGAGGGCAGCTATACCGATGGCCGTCACCCGGACGCGGTGCAGTTCGTACCGGACGTGCGGGAGGATCTTGCCCGGCGGGATTTTACCATCAACGCCATGGCGTATAATGCAGCCGAGGGGCTGGTAGACCCCTTTGGCGGGCAAAAAGACCTGCAAAACGGTCTGCTGCGTGCGGTGGGCGAGCCGCAGCAGCGGTTTACCGAGGACGCGCTGCGCATCCTGCGGCTGTACCGCTTTGCCGCAAGATTCGGCTTTACGCTGGACGCAGCCACAGCCCGGGCGGCGCGGCAGCTGGCACCGCATTTGGACTGCATCTCTGCCGAGCGCATTCAGGAGGAACTGGCAAAGCTGCTGGTTGCCCCGCAGCCGGGGGCGTATCTGGAACCCGCCGTGCTGGCGGTGGTGCTGCCGGAGTTGACCCCGGCGGCGCTTGAAGCCGCAAAGCCGGTGGTGGATGCCTGCCCGGCGGGGGAGGAGAACCTGCCGGTACGCTGGGCTGCGCTGCTGGGCACTCTGGGCGAGGCCGACACCCGCCGGGTGCTCAAGCGGCTGCGCTGCTCCAACGCCTGCATCGAGGAGACCGCCGTGCTGGTGCGGGAAACGGCAGGGGAGGGCGTGTGCGGGAGCTTTCTCCTCGGACACGAATCGGGCCATTCCATCGCCCGCCCTACTGCCTGCGGCAGCAGGGTCCCACCCCAGCGGACGGTCCTCGGAGAAACTCCCGCACACGCCCCGGAACGCGCCAGTGATATCCACCTTCGGCGGCTTTTAGGCCGATACGGGCTGTGCACCGTGGAGCGGCTGTGTGCGCTGTGCGCGGCGTTGCGCCCGCAAGCTGCCCCGGCTTGCGCCCTTGCGGCGCAGCGGGCACGGCAGCTGGAGGCTGACGGCGTATGCTGCCGGGTGCGCCAGCTGGCGGTGAACGGACGCGACCTGATGGCGGCGGGCATCCCGGCAGGGCCTGCGCTGCGCCGGGTGCTGGAAGCGCTGCTGGACGGCGTGATACGCGCAGAGTACCCCAACGAAAAACCGGCACTGCTGGCTGCGGCGCAGAAAATTATAGCGTCTTGACAAGCGGTTTATGCTGCGGTAGTATTATACTACTGCTTTAGTATGTTGAACCCATAAAAGGAGAACCTATGACCACACAGAACCCTGCAAACCGTCCCCGCGCCCTCATTGCCATGAGCGGCGGCGTGGACAGCTCGGTGGCGGCCTGGCTGATGCAGCAGGCAGGCTACGACTGCACCGGCATCACCATGCGGCTCACCCACAACGAAACGCTGGGACAGTCCGGCTACCAGACCTGCTGCTCGGAAAAGGATATCGAGGACGCCGCCGAGGTGGCCTTTGCACTGGATATGCCGTATCAGGTGCTGGATTTCACCGCCGATTTCCGGGCGCAGATCATTGAAAAATTTATCCGCGTCTACGAGGCGGGCGGTACCCCCAACCCCTGCATCGACTGCAATAAATATATGAAGTTCCGCCACCTGCTGGACTGGGCGGAAGAACACGGCATGGAGTATGTGGTTACCGGCCACTACGCCCGGGTGGAGCAGGATGCAGCCACCGGCCGCTGGCTGCTGAAAAAGGGCTTGGACGAGGGCAAGGACCAGAGCTATGTGCTGTATAACCTGACGCAGGAGCAGCTGGCACATATCCGCCTGCCGCTGGGTGCGCTGCACAAGACTGAGGTACGAGAGATCGCGCAGGAGCACAGCTTTATCAACGCCCAAAAGCACGACAGTCAGGATATCTGCTTTGTGCCGGACGGCGACTATGCCCGCTTTATGGAGCAGTTTACCGGCAAGCACTACCCTGCCGGGGATTTTCTGGATCGGAGCGGCAAGGTGGTGGGCACCCACAGCGGCGCAGTGCGCTACACGCTGGGGCAGCGCAAGGGGCTTGGCCTCGCACTGGGTGCGCCGGTGTACGTCTGCGGCAAGGATATGCAGGCCAATACCGTCACCGTCGGGCCGGAAAGCGAACTGTTTGACAGCATCGTTTACGCAGAGGATGTGAACTGGATCGCCATTCCGGCGCTGACCGGGCCGCTGCGGGTCACCGCCCGCACCCGGTATCATCAGGCCGAGCAGCAGGCCACCGTTTACCCCGCAGAAAACGGCTTCCGGCTGGAATTCGACCAGCCCCAGCGTGCCCCCACCCCGGGACAGGCTGCCGTGCTGTATCAGGGTGATGTGGTGCTGGGCGGCGGCACCATCACCCGCGTAGAAAAGTAAGGAGAACAAAATGCAGGATCAATATTCCCGTACCCAGCTGCTGCTGGGTGCAGAGGCTATGGAAAAGCTGCACCACGCCCGGGTGGCAGTGTTTGGCATTGGCGGTGTGGGCGGCTATACGGTGGAGGCACTGGCACGCAGCGGCGTGGGCGCACTGGATCTGATCGATGACGATAAGGTCTGCCTGACCAATCTCAACCGTCAGATCATCGCCACCCGCAGCACGGTAGGGCAGTATAAGGTGGATGTGGCAGAACAGCGCATCCACGATATCGACCCCAACATCAAGGTGACCACCCACCGGTGCTTCTTTGGCCCGGAGACGCAGGACGACTTCGACTTTACCCAGTACGACTATGTGGTGGACGCCATCGACACCGTTACCGGCAAGCTGGCGCTGGTGATGAAATGCAAGGAGGCGGGCACCCCCATCATCTGCTCCATGGGCGCAGGTAACAAGATGGACCCCACCCGCTTTGAGGTGACTGACATCTATAAGACCTCGGTCTGCCCGCTTGCCAAGGTGATGCGTATCGAGTGCCGCAAGCGCAAGATCAAGCACCTGAAGGTGGTCTACTCCAAGGAGCCTGTCATGACTCCCATCGAGGATGACTCCATCAGCTGCAAGGACCACTGCATCTGTCCCCCGGGCACTCAGCGCAAGTGCACTGCACGGCGCACCGTGCCGGGCTCCAACGCCTTTGTGCCCTCAGTGGCCGGTCTGATCATCGGCGGCGAGGTGGTCAAAGACCTTGTGGGCTTTGTACCGCTGAAGGGGTAAAACAGACCGCAGCTTCCTTGCCGCGTGGGACGATTTGGAATGCGCTCCGCGTTGCTCTGCGCATCATCAGCGGAAGAATGATTTGAAATTTTGAGGTTCTGAAAAGCCCGCGGGCTTTTCAGAACCTCTTTTTCACGCTTTTTACGCGCTGCAATGTTCCATAACATAAAATTGCAACCAATTTGCAATTTGGTATTGCAATTGGAAAGGATATCGTGTATAATCTTCCCTGCACGAAAATGCAAACTGATTGCAAATTGTTGAGAGACGACCCCCTGCGGGTCTTTGGAGCGATTATTTATGGAATTGTTTTTGGGTGTTCTGGGCGAAACCTTGGTGGATACCGCCAAGATGCTGCCCTTTCTGTTTCTGGCCTACCTGCTGATCGAGTATATCGAGCACCGCCACGGTGAGCGCATCGAGGCGCTGCTGGCGGGCAGCGGGCGCTGGGGCGCTGTGCCGGGCGCGGTACTGGGCTGTGTGCCGCAGTGCGGCTTCTCCGCCATTGCGTCCAACTTCTACGCCTCCCGGGTCATCACGCTGGGCACGCTGATGGCGGTGTACCTTGCCACCAGCGACGAAGCGATCCCGCTGCTGGTCTCCATGCCGACCTACTGGGATAAGCTGGCCGTCCTGATGGTCATCAAGGTGGTGTACGCCATCGTGGTGGGCTTTGTGCTGGATTTTGTGCTGCGGGGCGTGCTGCCCAAGGGGCTGCGGGGCGGCTACACCGGCCATGCGGACGAGGTGGACTGCCACGAGGAGCACAGCGATGCCGAGGGCAACGAAAAGCCCATCTGGCAGGCGGCGCTGCGCCACACGCTGGAGATCTTTGTGTTCATCTTCGCTTTCAGTCTGGTGTTCGGCATGATCGTGGAAGGCGTGGGCGAGGACGTGTTTGCCGAGATGCTGGGCGGCATGGGCTTCTTCCAGCCGGTGGTGGCGGCTCTGGTGGGGCTGATCCCCAACTGCGCCGCCAGCGTGCTGCTGACACAGCTGTATGTGGAAGGTGCGCTGCGCTTTTCCAGCCTTGTGGCGGGGCTGTGCACCGGTGCGGGTGTGGGCTTGGCTGTGCTGTGGCGCGCCAACCCCTCGTGGAAGCAGAACCTCTTCATCACCGGCCTGACATGGGCCGCCGGTGCCTTTGTGGGCGTGGCCATGCAGGTGGTCGTGGCGGTGTTTGCCTGATAAGGAAAATATTTTGGATTTCGGGACAGTGGAATGCCTGCGGACATTCTGCTGTCCCATTTTTCTTTTCCCCCTCTCCCGCTGGACTTTGAAATGTGTTATACTGGGAGAAAACGATGCACACAGGAGAGATGACCATGCAATATAAGATTCTGGCAAGCGATTACGACAACACGCTGATGCCCTTTGGCGAAGCAAAGCCCCGCCCGGCGGTGGTAAAGGCGGTAAAAAAGCTGCAAGCCGCCGGGGGTAAGTTTGTGCTCAGCACCGGCCGCTCCTACCCGGGCATCCGGGATAAAAACCAGCTGGGCGGCATCCGGTACGACTACGCCATTACCTGCAACGGTGCCTGCGTGGTGGACGGGCAGGGCAACGTAATAGCCGAGCATCCGCTTACCAGCGAGGAGATGTATGTGCTGGTGGATTTTTGCGAGGATTATAACTACCCGCTGCAATTCAACTTCCGGGATGCCTATTACGCCTACTGCGAGTACGAGTATCTGCACACCGGCTACCAGATGATGAACAGCCCCGGGCTGGACTGCGTGGACGGCGAGGATCAGGACCGGCATCTGGTGGATATGCCCCACGCCGCCTTTGCCGCCATGCCGCCGCAGGAAGTGGAGCGCTTCCACGAAAAATACGGCTACCTTGGCCTGCACTGGATGCAGACGGGCGCGCAGAACGCGGACGGCTACTGCTACTACGATATCGTGCGCGGCGGCATGGATAAGGGCGTAGGGCTTGCCGACCTGTGTGCACAGATGGGGCTTACGCTGGCGGATGCCGTGGCTGTGGGCGATTCTGCCAACGATGTGGGGATGCTGAAAGTCGCGGGCCTGAGTGCCTGCATGGCAAACGGCACCCCGGACGCCAAGGCCGCTGCCGACCGGATCATCGGGGACGTGCGGGAGGACGGCGTGGCGGCGCTGATCGAGGAACTGTGGTTCGACGGCCCCCGCGCGGAGCCCTCCGGCAAAGATTTTGGCTCCGCATGGGGCAATATTGAAAGTGCAGGCGGCAGCTTATGAGCTTTGCACCGGTGTACGATGACCGCAGCCGGGCGCTGATCTTGGGCACATGGCCCAGCCCCAAAAGCCGGGAGATGGCCTTTTACTACGGCCATCCGCAAAACCGGTTCTGGCCGCTGCTGGCGGCGTTGACCGGGGAGCCGCTGCCCGTGCGGGAGGATATCGCCGCCAAAAAGCAGCTGCTTTTGCGCCACGGGCTGGCGCTGTGGGATACGCTGGAAAGCTGCACCATCACCGGCGCATCGGATGCCTCCATCCGGGATGTGGTGCCCAACGATATCGCCAGGCTGCTGCGCAAAGCACCCATCCGGGCGGTGTTCTGCAACGGTGCCACAGCTTACCGTATCTACACAAAATATCAGCAGCCGCTTACCGGCATCCCGGCTGTCCGTCTGCCCAGTACAAGCCCCGCCAACGCCGCCTGCAGCCCCGCCCGGCTGGAGGAGCTTTGGGGCGCTGCGCTGGCGGACTGGATCGTAAAATGATGACAAGGCTGTAAATTCTTTTGCGGGATACTTGCGTTTTTTTGCGGACGTTGTATTATGGATATCATAAGGGGCGCACTGCCCCGGACAAGGAGAAATGACCATGAGCAAGATCATCCGCACCCAAAAGCCCAGCGTGCTGCCTTTTTACGCTATGGCGCTGGTGTTTGTGGTGCTGTGCGCGGTGCTGCCGGTGTATAAATTATGGGCGCTGCTGGTGGCGCTGGGCGGTGCCGCCGTGGCCTTTGGCGTGGCAAAAAAGACCTGCCCGCCCCGGGTGGTGGAGCACGAGGTACCCTTCCACACCGGTGTGGAGGATGTGGACCAGATGCTGACCGATATCCAGCAGAAGCTGGACACCCTGCACGCACTGAACGAGGCTTTGCCCGACCCGCAGCTGTCCGCCGCCATGACCCGCATGGAAAAGGCGGGACGATCCATCGTGGAGGCGGTGGAGGCAAACCCTGCCAAGGCAAAGCAGGTGCGCCGGTTTGCCAACTACTATCTGCCGGACGCCGTAAACGTTCTGCAGCAGTATGCAAAGCTTGCAAAGCAGGGTGTGCGGGGCGAGAACGCCGCCGCCATCCGCGCTGAGGTGGAGCACAACGCCGCCTCCATTGCCACGGCTTTTGAAAATCAGCTGGATGCCCTGTACGCGGCAGAGAGCATGGACCTGTCCGCAGACCTGACCGTTTTGCAGAATATGCTGAAGGGACAGGGTCTGAGCAAGTAAAACCAGAATATCCCTTCGGGATTTTGAAAGGAAGGAATCACTTATGGCTGACAATACTCTGAACTTTGATCTGGATGCCCCCGCAGTGCCCACCCTGACGCTGGACCCCACCCCCGCCGCTGTGCCGCAGGAGGAAAAGCCCGCCGCTGCCCCTGCCCCGGAGGCACAGGTGAACCTGACCCCCGAGGAGCAGGCCATGGTGGATCAGTTTGCCCAGAAGATCGATATCACCAACAGCCAGCAGGTGCTGCAGTACGGCTCCGCCTGTCAGAAGAAGATCGGCGATTTCTCCGAGGCTGCCCTCTCCAAGGTGGCCACCAAGGATCTGGGCGAGGTGGGCGATATGATCACCAACCTCATTGGCGAACTGAAGAGCTTTGATGCCAACGAGGAGCAGCAGAAGGGCATCATGGGCTTCTTCAAGAAAAAGACCAGCCAGCTGGATGCCCTCAAGACCAAGTACGACAAGACCGAGACTAATGTGGAAAAGATCCAGTCCATGCTGGAAGCACATCAGGTGCAGCTGCTCAAGGATATCGCCATGCTGGACAAGATGTACGAGCTGAACATGGCCTACTTCAAGGAACTGAGCATGTATATCCTTGCCGGCAAGAAAAAGCTGGCCGATGTGCGTGCCAACGAATTGCAGCAGGCCATGGATAAGGCCAAGGTCTCCGGTCTGCCGGAGGACGCACAGGCCGCCCGCGACCTTGCCGACCAGTGCGAGCGCTTTGAGAAAAAGCTGTATGATCTGGAACTGACCCGCAACATCAGCTTGCAGATGGGCCCCCAGATCCGTCTGCTGCAGAACAACAACACCATGATGGCGGAAAAGATCCAGTCCACCATCGTGAACACCATCCCGCTGTGGAAGAACCAGATGGTGCTGGCACTGGGTCTGGCACACAGCCAGCAGGCTATGCAGGCAGAGCGCGCTGTGACCAACATGACCAACGATCTGCTGAAGAAGAACGCCGAGGCGCTGAAGCTGGGCACCATCGAGACCGCCAAGGAGAGCCAGCGCGGCATCGTGGATATCGAGACCCTGCAGCAGACCAACAAGAGTCTGATCGAGACGCTGGACGAGCTGAACAAGATCCAGAGCGAGGGCCGCGCAAAGCGCGCCGCCGCCGAGCAGGAGCTGACCCGCATCGAGGACGAACTGAAAACCAAAATGATGGAGATCCGGAGCTGAAATGGCAAACGCTGATTTTTCTCAGAACAAACAAACCGCTCCCGGCGGTTTTGACGCGGGCAGCTACCGCGAAAAAGCAAAGCCGGAGCAGGCCGTAACGCTGACCCCGCGCCAGCAGAAGCTGGCCGCACTGGAAGCAAAGCTGCCCGCTGCGCTTTCCACCCGGGCGGCGGCGCTGGCCTTGAGCGTAGTGGTGATGCTGGCCGCCTTTTTCGGCTTTGGCAGCGCCAAGCTGCGCGGCAAGTACAACACTGCCCGCCAGTGGTTTACCGCAGGGGTCGCCGCCGACAACGGCTATAACCTGAGCGAGGAGCTGACCACCCGGGAGAATACGGCGGCGAATATTCTGACCACTGCCTCCAACACCCTTGGCGCAGACAGCGCCGAGGTGCTGGCTGCACAGACGGCACTGAACGATTTCTCCGCTTGCCTGCAGGCGGTGCAGAACGGCGGCAAAGCCAGTCGCTGACCTCGCTGCCCTATTATCAGGGCAGCACGATGCACGCGCTGTATCAGGCCGATCAGGCACTGGGCGCTGCCATCGACCAGCTGTATGCAAAGTTGCAGGAGCAGGCCGATGACCCCATGAAGATGGGCGCGGTGCAGGGGCAGTACGGCCAATTCAACAGTGCGGCCACCATCATTGGTACCTTGCAGTACAATACGGCGGTGTATGAATATCAGAATGAAGTCGGCGGCTTCCCGGCCAGTGTGCTGGGCGCAGTTGCCGGCGTGAAGGAGGTTGAGCCCTTCGCATGAAAAACTTTGCAAAACGTATCAGCGCACTGGTGCTGGCCGTGGTGGTCAGCGCGGCGGTGCTGTGCCCGGCGGCCTTTGCCGCCCAGCTGCCCAGCCTGCCCAAAGATCAGTGCGTGGTGGATGGTGCCGGTGTGCTGAGCAGCAGCACTGTGCAGACCATCACCGAACTGAACGCCCAGCTGGAATCCAGCTGCAGCGGCGCGCAAATCGGTGTACTGACAGTAGAATACACAGGCAATGATTCCACAGAGGATTACGCCACACAGGCTTTCAACGCGTGGGGCATCAGTTCCTCCTCCCAGAACAACGGCGTTCTGATTTTGCTGGTGATGGAATCGGCGCAGTACGCGGACGGCGACTACTACCTGACCTACGGCGACGGTTTCCGCAACACCACGCTGGCAAAACAGTCCAGCGCCATCGCCCAGACCATGGAGGACCAGTTCGCCGCAAAGGATTATGACGGCGCGGTGACCACCTGTGCCCGGAACGTGGCAAACACCATCGCGGATATTTACGGAGTCAGCCTTTCCGGCGGCAACGGCAGCACCGTGCAGCCCGGCTATCAGGGCGGGCAGAGCAGCGGCGGCAGCACCCTGACCGACATCCTGACCCTTGTGGTCAGCGTTGTGCTGCTCATCGTCATTATCCGGTCGATGGCCTATGTTTTTGCCAGCCCCTGCGGCTGGCTGTGGTGCTTCGGTGGGCCGCGGCCTCCCCGTGGACGGCGGCGCGGCCCGCATAACCCGCCGCCCCCGCCGGGCGGCTTCTACGGCGGCTTTGGCGGCATGGGCGGCGGCTCCTTCGGGGGCGGTGCCGGGCGCGGCGGTTTCGGCGGCGGCAGCTTTGGCGGCGGCTTCGGTGGCATGGGCGGTGGTTCCAGCCATGGCGGCGGCGGTGGCCGTGGGCGGTAATGAGAATAAAAAGAGAAAGGCGGTGGCTTTACCACTGCCTTTCTCTTTTTTACGCCTTTTATCGTGAATGGAATTCATTTGACAAAACAATTTTTGTAACTTATACTGGATGACATCACGAAAAATAAAGGAAGTATCTGTCATGCTGACTCTGGATAAGATCTACCACGCCGCCTTTGTGCTGAAGGACGTAGCGCGCAAGACCGACCTCATTGAAGCCCCCAAGCTGTCCAAGGACTGCCAGCTGTACCTCAAGACCGAGAACCTGCAGGCCACCGGCAGCTTTAAGGTGCGGGGCGCTTACTATAAAATCAGCCAGCTTTCTGAGGAGGAGAGCGCCAAGGGCGTGATTGCCTGCTCTGCGGGCAACCATGCGCAGGGCGTGGCGCTGGCGGCTACCCGGCGCGGCATCCGCAGCATCGTCTGTATGCCGGACGGCGCACCCCTGATGAAGGTGGAAAACACCAAAAATCTGGGCGCGGAGGTCTGCCTTGTGCCCGGCACCTACGACGAAGCCCACGACAAGGCCGTGCAGCTGCAAAAGGAGTACGACATGACCTTTATCCACCCCTACGATGACGAGCAGGTCATCGCCGGGCAGGGCACCATCGGCCTGGAGATCCTTGACCAGCTGCCGGATGTGGACGCTGTGGTGGTGCCGGTGGGCGGCGGCGGACTGATTTCCGGCATTGCCTTTGCCATCAAGACCCTGCGCCCGGAGGTCAAGGTGTACGGCGTACAGGCCGAGGGTGCCCCCAGTATGTACCGCAGCCTGCACGAGCACAAGTACCAGACCCTGAAATCTGCTTCCACCTTTGCGGACGGTATTCAGGTCAAGACCCCGGGCGAGCTGACCTATCAGCTATGCGAGCAGTATGTGGACGATATCGTTACCGTGACCGAGGACGAGACGGCGGCGGCCATCCTCTCCCTGATGGAGAACCAGAAGCTGGTGGCTGAGGGTGCAGGCGCTGTGCCGGTGGCAGCAGTACTGTTCCACAAGCTGCCGGTGGAGGGCAAAAAGGTGGCCTGCGTCATCTCCGGCGGCAACATTGATGTAAACATCCTGAACCGCGTCATCACCCGCGGTCTTGTGATGAGCGGCCGCAAGGCAAACCTGACCATCGCATTGGAGGACAAGCCCGGCCAGCTGAAAAAGGTGGCCGAGGTGGTATCCCGCTGCGGCAGCAATGTGGTGTCGGTGCAGCATGACGGCTCCGACCCCAATATGCCCATTTCCAGCTGCTTCCTCAAGCTGACGCTGGAGACCCGCGATGCCGCCCAGATCGAGCAGATCCGCACCGAGCTGACCAAGGCCGGTTTCCAGCTGGTCACCGAGCGGGTGTAAACTTTATCGTTTGCCTGAGCGAAAAGAGAACTTGCATTAAACTTAAAGTAATATAGAGGAGAAAATATACTATGAAAGTCGTATCTACCACCAACGCACCTGCCGCCATCGGCCCTTACAGTCAGGCACTGGATCTGGGCAACATGGTGTTTGTGTCCGGGCAGATCCCGGTAGACCCCGCCACCGGCACCATGGCCGATACCGTGGAGCAGCAGGCCGCCCAGAGCCTTGCAAATCTGAAGGCGATTCTGGCCGAGGCGGGGCTTTCCATGAACAACGTGGTCAAGACGGTGATCTTTCTGGCCGACATCAACGATTTTGCTGCAAATGCCACCAAAAGTGAACGCAGAGTACGCCAAGGCCTTTGCCGAGCCGTTCCCCGCCCGCAGCTGTGTGCAGGTGGCAGCCATCCCCAAGGGCGCAAAACTGGAGATCGAGTGCATCGCCGTGCGGGACTGAGCGAAAAATAAGACAAGAAAAGCGGGACACCGGAGCATCTGCGGATGCTTTGGTGTCCCGTTTTTGATAACGTTTAAAACTGGTGCATTTACTTCTGCACACCGGCCTCGCATTGCTCGATGAACTGCTTGGCCACCCGGGGGCTGCGGCCACCGGCACGCAGGGCAAAGGCCTCGGCCTTGAGCAGCAGCTGCTCGGTGGGCATCTGGATGTTGTGCTGCTTTGCCAGCTCCTCCAGAATGGTCTCGAACCGTGCCTTTTCCGGCCGCTGGAAGGTGACCGTCAGGCCGAACCGGGCGGAAAGGCTCATCAGCTCCTGCCGGGTGTCGGCTTCGTGGATGTCGTCGCCGGTGCGGTCCGAGAGGGTCTCTTTGATCAGGTGGCGGCGGTTGGAGGTGGCATACACCGCAATGTTCTGGGCGCGTCCGCCTACGCTGCCTTCCAGAATAGCTTTTAGGGCGGCAAAGTTGTCGTCGTTGGCGGTAAAACTCAGGTCGTCGATGAACAGGATGAACTTGAGCGGGTTTGCCGCCAGCTTGTCCATCAGGTCGGGGATCTGGTACAGCTGGTTCTTTTTTACCTCTACCAGCCGCAGTCCCTCGGGCGCAAACTCGTTGGCAATGGCCTTTACCGCGCTGGATTTGCCGGTACCGGCGTCACCGTACAGCAGCACATTGTTGGCGGGCATTCCGGCCAGCAGTGCCTTTGTGTTGGCGATCACCTTTTCCCGCTCCTTCTCGTAGCCGGGCAGCTCGGAAAGGCGCTGCGGGTCGGGGTATTTTACCGGCACAAGCTGGCCGTTCTCCACCGTGAATACATGGTGCTTGGCAAACATACCGTAGCCCTTTTTGCCCACCTCGCTCATGCGCTGGGCATAGGCGGCGGCAAGGTCGAGTTCACAGGTCTGCCACCGGGGCAGGAAAGCCAGTTCCGGCCGCTGCGCCTGCTCCGAGTAGGCGGTCTGGAACAGTTCGTCCAGCGTCAGCCCGCACAGCTGCTGCAAAAACTGCAGCTCGCTGTCCAAGGCGCTTTGCAGCAGCGCGTCCAGCTGCCCGGCAGCGGCCTGCCGCACGCAGATGGTCTCGGCCTCCAGCACAGCATTGCTCAGGTAGCTGCCCCAGTTGGTGGTGTACTCGAACAAAGCGGCCTCAAAGGCGGCTACGGCATCGCACACCGGGCCGTAGGAGGAGCAGCCCGCCTCCATGCGGTCGGTCAGGTCTAAAAGCTTTGCCACAACAGGGTCGTTCAGCAGGGCGCGGAACACAACAAGCCCATGCAGATGGGCATTCCATTCTCTCAGTTTCATAGGTGATCCCTTTTCCTCTCCATTGGCACATACCCTACAAAACGCAGGTACGCGGATATCAAAAGTATACAGCGGTTCAGGCTTGGATGCAAGAGGTGTTAAAAATGCTTCATCTTTGGGGTGATTCAGGTTACAAATTGTCGATTGACAAAAGGCCGATTTATAGTATAATTTACATCAACAAATGCGCAGATGGGAAAAAGTACCACACGATCCCCACTGTTCAGAGAGCTGCCGTCTGGTGCAAGGCAGTCAGCGTTTCGTGCGGAAAATCATCCCGGAGCAGCCTGCCCAACGGGTGCAAAACCCTTGTAAGCAGCGCCGGTTGCAGCCGTTACCGTGCAGGGCTTTGTTGGAAGCCCGTGAGAGGGTGTGCACAGCACGCCAACGAGAGTGGTACCGCAGAGAGCTTGATGTTACAAGGTCTTTGTCTCTTGAAGAAAGCAGGGGACAAGGGCTTTTTCTTTTTCAAAAGCTCTCCCTGAGGGAATGGATAAGAAGTGGAACAGGAATAGGAGCAACACCATGCAGTTGAATGGTTCTCAGATCTTTGTAGAGGTCCTGTGCGAGCAGGGAGTGGACACTCTTTTTGGCTACCCCGGCGGCGCTGTGCTGAATCTTTACGACGAGCTGTATAAGAATGCCGACCGCATCACCCATGTGCTTACCGCCCACGAGCAGGGCGCAGCCCATGCAGCGGACGGCTACGCCCGCGCCACCGGCCGCACCGGCGTGGTGCTGGCTACCAGCGGCCCGGGTGCCACCAATCTGGTCACCGGCATTGCCACCGCCTATATGGACTCGGTGCCCATGGTGGCCTTTACCGGCAACGTGCCCACCAGCAGCATCGGCAAGGACGGCTTTCAGGAAGCGTACATCGAGGGCATTACGGTGCCCATCACAAAGCATAACTTCACGGTGCGCCGGGTAGAGGACTTGGCTGACACCATGCGGGCAGCTTTCCGCATTGCGCAGAGCGGCCGCAAGGGCCCGGTGCTGGTGGATATCCCCAAGGACGTGACTGCAGCGGTGTGCGAGTTCACCCCCAAGCAGCAGCCGGAGCCCATCCGCACCGTAACTACCTATAATGAGGAGCAGGTGCACTGGGCGGCAGACCTCATCAACGCCGCACAGCGTCCGCTGGTGTACTTTGGCGGCGGCGTGCGCAGCGCAGCCAGCTGCCAGCCGTTGCGGGATCTGCTGCACAAGGCGGAGATCCCCGCCACCTACACCCTGATGGCGGCAGGCGTTGTGCCCTACGGCGACCCGATGAATCTGGGGATGCTGGGGATGCACGGCTGCTACACCTCTAACCGGGCGGTGGCAGAGTGCGATGTGCTCATCGCGGTGGGCACCCGCTTCTCCGACCGTGTGGCGCTGAACCCCAAGACCTTTGCCCAAAACGCCACCATCATTCAGATCGACATTGACGCCAGCGAGCTGGGCAAGAACGTGGACGTGGATCTTTCCATCGTGGGCGATGCAGCCTATGTGCTGAACGCCATGCTGCCCCAGATCAAGCCCGCCAAGCACCCGGAATGGATGAAGATGATCCAGAGCTGGCAGGCACAGGATTACCACCCCGTGTCTGACCCCACCCGGCTGATGCCCCATCAGGTCATCGGCGAGGTGTGCAACCAGTGCGGCCCCGACGCCGTGTATGTTACCGACGTGGGTCAGCACCAGATGTGGGCGGCGCAGTACCTGCGCCACACCAAGAGCCGTGGCTTTATCACCAGCGGCGGCCTTGGCACCATGGGCTTTGGCTACGGCGCTGCCATTGGTGCCCAGATGGCACTGGGACGCCAGCAGCGTGTGGTGATGTTTACTGGTGACGCCTCCTTCCACATGAACCTGAACGAAGCCTGCACCGCTGTCAGCTACGAGCTGCCCATCATCACGGTCATCTTCAATAACTCGGTGCTGGGCATGGTGCGCCAGTGGCAGACCAGCTTTTACGGCAAGCGTTACAGCCAGACCGACCCCCACCGCAAGACCGATTTTGTCAAGCTGGCAGACGGCTTTGGCCTGAAGGGCTACCGCTGCACCAATCTGCCGGAGTTTCAGGAAGCCTTTGCAGATGCCTTGCAGCAGAAAGGCCCCACTTGGATCGAGTGCATCATTGACAAGGACGAAAAGGTGCTGCCCATGATCCCCGGCGGCGGCGATATCAACGACATCATCATGGAATAAGGAGGACACAGCATCATGAAATCTGATCAGCGCAGGGTCATCAGCCTGCTGGTGGACAACCAGAGCGGCGTTCTGGCCCGGGTGTCCAGCCTGTTCTGCCGCCGCGGCTTCAATATCGACAGCCTTACGGTGTCCGCCACCAACGACCCGGCAGTCAGCCGCATCACAGTGACCATTACCAGCGATGAAAAGGCCTTGCAGCAGCTGGTATTGCAGACCGAGCGGCTGGAAGTCACCCGGCAGGTGTTCGTGCTGGACAGCGAAAAAGCGCTGGAGCGGGAGCTGCTGCTGCTCAAGGTGGAATCGGACGTGCACAACCGCACAGAGCTGCGGGAGATCGCCTGCATCTACAAGGCAAAGATCATCGATCTTTCCCCGGACAGCATGGTGTTTGAGTTGATCGGCCGGCCGGACAAGCTGGACGCATTTTTGAAAATGTTCGAGGGCTACAACATCCTTGAGCAGTGCCGCACCGGCGTTACTGCACTGGAGCGCGGCGGGATGCACCAGCATATCCAGAAGCCGCCGCAGGAGGTGCGCTCCGTCCAGCTGCCCCCGCCGGGCGCAAGACGGGCATAATTACATTGCTTTTCCGCTCAGGGTGAGCGAAAGATAGAACAGAGCATACAAGACCGGAAGATAAACCAACCAGTTAATGTAAAAGGAGACTAACGATTATGGCTATCAAGAAATACTACGATTCCGACTGCAACCTCGGCGTGCTGGACGGCAAGACCGTCGCTGTCATCGGCTTCGGCAGCCAGGGTCATGCACACTCTGAGAATCTGGCCGAGAGCGGCGTCAACGTTGTGGTCGGCCTGCGCAAGGGTTCTGCCCACTGGGCGAAGGCTTCTGAGTTCGCAGCCACCCACGAAAACTTCAAGGTGATGGAAGTGGAAGAGGCTGCCAAGGCCGGCGATGTTGTTATGATGCTGGTGCCCGACGAGCTGTGCGCCGATATCTACAACACGCAGGTTGCTCCCTACATGACCGAGGGCAAGGCACTGGCCTTTGCACACGGCTTCAACATCCACTTCAAGACCATCACCGCGCCCAAGAACGTGGACGTCATCATGATCGCTCCCAAGGGCCCCGGCCACATCGTGCGCCGCCTGTACACCGAGGGCGAGGGCTGCCCCTCTCTGATCTGCGTGGAGCAGAACTTCACCGGCAAGGCCAAAGAAGTGGCTCTCGCCTATGCCTCCGGCATCGGCGCCGGCCGCGCCGGCATCCTGGAGACCACCTTCAAGGAGGAGACCGAGACCGACCTGTTCGGCGAGCAGGCCGTTCTATGCGGCGGCGTTTCCGAGCTGATCCACGCCGGTTTCGATACGCTGGTGGAGGCCGGTACGAGCCGGAGATGGCCTACTTTGAGACCTGCCACGAGATGAAGCTGATCGTTGACCTGATCAACGAGGGCGGCTTCTCCAAGATGCGCTACTCCATCTCCAACACTGCCGAGTACGGCGACTACCGCACCGGCAAGCGCCTGATTACCGAGGAGACCCGCAAGGAGATGAAGAAGGTTCTGACCGAGATCCAGGACGGCACCTTTGCTTCTGAGTTCCTGACCGAGATGAGCCCCAAGGGCGGCCGCAAGGTGCACTTCCTTGCCAAGCGCCGCATGGAGGCTGAGCTGCCCATCGAGAAGGTGGGTGCTGAGCTGCGCAGCATGATGAGCTGGCTGAAGAAGTAAGAGGAGAACCCTCTCAGACCGCTTTTCGGCGGTCAGCTCCCCCGAAAGGGGGAGTTTTTGTTGAAAAGGGAACCTTATAGCTCCTCCGCGAAAACCTCTCCCTCTCGGGAGAGGTGGCACGGCGCAGCCGTGACGGAGAGGGCTTTATCAGAAAAGAGGATTTGCAATGAGAAGTGACAATGTGACTAAGGGCTCGGAGCGCGCGCCCAACCGCAGCTTGTTTTATGCGCTGGGCTACACCCCGGAGGAGCTGGAGCGCCCCCTCATCGGCGTGGTGAGCGCCTACAGCGAGATCGTGCCCGGACACATGAATCTGGATAAGATCGCCGAGGCTGTCAAGGCCGGTGTGCAGATGGCCGGTGGTACCCCCATCCTGATCCCCGCCATCGGTGTATGCGATGGCATCGCCATGGGTCATGTGGGCATGAAGTACTCTCTGGCCTCTCGTGAGCTGATCTGCGACAGCGTGGAGACCATGCTGATGGCACACCAGCTGGACGGCCTGGTGCTGGTGCCCAACTGCGATAAGATCGTGCCCGGCATGGTGATGGCAGCGGTGCGCATGGATGTGCCCGCTGTGGTCTGCTCCGGCGGCCCCATGCTGGCCGGTACCCACGGCGGCGAGGAAGTGAGCCTTTCCAAGATGTTCGAGGCTGTGGGCGCCTATAAGGCCGGTATGATCACCGACGAGCAGCTGGAGGACTGCACCCAGAACTGCTGTCCCGGCTGCGGCAGCTGCTCCGGCATGTACACCGCCAACTCCATGAACTGCCTGTGCGAGGCCATCGGCATCGCCCTGCCCGGCAACGGCACCATCCCGGCTGTGTACTCCAAGCGTCTGCAGCTGGCAAAGCACGCCGGTATGGCTGTGATGGAGATGGTGCGCAAGGGCATCACCGCACGCCAGATCATCAACGAGCGCTCCATCCGCAACGCACTGACCTGCGATATGGCACTGGGCTGCTCCACCAACACGGTGCTGCACCTGCTGGCTATCGCCTACGAAGCCGGTGTGCCCATCGACCTGAAGCTGTTCAACGAGATCAGCGCCAAGACCCCCAACCTGTGCCATCTGGCACCGGCAGGCCCCACCCATATGCCGGATCTGTACGCAGCGGGCGGCATCCCGGCAGTACAGGCGGAGCTGGCCAAGAAGGGCCTGCTGGACTTGGACGTGCCCACCGTCACCGGCAAGACCCTTGGCGAGAACATCAAGGGTGCCCATATCCTGAACGAAAAGGCCATCCGTCCCATCGAGAACCCCTACTCTGAGAACGGCGGTCTGCAGATCCTGTGGGGCAACATTGCCCCGGATGGCTGCGTGGTGAAGCGCAGCGCCGTGGCCCCGGAGATGCTGACCCACACCGGTCCCGCCCGGGTGTTTGACAGCGAGGAGGACGCCATCGCCGCCATCTACGCCGGTAAGATCGTCCCCGGCGACGTGGTGGTGATCCGGTACGAGGGCCCCAAGGGCGGCCCTGGCATGCGGGAGATGCTCAACCCCACCTCTGCGCTGGCAGGCATGAAGCTGGATAAGACGGTAGCCCTCATCACCGACGGCCGCTTCTCCGGCGCATCCCGCGGTGCTGCCATCGGCCATGTCAGCCCGGAGGCGGCCTCCGGCGGCCCCATCGGCCTGATCGAAGAAGGGGATACCATTACCATCGATATCCCCAACGCCTCCATCAAGCTGGAGGTCAGCGACGAAGTGCTGGCCCAGCGCAAGGCAAAGTATGTTGCACCCGAACCCAACATCAAGACCGGCTGGCTCAGCCGCTACGCACGCATGGTCACCAGTGCAAATCTGGGTGCGGTGCTGAAATAAACGTAACAAAAGCGCCTGTTGTGCGGATGCACAACAGGCGCTTTTGTCACTCTCCATATTTCATGAGCATGGCGCGGACGGTGAGGAAGATGATCTTCCAGTCCACCCAGAAGCTGCGCTCCTGGATGTACTTCACATCCAGCGCCATCCACTCCTCAAAGCTCAGCTGGTTGCGGTGCGGGGCGATCTGCCAGTAGCAGCTCAGTCCGGGGGTGACGTACAGCCGCTGGCGCTGGTAGTCGCTGTACAGCTCTACCTCCCGGGGCAGTGCGGGGCGCGGCCCCACGATGCTCATATCGCCCCGCAGCACGTTGAGCAGCTGTGGCAGCTCGTCCAGACTGGTCTTGCGCAGAAAACGTCCCACCCGGGTAATGCGGGGGTCGCCCTCGATCTTGAACACCGGGCCGTCCATCTGGTTCTGGCTCAGCAGCTCATTCAGCTGCTCCTCGGCGTCCGGGCACATGGTGCGAAACTTATACAGCCAGAACAGCTTGCCGTCCCGTCCTACCCGCCGCTGCCGGAAAATAGCTCCGTCTCCGGGGCTGTCAAGCACGATGGCAAGGCTGATCAGCAGTGCCATCGGCGCAAGCAGGATCAGCGCCAGCAGGGAGAATACGATGTCCTGTGCACGCCGCAGCACCCAGTAACGCCGGTGGCTGCGCAGCGTCTTTTCCCGGTCGATAGAAATTTGCGGGGCGGCGCTGATTGTTGACTCCATGCAATGACCCACTCCTGCCTGTAAAATGTGTAGAATCTTTACATTATTTTAACATAAAACAGGACGCAATTCAACCGGATGAAGCGCGGCGGGCGGGGGACAGTAAGCCTGCTGAAAAAAAGTGAAAAAAGGTGGTTGACAAAACCCTTTTCTCATGCTAAAATAAACAAGTCGTCCGGCGCACGGATGCACAACAACTGAATATGGGCGTGTTCCCGAGTGGCCAATGGGGACAGACTGTAAATCTGCTGCTTTCAGCTTCGGTGGTTCGAATCCACCCGCGCCCACCAAACAAGAAAAATCCGAACCTGTTTCCGATTGGAGAAGGGTTCGGATTTTTTGTTTTCTTTGGGTACAACAACGAAGGTTCCTGTGGACGGTGCAAAACTCCGATGCCTTGTCATAGACCGTAAGCCAATAACAAAATTTGGAGGATGCGATTATGAAATACGATGAAAGAGCCTGCAAATTCAACATGGACACCGGCTGCGTGGAGTTGCTGTTCCGGGATGGGAGAAAAATCTCCATTGACTGCACCGGGGTCGAGGATATGCTGAATGTGACCATGGCGCAGCAGCAGACAGAACTGGATTATCTCATCTACAACGACCCACTGGGCTATGCGGATTTGATTCTGAATGGCGATCCGGAGGAATATTTGAAGAATATGGCTGGGAGCCATGGGCTAGAAGATTGAGGGCAAAAAAATAAGAGGTGCGCCCAACTGGACACACCTCGGCGAGATACATCTATGTAAGGCAGGGCGTTCCCTTTACCGGGAGCGTCCTGCTGTTTTTATGCTGCAACAGGCAAGGCTTGTAGAGCTTCCTGCTCTTTCAGCCATTCCTCATATTCACGCTGGCCTTCCTCACTGTTGAAAAACTCAACCATGGAGGGATAAAAGCAACGTGCAAGGGTCTTGATTGCTTCATCCGGGTAGCCGGATTTGTTTGACTTCTTCTTTTTGTTCAAATAGTATCCTCCGAAACTCAAAGTTCCATATCCTGCCCACGCTTGCGGTTTTTCTGCTGTACATTCATGGTGCGCTCCTGCTTGGGGGCAAGAATCTTTTCCAGAAAACCGCGCACCAGTTCAGGAGCACGGTAGAGAGCATCCAGATAGGGCTTTTTACATCGTACCACAGGTCGTGGTACTTGTTGCTCCAATGAATGGCTTCCTTCTTGGCGGTGGAAAGTTCTTCTTTCAAGCGGCGGTTCTCCACGTCCATCATATAGCCGTGGTCGGCTTGCTTTTTCAGTTTGGAAAATTCTTCCTCAGTCAGCGAGTAGTTGCCGAGGAAGGTGCGCTTTCCAATATAATCCAGATCGCGCACATGAATGAGGGCTTCTTTTGTGAGCGTGGCCTTTTTCTGCACAGCAGCAAGTTCCTTTTCGGTCTTGGAGAGGGTTTTGTTGGTTTGGGTGAGGTGCTGCTCTTTCTGGTCAATCTGGGCGGTCAGGCTGTCCAGCCGTTCCTGCTCCCGTTGAACTTTGAACTGGGTGACGGTCAGGTGTTCTTCGGTGCTGCCGCGCTCGCCGCGCTCTACATCGGTGTACCCGGCATTGTGCATATAGTTGAAGAAATCGTCTTGCAGGATGCTGTACGACTTCTTCAGGACTGGTTTGCCGTTCTTTTTTGCAGGACGGGCTCTCCAGCATCGTCCAGCAGGGGCTTGATGCCCACTTCTTGCTCCGGCTGACCTGCATGACAGTCTCCTCCTTGACGGTGCCGACCAGTGCCTTGTCCTTGCAGCGTTTCGACCAGAGGATTTGCTTTTCCACCACAGGCACATAGACCACATGAAGATGGTAGTGGTAGACCTCCCGGCCTAGTGCTTCGGTCATGGCACGGTTGATCTCATCGGAGTGCATGACTGCCGAAAGGATATACTGCTCACCACCAACGATCTGAACGGCTGCTCTGTAGGCATCCTCATAGAACTGTTTGGCGAACTCATAGCCGCCGTGGTTGTCAAAGTAGGCTGAGTTGACATCAAAGACAAGTTCGCAGTAATGGGTGGCATCCGGCTTCAGGCCGCGCGTGGAGATGGTTCCATCGGCTTCCAGTTGGGCGAACAGGTCAGTGTAGCTGGCGGTTGGCTTCTTGAAGTGGACGTTCCATGCAGCGCGCTGGGGGATAATGTCGGGGTTCCGATAGCTGTCCTTTTCACGCTCATTGTGCTGCTGGGTGTTGCCAACAGCCTTGTCCGAAACGACGAGATTTCGGACACTGGTGCGGTCAATACCATCATTTCTTTCTTGCCAAGGGCATCCCTCCTTTCGGGGTTCAGAGGAAGGTGACGGGGACGGAGATGCACTTCCCCGGAAGTGTAATAACCCACTATGACACTTTCATCCCTATGGGCTGCAAAGTGTAGTGGGCTCTCCGAGGGGGAGGACGAGGGAAAACGTCTCCTGCGGGAGAGTTACAATCAAGTTCGCACAATGCGAACTTGATTGCTCCGTACGCATCTGAAAAAATCGCGTACGGACTTCAAATAACCTGTACGGTTCGTACAGCGTACGGAAACCCGAAATATAAACGATAACACGCCTTAATTTATCTCGATTTGCCGTACGGGTGCGTACAAGTACAGACCGTACAGGTTGTACGAACTTCTTCCGTGAAAAAATGCACTTTTTACGGGCATGGGTGGACAAGCGGCTCAATGCCCACGAAACCACGCACCCTGCGGCCACCGGGCAGGTAGATGTTGTTGGTGGCTTCAAGGTTGTAGCGACGGTCATTCTGGCGCAGTTCTGCGCTGAAACGGATCGCCGATACGCTGTGACAGGCGTTATCTTCGCACCACAGTTTGTAGATTTCATAGAAATCTTTGGAACTGATGGAGTAGTCTGCCTTAAAGCGGAAGTAGCCCTCGGATTCCATGAAGTCGATAATATTGTTGCTGCTGCGTTTGATGGTGTCCACGTTGGCGGCGGCTCGTTCGCTGACCGTGAAGCGGAAATCGTTCTGCACCAGCCGGTGCAGCCCTTCCAGACACCAGAGCAGGATGCCTTCCAACTCGGCGCACATCTTCTCCACAAGGAAAGGGTCATCCGTGCGGTCAGCAGGCTTGTCCTTGGTGGTCAGGATGAGCTGACGGCGGAAGAAGCCGTCCGAATGGTCGTACAGCGAGGTCAACGCACCGTTGCCGAAGCAGAGAAACCGGGCGTAAATGTCCCGCTGGTAGCTCTGGACACCCTTGCGCTCCAAGTCCAGCTTGGCTTCGGCGGTCACGATGGTCTTGATATAATTCGTCTTGGGCAGGGCGTTCATGTCCATGTCGTCATCGATCATCAGCAGGCGGCGTTCCAGATCGGCACGGGCAAAGCGGTTGTTCTCGACTTTCTGGACGCTGCCGTTGCTGGCGGCATCTCCCATGAGCCGCTTGAGCACCAGCCCGATGCGGGACTTGCCCTCGCCGCCCTTGCCGACAATGAGCATCATCTTCTGCCCTTTGGTGCTGGGGATCAGGCAGTAGCCCAGATACTCCTGCAAGGTGGGGATGTCAGCATCGTCCAGCAGCTCGTGCAGAAAGGTCAGCCAGCGGTCAGGGCTGGCGGCTTTGGGGTCATACCTCACAGGTAGGCGGTTCTGGCAGAACAGCCGGGTCTCCTGAAAAGAGCCGTCCGGCAGATGGTACACGCCGTTCTGGAGGTGGATGCAGTCCTGCTCGATGAGGAACGGGTCGGAAAAGGCCAGCAGCTTGATGGTCTCCAGAATGTTGGTGACCTTTTTGGACAGGCCGGAGGTGACATATTCCTCGATGTTCTCCAAGATGCGCTGCTTGAGCTCGCTCTCATCCTCTACCGGTCCGTCCAGCGTGTACAGCGTTCCGTTGACGCATTTCAGCGGCCACTGTTCCAGAAAGGCGCGGCCAAACTGGACTTCATCGATCTTCTTGCCGTTGTACCAGTCCGGCCATAAGGGGTTGCGGGAAATGTTTTTCTTCATAGGGCAATTCTCCTTTAGAAAAGTAAAGTGGTGGGGGTCTCACGGTGAGACCCACCACTTCGGGTGAATAAATTATTAGGCGCACTTTGCCAGAGCAAGGCGGTCGGTGCGCTCCTTCCAGCATCAGCAGGTACGACCCGGACAGCAGCTGTGCGGCGGCAGCGGCCTTCTGCTGGGGCGTCCCAAATGCAACGCAGTCCGTCAGGTGCTCGATGGTCTCGGTCATGTGGAGGGCTTCCACGAACCGCTCGTCCAGCGGTTCTTCCGGGCTGGCGGGCTTGTAGCGCTCCTGCCAGTCGTGCAGCAGGTCAAGATAATCGGTCAGCACCCGCAGGCAGTAGGCGATGTCTGCCCACTGCTCGTCCGTCAGGCCGCGCTTGGGTGGCGGCAGGGCAATGGCGTTGGCGGGCGGCTTGTCCGGGTCAAGCCCGAAGTCACTTGCGAGCTTCTCGGCGGCTTGCCGGGGGTTCAGGTCAAACAGCTTGGCGGTGAGGTCGATGGCATCGCCGTTGCCTCCACAGCCAAAGCAATAATAATAGGTGTCGTTCAGCTTCATGCTGGGGTCGCTGTCGGAATGGAACGGACAGCACACCATGCCATGGCGGTCTGGCTCCATGCCGTACATTTCTCCCACCTGCCGAACGGTGATGGCGGACTTGACAGTTTGATACAGGCTCAAGGGCATTCCTCCTTTGTTCCGTGTGTTGCACCAGAGTACCCAGCGTGGGAACTCTGGTGTTTTTTGCTTCCTGCCTGAATATACGGAGAATTTTGCAGAAAGGGTGAAAAAGCGGCAGAACTGCAACGGAAAAAGAAAAAAACCCTTACTGGTTGCAGGGCTGCAACAGCAAGGGCAGAGAGGAAACCGTATATTGAACAAAACGGCAGAGCGTATTATAATGAGGAAAAAGCTCAAAAAGGAGGGCCGACCACATGGCACAGGAATATCTGCCCGCACCATCCAACGTTCGTCTTGCGGACTTGATGAAAGAGCACAATATCAGCCAACCGGAGCTTGCCAAGGAAATCGGCTGCTCCAAAAGCACCATCAGCCGCTTCATCAGCGGCGCAAAAGGAACCCTGACCCATGAGCAGGTGCTGAGGATTGCAAGGCTTTTCAACGTGTCCACGGATTTTCTGCTGGGAGAAACCAACATCCCCGACCGCAAAAATTACGACATTGCCGAACTGGGCTTGTCCGTAGAAGCCGCAAAGAACCTCTACACAGGGCGCATCAATGCAGAGGTGGTCAACCTGCTGCTGGAAAACGCCCGCTTTGCAGAGCTTACTTACCGCATAGCGCAGTATTTTGATGATACCTTTGCATCCGGCATCGCAGCACAGAACGCTATGCTCACGACATTGAGTACCCTTCTGCGCACAAAGGTCAAGACCCCGGAAGCAGCCAAGGCTGCAAAGGACATCAGCCTTCGGAGAAAGCCTGTGTACCAAGGCGACCTTGATGACATTGAGATGTACTTCATGGCAGCGGTCAAGGAAATCAAAAAGGGTATCGGGAGCCATTACGCCGAGCAGGAAGCCATGAGCAAGAAAGCGGCAGAGAAAATGTTCACCGAATTGACCAAAGGGCAGGATGTGCAGCACCCAACGATCACGGCAGAGCTGTTGACGGATGCAATGTTGGACAGCGTTTCGGGCATGGAAGGAGCTACGCCGGAAGTGCTGGAACAGCTGCGGAACGGTCTGCTGGGAATCTTGCAGTCTGCCGCAGAGCAGGAAAACGCCCATGAAGCAGACGAATGAACGGCTTTGTGCGCTGGCACAGAAAGGCGATGCAACTGCACTGGACGGCCTGATCGACAACAACAAGTCTTTTTATTGGCAAGGTGGCAAATGACCTTTTCCACAGTATGAATCTGGCACAGTCTGGCCTGAACCTTGACACGGATGATCTGAAACAGGCAGGCAATCTGGGCTTATGGAAAGCCGTGCCAAAGTTCGATGCAGCGCGCGGCATGAAGTTCCTGACCTACGCAGCTCCGGCCATCCGCAACGCCATGATGGATATGGTTCGGGATGCCTTTACTGCTTTTGAACAGCGGATGGTAACGGAGGACAAGGATGGTATCTGTTACCAGCGTGTTTCGCTGGACGATGTTCTGCCGGGAGAGGAACAACTGCGGCGCATTGAAGCCATAGCCGACCCCTACGCCATGCAGCCGCAGATCATTATGGAGGAGCAGGAATCGCGCCGGGAACTGTACGATGGTCTGAAACGGCTGACCCAGCGGGAGCAGACCCTACCTGCTGTACCGCTATGGCTTCACTGATGGCGAAGAGCATCCACTGATCGGCACGGCGATATACTTTCACCTGACAAAAGGCCGCGCCAAAAAGACGGAGGAACAGGCCATGGATAACCTGTGGCTGGAACTGCCGTGGTGGTTTCTTTGAATAAAAAGAAAAAAAAATCGTGATTGTGCTACAAGCTTTCTGGAAATTTATGTGCAACCATACGATTTTGAAAAAAAAAATGGGACGGATGAAATAAAGCGGGCTTAAATTTCGTTGTTTTAAAAAGGATTTGTAAGAACTTCTTTTTAGAACGTATATAGGAGGCCTTTTTATGTTAGAACAATTTTTCAAATCACAAGTTGCAGCCGTTTCTGACCCCTACCAGTGCAATCGCATCACGGATGCGTTGGCGGCTGCGGGAATCAAGTTCTATTGCAAAACTAAAGATGTCAATCGGCGTAATACGTTCGATCAGGCAAGAATTGGAACTCTAGGTATAAAACCAAAGTATATCACAGAGATATTTGTAGACAAAGAAAATGCAGATATGGCACTGCATATTGTACACACGCTAAAGTAAAGTCTGCGATATCATAGTTCTTACAGCGTGATATGTTTTCAGTTGACTGGAGAAAAACATGAAAAGAATTTGCATTGGACTTTTGACCGCACTAGGGTGTATTGCTGTAGCTACGGCGTTGATTGTTCGGCCATTTAGCAAAAAATCCATCCAGTCTTATGTACTGCGAAATCAGGATGAGCTGACAAACTATGCGCGGAAAGTGATAGAAGAACATCCAATGGGACCGCTAGAGTGGAATGGATGGAAAGTATATTATTACGCAGATGATATGGTGGAATTTTGTACAGGCTCTTTCGGGCTCATTCCGAGTACTACATATAAGGGCTTTTACTATTCTGAAGATGATGAACCACATGGCTTTCAAGATGTTCCGGTTGAGTTTGTAAAAAGTGGAAATGGATGGTCGTGGGCAGAATCAGAAGGTGATAATACACAATATACTGAACGAATTGCAGCACATTGGTATTGGTATGAAGCAAAATTTTAGAAGTCGGAGAACCTGAAGTTATGTATAACAATAGACGAAATAACCGATTTAGTATATTTATTGCCGCTATTATTGTAAGCCTGCTGGTTCTTCTCACAGGATGCGCATCTACCAAGAAGGAAACTGATTTAGCTAAGCCCGTTGCAGAGGATAGCTCAAATCCAGTTACGTTAACAGTCTACCTTACGGCTCACTATGCAAATCCTGATACACATTGTCCTATCTATGAAAAACTGCTAGATTATCAAAAAGAGAACCCGAATATCAAAATACAGTTCGTATCGCCCAAAGAGGGTGATACCGCAGAGCGTGCGGCAGAGATTCATCAGCTAAATACGGAAATCCTTTCAGGCAAGGGTCCCGACCTTTTTATTATGGAAGGAAACCGATTGACAAATGTTAATCTATTTCCAGATATCGAAAAGAGTATAATGAATGGAGCTTTTCTCGATCTTACCGATGTAATGGATTCAAACGAATTCACAGCAGAGAATTTTTTTATATGCCTCTTTTTAGATGCTGGAAAACTAAAAAAGGAAAACAGTATATTTTACCTTTGTGCTTTTCAGTTCCAGCTCTGACAAGTGCAGAAAGCGTTCTGAAAGACAGCGGATTTGATATGCAAGCCGCATCAAAAAGCCTTGCGGCCACGATGGATGAACTGCTGCGCGTCTACAAGGAAAAAAACCAATGCTGGTTGTGATGGACTTTAGCATGACAAGCGCGTTATCGCAGCCAATTATCGATTACAAGAATCACACTATTAACTTGGACACAGTTAGTTGTCGGCAAACATTAGCATACGAGAAAGAATTCCGTACGGGTGAAATTTCTTATGAGATGCAAAATGGTTTGTTTGACAGTTTCAATCCAGAAGTAGTCCAAGATTATTTTGCAAACGGTGAGCCTTTTGCTAGTCTTGACCCAAGCTATATGACGGTGGGACTTCTTCGGCAGTGTGCAGCTCTTGGAATCAAAACCGTAACACTTCCCATTCCCAATGAGCTAGGCGGTGTTACTGCTGAAATCGGTTCTTACGCAATGGGAAATCGAAACACAAAGCATCCAACAGAGGTAAAAGCACTTTTAGCTTATCTTCTTAGTGAAGAATGCCAGTCGAGTTCGGCGTTTGCAGATAAAGATATGTTTCCTGTCCGACGTGGATGTCTTAAAAAATGTATGGAAGCACAATATCAATTCAGTGTCTATGATGCATCCCATGAAAAAAAATAGGGCAAGAAGATATTGAAAACCGAAAAGAGATGTATGGTGACAATTTGACTGATGCGCACAGCTAGATCAACTTGAAACAATATGTGACAAGATCAATGCAGCGCAATATCACACAATTTGGTACCGTGCCTTGCAGCTTGATCAAAGTGAGGATGGCGGAAATCTTCTAAGCGAAACGATGGTTCAGTATTGGAATGATGAAATTACCCTTGATGAGCTTGTTGATCGACTTACTCCGCGGCTCAAATTGTACCTTGATGAATAAAATGAAAAAAAGAATCTTCAGAGCAATATCCTTCTTCTGCCGGCACTTATTGCCGGATTTTTTTGCTATCTGTTTCCAATCTTGATTGCTTTTGGGAAAAAGTTTCTTTCTTGGAACAGGAACTGATTTTGTCGGCATACAAAATTATGTGGATCTTTTTGAAAATGAGGCATTTTCACTCGCTGTTAGAAATCTGTTTCATTTGTGGGCCATCATTGTACCCGTCAATTTGGTTATTGGCATTTTCATTGCGGAAGTTTATATAAAGCTCCGAAAAGAAAAAAACTTTGTCTGTTCTTCCTTGTTCCTTCAATACTTCCGGCAGCTTGTGTTGTGACAATTGCATCAAGCATCTTACAAAAGTCTCCTAGCCAGTGGGGTGAAACACCAGTTGCATTTTATGTGTTCCTTATAATTGTGTTATGGAAAACGCTGGGATTCTCGATTTTGATTTTTATAGTTGCTATAAAATCCATAGAATCCGAGATCATAGATGCCGCCATGCTAGATGGAGTCAACCCTCTACAATGTTTTTGGTATATAAAGCTTCCAATCATAAAGAGTTCTTTATTGATTTGTGGAATCTTGACGATTTACAATAGCTTTCGATGTTTCCGTGAAGCCTATTTGATTGGTGGAAGTCATCCGAATGAGCAACTATATAGTATTCAACACTTTTTGCAAAACAATTTTATGAATATGAACTATGCACGACTGGAAGCGGCATCTGTTTTGGTTGTGCTTTTTGTCGGGGCCGTTGTGCTGATCGGAATGTACTTGGCAAAGAAAAAAGAGGAATAACTGATGAACCCACGAAAAGAAGCTACATATAGGATGTTATCTTTGATAGCTGCTGTGATTTTTGTGCTGCCATGCGTATTTCTTGTTTTCCCGATATTTGATATAAACCCAGATGACTTGTGGCAGATGGATTCTCTGATGGAATTCATTTGCGCCTATAAAAATACCGCGATTCTTGCAATTGTCGGAGTGCTTATTCAAATTGTGATTGCACTGCCTGCAGGTTATGCGATTGCCAGAATCCCATCTCCGAAAGCGCAGACATTTTTTCTTTTTGACCTGTGTTTTCTTTTTTGCTTTTGCCACAGCAAGCACTTATGCTCCCTCAATATCTGGTTCTGATGAATATTGGATGGTTGGATTCTCTGAAAGGGCTATTGATAATGACGGCTTTCCAGCCTTGGATGATTTTACTCTTTTTTGGTTCGCAGCAAAAAGAATTGACAGTAGCCTGTTCGATTCAGCAATTTGTGACGGCGCAAGCAACTGGGGGCTTTTTAGGAAAATTTATGCTCCAATTGTACGACCGTATGTTATGATTGCGGCATTCCTTTCTATCGCTGAGAGCTGGAATCTTTTGGAACAACCCATGACATTTTTGCAGAGCAAAGAAAAGTATCCGCTCTCTATGATTTTGATGCAGCTTTCAACGGATAATGCTGAATTAAAAAATGTCCTATGTTTGCTTTTTGCGATTCCGCTGATGATTTTGTTCGGTACAATGGTAAAAAAGATAATCGATACATGAAAAATAAGAATGACTAGCTTGATTTCATTTCAGCAACAGGGTGGATATTTTGATCTTTGAACAATTCTGCAATAAATATGTTGTGCAATATGGAGAAATTTAATTATAAGTTTGGAAGTTGTTGATTTGCAACGCAAAATACGTTACAATAAGCTTGAGGTGATAACCATGGAAAAAACGATGACACTCAATCTCCGTGTCAACCCTACTGTCAAGCAGCAAGCCGAGGATGTGCTGAAGCTGCTCGGCATCCCGATGGCAACCGCCATTGATATGTACCTGCGCCAGATCACCCTGACTGGCGGCATTCCCTTCTCTCTGTCCCTGCCGAAAGCTCCTGCGGCTCTGAACGCTGACACCATGACCGATGACCAGCTTCATGCGGCCTTGCAGGTGGGCATTAAGGAGATTCAGAACGGTGATGCCGTGGATGCTGCAAGCGCATTCGCACAGTTCAGGGAACAGCACAGATGAAGCAGTATGACGTGAAAATTTCCCATGCAGCCCTCAGCGATATGGAGCAGATTTACAGCTACATTGCTGACCGTCTGCTGGAGCCTGACACGGCTATGGGGCAGTATAATCGTATTGCAGAAGCCATCCAATCCCTGAACATCCTGCCAGAGCGCTGTGCGCTAGTGGAAAGTGAGCCGGAGCGCACTCAAGGGCTGCGGCAGATGCTGGTGGACAACTACTCGGTGTTCTACATTGTGGGCGGGGATGCTGTTTCGGTGGCTCGTGTGCTGTACAGCGCATCCGACCTTGTGCGCCGCCTGCGGAGAATGAAGTGAAAGGGGTGTTTGCATGACCGCCGTGATTTACGCCCGCTATTCCAGCGATAACCAGCGCGAAGAATCCATCGAAGGGCAGATTCGTGAATGTACGGCCTACGCCGAAAAGAACGGCATTACCGTGGTCAAACACTACATTGACCGTGCCCTTTCCGCCAAAACCGATAACCGCCCGGACTTCCAGCAGATGATCAAGGACAGCGAAAAACGGCTGTTTGACATCGTGCTGGTCTGGAAACTCGACCGTTTTGCCCGGAACCGCTATGATTCAGCCCACTATGAGTACCAGTTGGAACGAAATCATGTCAAGCTGGTATCTGCCACGGAGCCTATCTCTGACAGCCCTGCGGGTATCATGGTCAAGAGTATGCTCACCGGCATGGCTGAATACTACTCGGCAGAACTTTCTGAAAAAGTTGTGCGCGGCATGACCGAGAATGTTCTGAAGGGGAAGTACAACGGCGGCACGATTCCCATTGGTTTTAAGGTGGATGAGGAGAAGTTCTTTCAAGTCGACCCGCTGAAAGCTCCCTTTGTGGTAGAAGCCTTTCAGCGGTACAACGATGGCGCAACTATGAAAGAACTGATGAACTGGCTGAACGACAGTGGCGTGACCACCAACCGTAATCAGAAGTTTACCTACAACAGTGTTCAGACTCTGCTGACGAACAAACGGTACATTGGTGAAAACCACTTCAAGGATATCGTAATGCCGGACAGCATCCCGGCCATCGTGGACAAGGATTTGTTTGAGGAAGTGCAGCTGAAAATCAAAAAGAACAGCCGCGCTCCTGCCCGCCACAAGGCCGAGGATGATTATCTGCTCACCACCAAGCTGTTTTGCGGAATGTGCGGCGCGATGATGTTCGGCGAGTGCGGTACGGGTAGAAACAAGGTCGTTCATCATTATTATAAATGCTCTACCGCGAAGCGTTTCAAGACCTGCAAGAAAAAGACCGTCCGTAAGGAATGGCTGGAAGATTTGGTCGTAGCTGAAACCATGAAGCTGATTCAAGACGATGCCGTGATTGATGCCATCGTTGCGGAAGTGATGGAGCTGCAGGATCAGGAAAACACCACGCTTCCTTTGCTGGAAAAGCAGATGCGCGAGGTAGAGAACGGCATTGAAAATATGCTGAACGCCATTCAAGCAGGTGTGCTGACCAACTCCACCAAATCGCGGCTGGAAAAGCTGGAAGCCCAGCAGAAAGAACTTGAGATTCGGATTGCCGAAGAAAAAATCGCTCGGCCACGGTTAAGCGAAAATCAGGTTCGTTTCTGGCTGACCCGGTTCCGCAAGCTCGACCCGAACGTGAAAAGTCATCGGGAGACACTTATCAATACATTCGTGAATTCTGTTTATCTTTATGATGAAAAAGTTTTGATTATATTCAACTACAAAGACGGCACAAAAACCATCACATTCGATGAGATCACCGCCAAAGATGCTCCAGAGGGCAATGGTTCGGATTTGGGTTGCTTCGCTCCACCAAAAAGCCTCAACGTATGCAAGTACGCTGAGGTTTTTGTTTTGTAACAAGGCTAAACTCATAGGGCGGGTGGATTCGAACAGCTGCGGCGCTGTCGCAGAAGACAGCGTAAAAACAGCCCAGTGGGCTGTTTTTAGCAGCGCGGCTCGCGTAATCCACCCGCGCCCACCAAAAAGCCTCAGCGTATGCGAGTACGCTGAGGTTTTTGTTTTGTAACAAGGCTAAACTTATAGGGCGGGTGGATTCGAACAGCAACAGCGACGACCGCTGCCAGCGGCAGAAACAGGGAGGAGCTGTTGGGGCTGCGGCCAGCAGGATGCGCGTGCCGCCCAAGGCACGATGCAGCCGCTGGGAGCCGCGACCCGGGTTCCTTTTCTGCGCGGCTCGCGACATCCACCCGCGCCCACCAAAAAACCGCAACGTATCAAAATACGCTGCGGTTTTGCTTTACGATACTTTTTCCTGCTATTCTGCTTCGCCCTCCCATCAGAGCAGCTGTGCTAGAATACTGTTTTGCACAATAAGCCCGGCGGGGGTCAGGGCGAGGATGCGGCCATCGAAGGTGGCGTATCCGGCGCGGACACAGTTTTGCACAAAGGCCAGTTGCGCGGTGGAAAACTGCTTGCCGTACAGGGCTTTGTAGGCATCAAGGTCAAGCCCCTTGCGCAGACGCAGCTGTAAGATCAGGTAGTCCTCTGCACCGCAGCTGCCGTCCATGATGGGTGCGGCGGCGTCCTGCAGAAAGGCGACGGTGTCCGGCGCGTAGCAGAACCGCTTGCCGCCCATGCAGGAGTGTGCCGCAGGGCCAAGGCCAAGATAATCGCCGCAGTCCCAGTAGATGAGGTTGTGACGGCCTTCATAGCCCGGCTTTGCAAAGTTGGAAATTTCGTACTGGCGGTAGCCGTGGTGTTCCAGCTGCTCCACGGCGTAAAGGTAGAAATCGGCGGCTTCATCGCTTGTGGGCAGACCCTCCGGCGGGTGCTTGCCGAAGGCAGAGTCCGGCTCAATCTTTAAAAAGGTAAGCCGAGATGTGGGTGGCACCGCCTTTTTTCGATCAGCTCCAGTGTCTCGTCAAACTCGGCCTGCGTATAGTGGGGCAATGCCAGCATGATGTCGCCGCTGATATTCTCGAACCCGGCGCGCCGGGCAGCGGCAAAAAGGCTGCCCGCGCCTGCTTGGCATTGTGCGGGCGGCCAAGGGTGCGCAGCTGGGTGTCCCGGGCAGACTGCACCCCGAAGGAGATGCGGTTCACCCCTGCCTCCCGGAAGCCCCGCAGGCTCTCCTCGGTGACGGTCTCGGGGTTTGCCTCCAAGGTGATCTCAGCACCGGGCACGGGGTCTGCTGCCCGGATGAGCCGTTCTGCCTGCGCCGGGGTGAGCAGGCTGGGCGTGCCGCCGCCGAAATAGAGGGTGTCCGGCCGCAGGGGCGCGTCCGGCGCAAAGCGGTGCAGCTCCCGCAGCAGCGCGTCCACATAGGCGTCCGGTACGCCCCGCTCCCCGGGGTGGGAATAAAAATCGCAGTACCGACATTTGGAAAAACAGTAGGGAATATGCAGATAAAGTCCAAGGGACATACAATATCACAGCCTTTTTCATGAAACGTTCATTTCTATGCAGTATACTATATTCCGTAGACCGGAGCAAGAGAGAAATGCTCCGGCAGAATAGACTGGAGGAACCCAGATGAGTTATAACAATTACAACCGTGGCTATGCAGAGCCTACAATGACCTCGGCTGATTATATGACCCGCACCTACCGCTGGATGGCGCTGGGACTGCTGATCACCTTTGCGGCGGCGTTTGTAACCGCCACCACCCCGCTGTTCTATGTGGTCAATTCGCTGTACCTGCTGTTCACCATTGCCGAGCTGGCGCTGGTGATCGTGCTGAGCGCCCGGGTGCAGAATATGTCCGTGGGTGCGGCAAGAGGGGTGTTCTTAGGCTACGCCCTACTCAACGGCATGGTGCTGAGCTACTACTTCCTGGTATTTGATCTGGGCACTCTGGTGCTGGCCTTCCTTGCCACCTCGCTGTACTTCGGTCTGATGGCAGTCTACGGCACCACCACCCACAAAGATCTGTCCGGCTGGGGCCCCAAACTGATGATGGCACTGTTTGCGCTGATTATCACCGGCTTCGTCGGTGTGCTGTTCGGCATGGGCTTTATGGGCACGGTGCTGTACTCCGGCATCGGTCTGGTGGTGTTCATGTTGCTGACCGCCTACGACACCCAGAAGCTGAGCCAGATGTACTCCTACTACGCAGGGGACAGCGAGCTGGCGGAAAAGGCTTCCATCTACGGCGCACTGACGCTGTATCTGGACTTCATCAACATCTTCCTGTATGTGGTGCGTCTGCTGGGTCTCAACAGCCGCCGCCGCGATTAAGCGTACAGCGCTGCAACATCATTGATAAGCTGGAAATCGGTCAGGCCTGCGGGTCTGACCGATTTTTTTGCGTAAAAAAGGGATAACGGAGCATCCCCGGATGCTCCGTTATCCCTAAAATTTTAGTTCGATGCTCAAAGCATCTTTACAGCCAGCGCCTCGGTGGTGCGCTCCTGCGCTTCGGTGCTGCCGGGCTTATCGTCCAGAATGTACCGCAGCACCAGCACTTCGGCTACATACAGCACCGCCACCTTGATGGGGATGCTGCCGGAATCCAGCGGGCTTTCCTGTGCGCCGCACAGCAGCACGATGTCTGCCAGCTTTGCGCCGGGGGAGTCCTCGTAGTGGGTGATCAGGATGATCTTTGCGCCGTTGGCCTTGGCGGTGCGCAGGGTCTCCATCAGGTCCCGGGTAGCGCCGGAGTAAGAGACGAACAGCACCACGTCCTGCTCGGTCATCAGGCTGGCAGCCATGACCTGCATGTGGCTGTCGGCAACGGCACGGAACTTGTTGTGATGCAGGCGAACCGGGCGCAGATCTCTTTGGCGGCGGCCATGCTGCCGCCCTGTCCCATGCAGAACACCTGCCGGGCGCTGTGCAGCAGCGCCACAGCCTGATCCACCGCCTGCGGCGAAAGGGCGTTTTGGGTGCCGTTGATGGCGGTCATGAACAGCGCCGAGGCGTGCTCGCACAGGGTGGCAGTGTCGGCGTCCGGGGCGGGCTCCTGCTGGTTTACCAGCACACCGGTGGCATTGGCCTGCGCCAGCGCAATGCGCATTTCGTGGTAGCCCTCAAAGCCCAGCGCCCGGCAGAACCGGAACACCGTGGCCTCGGCCACCTGACACTCTCTGGCCAGCGATGATATGGACAGATACTGTGCCTCCGCAGCGTGCTGCACCAGATATTCGGCCACCGTGCGGCCGGATTTTGTCAGGTCGCCCTGATGCTGCTGCAGCAGCTCCCAAAAATTTGTAGACATTCTTCCCTCTCCTGACTTAGGCCGCCGGCGGGTGCCGGTGCCGTGTTCGTGCTTACCTTCTTATATAAAAGTATAAGAGAAACCGCGCCGCTGTGCAAGAGGCGTAATGAACACATTTTACCCGCCGATTCTGTGCAGAGGGCACAGTTTTGAAGGAAAAAACGGCCCAAATGGTGAAAATGCTTTTCATTTTTACAATTTCAAAGCTGAAAGTGATTTTCAGAGCAACCGGGGAAAGTGTACCGTTTTGTAACTATTTTGACAAGTAAAGTGGATGAAAATATTGTGTTTTTTCTGATATCCCACAATTTTGTGCAGACTGCCGGGTTTAAAAATGAAAATTTATGAAAAGAACGAATAGACAAAATGAAAATAATTTTCTATAATTAGGCTACAAACAACGGCTGCGGACACGAGCAGCCGCTACGAGCAAAACGGAGTACGATCCCCCGATGGGTCGAAGAAGATGAACAAGGAGAATCTACCATGAAAAACTGCATTTCCCGCCGTTCCTTCCTGAAGGCTGCCGGTATTCTGGGCGCTGCCGGTGCACTGGCCGCCTGCGGCGGTTCCTCCTCCACCAGCACTGCTGCTTCCTCCACCGCTTCCTCTGCTGCTGCAAGTGCAGCCAGCACCGGCGCAAGCATCAAGCTGTGGACATACCCCATCGGCGGCTGGGGCAATGACGAGACTGTCCAGAACCTGATCTCCAGCTTCAACGCAAAGTATCCCGATATCAAGGTCACCGTGGAGTATCTGGACTACACCAACGGCGACGATCAGGTGAACACCGCCATCGAGGGCGGCAGCGCACCCGACCTGGTCATGGAAGGCCCCGAGCGTCTGGTGGCCAACTGGGGTGCCAAGGGCGTTATGGCTCCGCTGAACGATCTGTGGACCGATGATGCCAAGAAAGACATCTACGCTTCTGTGGAGTCTGCCTGCCACAACGAGAAGGGCGACTACTACGAGTACCCCCTGTGCATGACCGCACACTGCATGGCCGTGAACATGACCAAGGTCAAGGAAGTGGGCGCGGACAAGTACATTGATACCGACAAGCACACTTGGAGCACCGAGGGCTTCCTGAACACTGTGGACGCTCTGTACAAGGGCGGCTACGAGAACGTGGCAGCCATCTACTGCAGCGGTCAGGGCGGCGACCAGGGCACCCGCGCCATCATCAACAATATGTACGGCGGCACCTTTACCGATGCAGCCCACACCAAGTACACCGCCGACTCTGCCGAGAACATCAAGGCCATTCAGACTCTGTACGATGCAAAGGGCGTCAACTTCGATCCCTCCATCAACGGCGGCGAGGAGATCACCCTGTTCCGCAACGGCACCCTGCAGATGGCTTTCTGCTGGAACATTGCACAGCAGCTGAACGCTGACACCGCTGCCGCAGGCCAGACCATCAGCGGCGACGAGATCTTCCCCATGGCATTCCCCACCGAAAGCGGCGACCCGAAGCTGTGCGGCGGCATCTGGGGCTTCGGCATCTTTGATAACGGCGACGAGGCCAAGATCAAGGCTGCAAAGACCTTTATCGAGTTCATCGCTGCCGATCCCTCTCAGGTCAAGGACAGCGTGCTGGCTTCCACCTACTTCCCCGTCCGCACCAGCGTGGGCGACATCTACGCCGGCAACGAGGTCATGAGCGAGTATAGCAAGTTCATGGGCTATCTGGGCGACTACTACCAGATCACCCCGGGCTGGACCACTGCCCGCACCGAGTGGTGGAACATGCTGCAGCGCGTGGGCTCCGGCGAGGCCGTCGAGACTGCCGTCAAGACCTTTGTGGACAACGCAAACGCAGCCGCTGCCGCCGAGGCATAAGCGCTACTTTTTTTTCTGAACTGCATCACAGCTGAACCGCAAGGCCCCTTCCTCCGGGTGAGGGAGGGGCCCTTTTACGGAAAAAACACTCTCAAACGAAAGGTTTGGTGATCCTCTTGGCTGCAAAGACGGCAATGAAAGAGCCCAAACGCAGCAGTGCGCTGGTACGGCGCGAAACCTTCGCCTCCTACTGCTTCCTGCTGCCCAGCCTGATCTTCTTTCTGGGCTTCGTCATCTACCCCATGATCCTCTGCGTGGTGACCAGCTTCTTTGACTCCACCATGAACCGCGCGGATATCTTTGTGGGGATGGCAAACTACAAGACCCTGTTTGCCGACCCCATCTTCCTTGGCGCATTAAAGAACACCTTCGTCATCGTTATCGTGTCGGTGCCCATCACCTGCATCTTCTCGCTGTGGGTGTCCTCCGCCATCGTAGACCTGCCGGAGTGGGCCACCAGCCTTTTCCGCTGCGTGTTCTACCTGCCCGTGGTCACCGGCTCTGTCGCTGTTACCGTGGTGTGGAAGTGGATGTACAACAACTACTATGGCATCTTCAACTATCTGGGCAAGAGCCTTGGTATTCTGGACAAGAACATCAACTGGCTGGGTGACGAGCGGTTTGCACTGGGCTGTATCATCCTGATTTTGCTCACTACCTCCGTGGGTCAGCCCATCGTGCTGTACGTTTCGGCACTGGGCAACGTGGATCAGTCCATCGTGGAGGCTGCCGAAGTGGACGGCGCGACCGACTTCCAGTGCTTCTGGAAGATCAAGTGGCCGGCCATTATGCCCACCACCCTGTACATTCTGGTCATCACCACCATCAACTCCTTCCAGTGCTTTGCACTGATCCAGCTGCTGACCTCCGGCGGCCCCAACCACAAGACCGATACCATTATGTACTACATCTACTACACCGCCTTCAAGCAGTACAAGTACGGCTACGGCAACGCCATGGGCGTGGTGCTGGCGGTGATCATCGCCATTCTGTCTGCTGTCCAGTTCAAGCTGGGCAACAAGGATAATTAAGGAGGTGCGGAACAATGCGTGCAACTGCTGCAAAAAAGCAAAAACCGTTGGAGCGCCATCCCAGTAAACTGAAAAAGATGAGCGCCTACGCCATTCTGGCGATCATCCTCATCAGCATCATGGCGGTGCTGTTCGCCTTCCCGCTGTACTGGATCATCACCGGCTCCTTCAAGACCGGTGCCGCCATCAACGCCACTACCCCCGAGTGGTGGCCCAGCCAGTGGGTGCTGACCAACTACCAGAAGCTGTTTGCCGGCAAGCGTGCCCCGCTGTGGCAGCTGGCTGTGCCCTTCGGCTCCAAATTCAGCGCCAGCGGCGAGCCCGTCTACTTCTCGGTAGGCCCCATGGCTCCCGCTGCCATCCGCTGGATGATCAACACTGTGTTCATGGCCGTTATGTCCATGATCCTTACCTGCCTGACCGCCGCCATGGCCGGTTATGCGCTGGCCAAAAAGCGCTTCGTCGGCCGCAAGCTGCTCTTCACCCTCATCGTCTGCGCAATGGCCCTGCCCAAGCAGGTCATCCTCATCCCGCTGCTGCGTGAGATGAGCGCACTGAACCTTTACAATACCATCTGGGCCGTCATTTTCCCCATCGTGGGCTGGCCCTTCGGCGTCTTTTTGATGAAGCAGTTCAGTGAGGGCATCCCCACCGAGATGCTGGAAGCGGCCCGTATCGACGGTGCCAGCGAGGCGCGCACCTTCGTCAGCATCGTGCTGCCCATGGTCAAGCCCGGTATCGGTGCACTGGCCATTTTTACCTTCATCAACAGCTGGAACGACTACTTCATGCAGTTGATCATGCTGTCCAGCACCAGCAACCTGACCATCTCGCTGGGCATCGCAAAGCTGCAGGCTGAGAACAGCACCGACTTCGGCCTTATCATGGCAGGTGCCGCTCTGGCCGCTGTGCCGATCATCATCATCTTCCTTATCTTCCAGAAGTACTTCACCAAGGGCATCGCAATGGGTGCTGTCAAGGGCTAAAATTGCGACAGCGGCAAGAGGGCAAAAATACCCCCCGCCCGGAGCAAAAAGCCTCAGAACCTGATACGAACGACTATTTTATCTTGAATTATTACTGATTGCAAAGAAGGGCTTGAAACATGAAAGATATCAAAAAATATCAGGGTGTCATCCCTGCCTTTTACGCCTGCTATGACGCAGAGGGCAACATTTCGGTGGAGGGGGTCAAGGCGCTGACCCGTCACCTGATCGCCAAGGGCGTCAAGGGCGTGTATGTGGGCGGCTCCTCCGGCGAGTGCATCTACCAGCACGTCGAGGAGCGCAAGACGGTGCTGGAAGCCGTGATGAGCGAAGCCAAGGGCAAGCTGACCGTGATTGCCCACGTTGGCTGTAACAACACCGCCGACAGCATGGAGCTGGCACGCCACGCCGAGAGCGTGGGCGTGGACGCCATCGCCTCCATCCCCCCCATCTACTTCCATCTGCCGGAGTACGCCATTGCCAAGTACTGGAACGATATGTCCGCGGCTGCTCCCAACACCGAGTTCGTCATCTACAACATCCCGCAGCTGGCTGGCACGGCGCTGACCATGAGCCTGCTGAACGAGATGCTGAAGAACCCCAACGTGGTGGCCGTGAAAAACAGCTCCATGCCCACGCAGGACATCCAGATGTTCAAGGATGCCGGTATCGCCGCCCGCGGCGAGGGAAACTTTGTGGTGTTCAACGGCCCGGACGAGCAGTTCGTTTCCGGCCGCGTCATCGGTGCAGACGGCGGCATCGGCGGTACTTATGCCGTAATGCCGGAGCTGTATCTGGCCATGAATGCCCATCTGGAAAAGGGCGAGATCGCAAAGGCACGCGCTATCCAGTACGAGGCCAACCGCATCATCTACAAGATGTGCTCTGCCCACGGCAACCTGTATGCCGTGCAAAAGGAGATTCTGCGCCGGATGTATGGTCTGGAGCTGGGCAGCGTGCGCGCCCCGATGCCCGGCCTGATCCCCGAGGATGAGCCCATCGTTGCCGAGGCACAGGCCATGATCGAAGCTGCCATCGCAAAGCTGTAACAGGATAAAAGCGCCCCTCTCCGTCTCTTTTTTTTCAGAGGGGAGGCGGGCGCTTCTTTTATTGGAGGAAACGCGAATGATCTGCGATACCTTGCAGCATCTGGGCCGGTACAGGGGGACTGCACCCCAACTTGGATACCGCCATTGACTATCTGCTTACCCACGACCTTGCCGCCCTGCCGCTGGGACGCACCGAGGTGGACGGCGATAAGGTGTTCATCAACCTGATGGATGCCACATTGCACCCAGACGCGGGCTACCACCCGGAGTACCACAAGCTTTATGCTGATTTACAGGTGGATCTTACCGGCAGCGAGGGCTGGGGCTACACCAATCTGCCCGGCGCGGAGATCGGGGAGTTTACCGGGGACTGCGGCTTTCAGGACAGTGCCAGCGTAGTGACCGGTGCACTGGGCGAAGGACGCTTTGTACTGTTCTTTCCGGAGGAACTGCATAAACCCGGCCTTGTACAGCACGGCTGCGTCAGCGTGCGCAAGGCCGTTGTCAAGATCAGAATGGAGGAGTAAGAATGGATAAGGAAAAAGCTGTTTGCACAGATCAAGGGCGGACTCATCGTGTCCTGTCAGGCACTGGAGCACGAGCCGCTGTATACCAAGGAGGGCGGGGTCATGCCCCTGATGGCGAAAGCTGCCGCCATGAGCGGAGCCGTGGGCATCCGCGCCAACACCGTGCGCGACATTACCCAGATCAAGCAGGTGGTGGACCTGCCGGTCATCGGCATCATCAAAAAGGATTACCCCGGCACGCCCATGTACATCACCGTCACCATGAAGGAAGTGGACGAGCTGGTGGCCTGCGGCGTGGATATCCTTGCCGTGCAGGGCACCGGTGCGCTGCGCCCGGACGGCTCTACCTCCGCGCAGTTCATCCGCGCCATCAAGGCAAAGTACCCCGAACAGCTGGTGATGGCTGATTGCGATAACCTTGAAAATGCCATGCTCTGCGCCGAAGCCGGTGCCGACTTTGTAGGCACCACCATGCGCGGCTACACCCCGGAGACCACCGGCATTGATGATATCGACTTTGACTTCATCCGCAAGCTGTCCGCAGAGTGCCCGGCAAAGATCATTGCCGAGGGTCATCATATCCACTACCCGGAGCAGGCGGTCAAGGCGCTGGAAGCCGGTGCCTTTGCGCTGGTGGTGGGCGGTGCCATTACCCGCCCGGCAGAGATCACCGCACGCTTTACCGGTGCCATCAACGCCGCAAAGAAATAACACAGGGGAGTGCCTGCTATGAAACACTATCTTGGTATCGACATCGGCGGCACCGCCGTCAAGCTGGGCATCGTGGACGAAGCCGGTGCAGTGCTGGCGAAAGCCGAAGAGAGCGTAAGCTTTGACGGCTACCGCACCCCCATCCTGATCACCGTGCTGAAGGCTGCACAAGCTTTCCTTGCCGCGCAGAGCGTCCCGGCGGAAAGCCTTGCGGGCATCGGCGTTTCTGCCACCGGGCAGATCGACAGCCGCAAGGGCATCGTGGCGGGTACCTGCGGCAATCTGCCCAACTACATCGGCGCACCCATCAAGGCGGAGCTGGAAAAGACCTTTGGTCTGCCGGTCACGGTAGCCAACGACGCCAACTGCATGACACTGGGCGAGGTGTGGGTCGGCGGTGCACAGGGCTATACGGACGTCATCGGCGTGACGCTGGGCACCGGCGTGGGCGGAGGCATCCTGACCGGCGGCCGTCTGCTGGAAGGTGCGCGGGGTCTGGGCGGTGAGCTGGGACACTACCGCACCCACGCGCTGGACGGCGTGGACTGCACCTGCGGCGCAAAGGGCTGCTGGGAGCGCTACGCTGCCACCACTGCTCTGGTGCGCGCCGCGCAGGAGGAAAACCCGGCATGGAAGGATGGCCGCGCCATCTTTGCCGCCGCAGAAGCGGGCAACGAGACCGTGCTGGCGCTGCTGGACGCATGGACGGACGAGATCGCGCAGGGGCTTGCAGGCATGGTGCATATCTTCAACCCGCAGCTGATCCTGATCGGCGGCGGCGTGTCTGCCCAGCAGAAGCTGCTTATCGAGCCTATCGCTGAAAAGGTGAAAGCATCCGTCATGCCCGCCTTTGCCGAAGGGCTGGAAATTCGTGCCGCGCAGCTGCACAATGACGCCGGGATGGTGGGCGCTGTGTACTACTTCCGGCAGACGATGGAAAAGGAGTGATTTGGTTATGAAAAAGCATATTCTCTGTCTGGGTGATTCCAACACCCACGGCTATTGCGCCGACCCCAACGACTGCGCCGACCACGGCATCCGCTTCAACGAGGACGAGCGCTGGACCTGCCGCCTGCAAAAGGCGCTGGGCGAGGAGTATCTAGTCACCGAGGAGGGGCTTTCCGGCCGCACTACCGTATTCGTGGACCCGCTGCACGAATCCATGGATGCGCTGAGCGTGGCTTACGCCCTGCTCAAGAGCCACGAGGTCATCGACCTGCTCATCATCATGCTGGGCACGAATGACGTCAAGGAGCGCTTTGGCGCAAACGCCGCCTGCATCGGTGCGGGCATGGAGCGGCTGCTGCTCAAGGTGAAAAGCGTGGACTGCTGGGGCGGCAAAGCGCCTAACATTCTGGTGGTGGCGCCGCCCTGCATCAAGGACGGCTTCCACGATGCCGTCATGGGCGCAGGCTGCGTGGAAAAATCCCGCGGGGTCGCCGAGCAGCTGCGCATCGTAGCCGAGCGGCAGGGCGTGCACTTTATGGACGCCGCCGAGTGCGAGTTCAACGAGGTGGACTTTATGCACCTGACTTGCAAGGGTCACGCCCGGCTGGCAGAACTGCTGACCGCAGAGGTGCCAAAGCTGGTCTGAGTGTGTTAAAAGAAAATGGACGGAGAAACGTCAAAGACGCTCCTCCGTCCATTTTTGTGCAGTGATGTGAGATGATATCAGAGGTTATGTGGCGCTTTTAGCCTGTTTGAGGATACGGATCACCTTGTATTTGGGTACATACTTTTCCGGGGCGAAATCCTCTTCCAGATAGCCCTGCTCGACACACCAGCGGGCGGCGGCAGCGGCATCGGTGGCTTGTGCAATGGTGGGCTGGGGGCAGCCTGCGTTCTGCCACAGCAGCTCAGCCAGCTGGCCCTGAGTCTTGGGGATGGCTGCATCTGCGGGCAGCAGGTTCTTCAGGATGGCGCGGGTAGTGATCTCGTAGCCGCCCCAGACTGCTGCGCCGCCAATGGCGACTGCTGCAATAGCACCGGCGGCGGACTCTGCGGGTGCTTCGGGCTCTTCAGGTTCGGGCTTCGGCTGAGGAGTATCAACACCGAAATCCTCGTCCAGCGGCTGATCTGGATCGGGTCGGGTCGCCGGAGTAGCGGACCACTGTGCTGTCAGTCTGACAGCACCCCGGGGCATGATGAATGCGATCTCCTCAGTACCCTGCTCCGTATCAGAGCCAAGCGTGCCGACCGTTACGCCAAAGTCCGCGCTGGTGCCTTCTTCCACTTTCCAGTGATGGAATTGCATGTTTTCAGCAGGTGCATCAGCCTTGATCGTGACTTTTTCGCCCGCCTTTACACGCACAAAGCTGTCCTGCGTGCAATTGATTGTACCGCCTTCCACGATGACCGGCAGACTCATTGCGATGGCGGGAATACTGTAGACAGCACTCAGTTCCACAGGCTTGTCAGACATGGTGAACGTAAAAGTTTCGTTTTTGATCTTTGCCCCGCTGGCATCCAGCAGATAATTGTTTTCTGCGTCCACCGTAACATTCAGGCTATTGCCGTCCGCATCGATGATTGCAGTAAGGCTGCCCTTTTTGAGCTTCCAGCCTACGAGCTTGGAAAAGCTTGCGTTGCTGTCGTGACCGGTCACGGTAACGGATGCACCCTCCAGTGCATACACCGTCTCACCGGTGGTATTGTCCGTTTGGGCAGTACCGTTGCTCACCTTGACAGCAGCCTTGTAGACAGCGGTCAGCTTGACGGCTGCATCCGGCATGGTGAAGCTCAGAGGGCTGACCTTCAGCTCCTCTTCGGTCTTGCCGATATTGCCGCCAGATACCTCCCAGTGGTCAAACTGGTAATCCTCGGGGCTGCCTGCGGTCACGGTAACGGCTGCGCCCGGGCGGGCAAAGTCTGCATTGCTGTTACCGTTCACTTTGGCAGTACCGCCGGACACCTCAAGCTTGTTGCTGTGGTGTGCGGTCAGTTCTACATTGCCTGTAGGCATGATGAACGAAAATTCCTTCTGCGCCAGTTTTTCGGCAGAGATCGTAAAGCCTGCGGGAGCATTTACTACTTCCCAGCCGTCAAATTTTCGCTCGTCAGTTTCATCAATCTGGGCGGTGACGGTCACTTTTTGACCGTTGAAGGCCATTTGCACTTCGCTTCCGCCCGCTTTTGCGATTCCATTGTTTACGGTAATTGCGGAAAACGTCTTTTCCTCAATATGCAGATAGCTGTAGGGTGCATCGGACGGGATGGGTGTAATGCTTCCGTCGATGGCTTCTGTCTCCGCATCCTCGCTGGTGTAGTAGACGTAGTCTGCACCATCCGTGCGCTGGTAGGTGAAGTTCTTGGCAATTCTATTGCCGCTTTCTGCATTACCGCGGATGGTAACAGGACCGTTGCAGGTAATATCGGCGATGCCCTTCCGTCCGCCGATGACCTGATTATACTGGGGTGCATTGATCTCTACTGCACTGGCATTCCGAATGATCAGAGTGCCCTCGTCTGCCTGAGAACGGGCACCTATGGCATAGGTGCCAAAATTACCAGACGCATTGATCGTTACTTTTCCGGTGCAGTCAATCTCTGCCTTATTGCCAATCGCGGAGTAGTTATCGCTGGAGATTGTTACGTTATCTGCATCATTAATATAGATTGTAGCCAGAGGACTGTACGCTCCGCCGTTCAGTTCAATATTCGTGCCCGGCGCAGTTACACGCAGAATACCTGAGAGCTGTACATTATCTGAGCATAATGCACCGTTTTCATATCTGAGTTTACCGGCATTCAAGGTTCCTGCAAGGACATCGTCCTTGTTAGCATCTGTGACCTCTACGCCATTAACTGTGATGCCGTTGCCGTTTTCCGCATCCAGCACACTGACCGCACGGTTGCCGCTGATGTTCAACTTTTGCATCAGTGCATCAGTGCTCTCAGCCAGAGCCGGGGCTGAGAGGGTGAACATCATGCATCCGGTTAGCGCTGCCGATACTGCACGTCGGATAAGTTTGCCTTGTTTCATGGTACAACCTCCTTTTTCCCCTCGTATTATTTACGGGGGGGTATGTATTACGGTACTTCCATTATATTACATTTTATCGTATTTTGGAAGGGAAATGGCGCAAAATGCCCAAAAAGAGCACGAATTATCGAAAGTATCACTCTTTGATCGGCTCTGCCCCCCTGCCGTTCTTCCGCTCTGCGTGCTTTTTTGCCCCAGCACCGCCTTTTTTGTTGACAAGGCACCGGCTTGCTATTATAATAGTGTAGTCAAAATGGCATTCCTGTGCGGCTTTGTGGCTGCGCGAAAGAAATACAGCTAATAACAAGGAGAGATTCTCAAATGGCACAAGAGATCAAGATGTCCGCTGCCGGTCTGAAGGCAATGCAGGAGGAGCTGGAATACCTCAAAACCGTCCGCCGCAAGGAGCTGGCTGAAGAGATCAAGGAAGCCCGCAGCCACGGCGACCTGTCTGAGAACAGCGAGTACGACGAGGCCAAGAATACGCAGGGTCTGGTGGAGAACCGCATCACCGAACTGGAGCAGACCATCAAGAACGCAGTTATAATCGACGAGAGCGAGCTGAGCGTGGATAACGTCTCCGTGGGTACCCACGTTACCATCCGCGAGACCGGCGAGGACGAAGCCGAGGAATACGATATCGTGGGTCGCACCGAGGCTGACGCCTTCAACGGCAAGATCAGCGATGAGAGCCCCGTAGGCCACGCCCTGATGGGCAAGGCTGTGGGCGATAAGGCCGAAGTGCTGCTGCCCACCGGCCAGACCGTGGTGTACACCGTGCTGGCCATCACCCATTCTGCAAACTAAGTAGGAGTAACCATGGAAGAGCAAAAGAGAAATCCCGCTGCGGGTCTGTCCGAGAGCGAGCAGGTACAGGTGCGCCGCCAGAAGCTGGCCGACCTGCAGGCCGCCGGCAACGACCCCTTTACCCTGACCAAGTTCCCGCAGGACGCGTATTCCGCTGACCTGAAGGAAGAATTTAAGGAACTGCCCAACGAGACCGACAGCGGCAAGCTGGTGGCACTGGCAGGCCGTATGATGTCCAAGCGCGTCATGGGCAAGGCAAGCTTTGCCCACCTGCGCGACGACAAGGGCGATATCCAGCTTTACGTCCGCCGCGACGAGCTGGGTGACGAGGCCTACGCCGCCTTTAAAAAGCTGGACGTGGGCGACATTATCGGCGTGAAGGGCGAGGTGTTCCGCACCAAGACCGGCGAGCTGAGCGTGCGCGCCACCGAGTTGACCCTGCTGGCAAAGAGCCTGCGCCCCCTGCCCGAAAAAGTTCCACGGCCTGACCGATACCGAGATGCGTTACCGTCAGCGCTATGTGGACCTGATCGCAAACCCGGAGGTGAAGGACACCTTCATCAAGCGCAGCCGCATCCTGGAAGGAGATCCGCGCTTATCTGGACGAGAAGGGCTTTTTGGAGGTGGATACCCCCATCCTGACCCCGTTCGAGATCGGTGCTTCCGCGCGCCCGTTCTATACCCACCACAACACGCTGGATATGGATATGGTGCTGCGTATCGAGACCGAGCTGTATTTGAAACGCCTGATCGTCGGCGGTATGGACCGGGTCTACGAGGTCGGGCGTATCTTCCGCAACGAGGGCATGGACCCGAAGCACAACCCCGAGTTCACCACCATTGAGCTGTATCAGGCCTACACGGATTTCCATGGCATGATGGATCTGGTGGAGGAGCTGTACAAGCGCCTTGCCCTCAAGATCTGCGGCAGTCTGGTCATTCCGTATCAGGGCAAGCAGATCGATATGAGCCACTGGGAGCGCCTGGCCATGGGGGAGGCTGTGAAGAAGGATTCCGGTGTGGACTTCAACGACTGGCAGACCGATGCGGACGCCATCGCTGCCGCCAAGGCGCACAACGTCTGGAACTGCCCGAGGTGCCCACCAAGGGCGCCATTCTGGCCGAGTTCTTCGACGCCTTTGTGGAGGACAAGCTGATCCAGCCCACCTTCATCTACGATTACCCTGTGGAGATCAGCCCGCTGGCCAAGCGCAAGCCGGATGATCCCGCCTTCACCGAGCGCTTCGAGTATTTCATCGACTGCACCGAGTACGGCAACGCCTTCAGCGAGCTGAACGACCCCATCGACCAGAAGGGCCGCTTCGAGCGTCAGGTGGCCGAGCGCAAGGCGCTGGAGCCCGAGTGCAAGGCACAGGTGGACTACGACTACGTCAATGCACTGGAGTACGGTCTGCCCCCCACGGGCGGTCTGGGCTTCGGCGTAGACCGTCTGGTGATGCTGCTCACCGATAGTGCCTCTATCCGTGATGTGCTGCTGTTCCCCACGATGAAGCCGATTGAGCAGTAAAATGCAAAATTAAGACGAAGATACGATGAAATCTTGAACGGATTTCAAGCGGCATCTGCGGTACTACACCACAACTACACCAATTTTGGGACGTTTTCCCGAAAAGGAGCCTTACAAAGCGGTGTGGTGTAAGAATCGAATAAGCGGTTGGTGTAGTAGGTACACTGAACCCAAATACGACAAAGGCAGGTACACTGTGGAAACATGGTGTACCTGCCTTTTTTATCTGGGATACAGAGAATCAATGATTGACAAAGGCAATGGCTGCGGCACAAAATAACGTGTCGTAGCCATTTCTTGCTTTTGTAATACCTTGGAAAATGAATGCACAGCCGATCAGACTTTTGGCCGTAAACAGCTCATGCAGGATGAAGAAAGCCAGACTTCTTACAAATGCTGTTTTTCAAAAGCCTTGTGTGCGTATAGCCACTTTTCTGCCCAATTTCCGCCGCACAGTGTCAGTGCTCCGATGCCAAGCCCCAGAATCACAGCCCCCAGTATATCACTGGGGAAGTGCACATAAAGGTACAACCGTGAAAAGGCGATGAGTATCGCCAGCGGAATCGCAATGAGGCCAAATCGTCTATCCGCTGCGGTCAGGATCGTTGCACCGATAACAGAGGCCAGCGTATGACCGGATGGGAACGAGTAGTCGTTCGGGACAGCGATCAGAAGCGGTACGCTTTGATCCAGCCAACAGGGGCGCGGGCGGGCAATCAGATGCTTCAGGAATACATTGCCGACCAGACCCCCCCATGGCAAGACCTGCCAGCATAATAATCCCGTACTTCCGGTATTTCTTTGTGCAGAGCAGCCCACCTGCTGCCAAGATCCAGACGGCACCACTGTTTCCCAGCATTGTGATCTTTGGCATCAGCATATCCAGCAGCGGGCAGGTCAGAAACGCCCGGATCTCATGTAAGATCGTCCAGTCCAGTCTCACTTGTTTCCACCTTCCACCATCCTTTTTCTCCATGGTTTTCTTCAAGCCTTCCAGTGCGAATAGCAGCACGATTCCCAGCAAAAATGCAGGAATCTGAAAATTCGATGAAACTCAGCGGCGGCAGAGGAGTGTCCAGACTGGCCGGGCCGTTTGCGATGGCATAAAGTGAGCCCAGCATCAGTCCCAAAACCAACCAGACCATAGCACTGCGGTGATTCTGCAAGGCGGTGCGGATAGCGCGGATGGACAGTCCGATGCCTGTCAGCACTCCCAGCCCCAGTGCGCACAGTCCCGGAATGACAACAAGCTGCAAGCCGAGCAGGCTGTGAACAGCCTGAATGGTAGGCAGATAGACACCGGCGATCAGCAGGACAGATGAGCCGGAAATTCCGGGCAGCACCATAGCCGTAATGGCTACCGCACCGGAGAGAAATATCCAGCCAAATTGCAATGGCTGAAGCTGTGTGTAGTTGATAACTCCCAGCCCAACGGCATGGGTGCGGAGCAATGTCAGCCCAACCACAGCTGCAACTCCCACCAGCAGAAACCCGCTATTGCGCCAATTTTCAAGTGCTTCCTGCTCTGCCATCGCAACAAATGGGATGGAGAACAGACGGTCAACCCCCGAAAGAGAGAACTCATGAAATAGATATTCTGCTCAAACAGACTGGACAGCAGCACCACACAGCTTACCATGCCAATGCCCCAGCCGATACCCAATTTCAACAGGTACGTCAGGGCAGCTTTTCGTTGCTTCCAATTGCCCCGAAACAACCCGTGGAGCGCATTGATAAAGCGATCGTAAAAGCCCAGAATGAAGGCGATCGTTCCCCGGACACGCCGGGAACGCTGTCGGCCAGTGCCATGCAAAAAAAGCCATGAAATGCGGTTAAAATCATAAAAGTCCCTCCAAGTAAAAAAGTTTCGATCACTGCTTAGAGTGTACCGAAACTTTTTTAAGAGAGATCGTTTCAACCTTAAACCGTTCTTAAACTACATGGAGTCGATAGCCCACACCCCACACCGTTTGCAGAAGTTTCGGGTCGGCAGGGGTATCTTCAATTTTCTCCCGCAGGCGATTGATGTGGACTGCTACGGTAATGTTGTCTCCCATCGACTCCAAGCCCCAGATCAGTTCGTATAAGTCCTCTCGGCTGAACACCTGCTCCGGGTGGCGCATCAGGAAGAACAACAATTCGTATTCTTTATTTTTCAGAGGAACCTCTACGCCATTTTTTCGTGATGCGCCGGGCGGCGGGTCGGCTGTCAGCGGGCCGACCGTGATCGTTTTAGGCGTGTCAGCGCAAGGTTTCAGGCGGGCATATTGCGCCAGATGCGCCTTGACCCGTGCCACCAGAACGCTGGGCGAAAAGGGCTTTTCAATGTAATCATCCGCACCGAAGCCAAGGCCGCGGATCTTATCCACATCCTCGCCACGGGCGGTCACCATAAGGATGGGAATATCCTTTTCGGCGCGCACCTGTTTGCAGATGGCAAAGCCATCGATACCGGGCAGCATCACATCCAGCAAGATCAGGTCAAACGGCTGATGCAAGGCGGCATCCAGTCCTGTGGTTCCATCCGGGGCAATGGTCACGGCGTATCCGCCCAGCTCCAGATAGTCCCGTTCGATGGCCGCAATGTCGGCATCATCTTCCACAATAAGAATTCGTTTCAGCTCCATATTACCCTTCCTTTGCCATTGGCAGCTGCATCACGATACGCAGTCCTCCACCGGGAGCATTCTCCGCCCGGACATTTCCGCCCATTTGCTGCATAGATTTTTTTTGACGACTGCAAGCCCTAATCCGCTGCCTGCACCGGGTTTTGTGCGCGCAGCATCTCCACGATAAAACGGTTCAAAAAGGCACGGAAGCTGTTCTTCCGGCACACCGGGGCCATTATCCTCCATCCAGAGGGTAACGGTATCCTCCTCACACACAGAGCCAAAAGACAGCGCATTTGCGCCATATTTACGGCTGTTATCCACCAGATTGTTCAGAACGCGCTGCAAAAGTTCCCGGTCGGCCAGAACGGTGCAATCGATGACTGCATCGCAATCCACCGATATTCCCTCGTGATCGCAGGCGTTCAGGATATGGTGCAGCGTCTCTTGCAGCGGCAATGCCTTCAGGTGCATCGGGTATTCACTAGCCCCCAGCTTTGCCAGCTCAAACAAACGATTGACAAGAGCCTCCAAGTCCGTTTCTCTTGCATAGATGGTCTGTAAATACCGCTGCCGGGTGGGTTCGTCCGGGGCAACTCCCTCCAGCAACGCTTCCGTATAAGCCCGGATGGTGGTCAGCGGGCTTTTCAGATCATGGGACATTCCGGCGATCAGCTCTTGCTTTCTCTGCTGCTCTCTTTGCTGCTCGGTCAGAGATTTTTTTCAAGCGTACTGCCATGGCATCCACTGCGTCACAGGCCATACGAAATTCATCCTGTTCTTCATAGGCGATGGGCGAATCCAGATCGCCGTCCTCGATCCGCTTGACCCCCTGCATCAAAGCGTCCAACGGTTTTTGGATATGTGCAAATAAATTCCGGGTCAGGTATAGGTTGGTAAACACCACTGTCGCCAGCAATGCAACGAGAACGATGGCTGCGTACAACAGAACACAGAATTTTAGACCCTGAAACATCGGTTCCAGTTCTTCTCCCATATTGTGCAGCTCGTGCAGGGTCAGGCCCATCCGGGGCAGGTAGACCGATTCCAGCAGGACGATCGCCCCGCCAAAGCCAAGGATCAACAATATCCCTGCGATCAGAATTGGAATCACCAGCATAATGATGTTTGAGCGCCTGAGCCGTTCTTGAATCGTCATAAAATTCCCTCCTGCTTTTGATAGGTCTATCATATCACAAAAAGGGACAAGAAACTTAAACCAATCTTAAAACTTCCGCTTAAAAATCATTTTGCTGTCAAGAGGGCTGGCACCGTCCGGCCCTCTCTCTTTGCCAAAGTTTTCATTGATTTTTCTTGCAAGCTGCCGAAAGTGACGTGTTTTCAAAACTTTTTGTTGACACGGCTCGATTTTTGTGGTAATCTATCCCAACAATTGAATATAACATATTTTTACATATTCGTTCAGACCCATGCGGGGCTGAACATCTTGGCTTTCAGCCGTTACATAACCGACTAGCATGACCTTCCAGAAAAAGCGAAGGCAGGGCTGGTCTGTTTTGTGGCGGCTTTTTGTTGCTGTTTTGCCCGTTGCACCTTGAAAACCGCATGACCGTCTGCATGGGATACCCGGCGATGACCCCCAAGTGGGAGAGCCGGAAAACGCCGCCGGAAGGGGGCAGGAAAGCCATGCAGGGAGAACGGCAGAACGTTTATTTCCCAGTTGCGGAGTAAAACGATGTGGTCAAAATGACCACATCGTTTTTCCGTAACGCCAATGAAAGGACGGAATGCCTATGAGCAATTTTACCCCTGCATGGTTTAAGAAAGGATTTTTCAACGAATCCCTGTTCTGTGACGATTTTCTGAGCACCCACCAGCTGCTTTACTCGAATGGCGCATTTTTCACCCCGGACGGCAGAATGGTGGACCCCATGCCCCTGCGCTGCGAGATCTTTGAGATGATGCGTGAATACGTTGGGGCGAACCTTGCTAAGAAGGTCACCAATGTGGTGGACGTGCTGAAGCTGGCGGCACAGGTGGAGGACTTCCCGCCCATCACCGACCGCATTGCGCTGGCAAACGGCACCCTGTATCTGGACGGCACCTTTCAGGAGGGTAAGCCGGAGATCGTCCGCAACCGGCTCCCGGTCAGATATGACCCGAAAGCTGCACAGCCCACCCATTGGCTGCGGTTCCTGTCCGACCTGCTCTACCCGGAGGACATTCCCACGGTGCAGGAGTTCATCGGGTACTGCCTGATCCCCAGCAACAAGGGCCAGCGCATGATGGTCATCAAGGGCAGCGGCGGCGAGGGCAAATCGCAGATCGGCGTTGTGCTGTCCCGGCTGTTCGGCTGCAACATGAAGGATGGCAGCATCGGCAAGATCTCGGAGAACCGTTTTGCCCGTGCCGACCTCGAACACACCCTGCTCTGCGTGGACGATGATATGCGGATGGAAGCCCTGGGTCGCCAGACCAACTATGTCAAGTCCATCGTGACCGCACAGGGCCAGATGGACTTGGAGCGCAAGGGCAAGCAGAGTTATCAGGGTTGGATGTACGCCCGTCTGCTGGCGTTCAGCAACGGCGACTTGCAGGCTCTGTATGACCGCTCGGACGGTTTCTACCGCCGTCAGCTCATCCTGACCACTAAGGACAAGCCCCTATCTCGTGTGGACGACCCGGACATTGCCGAGAAGATGGCGGCAGAGGTCGAGGGCATCCTGCTGTGGGCATTTAAGGGCTTGCAGCGGCTGGTGAAAAAAACGGCTTCCAGTTCACCGAGAGTGACCGTGCCAAGCGCAACCGGGAACTGGTGAAGCGGGACAACAACAATGTGTTCGATTTCCTCGAATCCGAGGGCTACATCCGCCTGAAGGCGGATGCCTGTACCAGCTCGAAAGAGCTGTATGAGGTCTACAGGATGTGGTGCGAAGAGAACAGCCTGAATGCGATCAAGGCCAGAGGGTTCAGCGATGCGCTGATTGCCAACCAGCGCAGGTATAATCTGGAATCCACCAACAACATCGCCAACTCGTCCGGGCGGCGTGTCCGGGGCTTTGTGGGCATCGAAGCCCTTGTGCAGCCCGACCTCACCCCCAATAGCTGGCGGGCATGACCCCCTATAAAGGAGAATTTGGGCGTTTTGCTGCGTACGTGCGTACACGGCAGTCGGCTTTCTCTGTACGCACGTACGCAGCGATTGACCGAAAACGCACCATATAGGGGTGTTGGCAAAGTGTCAGGTTGGCAGTTTGCCAAAATCAGAGGGTCAAAATGACCCTCTGAAAAACCGGACAAGCTGTCCATTCAGGACAGCTTGCCCGGTGCAGGAGTGCAGAGGACGCAGTCCTTTGCCCCAGTGATATGATGCTGTGCGTCATATCCTACTGGGTATTATCTGGCGCAAAACGGCGGCAGATCCAGCAGCTCCGCTGCTGCGTTCTCCCCCACCAAGCTGTTGGAAACGGAGGGATGTCTATCTGAAATTAACGCGACACAACGGACGAGCCGGAGCCCATGGCACCTACAACCCAAAGCACAATGACCGGAGTTTCAACCTTGCCAACAGTGAGCACATCGACCCGGAACGAGCCAAGGGCAACATCTACTGGGACTGTTTCCACGGTTTCCGTTCGGCTCTCACTCCACCTGACCCGGACGATTTAGCCGCGACCTTCTCGGATGTGGAACGGCAGTTCTACGAAAACCACTACACGGATTTTGTCGAAGGCCAGAACGGGCGCAACGCCAAGAATCGGCACACAGAGCGCAACCGTTCCATTCCAGACCTGTTGTCCAGCCGCAAAACCTGCCCGGAAGAAACCATTTACCAGATGGGAACGCTGGATGAACACGCTTCGGCAGAGGATTTGCTGAACATCGTCACCGAGTTCATTGACGAGTTCAAGGCCAAGTTTGGCGACCACGTTCATGTGCTGGACTGGGCATTGCATCTGGACGAAAGCACACCCCACATCCATGAGCGTCATGTGTTCGACTGCGAGAACAAGTACGGCGAGGTGGCACCCCAGCAAGAAAAGGCATTGGAAGCACTGGGCTTTGACCTGCCCGACCCGGATAAGCCCCTCAGCCGCCGGAATAACCGCAAGATCACCTTTGATGCTGCCTGCCGGAAGATGCTGTTCGAGATTGCAAAACGGCACGGGCTGGATTTGGAGGAAGAAGCAGAGTACGGCAACCGCAAATATCTGGAAAAGCAAGACTTCATCCTTGCCAAGCAGAAAGCACAGCTTGCCGCCCAGCAGAGCAAGCTGGACGAATTGACCCTCAAGGTCAACGACATGGAAACGCTGATTGATGAAGTTTCGGCAGCAGCCTACGACAAGGCGGTGGAGGTCGTGACGGACGTGGTACGCACCGAGACCCGCAAGGAGGATATGCGGATGATCGAGGACACGAAGAAGTGGGTGCTGTCCCCGGAACGAAAGGCTGCACAGTCCCACGAGAGAATATGCCGCCCATCGGTTGGACACCGTGCTGGACAAGTTCCTCAAGACCATGCAGACCACCGCTACCCGCTTGCAGGAGAAACTCCTGAAGCCGGAGGCTCGGCAGAAAGGCAAAGAACAGGTCAAGGAGAAAGCACGAGATTCTGTTTTGCAACTGCTGAGCCGCTTGCAGGCGGAACAGGCGCAAAACAAACCATCGGCACAACCCCGCACACAGGAGGGGCACTCGGAAATCTGAACCTCATCGGGAGTGTTCGGGGCAGAAGCTGGCACTTTCTGCCCCGGCACCCGGTTACAAGGATATGGAGGTGCAAGTGAAGGAAGTTCCGATTTGGCAAAAGAGTAATCTGACCTTGGAGGAAGCGGCGGCTTACTCTGGGATCGGTATCAATAAACTGCGGTCAATGACCGATAGCGATGAATGCAAGTTCGTCCTTTGGAACGGAACCAAACGGCTGATCAAACGCCGTAAGCTGGACGAATATCTGGACAAGGCATTCTCGATCTGATGCGGTTAAAAATTGACCGTTTGATGTTGCAGGGAGTCTTGCGTCATGGTATACTCATGGCGTAAGGCTCCTTTTCAACATTCTGTGCATGAAAAGGAGAGTTTATATGCAAAGACGTAAAGATAATAAAGGCCGTGTTTTGAAGGATGGCGAGGTCTACCGCAAGAGTGACGGGCTGTATATGTACCGTTGGACTGCGAAAAACGGAAAACGCCATACCATCTATGATGCAACCTTGGAGGGGCTGCGCGAAAAGGAAGAGAAGATCCAGCACGATTTGGCAGAGGGCATCCGCATCCCGGAGTGCAGCCTGACCCTGAACGACCTGTTTGAACTGTGGCGTAAGAACAAGGTGGGCTTGAAAGAGCATACCTTCGCCAATTACGTTTATATGTACAATCGGTTTGTTCGGGATGAGATCGGCATGATGAAGCTCAAGGACATTCGCAAGTCGGATATCCGCAGCTACTACAATGGCATCGTCCGCAATGGCAAGATGGCGTTGAACACGCTGGAAACCATCCAGAATGTTCTCCATCAGGTCTTTGCGGTGGCGGTGGACGATGAGTACATCCGTGTGAATCCCACGGATGGTGTCCTGACGGCCATTAAAGCCGCCCACCAGTACGAAACGCCCAAACGACACGCTCTGACCCTGCCCCAGCAGCAGGCGTTTCTGAATTTCATCAAGAAAACGCCGAAGTTCCAGCACTGGCTCCCGATGTTCACCTTCATGCTGGGTACCGGATGCCGTATCTCGGAAACGGTTGGCCTGTGCTGGGGCGACATCGACTTTGAGAGTGGGTTTATCACCATCCAGCACAATCTGGTGTACCATGACCACGAGGTAGGCGGCTGCTATTTCACCATGTCCACCCCCAAGACTGCCGCAGGCAAGCGGGCAATTCCGATCTTGCCCGAAGTGCGGAAGGCGCTGGAGCAGGAACGCACCAACCAGCAGGAGCTGGAACTGGTATGCGAATACGAAATCGACGGAATCTCGGACTTCGTATTCCTGAACTGCTTCGGCCAGCCGCAGAACCCGCAGACGGTCAACCGCGCCATCAAGCGCATCAGTGTGGCCTACAACGAAGCCGAGCTGGAAAAGGCCGAAAAGGAAAAGCGGGAACCGCAGCTGCTGCCGCCTTTCTCCTGCCATAATCTCCGGCACACGTTCTGCACCCGGCTGTGCGAAAATGAGACCAACCTGAAGATCATTCAGGACATCATGGGACACAAGGACATCAGCACCACGATGGAGATTTATGCGGAAGCCACTAAGGAAGCCAAAGCCCATTCCTTTGCAAATCTGAACGGTAAACTGGGCATTTCGGTCTGAAATCCACTACACCAACTACTACACCACTTTTTACACCAAGTTGCCGGTAAGTTGTGGAGAGTTGCGTAGGGTGACGTACGGGAGCAGGAAAAAGGAAACCGCATGGATAGGCTTGTAAAGGGAAATAAAGCCACATTTGTGAGCCTTCCTTGACCTGTCCCCACGATGCGCCCGGAATCTAACTAAGCTACGTGGTAATCCTTGTGTCCCCGACAGTCCGCATGAACTGAAAATCCGACCCTGAATGTACTAAAAATCTGAATATTCAGACGGATTTCTTATGGACTTGTCGGAGAAGGCAAAAAATCCCAAACGGAGACGACGGATTTTCGCCTGTTCCACATCCAGCAGAAAACCGTAAACGAGAAAAAAACAGTCAAGAGGACATTTCACCATCGGCAAAAAGCCGAAAGTGGAGTGTCCTTTTTCTATATCCTGATAATGCAAGTATACCACATAACATTGACAAAGGAGAAGAATGCAATGGCACATAAGCGAAACTCGGTTGAAGTTCCTGAACTGGAAAAAAACTGCTGGCTGGAAAGAAAAAAGAAATACGTTCGCTATGAGGAAGGGGCAGTTCTCTACTCAATGGGAAAAAAACTTTTCCGGCAAGTCGCACAGGATGCTCACGCCATCGTCCGGCTGAAACGCATTGCGACTTGTGAACGTAGAAGTGCTGGACGAATATTTGGAATCCTTTCGTGAATAATTGAATCAGCTTTTCTTACATAGCGCACTTTCAGTTTCCGCAAAATTGAAGGTGCGCTTTTTCTTTTGCAAAAAAAATTGAATAAGGAGGTTTTGCACATGGACACGCACTCACAGTTGAAAATTCGAGGCTACACCAAATGACGCTCGACTACTTCTATGGACAGTCGGGCGAACTGTTCGCATATGGTCACAGCAAGGGCACCACCCCAAAACGAGGGAAAAGCCCGGTTGTAAGCCGTACCTTGAAAACTGAATATCATTCCCTTGGACAGAATAATGAGACTTCCGTAATTCGCGGCCCGGCCATAAAGAAGGCGGGGGTGGCCGAGAGGCCAATGAAAGCGGCTGGTGCAAATCCCCGCTTACCGAGGTGTATTCCAAATCCACCGGGCGTTGAGGACAAATAGGGTGGAACACTTAACTAAGACTCCAAAGCCCACTACCGGGATTCTTTCGAATCAAGGCGGTGGGCTTTTTACATACCGAATATTCACACTAACGATACGGAGGTAATGATTATGAGCCGTAATTTTTTCTCGCAAGCCCGATGAATCGACCCTGACCACCCTCTGCCCCCGCTGCCTGAATGCATTCCGCAATGCGCGCGGTATCCGCGTCCGCCGTGCAGATCCCTACCAGCTCACCAGAGAACCTTGCACCTACTGCCAGACCAATTTTGGCTATGACTATTACATTCAGCCTACCAGCCCTAAAGCCACTTATTTTAAGAAAGGACGGTTCGATGATGAAATTGACTGCGCTTAAAGTTGACCCGGAGTTTCAGGGCAAGATTCCACCACTCACTTTTGAGGAGCTGGAACAACTTGAGAAAAACATCGTCAATGATGGCAAGGTTATCAATCCTATCATCGTCTGGAATAGGCTGATTGTTGACGGTCATAACCGATACGCTATTCTCTCCAGAAGCATCCTGACATTCCGTATACCGTCCATGAGAAGGAATTTGCAGATCGCTTTGAAGTAATCATCTGGATTTGTAAAAACCAGCTTGGGCGGCGCAACCTCTCGCCGGAACAGAAAAATTATCTATTAGGAAAGCAGTATGAAGCCGAAAAAAGTCGCCCATGGCGGTGATCGCAAAAGTGCAGATGCAAAATCAAGTTATCATAATGATAACTTGATCAGCGGAGAAAAAACATGTGATCGAATTGCAAAAAGAAAATGGGGTCAACAGAATTACGGTCATTCGTGCTGAAAAGTTTGCAAACTGCGTAGACGAAGCGGAGAAAATCTCACCCGGAAGCCGTCAGAACATTCTGTCAGGTACAGTAAAAAGGCACGGCCAAAGACATTATGTCGCTTGCCCGAACCCCTCCTGAAGAACGCTCTGCACTTGTCGAGAAAATCTGTATGCCAAAGGAGCCAAAGAAGTTCACCAATAAATCTTCATCCACTACAAAAAAGAAAAAAAGTGAAAAAAAAACAGCCCGATGCTGTGGAAGAACTATCGTGCAGTGTAGAAACGATACCTGCTGTCATAGAGGAGCCGCCTAAACCTCAAAAAAAAAGCATTGACCGAACTGCAAACCATCCGTGTCTTGTCCAATAAGATGGAATCCGTTGAGCAGGTGGCCGATGCAGAAGGAATGCTCAGTGAGGTGGAATCGGCAGCGGATGCAATGATCTATCGTCTGGACGTCTGCTTTGAACATTATCCAGAGTTCCTTAAAAAATCCGAACATTCGTCAAAGGTCGTTGAACTTTTGCAGAAAGCAAAAGCGTATATCGTTAAACTGGAAGGAGAATTTGCCTATGATTAAACTCGTTCATCACGAAATGGTCATCAACAGTAAGTTTCTGGAGGTTCCTCGTAGCTACTACCAGCGGCATCTCAACGCCAGCCGCGTCAAGCGCATCGCTGCTGAATTTGACGAGCGCATTGCCAACGCACCCAAGGTCAGTTATCGTGACGGTCACTACTATGTCTTTGATGGTCAGCACACCATCGCTGCCCGCAAGCTGCTGAACAACAATTCTGATCTCAACATCGTCTGCAAGGTGTACTCTGGCTTGACCGAACAGGAAGAAGCCCTGCTGTTTGCACAGCAGACGGGTATCTCGGCACCGCTTACGGCAGGTGCAAAGCTGCGCGCCAAAATTCATGGCGGCGACCCGGAAGCCATCGCATTTCAGAGTGCTACCCAGCGTGCTGGATTTGGCCTGAGCTTCAATCAGAGCCATGCAAAATGGAAAATCGCTTGCATCGCTACGGCCTTTGGTGAGTATCGGCAGCATGGCGAACGCATTTATACGGAGGCTCTCCGTGTTCTGGCCGAAGCATGGGAAGGCGACATTGATTCGCTTCGATCCGAGGTACTGCAAGGCGTTGTCCGTTTCATCGCTCTGTACGATCACGAATACGACCCGGTGCGGTTAATTCGTCAGCTCAAGCGTACAAGCCCCGTGACAATCTATCGCAGCGGTCAGGCCATGAGCGGACCGAACTATCAAAAGTATATGCATCAGATTCTGAAAGCCTACAACGGCTCCAGCCGTACCAAGAGCCTTCCCATTAAACAGTAAAACGCTTCATGCTCATGGCAGTTTTCCTTTCTCACTGCAAAGACCGTCCGGGAGAACGGTCTTTGCCTACATAGCGAAAAAGGGGGTTGACCGCTATCGTTTATGTGACTAAGAATTTTGGCTTTCGACGTGGCGAGATTTATTTTGCTGACCTTGATCCACATTACGGCTCAGAGCAAGGTGGAAAGCGTCCTGTCATCATTATTCAAAATGATGTTGGAAACAAGTTCGCTCCGACCGTAATTGTAGCTGCTGTGACCTCACGTATTTCCAAAAAGCCTAATCAGCCAACGCACGTTCTTATTGACAAAAACCCCGCTTTCAGCCGACCATCTGTTGTGCTGTTGGAACAGATTTTCACGATAGATAAAGAACGTATCAACAATTTCATGGGGCTGACAAGCGAATGGGAAATGAAGCAAATTGAGGAAGCTCTTCTGAGAAGTCTTGGGATAAACAAATAGGATAGTCGCTTTCGATAAGTACGAATTGGAGATGAAAAGAACAGAAACTGAAAAGAGGTAGATATATGGCATTTGCACGAACCGAAGTCAGAGAGCTGGAGCCTATGGTAAAGGCTGGCAAGAAAAAATTCGTCCGCTATCAAGAAGGTGCCGAGCTGTACTCAATGGGACTGCATACATTTGAGGAACTCGCTAAAGAAGCCGGTGCGATTTACAAAATCCGGCGCGTTGTCCTTGTGAATCTGGAAATCTTTGAAGAATATTTGGATACCTTTAGAATGTGAAACAGCATACTCCGTTCTTCGGAGTATTACATATTGGAGAACCACTCAATAAAATTACTTTTGCGGCATCGTTGCAGGACAGGAGCAACTTGTGTATCCTTAGAGCAGGACGGACGTAACGTACTACATAGACCGTCATCAGGATATGACTGTTCTCCTTAAATCGAATTTTACGAGGTGAGAAGAATGGCAACAAGAAAAGATTCTCGTGGTTACTCCCTGAAGAAGGGGTGAATCGCAGCGAAAGGATGGCCGTTATGTGTTCCGCTACACTATGCTCCGTGGCGAACACAGATCGGTCTATGCAAAGGAGTTGAGCGAACTTAGAAAAAAAGGAAGTAAAAAATCCGCAGAGCAATCGAGGATGGCCTTGACCCTGATCGTGCCGAGCGTATCACGCTGAACGAACTGTTTGACGAATACATTTCTCAAAAGTATGATCTGAAGCAGTCCACCATGACGAACTATAAATATATGTATAACCATTATGTTCGGGATGGTTTTGGAAAACTTCGTATCAGCAAAATCAAGTACAGCGATATTAAGAAATTCTATTACTCACTGATTTTAGAAAAAGGATTCAAGCCCAACAGTATGGAAATCGTACATACACTTTTGCATCCATCCAACCTTTACAATGGCTGTCCGCGATGGACTGCTGCGCTTGAATCCAACGGAGGGCGTTATGGCTGAAATTAAGAAGAGCCACTGCTGGGAAAAAGACAAAGCGTCATGCTCTGACTGTTGCCGAACAGCGTGCGTTTACCAATTACATCGCCAATAGCGAAGAGTATCGCGGATGGTTCCCGTTGTTTACCGTAATGCTTGGTACTGGCTGTCGCATTGGCGAGGTGTTAGGTCTGCGGTGGCAGGATGTTGATTTCAAAAACCGCACGATCAGCATCAACCACAATCTTGTTTATCGTGTGCAGGAAGATGGCACTTGCACCAACCATGTAAACTCGCCCAAAACGAAAGCTGGCATCCGCATTATTCCAATGATTGATGAAGTGTTCGATGCCTTTCTGGAAGAATACCAGTATCAAAAGGTCATTGGTTTCTGCACCGATGAAATTGATGGGTACTCCGGCTTTGTTTTCTGCACTGGTGATGGAAAGGTTTATTCTCCCCAATGCCATCAACCGCACTATCCGCTCGATTTGTGCAGACTATAATAAGGAAGAAGAATCCAAGGCGAAGGAAGAAAATCGTGACCCGGTTCTTCTGCCAAAGTTTAGCTGCCATATCCTGCGGCACACATTCTGCACTCGCTTCTGCGAGAACGAAACCAACCTGAAGGTCATTCAGGAAATCATGGGTCATGCGGATATTTCCACCACAATGGATGTATACGCAGAAGCAACCCAAGAGAAAAAAAAAAGAATCCATGACCTCTCTGCAAAGCGCATTGCTTGTGCGGTAAGGCATAGATTCAAAATAACAGAAATGTTCCTCTCTGCTGGACAAAGAAGCACATCTCGTTTATCACGGTTTGACAGCGAACAACACCCGTTGTCACGTTTTCCGTCACGCTCCGTCGAAAAAGGGCTGTGACCAAAACTGTACACAACTTTCGTGGACGCTGTTGGAGCTTGTTGGAGGGTTCTTCAAAAAATCCCCCGGAATCGTGGACGTTGTTGGAGCCTGTTGGACGAAAACAGGGCTATTTCTTGCCACGTCCCCACGATGAAGCCCATTGACCAGTAAATTTCCAATTTTAAGATGACAAAGCCTGAAACTTCTTGATGTACCGAGAAATTTCAGGCTTTTTCTTTTGACGAATTTCCAGCGAAAACTACACCATACGCCAATCTTACGCCAAACGATGCAGGATTTTGTGCAGAGCAAAAAGAGCGTTGTTCGCGTTTGCGCAGCGAAGCGGAGCAATGAAAGCCCCAGTGGGGCTTTTAAGCGACAGAACGGTCTTGCGTAAGCAAGATGGAGGGGCCCCGCCCCGACAAGTTCGCGTTTGCGTAAAATCGGGTGTGTGGTGGATGAGATGTAGACCTGCAAAGGGCTGCGTCAAGAAGTGGCTTTATGTATTTGCGAACGAACAGCCGGAACTTTCCACCGCAGAAGAAGCAACTGTGAAGAATATGGAGGCTTTCTTATGAACAAACTGCTGCTTTCCTGCCACTATAACATGGATATCAACCGGGTGGAAGCCCGATTTGCGGACGGCTCTGCCCTTGCCATCGACTGCATCGCTGTGGAGGATGAGTACGGCAATACCCCGGCACAGCGGGCAGAGCTGGACTGGCTGCTGTACAATAAGCCGCTGGAGTATGCTCAGCTTGTGCTGAGAGGGGAGATGGAGCACTGCCTGTCACTTGGCTGTGACCATGGAAGAATGGAAGATTGATTGACAAGGTTACATAACAGTTAACACAGCTTGCATTTGCCCTGCAATTTTTCAGAATGGAACACCCCAAGGGCATCCGGTCTATATCCGGCAGTTTTTTAATAAAGACTCTGCCGGATATTTTTTTTTGTCATGAAGGAAGTCTTGCTTTTTATTGTAAAATTGGATACAATATAAAAAAAAGACATTTGCACGGAGGACTCTATGGAATATATCGGCATCCAGAAGAAAAACGGCGGTGTGGTGGAAGCCCTGCAGCAGGCCATTTTTTATCTGGGCAGATCCCGGCGGGCACTGAAATGACCCAGAATGAACTGGCAGAGAGTCTCGGTGTCTCCCGGATGCCGGTGCGGGAGGCCTTGATGATCCTTGAATATCAGGGTCTTATCATCCGCCTGCCCAACAACCATGTAAAAGCTGCTGATTTGAACGAAGATGCACTGCGCCAAATTCTGGCATTGGGGGCTCAGTTGGAACGGCAGGCTATGCGTGCGCTGCCGCAGGATGCGATGTTGGCAGGAGACGAGATGCTGCAGCACCGTACCCTGCGGAACCGTCCTGCCCCTATCCGCTGCACCGCAAGCTGCTGGAGAGCATTCAGGAGACCTACATTGCCTTTGCCGTGAGCGCACGTCCTGCGCCGGTGAACGACCGGCTGTCCCGCCTGCTGATGCTGGACCGTCAGGGTTCCCCTGATGTGCTGGATGCATGGAACACCTATGAAGAAGAACTGCTGCATCTGATTTTAACGATAAGGAGTCAATATGCTGGGACTGAAACCCATTAAGCTGCTGCCCGCCCGCGAGCGGGTAGCTTCCGCTTTGCGGAAAGCCATTATCTCAAAAAGCATCCCGGAGGGCGCAGAACTCACGCTGGAAAACACCGCACAGGAACTGGGCGTGTCGGTCACGCCGGTGCGGGAGGCCTTTCAGATCCTTGCCCGTGACGGTCTGCTGGAAGTCAAGCAAAAACAAGTGCGCCATTGTGCTGGGCGTAACGGAAAAAACGATTCGGGAGCACTACCAGCTGCGCGCTGCGCTGGAAGGCACCGCCTGTATGCTCTGCTGCCAGAACAATGCCGACCTGTCCAAGATCAAAAACTGCGTGGATACTGCAGAGGAGGCTCTTTCTCATCAGCAGGCCGGAAATTATACTGACTACAACCAGTCCTTCCATTTTGAGATCTGGGAAGCTTCCGGCAATGAAAAAATGCGCAATCTTCTCTCGGAGCTGTGGAACGGCCTGTCCACTGGTGGGGAAATGAGCGAGTTGGACTATGCCCTCAACTCCCAGAGCGAGCATAAAAAGATCTATGCAGCGCTGGAAGCACGGGATGCGATGGCCTCACGGGCTGAAATGGAAAAGCACATCCTGCCGCAGCATGGACGATGCGCTGACCTATTATTTATGAGATCAAGGAGGACAAGACAGTGTATACCTGTGCGAACTGTACGGTTCTGGCCTGCGCCAACAACGCGCCGGAAAAAGATGCCCAAAAACTGCCCTATGCGGAATGCTTCGGTGATGGAGGCCGCCCGCGCCGGCTACGATCTGCCCGAGAATCACGATTTCTACGTCAACTGCTCGGCCATTGAGGGGCTTGGCTACTGTCAATGGCCCCGCCTGAAGGAGACGGTGGAGTTCTGCAAGCGGATGGGCTACCACAAGCTGGGTCTTGCATTCTGCAAAGGTCTGCGGAAAGAAGCCCGCATCGTGGCCGACCTGCTCCGTGCGCAGGGGTTTGAGGTGGTGTCGGTCATCTGCAAGACCGGTGGCATCTCCAAAGAAGAAGTGGGCATCCCGGAAGAGGTCAAGATCCACCCCGGCGAATTTGAGGCCATGTGCAACCCCATCGCACAGGCAAAGCTTCTGAACGAACAGCACACCGATTTCAACATTGAGGTCGGACTTTGTGTGGGACACGACTCGATGTTTTATAAGTATTCGGACGCCATGGTCACAACGCTGGTGGCCAAGGATCGTGTTCTGGCGCATAATCCCTGCGGTGCCATTTACTGTGCCGAGGGGTATTTCAAAAAGCGGCTGGAATAAAAGAAGGAAAAAACGTGCGATCTCCATCTGCTTTGGAGATCGCACGTTTTTTTTTGCAGAAGGCGGCGGAGGGAGATTTTCTTGTATCCTACTGTTTGTCTGGCGTGCACAAAAATTGGTACATAATCCGTGCAATGCGACAAAACTCGAAAAAAGGGATTGACAAATCTCTGTTTCGGGTGTATTCTCGTGTCGTCAAGTGGATACATTATCACAAGATTTAGATATAAAAAATTTCAAAAAAGACGCTGCCGAGATTCCCGGAATTCTAAGGTTCCGGGCAGATCCTTCCAGAACGAAAAAGGGCTGTGAGGGCACAGCACGGCGGCAAAAAGACTCTGCACAACGAGGTGCAGCTGGGGCGTTCCGAAAGTCAGGGCTGTTTTGCTCTGACAAAATGGATACATTATATTTCATTAAAGGAGGACTCCCCGGTATGTCAGCAGCAACTATCACCCTACTCTTTCTTCTCTTCGCAGTCGTCATGTTCGTGTTAGAGAAGATCCCCCTCGGCGTAACGTCCATGATCGTCTGTATCGGTCTGGTCGTCACCGGCGTGCTGGACATCAAGACCGCTTTTGCAGGCTTCATCGACAGCAACGTCATCCTGTTCGTCGCCATGTTCATTGTCGGCGGTGCACTGTTTGAAACAGGCATGGCCAACAAGATCGGCGGCATCGTTACCCACTTTGCCAAATCCGAGCGCAGCCTCATCGTGGCTATCATGGTCATCGTTGGCCTGATGAGCGGCGTGCTCTCCAACACCGGCACCGCCGCCGTCCTGATCCCCGTGGTCATCGGCATTGCGGCAAAGTCCGGCTATGCCCGCTCCAAGCTGCTGATGCCGCTGGTATTTGCAGCGGCCATGGGCGGCAACCTTTCCCTCATCGGCGCACCGGGCAACCTCATCGCCCAGAGCGCTCTGGGTGAGATCGGGATGTCCTTCGGCTTCTTCGAGTACGCTATCGTGGGCCTGCCCATCCTCGCCGTCGGCATCCTCTTCTACGCCACCCTTGGCATGAAGCTGCTGCCCAACCATCCCGTCTCCGATGATGACTCCTTCGGCGGCGAGCAGAACTTCAGCAATGTTCCCAAGTGGAAACAGGTGGTCTCCCTCGTTATCCTCGTGCTCACCCTGTTGGGCATGATTTTTGAAAAGCAGATCGGCATCAAGCTCTGCATCATCGGCTGTATCGGTGCGCTGGCTCTGATCCTGACCGGTGTCATCAGCGAAAAGGAGGCACTGAAGTCCATCGACCTCAAGACCATCTTCCTCTTCGGTGGTACGCTGTCTCTGGCCTCTGCACTGGATAAGACCGGGGCAGGCGCAGAGATTGCAAACATCGTCATTGGTGCTCTGGGCGAGAATCCCTCTCCCTACGTCCTGACTCTGGTGGTCTTCCTGCTCTGCTGCGTCATGACCAACTTCATGTCCAACACGGCCACCACGGCGCTGATGGTCCCCATCTGCCTGAGCATCGCACAGGGCATGGGTGCCGACCCCCGCGCGCAGTCCTGATGGCTTGTGTCATCGGCGGCTCCTGCGCTTACGCAACGCCGATCGGTATGCCCGCCAACACCATGGTGGTTTCCGCCGGCGGGTACACCTTCAAGGATTATGCCAAGGCTGGCCTGCCCCTCATCCTCATCGCAACCGTCGTCAGCATGGTGATCCTTCCCATCGCATTTCCGTTCTTCCCGCAGTAAAGCGGACAGGAACAGTTGAATAAGTGAACAAACGCGCAAAATGTACCAAAGCCAGCATTCAAGGAGGCATTGGAATGAACAAACAGGAACAGGTGCAGCAGATGACGACCTATATGGCGAACTTTGTGAGCCATATCGCCAAGGTGCTGCCGGACGACATCATTGCCAAAAAGCTGATGAGCTGGGCGCACAGGAGGACCACACCGCTGTCCAAGGTCATCTACGAGACCATGAAGCGCAACCAGAAGCTGGCTGTTGACCTGAACCGCCCCTGCTGCCAGGACACCGGTGTGCTGCAGTTCTGGGTAAAGTGCGGCGTCAACTTCCCGCTGATGGGTGAGCTGGAGGCTCTGCTGAAGGAGGCCGTCGTCCGCGCTACCTTCGCCGCACCCCTGCGCCACAACAGCGTGGAAACCTTCGATGAGTTCAACACCGGCCGCAACGTCGGCAAAGGCACCCCCACCGTGTGGTGGGATATCATCCCGAACAGACAAGTGCGAGATCTACGCCTATATGGGCAGGCGGCGGCTGCACGCTGCCGGGCAAGGCGATGGTGCTGATGCCGGGCATGGGCTACGAGGGCGTGACCAAGTTCGTCCTGGACCACATGACCAGCTACGGTCTGAATGCATGCCCCCCGCTGCTCGTCGGCGTCGGCGTGGCTACCAGCGTGGAAACCGCCGCGCTGCTCTCCAAGAAGGCGCTGATGCGCCCCTTGGGCAGCCACAACCCCAACCCGCGCGCTGCCGAGATGGAGAAGCTGCTGGAGGACGGCATCAACTCCATCGGTCTGGGACCCCAGGGCATGAGTGGTAAGAACTCCGTCATGGGCGTGCATATCGAGAACACCGCTCGCCATCCGTCCACCATCGGCGTTGCCGTCAACGTTGGCTGCTGGAGCCACCGCCGCGGCCACATCATTTTTGATAAAGACCTGAACTACACCATTGATACTCATTCGGGGGTGACTTTGTAATGCTGACCATTAAAGACGGAAAAAATTTTACTACTCCGGTCTCCGCAGAAGACCTGAAGGACATCCATATCGGTGATGTCGTTTACCTGAACGGCGACCTGACCACCTGCCGTGACGTGGCGCACCGCCGCCTCGTGGAAGAGGGGTCGCCCGCTGCCTGTGGACGTCAAGGACGCAGCCATCTTCCACGCCGGCCCCATCATCCGCCCCATTCTGGAGAACGACAAGTTCGAGATGGTTTCTGTCGGTCCCACCACCTCGATGCGCATGGAGAAGTTCGAGTATGAGTTCGTGCAGAAGTCCGGTGTCCGCGTCATCGTGGGCAAGGGGCGGCATGGGCCCCAACACCGAGCGCGCCTGCAAGGAGTTCGGTGCCATCCACTGTGTTTTCCCTGCCGGTAACGCCGTTGTGGCTGCCACCGAGGTGGAGGAGATCGTCGAGGCCCAGTGGCGTGACCTCGGTATGCCGGAAACTCTGTGGCACTGCCACGTTAACGAGTTTGGCCCCCTGATCGTTTCCATCGACGCTGAGGGCCCCGCAACCTGTTCGAAGAGAACAAGGTCATCTTCAATCAGCGCAAGGATAAGGCCATCGAAGAGATCTGCAAGCACGTCGGCTTTATTAAGTAATCCGGATATCCTCTCAGCGGGGGACAGACTTCACTCATTATTTCCTTTCATACGATTCTCCTAAATCGTTTTTCTTACCCCTAAGTTTCTTGCTCAGCTTAATTTGCCACGTATTTGTTCTTCCCGCAATTTGCCCCGGAACCCTTTTCCGCGCAAAGGGTTCCGGGGCGTTATTTGTTCCTGGAAGGAAATGCAGACAAAGACGATCTTTCCCGTTCTTTTTTGTTCTACACACCTTATATAAAGTTCCTTTGGAAAATTGTATTTTTCGACAAAAGTATAACAAATCCCTTGACAAGCGTGGTCTTTCGGTGTATTCTTTTCTTGTTTATTGGATACATTATCAAATATAAACATTCAAGTGCCACTGCTTTGCATCTGCAAGGTGGAAGTAATCCACAGGAGGACAACCCAAATGAGCCCATTGGAGATCACACTGGTCATCCTGCTTGTAACGATCATCGCCTTTGTATCCGGTAAAGTCCCGTTCTCGGTCATTTCTACCGGCATCATTCTGGCGCTGATTTTAACAGGCGTAATGACCCCTGCCGAGGCGTTTGGCGGCTTCATCAACACGAACGTGGTCATGTTCGTAGCCATGTTCGTCATCGGTGCAGGGCTGACCAAAACGCCCCTGATTGACAAAGCCCAGAGTCTGGTCATCCGCTACAAGGACAATATGCGGATGCTGATCTTTTCTTTCCTGTGTGGCAGGTGCGTTTCTGGGCGCCATCACCAGTGCCACCGCAACTGCCGCTATCATGATCCCGCTGCTGGTAGGCATTGCGAACGACATCGGCGTGAGCCGCAGTAAGCTGCTGTACCCGGCGATGGCGTGCGCCAACATTGCCACCCAGATGACCTTTCTCGGTCAGGGTGCTTCCAACATGGCATGGAACGATGTCATGATGCAGGCCGGCGCACCGACACCGCTGCACATCTGGGATTTCACCATTGCGCGCATCCCGATGCTGACCATTGCCATCCTGTACATGACCTTTGTTGGCTATAAGCTGATGCCGGATATTTCCAACGAGCAGTTTTCAGATGCAGCACATACGGCTTCTGAGAGCGAAAAACTCAGCCCCTTCAAGCGCAAACTGGCTGTCCTGATCGTTCTGGTCTCCATTGCAATGATGCTGCTGGAAAATGTCATTGGTGTCAAGATGTATCTCACTTCCTGCATCGGCGCTGCCGCTCTGGTGCTGACGGGTGTGCTGACCGAGAAGGAAGCCCTCAACTCCATCCACCAGCCGACCATTTTCCTGTTTGCCGGTGTGCTGGCTCTGTCGGACGCCATCCAGACCACCGGTGCAGGCGATGTGGTGGCAGACTGGATGATCCGCCTGCTGGGCGATACCACCAATCCGTACATCATTATGCTGGTGTTCTTCCTTGTTCCCTTTCATTCTGACACAGGTCATGTCCAATCTGGCTACCCTGACCATCTTCATCCCACTGGTCACTTCCGCCTGTATCCGCATGGGCGTAGACCCCCGTGCTGCCGTGGTCGGCGTGATCACAGCCAGCTGTGTGTCCATCATGACCCCCATGGCAGCTCCCCCTGCCAGATCATGATCATCGAGCCGGGCGGATACACCTTGAAGGATTATCTCAAGTGTGGTACCCCGCTGGCGCTCATCCTCATTGTCGTGTCCGTATTTTTCCTGCCGACACTTTATCCTTTTGCCTGATTCTATTTTCCCACCGCAGTAGTATGCGCAAACTGCATATCGTAAATATGCCGTTCTGTTCGGCGCTATTTTTTTGAAAAACCGCAATAAAAGCAGCAGAAATTTTTGAGCATCTCATCATTCTGTCAAGAGGGCTGGCACCGTCCGGCCCTCTTTTTTGCCAAATTTCCCCTTGTGTTTTCTTGCAAGCTGCCGAAAGTGGCATATTCTCAAA
>VOFJ01000368.1_pt1 | contig 176001 bp, 166 predicted proteins | sample 5384081 | NCBI WGS metagenome assembly VOFJ01 (sample SAMN12384729, study PRJNA508395) | human gut metagenome | isolation source: healthy gut I | host: Homo sapiens | reverse complement strand
GCGGCAAAACCGGCAAGCCGACCATCCGCAGCATGGTGCGCAATGATGTGGCGCTTGCCATGGCCGCTGCTGACACCTTTGATGGTTTTATTGCCGAATTGCAGGCTATGGGTTACATGGTCAAATATGGTCCGCGCGTAGAACACATGGCGGTTCGGCACCAAAGTGCGCAGCGCAGCGTGCGCATTGACCGGCTGGATGCACGGTATTCCGAATCGGCGCTGCGCGATTATTACCGGCAGCTCCGGCACCTGCCCTCGGATATGCGCCGGGAATATAAAGCGCAGCACGCCCCGGAGCCTGCCCAGTGGCGGTTCCCGGAGCTTACGCCTGTGGGCAAACAAATGCGGTGCCGCAGCAGCCTATCCAAACCGCACCGCAAGGTATCCGGGTTTATGGCTTTGCTATTATCGCTACTGCGCCTTGCTGCGCAAAGCCTACCACGGCAAAGCCACGAAACGCTGCTATTTTCTGCTGCGCGAGGATTTTAAGAAATTCAACCGTTATCAGCAGCAGACACATCTTTTTTGGGAACGCCGCCTGCAAACCCTTGCCGAGGTGCAGGCCCACAAGAGCGATTTAGAAAATCAAATCGAACAGCTTGCCCGCCAGCGCAAGGTTTTGTACCGGCAAAAGCAAGAGCCGGAACGCGCCGCGCGGGAGGAACAGATCCAAAAGCTGACCAAACAGATCAAAGCCCTGCGCCATGAGGTTTATATCTGCGCCGACATTGAAGCAGATGCCGCCATGGTGCAGGAAAAGCTGCGGCAGGCAGAGCTTGCCGCACAACAGGAAAGGAACGAGGTGAAGGAAGATGAGTACAAGCGGCGAAGCAGCCGACCAGATGGCGCGAGAGGCGCTTCAGTTTTCCGAGGTGGCTATTAAGCTGACGGCTCTCGGCTTTAAGAATTCTTTGGCACTGGCCTTGGCCTATGCCAAAGAGAATCCGAAGGTTCGAGGGAAAACCAGCTTAGACCGGCTTCTGCGTGAAAATAAGGAACTGAAGGTCATCCCCATCAAAACTGAAGATGTATCCCAATTCAAAGAGTACGCCAGGCAATACGGCGTACTCTTTGCTGTTGTCAAGGATAAATCTACCCAAGGAGAAAAGGTTGACATTATGTTCAAGGCGGAGGATGTCAGCAAGCTCAACCGCATCTATGAGCAGATGGGTTACAACATTCCGAAAGCGCAGGGACAGACCGACCGAAAAAAAGCGCCCGCCCGCAATCCGCAAGGGCCAGAATTGCGGGTGCCAGAGAAAGGCTCTATGACTTATGATAAGCGCCCATCGGTGCGGATGAAGATCGATCATTACCGTGCGGTCGCCAAAGCAATATCCGAAACGCAAAAGGCTCTGCAAAAAGGAACCAAAGAAGCGGTCACAAAGGAGGCCCGATGATGTACGAAGATGGTTTCAATATCGAGGAATGGAAAGCAAAAAAGCTGGCAGAACGGCAGGAAACCTTTGCTGCACAGGAAGAAGCGTTGAAAGATGTGTTTGCCAGCGGGCAGACCCTTGCCAACTACTTTTTTACCAGCGCGGCAGGCTGGGCAGCCACATCACTGCCGGAAATACGGCGCTGATCCTGCGCGTCAACCCGCTGGCCTGCGCGGTTATGTCGGCAGACGACTGGAGCAAGTACGGACGGCGCGTCAGCAAGGGCAGCACGGGGATCGCGCAGATCGTGCGCAGCAATGGATATTATGCCGTTGCCAAGGTGTTTGATATTTCCCAGACCTACGGCAACAAGCCATACCCGATTGCCGCTGTGGAAAGCACGAAACAGATCGAGAAAGCCATTGATGTGATGCGCGAGATCTCACCGATCCCGGTTCTGCCGAAAAACAAAGTCGAAGGGTTCTGCTATGATGCCGAACGTCAGGAGCTGGTATTCTGCGCTGCCATCCCCCCGCAAGAACTTTTGCAGCGGCTACCCGCAGAGATTGTGATGGCGGCTGCTGAATCCGCCTATGCCGGCATCTCGGAAAATGAGCTGCTGCGCCAGACCGCCGCAGCCATAAGCGTGGAAGTCTGCGGACGGCTGGGCTTGCCGATGCCGCCGGATGCGGTGCAAACGCTGGAGGGCATGAGAGATCACATCCCGGACGGCGAGGAACGCAGGGCTTTGGAAAAAGTGCGGGAAACGGCAGTCACCTTTGGGGATGCCGTGTGCAAGCGCCTGAAACTGGAGCGCGGTCAGCCTGCTCCGCAGCGGGAAGAACGGTGATGCTGAATGCGCTCCAACCGCACCGATAAAACCGAGCTGATTTTATGGGCGCTGCTGTTGCTGCCGCTGCTCTGGTTTGCGGCTGCGCTTGCACAGGCGGCAGAACAGGCGCACGGTCTTGCAGAAATCACAGCGCTGCTGTCAGAACTAATGCAGAACCCTGCCGCATTGCACTGGTGCCAGAACACACCGAAATTTCTGCTGGCGGTGCTTGTCATGTATCCATTGGCTGTTTACTGCTACAAGCTCGATCAGGCTGACCGCCGCCCCGGTGAGGAACACGGCTCTGCCCATTGGGGCAGTGTGCGCCAACTCAATGCAAAATACCAAAACCGCAAGGATAAGGTGCAGAACTATATCTTTTCACAGAATATCCGATTCAGCACAGACAGCCATGCCCACCGGCACAATTTGAATGTGGTGGTCATCGGCGGCTCTGGCAGCGGCAAGACCCGATTTTATGTAAAGCCGAATGCCATGCAGGCCAGCGGCTCTTATCTATTTCTGGACCCCAAGGGAGAGCTTGTGCGCTCCCTTGGCGGGTTTTATGAATCACTGGGCATTCCGGTCACAGTGATCGATCTTGTGCATTTCAAAGGGCACTATAACCCCATGCATTACATCGATTCCGATGAAGATGCCGTTAAACTGGCGTATGCCATCGTCAACAACACCAAGCCCAAGGATGCCCCGGCCAGCGGCGGCGATAAATTCTGGGACGATGCCTCGGTACTGCTGATTTCCGCGCTGATCCTGTATCTCATTTACGAAGCGCCGGTATCCGAGCAGAATTTTTCCACCCTGATGTACATGATCCAGAACTGTCAGATGGAAGAGGGCGACATGGGGCCGAATCCCTTGGAGATGCTTTTTAATGAGCTGCAGGAGCGTGACCCGCTGCATCCGGCAGTTCTGCAGTTCAACAGCTTTAAAGAAGTTGGGCTCCACCAAAACGCTGCAATCTGTGCTGATCACCGCTTCTGCCAACCTGTATATGTTCAACACCGCGCAGTTTGCCGAAATGACCAACACCGACACCATGTTCCTGCCGCGTCTGGGGCTGGAAAAGCGTGTGATTTTCTGTGTCATCCCGGACAATGACAAAACCTATAACTTCCTCATCACGATGCTGTACACCCAGCTTTTTGACCAGCTTTTCCGTCTGGCGGATTCGAGCCTAAGTTTGACGGCGCGCTGCCGGTCCATGTCCGATTTATGATGGACGAGTTTGCCAATGTCGCCTTGCCTGCCAATTTCAAGAACATTCTGGCTGTATGCCGCAGCCGCAACATCAGCTGCGATATTATTTTGCAGAGCAAAAGCCAGATTCAAAGTCTGTACAAGGATGATTGGGAGGGCATGATCGGCAACTGTGACAGCCTGATATACCTTGGCGGCAACGAATATGCCACCTTTGAATGGCTTTCCAAGTACATCGGGAAGATGACCGAACGCACCAAAAGCCAGAGCATTGGGCGCGGCAGCCGCGGTTCCAGCAGTGACAGCTATCAGCTTACCGCCCGCGACCTTTGCAGCCCGGATGAGATCCGCCGCATGGATGATGGGGATTGTCTGGTACTGCTGCGCAGCGAACCGCCGGTCATAGACCACAAGTTTGATTTGATGCGCCATCCCAATGTAAAGCTCACCCCGGACGGCGGAGCCGCCCCTTACCGTATGCCGGACGATTATGCGCAAACCGCACAGACCATATCGCCCGATGTTGTGACCGGGCTGACCGAGCCCGCGATCACCGATGTAATGTACGATGAAATTCAAAAAATCATGGAGGAAATTCACAATGAACAAGAAAGAAACCTATAATACGCCCGACCAAAACGATGCCCGCCAGCGCAAAATCAAACGCATCTATCTGGTCACTGCCACCACGGCTGCCCTTGCCTTTACCATGGCAATGCCCGCCTTTGCCGCCAACGACCCGCTGGCCACCATCAATGCCCTCAGCGATTTTGTGTTCAGTGCCATCAAGGCAATCGGCGCTATTCTGCTGGGTTTTGGCATTGTGCAGATCGGTCTTGCGCCTGAAAGGTCATGATGCCAGCCAGCGCGCGCAGGGCTTTATGACCTTTTTCGGTGGAGTGATTATTTACTTTGCCAAGGATATTCTGGATATGATTCTGTGATAGAAAACACTTGATTTTCACCAGCATATCTGATATTATTGGATATGGTGGTGAAAACATGATAAAAACTACTGCGATGTTGTTGCAAGAATTGCAAAGCTACAGAAATCCGCGCGATAAGCTGGCCCGCATGGTGCAGAACAAAGAATGCATTCCGATTATTCAAGGACTGTACGAAACAGATTCCTCTACACCCGGATATAGGCTTGCAAACTGTATCTGTACCCCGTCGTACCTGTCCTTTGAATTTGCTCTGTCCTATCACAGTCTTATTCCGGAAGCTGTGTACAATTTCACTTCGGCCACTTTTGAGAAGAAAAAGAAAAAGATTTATAAAACTCCTTTTGGTGTATTTACCTATCGGGATGTTCCATCTGCTGTATATCCTTATGGTATTACCTGTTTCTCCGAGCAGGGGTACGCGATTCAAATCGCAAGCCCGGAAAAGGCGTTGTGTGACGAACTCTACATCCAATCACCTGTAGCAAGTCAAGGCGAACTAAGGGAATTGATGTTTGATGGATTGCGCATAGATTGGGATGCTTTTTGCAAACTCAGCGTGGAGGACGTCGCTTTCCTCAGCGGGAAGTATCACTGCACTAATATTCGGAAATTACAAAAGATTATGGAGAAAATCGCATGAACACCGTAATAGAACAAATGCTGCGCAAATATGACAGCAAAAACATCTATGACCAGAAAAATGCTATGAAAGAGGTCATGCAGGAAATAGTTCTGTATGGGTTGAGCCGTGCTGGGTTCTTCAGGGAAGCTGCATTCTACGGCGGAACAGCACTTCGTATTTTTTATGGGCTTGACCGTTTTTCAGAAGATTTGGATTTTTCACTTATGACAAGTAATCCTAATTTCGATTTGAAAGCATATTTTCCAGAACTTGAAAAAACCGTTCGCTCTTTTGGATTAAATGTTGTCATTTCTGAGAAAGAGAAAACCAAAGAATCCGCCATTCGTTCTGCATTCTTAAAGGGAAACACCAAAGAGCATTTCTTGCTTTTTACGCAGATGAAGTGACGGCAAACAGTATCACCAAAAACGAGGCTCTTAAAATCAAATTTGAAATTGATACCATGCCGCCAGCATTTGCAACATTTGATAGGCGGTTCTGTCTTGCGCCAATGCCGTATGAAATAAATCTCTATGATGAACCATCTCTTTTTGCAGGGAAAATTCATGCTGTATTGTGCCGTGCATGGCAGAATCGCGTGAAAGGGCGCGATCTCTATGATTATGTGTTTTATCTCTCTAAAGGAGCTACCGTCAACCAGAAACATTTACAGGCTCGCCTGATGCAAAGTGGTGTTATTACAGAAAATGATGCTTTTGACATCTCGGTAATTCGCTCTATGCTATGCGACCGCTTTGCTTCCATAGACTATAATCAAGCAAAAGCAGGATGTGATTCCCTTTATACGCGATACATCCACTTTAGATATTTGGTGCAAGGAATTCTTTACGCAAATCACAATGCAACTTAATTAAGAAATCATGACCGTTCTGCTTTTTAGCAAGGCGGTCATTTCTTTTATCCGAAAGTAGGTGAAGTTTTTGAATCAAAACTGGATTGTCGAAAATCTGAACAATGCGTTTTCCACATGGAATGGCAAACTGACAGAGCTTTGGGGGGCTGGTGACAACCAGCCCCCAATCTTTTAAGGGCGGGGCTGTATGGGGCGTGATGCAAAGTCTTCACAGCGCCATGGTCGGCATAGGCTATGCGCTGATCGTGCTGTTCTTCGCCATATCGTTGTTCAAGAATACCATGAACTTTCACGAACTCAAGCGCCCCGAAGCGGCATTGCATTATCTCATCCGCTTTGTGGCCGCCAAAGCCTTGGTGGGATACGGCATGGACATCATGCTCAACATCTTTTCCATCTGCAACGGCGTGGTCAGCGATATGGCTGCCGGTATGGGCGGCATCTCGCAGGCGATGGTCACACTGCCCGGTGAGATGCAGTCTGCCATTGAAAATGTCGGTTTCTTAGCCAGCATCCCCTTGTGGCTCGTCACGATTCTTGGAAGTCTGTTCATTACCGTGCTGTCGTTCGTGATGATCCTCACCGTGTACGGGCGGTTCTTTCGCTTGTATATGTACACGGCGCTGGCTCCCTTTGCCGCTGGCGAGCTTTGCCGGGGAAAGCACACAGTCTGTGGGTATTTCTTTTTGTAAAAAGCTATATCGGCGTGTGCTTGGAGGGCGCTGTCATCGTGCTGGCCTGCATCATTTATTCGGCGTTTGTCAGCACACCCACGGTGACTGGTGGTGAGCCGACCACAATGGTGTGGAGCTATCTTGCCGAAACCGTATTCAATATGCTGGTTCTGGTCGGGCTTGTGAAAGGCTCCGACCGCATTATTCATGAAATGATGGGGTTATAAGCTATGCAGAATCCAATCAACAAAGAAATACGCCACTATCAAGAAGAAATCTTTATGGGCCTAACATTGCGCCAGCTGATCTGCTCCGTCATCGCCATCGGCGCAGCCGTCTTAGCGTATCTGATGTTGGAACCGGTGTTGGGGCGGGAAACCGCCAGCTGGGTTTGCATCGTGGCTGCCGTGCCGATTGCCGCCGCAGGGTTCTTCCACTATGACGATTTGAATTTTGAACAATTTCTGGTTGCTGTAGTGGAAAGTGTAATCCTTGGCAGCAGTTGGCGGTTATGGAAAACCGAGTATGATTTGTCCAAACCAAAACACAAAAAGAAGGTGAAAAAGTTTGCGATTAAATGAATATGCCTCCACACGCAGAACGCGGGGCAGCTACAAAAATCCCGACTTCTGTGCAAAAGTCCATCCCGATTGATGAAATCTATGCGGACGGCACTTGGCGCTCCGGCGAGGTGTACAGCCAGATGTGGAGTGTCTCCGACATCAACTATGCCATGCAGAGCGACGATAAAAAGCAGGACATTTTGGCAAAGATGGGCAGGATTTATTCTAATATTCCTACCGACTGCTGGGCGCAGCTTTGCATTGTCAGCCAGCGCATGGATGAGATTTCCTTTGAGCGAGATGTTCTGTACCACCGCGCCAATGATGGTCTCGACGCATACCGCGTCGAACGCAATCGTCTGATGAAAGCCTATGCGAAAGAAATCGGCAATGTGAAGCAGCAAAAGTACCTGATTCTCTCCACCAACAAGCAGAACAGCAAGGGATGCCCGCGAACGGCTGAATCAGGTACAGCGGAATATGCTGGGCGAGTTGTCCAACATTGGCTGCAAAGTCTGTGCGCTGGATAACAACGCCCGGCTGGAAGTTTTACACAACTTTTTCCGCATCGGAGAGGAAACGCATTTCCAATTTGATTTTGATAACTGCACCCGATTGGGGCAGGACTTCCGCGATGCGATTGCGCCGGACGCCATGCGGTTCTGCAAAGACCATATCGAGATTGACGATTCCTATGCCAAGTGCATGACGATTGCCCAATACCCGCAACAGCTGGACGATAAGTTTATTGCGACACTGCTCCAGCAGGTGCCGTACATCGTTTTGTCCATTGCCATTCAGCCTGTGGAAACCGAGGACGCTTACCGCGAAATCGAGGATTCCCGGATGAAAACCGATGCCGAAAAGGTGCGGTTTAATCGCAAAACGGTGGAGAATCTTGACTTTGTGGCCACTGTGCCATACAAGACACAGGCACAGGAGAAGAACATCGAATATATCCGAACGGAAATGGCCGAGCATGACCAGCAGATGTTCTTGGTGTTGTTATCCGCGGCATATTTTGCCGATACACTGGACGAACTCAAAGCAGAAACCGCTGCACTAAAAACCACGGCAGCGAACTTCAATTGCCGGTTTACCGAGCTGCGTTTCCAGCAGGAACGAGCCTTTAACACGGCCATGCCGTATGGCCTGCGGCGCATTGCCAGTGTGCGCACTATGCTTACCAAGGGGTTGTGCGCCCTTGTGCCGTTCAATGTACAGGAGGTGATGGACGCGGGCGGTATGTTCTATGGTGTCAATGCTGTATCCGGCAACTTGATTGTCGGCCTGCGTTCCGAACTGCCGAACGGAAATGGTATGGTGCTGGGTACCTCCGGCAGCGGCAAATCGCTGTTCGTAAAGCTCGAAATTCTGATGTTGTATCTTCGTTTTCCGAATGCAAAATTTTATATCGTAGACCCCGAAAACGAATACGCTCCTTTGGTACACGCTATGGGCGGCGAGGTAGTAGACATTTCACCAATCAGCGAAACGCACTTCAATCCGCTGGATTTCTACCCTGATGGAAAAAGTAAGATTCTGCCGCAAAATGCGAAGTCGGAATTTGTGCTTTCCCTGTTCGAAAAGGTGATGGAGGGAAACATGATTCCGGGCGACAAAAGCCTGATTGATCGCAGCTTGAAAAATATCTACAAACCGCTTGTGGATTCACACTATACCATACCTTGCCCCACACTGGTGGATTTATGGAAAGACTTGCTTGCACAGCATCACCCCAGAGCCGAGCAGCTTGCCTTGGCAATTGAGATTTTCGCAAAAGGCAGCATGAAAGCTTTTGCGCAGCCCACGAATGTGGATATGTCCAATCGTCTGATTTGCTTTAACATCAATCGTTTGGGTGAGCAGCTGAAACCGGTGGCGATGATTTCCATGCTGGAATTTATTAACACTGCGGTTATGAACAGCAACCGCAAGGACGCAAACGCAGCCACTTGGGTATACTTTGATGAAATCTATCTGTTGCTCCGCGATGAGGAAAGTGCAAAGTTTCTGTACCAGAGCTGGAAGCGATTCCGCAAATATAACGCCTATGCCACGGGCATTACCCAGAACGCGCAGGATTGCCTGACCAACGATACCGCCTGCGCGGTATTGTCCAACAGTGAATTTGTGGTAATGCTGCGCCAGACAAAGGACATTCTGCCGCTGCGGAAACTGTACGGTCTGTCAGAGCCGCAGCAGGAATACCTGAAACTGGCTACTGCCGGGCAGGGGATTCTGAAGATGGGCAATAACATCATCCCGTTTGAAAATAAGCAGCCGACAACAGGTAAGGTGTATAAGCTGATAAGCACTAAACCCGGAGAGGTGGAATAACTATGCGCAAAACAAAAACGGCGGGCCGAGGCCCGCCGCGATTTGATAAATTGGAAGTTAATGTACCCAGATATTATTCTCCAAATCTTTAAGATAGGATTTGTAAAGATTTATAAGTGTTGGCGTTTCCTTAGTATCAGGAAAGCTCAATAAATACCCATCCTCGGTTTCGTGAAAGCCTATAATGCCGTGTAGTCCGGCCATCTCTGCCACCTTGACCAAGGTGTGGTAGTCATACTCGGCAGCACTGATATAAAGCGTCATTTTGGTATCCCCTTATCATAGTACTGTTTTCTATTTTACACCCACAACCCGCTGTGCGACAAGGCATGGCGGAATTTTTATTTGCAAAGGAGTTGTTACCATGCCCAAAGAAAACAAAATCCGCGTTTTATATGTTCAGCCGGGAAAATACCCGGAGGAACGTATCATTGAAAACAATTTGAAATCCATGCAAAAAACTTGTGGACGGCGATATTGAGGGTGTGTACCCTTGGCGGGATTACGCTTGCATTGTTTGTAATGATGAGGGAAAGCTGAACAATATGCCACTGAATCGGCTGCTCGAAGATTATGATATTCTCGCGGGCAGCTTTTTTTTTGCGGTCTGCGCGATGGAGATTTTACCAGCCTGACGGACGAACAGTTCAAACGCTATGAAAAGCTGTACCATGATCCTATCATTTTTACGGATACCCGCTGGGGAATCTACCCTATGAAAAGCCACGCCGGAGCAGTATACCCGCGTGATGAACGATATGCAAGCTCGCAAACAGGTCCGCCACAACCGGGATAACCACAATGAGCGCTGACGACCGCAGCCGCAATTTGGTGCGGCGCAAGATGATGCAATCCGCTGTGCGCGGCAGTGTGCAAAGGGCCAAGCAAGCGGCTACAGAGCCGGATACCGATACCACCGACTACGGGAAACAGACTATCCAGAATAGAGCCGAACAAGTGGTTGGCACAGCAGAAAACGCAGCCATAAGCACCGCCAGAATCAGCTATAAGCAATTCCGCGTTATGCAGGACAAGCGTGAACAGCGGCAGAAAAGTACGGAAAAGGCCGCCCCTGTTGCTAAAAGCCAGACGGCCTCGCAACCCACCATAGAGGTTCTTTCCCAGCAGGAACGCCGCGAACAATTCAAGCGCGGGCGCTTTCGGGCGATTGCCATAGAAAAAGCCAAGCCCCAAACGCCCAAGGGCAGACAGTGCGTTACCGCAGGAACAAATCTCCCAAAGCCAGCTGATAAAGACAAGGCAGCAAAGCCTGAAACGCCAGCACTTTATTCGGGAGGCTGTGCGCAGACACTTCCAAAGGCAAGCCGAACAACGCGCTGCCACAAGTATCACCGCCCCAATGCGTATCGAAAGCCCCACCTTGCCGGGAATGACAACACCCAAAAAGGCTGCTGCCACCCGATTGCAAGCCCTGTTTCGCTACCTGATGAGCGCTATCAAGCAGCTGTTGGCCCGCACGGCCCGGAGAACTGCCGCAACGCTGGCGGCTCTGCTCGGTGCTGGTGGGGTGGTGTTGATGTTGGCTATGGTCATAGGCGCGGCTGCGGCGGTAATCGGCTCACCGATGGGCATTTTGTTTGCCGATGAATCCGGTGACCCCAACAGCATCCGCATTGCGGAAATTGTTGCGGAAACCAATGCCGACTTTGGTGAAGCCATCAACGAGATCGTAGCTGCCCACCCGGAGTGCAGCGAAACCACGATTGAATACGACTACGAGGACGGTCACACTTGGGCAAGCTATTGGCCCGAAGTGCTGGCCATCTTTGCGGTGCATACCAACCTCAACTCCGACAGCGATGTGGTTGTCATCGACGAAGGCAAAAAGCTGCTGATTCAGAATACCTTTTGGTCCATGCACCAAATTACTTCAGAAATCGAAACAGTGACCACCACGCCGGAGCCGACCGAGGACGAACCGGACCCGGAGCCGGTCACAGAGCATATACTGCACATCACGGTCAGCAGCAAAAGTGCAGCCGAGCTGGCTGAAGAATACAATTTCACGCAAGACCAGCGCGACATTCTTGACGAGCTGCTGTCGGACGAACTGCGCCCTTATCTGCTGGCATTGTGCGGCGGTGTCGGCGGCGTGGTCGGTGACGGCACCCTGCAATGGCCGCTGCCGGGTCACACTTATATATCCTGCCATTTCGGAACGGTGGATACCTTCGGCAATGCCGGGCATCGCGGCACAGACATTCCCGCGCCGGAGGGCACACCCATTTTGGCTGCCCACAGCGGCACGGTGCTGGTCAGCGGCTGGAACGGCAGCTACGGTAATCAGGTGCTGCTGGATAACGGCGCAGGACTTTCCACGCGGTATGCCCACATGACAAAAAACTGCCGTTACGGCTGGTGAAACCGTAACGGCAGGGCAGGTGATTGGCTATGTGGGTTCTACCGGCGACAGTACCGGCAACCACTTGCATTTTGAGGTCATGCAAAACGGTGTGCGCTGTAATCCGCTGAGCGTAGTGAATCCCCAATAAAAAAGATGCGTATTTTGCGATTTTAATTGCAGGCGTTTTTTGTTGCTGAAGTGAGCAGCCCTGTTTTACACAATCAAAAAAATAGGGCTGCAAGCAACTTTCGTCAACTTGCAGCCCTAGATTTAGAATGTTGGCTGACAACGAACCGCGATGCGCGCATTGCCGCTGTAGTCACAGGTGAAAAGCGTTAAGGCATATTCGCCGGAGGTCATTTCATCTACAGCCGTAGCATTCAGCGTTCCCAAAGCCATAACCTGATAAGTATAGGTGTTTCCGTCCATGCTTTTCAGCATGACTTCATCGCCTTGCTGTAAATCACTCAATTTCCCGAAATGCCGCCTGTAATTATGGCCTGCAATCACAAGATTTTTTGTATCTACAGCACCGGAATATCGGCAGACAGTATCCTTCATCAGAGCATCGTCAAAGCGATTATACACAGGCAATTCCAGCCCCAAGGCGGGAATAGAAAGCGTTCCGAGGGAAGGTTTCATCGTCTGCACCTTTGGCGATAGCCGACTCCTGTGTCTGCTGCGATTGCTGCATGGTCACTTCGGTCAACAGACTTTGTGCTGCTTCGTCAGCACGGTTTGCATCGTAGTAGTTGTAACCCCACAAACCGATTGCCGCAAACAGAAACAAAATGCCAAGCACTGTGCAATAATGGCCAAGCTTATTTCTCATGGTCAGACTTCCTTTGCAGCCAGCCGCCCAACAGAATCAAGCTCAGGCCAAGTGCAATCAGAACCGGTATCGGCCAGTTCAGCTGCCCTGTCTGCGGCAGCTTGGCTTCAGGCGTTTCCGGTGTGACTGTAGGCGTAGGCATCGGAGAAGATTCCGGTGTTGGGCTTGAACTGGGCGTAGGCGAAGGCCGCGGCCCGTCAATATGGGCGAACTTTTCATCTACCTCAATATCCTTGAATACCTCGCCATCTTCAATGATGGGCAATGTTACAAGGTAGGGGTCGAGGATGTACTCCTGATTGGCAGGCGCAACCCGCGTGCGAGCCACAAGATAAAGCCCCGGCTTCAAATCCGAAAATGTCAGCTTACCATATTTATCGGTCACGCCGGTTTCATCCGGCACAGCGACTTTCGCGAGCTCTTTAGCAATAGCAAGCCGCTCGGAAGCCGAGGTTGTAGGCCAATCACAATCGTAATCGCGGTAAGCATCCACAATGTTGTAGGTTACATCCAGCGTATCATCGTCAATCGACTTGTGAGCAATCAGGGTTAGCTCATAAGTATCCCCAGCCAGAAAGTAAATGGAGCCATCGTCCTCACGGTAATGTGCGTCCAGCGTAATGGAATAGTCATCATCGTCGTAGCGGTTATGCGCTGCATAGGCAACCAGCTGAAAAGAGAACGCGAGTACAACAGCAAACAGCAAAGCGCAAAGCCTGCGGACTTTTGGTAAGCTCATGTTCTCATCTCCTCTTTTTGGGCTTTGTGCCATAGCAGCATCACAAGCCACCGTAGTATGATAATGGCAAGAATTACCGCCGCACCAATCAGGCCATGCCGGAATTGAATCGGCAGGGTGTAGAACCAGTTCTTAGGGCTTTGCTCGGCGGCTGCCTGCTCCATCTCCTGCTCCGAATAGGGGATTCTTGTTCCCCGCACCAGCAGCCGGTGTGAGTTGACACCGTAAGGTGTACAGGTAATCAGTGTTACATAGTCCTCACCGGGAACAATGGCCAGCGGCTGTGTTTCGTCCGGCAGAACCGTAAGGATCTGATCCACCTGATAAGCCAGCGTGTGCCCCAGCACCTTGATATAGAACTGGTCGCCAACCTGCATTTGGTCAAGGTCGGTAAAAAGGCTCGCCGTAGGCAACCCGCGGTGCCCGGAAAGCGCCGCATGGGTGCTTTCACCGCCAACAGGCAGTGAGGTGGCTTCCATGTGCCCAACACCCACCTGCAAAACAGATTCCGAGGTGCCGTGATAAATGGGAATGGTCGTGTTCAGGCGAGGAATCATGATATAACCCATCATACCGGTGTCATCGATGTTCAGCAGCTGCCAATAGGGGCCGCTTTTGTCGCCGTCTTCGGTATTATCGATAATATCTACGCCATCGCTCTGCTGTGCCAGCTGCCGATTGTATTCCTGCGCTTCGGCCAGAAGCTCGTCCAGCTGCTGCTGTTGGAGCTTGCTGACCGAATCATCGTAGGAGGCGGTTGTGCGGCTGCCGTGGATCTCTGCCAGATATTCACTTAATGATGGATAAACGAGAATGCCGATGCCCACCAGAATGACCAGCAGACGGGCAAGCCCGCGCAACCTGTCTTTCATTTAGCGGTTTTCCTTCTTCTTTTTTTGGGGGCAAACACACCCAGCAGAACCACGGCAACGCCCAAGATGGTCAGGCCGATGGTACCAAAGCTACCGGTTTCAGGCAGCATGGTGCCCTTCATATTCTGAACAGGAACCGTGGTATCATTTTTGGTGTTCGGAGTTCCGTTATCAATGGTATAAGTGAACTGGCTGAAGTCCTTTGCATCGGGAGTAATCACAATAGTCACAGGCTTGGTCAGCTTGTTATAACCGGAGGGAGCTTTTGTCTCGACCAGATAATAAGTACCAGCCTTCAGACCCTTGATGGTAATTTTACCGGTATCCGGGGTGGTAACTTACGTTACAGAAGTAGCCTCGGTTTCATCGGTGCCCTTGATGTGATAAACCAGCGTGTTGTCCTGCGTAGTTTCTTTCACGAGATCAATGGCAGTGCCGTCCGCAGTTGCACGCAGTTCAAAGGTGGCACCAGCCAGCTGTTTATGAGTATTTTCCGCAGTCACAGCAAATTTATCGATGTCGATCTGGTAGGTATAAACCTTACTCACATCAGGGTTGGACTTGCCGGTACCCTTAGAGCTCGGGTCATTGCTGTACTCAAGATACACAGTGTTCTTTGCAGGATTATCTTTAACGGCATCCTTGGTGATTTTTGCGGTGTAAGTTACAACGATTTCGGCATCAGTGCTTGCACCGGTAACAGTTTTCAGATCACCAAAGGTCACGGTCAGTTCTTTGCTTGTGTCAGAAGGCTCGGCCACAGTATATGCGGTATTCTTGGTCACTTCGGCACCAGCCACAGTGACTTTCACAGAGTTTGCGTCAAAAGCAAGACCATTGCTCAGAGTATCATGGAAAATAAACTTATAGGTAGTGTAATCCGTCATGTCAGGAACTTTGGCGGTCAGCTTAAAGGTGACGGTATCGCCCACCTGAGCAGAGCCATTGTCCTCAAAGGTACCGTCCTTGGAGGTCTGCACCTTTTTCTCCACAGTGGGGAAGGTGCTCTTGATCGTCACATCGGTCTTGGCACCGGTCTTAGGAACATTGGCAAAAATAGCATCGGTTGCGCGATTGTTGTTACCGGTAGAACCGCCCTCAGGGAACACCAGATAATAACCAGCGGTCAGATTTTCAAAGGTCGCCACGCCCTTGGTGACATCATTCGCATCATTTGCAGAAGTAGCTGCTGCAGGGGAAGTCAGAGAGTTGAGAGCGGCTGCATTCTGTCGCGCCCATGTCTGAGCATCGTGAGCCAATGCTGCCAATTTGCTGTCATCATTGTCCTTGGTAAGAGTTTTGATATAGGCGACTACGGCGTCACTCAATTCACTGTCTGCAATGTTGTCGGCTGTAACAGTTTCACTAGTAATGCCGCCAGCCTGTTTGACTTTGCTGAAACGACTTGCATCAGTAAAGAAAGATTTCCATTCCTTATCAAGCGTATAGCTATCAAAATCATCCGTGCCATTGTCACCTTCCGTGATACGGGCAGTGAACATACGGATTGCCGTCACATTTTTGCCGGTTCCTGCATTCTCACCTTCACCGGGAATCCACAACCCGGAACCAGTTACGGTAAGCGTACCAGTTTTCTGAACATCGCCAGATGCAGCAAATGCCGTCAAAGACAGGCACAGAGACAACATAACAGCCAGCACCAATGCGGCTGCGCGTTTAATGTGTTTCATACGAGACTTCCTTTCAGTTTACACATGGTTTGTAGCGTTTTTATCCATACCTCTTTACTCAGCGCGCCTCCCTTCTGCCCTTGCGCTTGCGTGGTACAGAAAGCGCAAGCAGCAGAATCCTACACCAACTACCACATACAGCCAATCGCCCGTACTGCCGGTATCCGGCAGCATGGGGTGATGGGTGTTGGTGATAGTTGCATGATAAGTCTTTTCGTCATAGGTGGAGCCCGTCAGGGGTATAACCCGGAACGGCTTCTTCCTCAAACGAATAGACATAGTAGGCTTTAATCGTATCCGTTACGGTGCCATCGGCAGCCGTCTGATACTTCAGCACGGGGGCATTTTTCAGCACCGTGCGCCAAGTAGAAACATGGCCGGACTCTACATCGTCCTTGGTCATGGTAATGGTTTGGTAAAGGGTCTTGACACCAGCCTCCGTGCCATCTGGCTTAAACTCCTGCTGATAAATGTTGATCTTGATCTCATTGGGGCGTTTGCCATCGATATTCGCAAAGTCTTTCCAGATTTTGCTGATGGTTAAATCCACATATTTCTTGCAGGGGTCTGCGGTGTCAGCCGGTTCTGTAATTGTACTGTCCGGATTGTCGGCGTTGGCCGTATCCAGCATCAGCACAGCTTTTGCCGGACTTTCATAGGCTGCCAGATCTGCGGTGGTAGCCCGCTGCGGCATCTTCCATCTTTGCATCTTTCAAATCCGAAAACTCGGTGATTTTGTCCAAATGCAGCACATCGTATCGGTTATAGTCCGTGCCGGTGGAAGTATCTTTGACTGCGCTGCCGAATACATCCTTGTTTGCCTTGGCAACCTTATCGAGCAGTGCGTTATAAGCGCGGTAAATCGAATAGTGGTTGTTGTTACCCCAATCGACCTGATGGTATTGAAGCTGTAAACCGACTTCAAATCATTCACGCCGGTAAAGGGTCCGACCAGCTTTTCTGTGCCGCGCACCACATCGCAGAGGGTCATGGTGCTGTTCTTGACCTGACCTTCATGGTTCAGGCCGATAAAGCCACCGGAATAGCCTTCCTTCTCTGTGCCGTCTACATCATTCCCGGCACCACCTGCAAATACATCGTATCCGGAAGAAATGCCTGTAACGCTGCAGCTGTCAATGTCGGTTCGGTTGCCCTTGATGAGGTTGATTTTTACATTGGGGAATGTTGTCTTTGTCTATGCCGTTTTCCGTACAGGGTAGTTCAATTACCGAGTCACCGATGGTGATAATGGCAAGGTCGCTTTGACCGGGTTCGGTAGCCTTGTTAAGTGCAACGCCGATTTGCAATCAAGCAAAGAAACAGCAAGCGTTTTGCCATCAGCCAAGAGTTTAACCGTAAGCACCCAGCCCAAGTCAACATCCAGTACACCCAGGTTTTGCAAATCACCTACATACAGGATGCTCAGCAGCTTATTGACAATGGTGAAGACAATGTTCAGCAGTCTGGATTGCAATTCAGCAGAAACCACATAGTTCATATCGGTCTTGCCTATAAATCCACCTGCAATTTGGCCACTGGTGACCTGTTTAAGCGCCGTGGTGCTGCAGCCATTGATTTTGGCAAGATCTGCATAACCGGCAAAGCCGCCTGCAATGGGCTGCTGGCCGCCCTGAGCCTTGATTACCGTGCCAAGCCCAAAGCCTGCCACAGAGCAGTTATCCACATGGGAGCCGAACAAATCGAGCGCCCCCACGGGGCCGCCCAGAAGCTTTTCAAGAACGCTTAGATCATCAATGTCAGCTACGCCGCTTTTGCCCAAGTGTCCTACAAAGCCGCCTGTGTAGTTAAGTCCTTCTACGTTGGCAAGATTGGAAACAGCGCTGTTCTTTACGCTGCCGTCCATCATGCCGCCGCCAAAGCCGCCTGCACAACCGCTGTAACGGGTTTCACTCAAGGCTCCTTGCTGTTCTGCGGTGTATGCCCGCACGGTCAGGCCGTTCGAAATGCCTGTCACTGCGGAATCGTAAATGTAAGTGCGGAAGGCATCCAGCACCGAGGTGTTGCCCAGCTTAATCAAGCCGCTGAGCAGCTTTGTTTCGCTGCCGTTCGGGTCTGTGCCGGATACCTGTGCCACACCAGCCACATCGGCCAATCCGAAGAATCCGCCCGCATACAGGCCGCCGTCTACACTGCGCAGATTTTGTACCTGTATCTTTTTGGCGGTAGAGTCCTTTTCGCCCACCGCACTGGCTTCCAACGAACCCGCAAAGCCGCCTGCATAAGCAGCATACTTTACGGTGCCACTGTCTTTATAAGCGCCATCTACCACAAAGCCCCATTCTTTATCCGCAGCCGAAACCGTTGCCGCATGGATGGTGGTGGCGGTGGCTTTCAGCACGGTGGCCAAATCACCGGGTGTGGCGATCAAATGATCCAAAATACCTTGCAGCAAGCCGTTGGAGGCGTTGGTATTCACACCCGCTACGCTGCCTGCCGAGGCAAGACCCACATAGCCGCCAACCGCAATGCGACCCGTAACACGGCGCAGGTTTGTGGCATTGCAGGAAGCAACAGGCGCGGCATACTTTTTGGTAGAAGCCCACTGGTCAGCGGATAGCAGCTTCTCTTCACCGTTCAGCTGAATCTGTGCGCCGTAGGCACTGCCTACATAGCCGCCCGAATAGCCGCAATGGTTTTCCGGCAGGCCAGTGGCCTTGTACCGTAAGGCCGGAGGTGTAACCCTGCACCGAGGAATTGCGTACAGCAGGAACAAACAGCTGGGCGATATTCAGCAGCTGACCCACATTCAGGTTCAGGCGGCCCAGAATATTGACCGATCCCAGCTCCACAGCACCGCCGGTCTTCATCTGACCGGCAAAGCCGCCGGCACTGTGCAGCGCACTGACTAGCTTGGCATCGTATGCCATGCAGTTGGTCAATGTGCCGCTGTTCATGCAGCCCACATAGCCACCTGCATCGCCGCCGTAAAGCATATTGCTAAACTCACTGCGTCCAGCAACAACATTGTAGCCATAGATGTAGTTGGCAAGCATAGCATCCAGCTGCTCTTGCGAGGTCACTGTGCCGGATTTCGCCAATTCATAGCCGTAGCCGCCATATTTACCCACATATTCCACCCAGCTGTTCCATGTATCCATGTCCAGACCGGCGAGGGGACCATATACCGCTGTGTTGGTTTGCACCGGGTAGATAACGCCCAACGCGCCAAGAATGTTATTGACGCTGATCAAGCCGCCCAGAACCTTTAGTCCGCCGACTTTCGCGGTGTCTGCGGGTTCCATAAGACCTGTATAACCGCCCGCGTACTCATGCCCGTAGACCGAACGGATGCGCTCGGCCTTGCACAGGCTCATAGGACCGTTGTAGGCTTTGCTGGTGTCATCCTTGGCATATTCTTTCTTCCAGAGAGATGTATCAAAGCCGTGGATAGTGCCGCCCATGTTATGACCTACGAAACCGCCAGCCATACCGCGCTGCACAGTTTCGTCCGATGCAGCATTGGCGCGTACTGCGCCGCCGCAGGGCACACAGTTGGTAGAACTGTTGCGGATGGACGGGACGAAACTTTGCAAGACAGAGGCAAGCACTGTGTCAATGTTCAGCACCTTGCTCAAAACGCTGGCATTGTCCAGCAGTTTGGCAACATCGCCGGGCTGCATTTCACCCACATAACTCGCCTGCGGCAATCTCACCGATTATGTACGAGAAGTTGACTGCTTGGCTGTCCTGAATGTGACCGCCGTATATGCCGCCAGCGTAACCGCCAGCCATACCGACCTTGCCCTTGCTGTTGTCCAAATCACCGGTTGCCAGAACGGCATACCCACCGGTTCCGCCAGTGACATCAGAGTGTTCAATGGTCGTTACGACCACAGAGAGGGGCGTCCAAAAAGTCCGGTAAGTTCAATACTTTTGCCCAGAATATTCAGACCGCCGCCCACAGAGGCTGCACTGCCGATGTCCATTTCACCTACATAGCCGCCGGCATAGCGACCACCTGTGACTGCGTAGGTGCTTTCATTGTTGAAGTAGGTAGGCGCGGATATATCTTCCAGATTATCCGGGGGAGTAACTACCGTGTGTTTCAGCTTGGTAACATCCGAATAGGATATCTGCGCACCGCTGGCATAGCCTACAAAGCCGCCTGCGCTGCCCACGGTGGTATCCTCTGTCAGCTTAGTTGCCGTAACGGTAAAAGCCGTTATCCGATCTTACACCGGCATATTGCACATAAGGCACATAGAAACTCATCACACTGAGCAGATCGGTCAAACTGATGTTCAGCCCGGTAAGACCGCCCAGTATGCTGATACCCTTAGAGGCATCTGCCAAAGCACCGGAGTATACCCGCCCGGCAAAACCGCCTGCATAGGACTGGCCGTTTACGGCATCCAGATTGTATACAGCATAGTAATTGCCGTCCCCGCGGCTTTGGTTGTTCACCTTGCCGCTTTGGAAGTCGGCTGCAAAGCCGCCGGCAATATCACCGGTAACACTGCCGCCTTTCACATAAGAAACCGTACAGTTTGTGTAGCTGGGAATCAAATAGCCGATGGCATTGACAAGACCGTTGGCTTCGATCAGGGATTTCACGGAGTTATCATCGCCAACCTCCGCCAGACCGCCTGTTTTGGAAATCGCCACAAAGCCTGCCGCATAGCCGCCGTCATTAGCTGCTGTTACGGATTTCAGGGTTCGTAACATGGGCATTTTCCACCTTGGTGCTGTTGCTGCGGGCCATAAAGCCAGAAGCTGTATAATCCCGGACTGAGTTTTCCTCACGAACGCCGGTGGCCTCTACCGTAAAGCCATCGCCAATGCCGTTCACATTGGCGTTTGTGATAGTAACCTCCACCGCCTGCCCCAAAGAGAGCAGATTGTTGAGTTTCAAGAGATAATTCAGACCAAGCAGATTGACTGTCAAACCGCCGTCCGTTCCTACCAATTCACCGGGACCGGACAAGCCGATAAAGCCGCCCACCATGTTTTTACCATTGACGGAGGCGAGCCGGTCAATGGTGACATTTTTGATAGAGCCGCCAATGGCATCACCAAAAGCCGCCGCCCACACGCTCTATGCCTTCCACGGCAAAGCCGTCGTTACCTCCGTTCAGCGTTACGCTGTCTACAGTAAACGCAAGATAAGAGGCAACGCCGAGGGTCGTGTTTAATAAGCCTGCTACGCTGGCAGTTCCCAGCGACCCGGCAATACCGCCTACATAATTGTGGCCAGAGATGCTTCTTACACTTGAAAAAGAGACATTCTGTACAGTGATTGTATCTGCGGTATAGGTACTGTTACGCCAATAGGAAACTTTGCTGAGATAATCCGCACTGGATGGTGCAATATATGCGCCATCACCGCGCCCGGTCACGCCGCCCACATAGTCGGTGCCGTTGACTGTAAGCGGTGCATCCACCGTGCACCCTAAGATATACGAAGGGTTCACGCCTGCCAGAGAAAGCAGTGAAGATACCGCACCAGGGTTGCTGCTGAGCAGCTTGACCACCAAATCAACCACACCGCCCAGAAGGTCATCTTTTTTATCGTCTTTGCCAAGATTGGCCGCCCAGCCTAGCGTTGCAATACCCGCAAAGCCGCCTGCATTGGCTCCGGTGGCTTGAACCGTCAACGATTCGCTCGCTTTGGCCGAACAGTTGACAGCCGCAGTATTGGCAAGACCGCCGGCAAAGCCGCCCATATAGTTTTCGCCCTGAATTTTTATGACTGTGTTGTCTAATGTGCAGTTGAGAAGCAGGCTTTCGGGATTCATATTAGGCAGCTTGGTTTCAATATCCAGCGCACCAGACAAGGTACCTTTGATGATGCTGTCTCGGGCAAGGCCCACAAAGCCGCCCACGAAATTTTTTCCCTGCAGGGAAAGGCTGCTGTTTTTGACAGTGCAGTTTTCTATGATACTGCCGGACTGCTGCCCCACAAAGCCGCCTGCGTAGTCCTTTTCATTCGATGTGGAAATGTTCAGACCGTCAATGCTGCAATCGACAAATTTTGCATTGATATAGCCCGTAGGGATTAGCTTGCCTAAGGGAATGGCATTGCCCAGCAAAATGGTGATCAAATCACCCAATCCCAAGCCGGGAATCACATTCAGAATGTTGGACAGCAGCTTGACCAGGCCGCCCAATGCACTTGAAAGTCCATCGTACTCGGTCACGCCAACAGTATACCCAACAATTCCGCCGGTGTTGTTGTTCACATTCTTCACATCGGCCTTGACCACTTCGATGCTGGAAAACAACACCTGACCCTCCACTCGTCCGGCGATGGCACCGGTTGCCAAGGCCGTGGGGTCTTTCTTTCGGGCGTCGAGAACATCTCCCAGAGTTTTACCTAAGTCGATTTTCACCTGTCCAAAGGTCAGAATGAAGGTCAAACCGTTTAACACGCCACCCAGCAGCTTGCCCAGAGTGCTAGTCAGTGTGCTGACCAGAGTAGAGGGATAGTAGGTTTCGTTTGTTGTGGTATGAACATTGATTTTCTCAAATTTCAGGTTGGATACCTGCACCAGCCCTTTACTCAGGCCAATGTCTTTCTCACTGACTTCACTTGATACAGTAGAGAAGAAGCCAACGCCCATCTGCTCGCCAACATTCAGTTTATCAGTCTGCATTACGCTGACATTTGAAATTGTAGGCTTTGTGGATGTGTTGATGGCGGAAGAGTCATCATTCCATATTTTTTCGCCGTTGGCCGACTTCGCACCAATCATTGTTCCTTGGAAAGTCAGAGGTGTCCATTCTTTGGTGCTCAGGTCAATATCTCGGAAGATAATGTAGTTGGCGTTGGCGGCATAAGTCTGGTTCGCAGCTTTATCAATGTCCAGATTGGGGTCGATTTCACTGGTTGTCTGGTTTACACCGCAGCGGCCTCTGGTAGAAAGACTGCTATTGGCACTCAGGCTTTTATCTGTTTCTCGAATTTTGCCAAAGGTAAAGTCCGCCCTGCCATTCTGGTCTTTCGTCAGATCGGCATCGCCGCCATACAGCATTATCGGCTTGCCGTCCGATCCATTATCGACATGCCACTTACCCAAATGCAGATACGCCTGATAAACGGCACCGTAAACGGTATCACCGCTGCCGATTTTCCGAAGCTGCTGCTCATTGCCAATCAGGATATAGGTTTTATCCCCGATTGTTTTTACTACCTGCCCGGCAAAGTCGCGGCCATCGGTACTTCCAGCTGGAGAATCATCCAAAACTGAAATCGGCGCATCCGTGATTTCCGAACTGAATTGTGTGGAAATCACATAATGATGCGTTAAGCTGTAAGTAAGATAGGGGGCGTCCTCCCCTTTAGGATAAATCAGCTGCCCCATGCCAAAACTATCTGCATGGGCATCTCCATCCAACACAGGTTCCTTTGCAGGATCTTCCGCCTGCAAAACGGAAAGCTGATACGGATTATACAGATAAATCGTGTCACTTTGCGCATCATACAGCGTGAGGTCATCGCTGCTTTCGGCAAGCGGTGTGATGCTGCCAGCAAAGCCTTCCGGCAACTGCCATTGCAGCATATCGTCCGTCAGCTCAATGTCCTCAGCAATGGCGTATTGCGCATCCAAAGCGTAGGTGATTTCCGCGCCATTTTCATCGGTCACGGCAAGCCCGCTTGCATCGGTAAGCGTTTGCCCGCTGCCGATTTCGGCTAACTGGTCATAAGTATAAATCAGGGATTTTCCGTCCTGATAAAGAGATTTGGCCGATTCATCCGTGTTCTCAGATGAAGATTCAGCAAGCTCTGAATCGATTGTCGCGTCCGAGGTGGAAATCTGATCTGTGTCAGATTCCGGCTGACTCTCTACTGAACCATTTGACGAGGCCTCTTCAGGCAAATCGGAAGAGGCCGAAGAATCCCCAATCAAAGGCTCAGAAGAAGCCGCATCATTGCTTGAAGAATCGACCGATGTATTTTCCGGAGATTGCTCCGGAATGTAACCTGCATCACTGTCTGCAGGTACACTTTCAGAGTCGGCGCTGGAAACAGCTATACTGCTTTCAGCTAAGATAGCATCATCTGCTGCAAAAGCGACCGGTGCTGTGCATTGAAAAAGAACATCAGCGCCGCCATCGTAGCTGATGCCCATCTCATAAAAAAGAGTGATGGCGCATGGGAATTTCCTTTACCCCCTAAAGGCTAGTTGCGTAAATTCGTATTACGGTTCGCCTACGAATTTACTAGGTTTTATTGCAAAAAGTATCCGCTATTATTTGAATGGCGGATACCCTTGCAATAAATCCACCAGCGATGGGCATAAGGTGGCAAAAGCAGACGGATAATTGACCATGAATTCTATTCGTTGCCAAAAGTTTGCTCAATCGCAAACCGCTTCCGATCCATGTTGGTATGAACATAGCGCTGTAATGTGATGTTGGGATTAGAGTGCCCCATAAGCTCGCTGAGTGTTTTTAATGTCGCAACCTGCCTGCAGGCAGGTTGTAGCAAAAGTATGGCGTAACATATGTGGATTCACATCATGTGCACCGGCCTTCGCAAGATAACCATGAATGCTCTTTCTGTAGCAACGAGGCTCTACCGGTTTACTGCTGCATGATAAGAACCACACATCACTGCCGAATGTGTTTTTCTGGTACAGCATTTGGAGTAGAACCGAAAGCTTTGCGGAATTGGTAATACTCGCTTGGAACTTTCTGTTTTGGGTGCTTGTACCACAACCGAGGTTTTCCCCGTTCCAATGGCAATACGCCGAACACCGCGGCGTATACGGACTTCCTTATGCACGAGGTCAATATCGCCCCACTGCAAGCCGCATACCTCGCTGATCCGAAGACCAAGCTGGAGCATAAATAATATGCCCGCCTTTCGTGGGGTCGGATTCTTGAAAACAAATCGGTTGACTGCCGCCTGCTCTTCAAGAGAAAGTGCTTCTGGAAACTCTTTCGTTTCTTTCACGGGCTTGATTGACAGCTCAATCATGGGCATTAAATGCAGTTTGTATGCGTATTTACATAGCCTGCGGACAAGGTTGATGCATTCCCGTGAAAGGCTTGCTCAAAAGGTTTATGCTCTCCACCAACCGGAGAAATAATCTGTAAACGCATAATTCCAATTTTGCGCCGGAAAGCTGTGAAATTCGTAGGTCCCCGATAACCGGCAAAATATAATGCTCAATGGAATAACGATAATGCGCTATGGAAGACTCCTCTAAGTCGTTCAGCGTGGAAAGCCATAGTTCCGAAAAAGAACCGAAAATGTAAGCTCTTGTGCCCCAAGCGGAACCGTGTAATCAGCTGCTTTTTACCTTTTTCCGAATCAATGCTGTTTTTGCATCGACATAGCTGTACGCATACACATAGCCCCAAATTGCTTTTCCTGTTTCACTTCGCCCTTTAATGTAGCGCCCTTCCCAGCGGCCATCTTTTCGCTTATGGATATTTTCTCCATGTCTTGCCATTGTTGCAGCCTCCATTCATTGACTATGATTTGACAACCTAAACAATAGCAGTATTTGTTTTGGGTAACAATATGGACGAAATAGTAGCGCACGATATGTAAAAAAAACATCAGTTTGCTAATTTTTTGCTTAATTTGTGCGAAATCAACAAATCGATTCTTGATATTAAAGAAAGGCTGTGATAAACTAAGCAATCATAGATATTGTTCTCTTGGTATCCGCCATTCAAATAATAGCGGATACTTTTTTTGTGTACGCACAAGGTCATTGAACTCATCCGTATATTTTTACGATAACACTATTTTTGCAAAAAGTCAAACCGTCAGGAACAAATATCACTATTGATTTGTTTATCATAAAAAGCATCGCTCCTATACTAATAGTAATTTGGTATCACTATTAGATATATTTCTGGGAGAATGCTATGACAAATGCTTTATTAGGACAGCGGCTTCGCCAGCAACGAAAAAAAGAAGGGGGCTGACGATTGAACAATTGGCTGAAATGATTGGTCTTTCTAAAAATTATGTCAGCTTGATAGAGCGCGGCCAGAAACTTCCCAGTATGGCAACACTCATTAAAATTGTAAACAGTCTGCATATTTCCGCAGATGTTTTGCTGTGTGACGAAGTAGAATCTGTAAGCTGTGTTGTGGACGAAGAACTGGATCAGCGTATAAGGGCGCTCGAACCACATCAGCGCAAGGCGGTCTTTGCCATACTTGATTCTGTTATTGATGCAATACCAGATTTAACTCCAGCCTCGTCAGAGGATTCTGCTGAATAAGCATTATATATACATTGGTTCGACGCTTTGCGCCAAACCGATAAAACCGCAGTATGCCAGATGGTCAAATCGACCATCTGGCATATTTTTTGTCTCCATATCAGAAAATGTATCGTAAAAGCGATACATTACTATGCTCGCGCACCTCCGCCTGTTTTTGCATGAAATGAAGTCAAAAACAACGGAGGTCAAACCAAATGTCGAAAAAAGTATATTCAGAACGGCGCTTTGATTCCCGCCGAAGATGAACAAATCATCGCGGAATTAACAGCATATCTGTCTGTTTCGCTCCGGAATGAGCGCAGTAAATACCTGAAAAAATATGGAAAAATTCGTGATTTTGAGTCCTCTATCGAAGATTTGAAACCGGATTTTGAGCCAGAAGATAGTTCTTTTTGAGGAGAGAATTGAGCAAATGCTCGCATGGGATATGGTGAAAAACTATCTTCCATTGTTGACTGCAAAAGAATGTGAGGTCGTTTTTATGCTTGTATGTAAACCAGCTCAGCACAGCAGATACCGCCGAAAAGATGAACCTGTCGTCGGAAACTGTTCGCTGGCACAAAGAAAAACGCCTTGCAGAAAATCCGCAAGGCAATGGAGGGAAATACCTGATGGGTGCTTATATTGATCTTCTGAAAGCCGCGCAAAGCGGCGATACTGCTGCGGCAACCGTACTGTATGAACAGTACCAGCCGTTAATCAAAAAGTTGAGTTGGCATGACGGCATATTTGATATGGACTTATATCAAACCCTTTCTGTTGCATTTTTGGTCGCATTATCGAAGTTTGAGATCCGATAATTCAAAAATATAAATTTTTTCTCAAAAAATACCCCAACGATTTTGCCCGTAAATTGATGTTTATATTATAGAGGGACAAAAAAGACCCTCTCCCCTTGAGTACCTTGACAACTGCATATCCGAATCACCGGCTACATACAACTGACCTTGCCGCAACCCAAGGAGCGTCGGCAAGCACGATTCAGAGGCAACGCCATAATCCTGCGTATACGGAGGAGCGCCCCTGCCTGCTGAATAAGAACAGAGTGGAACCTGTTCTATGCGATGAAAGGGTCAGCAATCATGATACGCACCGTGGCGATACCCTCAAGGAGTCGGCGGTACTGCCAACAATGTGGTACAGGAAGCGGGAGCTGTTTCCAGCAGCCGGGCCGGGGGTTCGCCCTCGTATGTCCGGGAAGTAGTGTCGAATAGGATAATATTTAATTCCAGATTATGGCGGTCACTTGCTTTTGGCAGGTGGCCGCTATGCTTGTGGAATCAAATCCATAATTAGCAGGAGGTATACTATGAAATGCACACATACCACGGATTCGCCCTTACAAATCAGCAGTGATGTCATTGCCGTGAAACTGGTTGCTGTCCTTTACCGTGAGGGTATTATCAATCACACGGTTTACCGTCAGGTCACAGCACAATATTCCGCACTTGTCAAGCCCTGTCCAGCAATAAAACGACAGCCTACCATCGCTTTTCAACTTTCTATATACTGCGAAGAAAAGGAGGTAACACAAATGCAGACAACACAACAACAGCTATACTTTGGGTCTATGAATTTAGACCGCAACCGTGACCGCCGCATGGTCTTTTACGGTCGAGTTTCCACACAGCACGAACAGCAGAAGGACGCGCTCAACAACCAGATGCAATGGTACGATGACCAATTGAAGTATCACGCCAATTGGCAGCTGGTCGGGCGCTACATTGATGAAGGCATAACCGGTACACTTGCAAAAAAGCGCCCCTCTTTTATGCGTATGTTGGACGATGCCCGAAACGGAAAATTCGACCTGATCGTCACCCGCGAGGTATGCCGCTTTGCCAGAGACACCGTTGATACACTCTCCATCACAAAGAGAGCTTCGCGGCATTGGTGTGGAGGTTTATTTCGTGTCTGACAACATCTGGACGTTGGACAGCGATGGTGAACTTCGCCTAAGTATTATGTCCTCCCTTGCACAGGAGGAAAGCCGCAAAATTTCCGAACGTGTCTTAGCCGGTCAAATGATCAGCCGCCAAAACGGTGTTCTCTACGGGAACGGCAACATTTTGGGCTATGATTTAGATAAGGCTCATAACACCTATACCATCAACGAGGAACAGGCAAAAGTCGTTCGCTTTGTATTTGATATGTACTCCAAGGGCTACGGTCAAAGTCTAATCTGCAACGAGCTTACACGCCTTGGGTATAAGGATAGCCAAGGCAATGTGAAATGGTCTTGCATCAAAATCAGCAAGATGCTACGCAACGCCACTTATATGGGTTACATAGGCTACAACAAGTCCAAGACCACCAATTATATTGACAAGGTCCGGGTAAAGAATCTCGACGAAGATAGCATCCAACTTGTCAAAGGCAACTTCCCGCCGTTAATTTCTGAGGAATTGTGGCACGAATGTGATCGAATCCGCAAGCAGAAAATCGCCACATATCGGATGCCGGACGGCTCCACACGCCGCGCCGGTTATCTTGGTCCGATGCATCTATGGACGCAAAAACTGCGTTGCCGCTGCGGCGGCGGGTTTAACCGTTTCAAGTGGCGCGTTTTGAAAGACGGAACGCCGGTTTACGGGTATCAATGCAATTACCGGACGGTGAATGTTTCTCGTTCTTTTGTTGTGGAACACAATCTGCAAGGACAGTCATCCTGCGATGCAATTTCCATATGCGAATGGAAAATGGAACTTATGGCAAAGTTGATTTTTGACCGTATCTGGTGCGACCAAAATGCGGCAGTGAAAAAAAAAAAGCGGTTGCTATGATAGACTCTGTCAGCAGCCGCGCGGCTCCTGCCTGCTCGGTTGCCAGCAGCAGCGCCCAGATCTGTAAGCTGAAAAATCGCAAACTGCGGCTTGCTCAAATGTACGCAGACGGTGACTTGGGGCGTGATGAGTACAAAGAGCTGTGCGCCAAGACGGATCAGGAAATCAGCGCCTTGCAGCACCCTCCAGCCGAAATGGCAGCACAACAAAAGCAGCAGCCACTCCTTCTATGAAGGAACTGACTGCTGCGCTGAATCGAATCGTGGATCTTTCTGCACCGAAGTTGCCTGATTCACTGATTCAGGAATTTGTAGAGGTTGTCACGCCTATCAAGGACAACCTCTACCGCTGGAAGCTGAATTTCGGTCCACAGGTTCCTCACTCTGAACGAACCGACTTGACGAAAATCGAGCAAGATCCCCTGCTGAAATTCAGAATCAACTTCGAAACCGCGCGTCAATATCGTCAAAAAAACGGTATGCCGAGCCAGTTCAGACGCTGTTCTTGGACAGATTTGAGGGTCGAAGTGTATGTTTGATGGGAAAACAAATGTGCGCCACTGGCAAGCAGCGGCGCACATTTTAGTCAATTTTCAGCCTTTTTCGGGCTTAAATTTTTAACGATAGCTCGTCAAAAATCAATCACTTCGCTCTGGGAGCTTTAATAGCAGCCTGAGCAGCGGCCAGACGTGCGATGGGAACGCGGTACGGAGAGCAGGAAACGTAATCCAGGCCAACGTTGTGGCAGAACTCAACGCTGGAGGGGTCGCCGCCGTGCTCGCCGCAGATGCCCAGACCCAAGTTGGGGTTGGTTGCGCGGCCGTCATGGGCAGCCATCTTAACCAGCTTGCCAACGCCGATCTGGTCCAGATGCTGGAACGGATCGCTCTCGTAGATCTTGGTATCATAGTAAGCGGTCAGGAACTTAGCAGCATCGTCACGGCTGAAGCCGAAGGTCATCTGGGTCAGGTCGTTGGTACCGAAGCTGAAGAAGTCAGCTTCCTTAGCGATCTCACCTGCGGTCAGGGCGGCACGCGGGATCTCGATCATGGTGCCAACTTGGTACTTCATGTCAACGCCAGCGTCAGCGATCAGCTTGTCAGCAGTCTTGACGATGACGTCCTTGACGTACTTCAGCTCCTTGACCTCGCCAACCAGGGGCACCATGATGTGCGGGGTGATCATCTTGCCGGTCTCAGCAGAAACCTTGATGGCAGCCTTGATCACAGCATTGGTCTGCATCTCGGCAATTTCCGGATAGGTAACGGCCAGACGGCAGCCACGATGGCCCATCATGGGGTTGAACTCATGCAGGCTGACAACAACGTTGTTCAGCTCTTCGGTGGTCATGCCCATATCCTTTGCCAGGGCTTCGATATCCTCAGCCTTGGTGGGCAGGAACTCATGCAGAGGCGGATCGAGGTAACGGATGGTCATCGGACGATCGCCCATGATGCGGTACATAGCGGTAAAGTCAGCTTCCTGGAACGGCTCAACCTTAGCCAAGGCAACCTTGCGCTCTTCAACGGTACGTGCGCAGATCATCTCACGCACAGCAGCAATACGATCCTCAGCGAAGAACATATGCTCGGTACGGCACAGGCCAATGCCTTCAGCGCCCATATCGACAGCGTTCTGTGCATCGCGCGGGTTATCGGCGTTGGTCATAACCTTCATCTGGCGTGCTTCGTCAGCCCAGCTCATAAAGCGCTTGAAGTTAGCGTTCTCGGTGGAAGCGACGGTAGCGATCTGGCCTTCGTAGATGTTGCCGGTAGAGCCATCAATGCTCATCCAGTCACCCTCATGGAAGGTGTGGCCGTTAATGGTGATAACCTTTGCATCGTAATCGATAGCAACATCGTTATCATTGCCGCAGCCGGAAACACAGCAGGTACCCATGCCACGTGCAACAACAGCTGCGTGGCTGGTCATGCCGCCGCGGACGGTCAGGATGCCCTGAGAAACCTGCATGCCGACGATATCTTCGGGGCTGGTTTCCAGACGGACCAGAACGACCTTCTTCCAAGCTTCGTCCTTGACCTTCTCTTCAGCATCTTCAGCGCTGAAGACAACGCGACCGCAGGCAGATCCCGGAGAAGCGGCCAGGCCCTTGCCGATTGCTTCAGCAGCCTTCAGGGCAGCAGCGTCAAACTGCGGGTGCAGCAGGGTATCCAGCTGCTTGGGCTCAACGCGCAGTACAGCGGTGCGCTGATCGATAACGCCCTCATCAACGAGGTCGCAGGCGATCTGCAGAGCAGCCTGTGCGGTGCGCTTGCCGTTACGGGTCTGCAGCATAAAGAGCTTGCCATCTTCGATGGTGAACTCCATGTCCTGCATATCCTTGTAGTAGTTTTCCAGGCGGGTTGCGATCTCAACGAACTGATCGTAAACCTCAGGCATTTCCTCGTGCAGCTTGCTGATCGGGGAAGGAGTACGGATGCCGGCAACGACATCTTCGCCCTGAGCATTGATCAGGTACTCGCCCATCAGCTTCTTTTCGCCGGTAGCGGGGTTACGGGTGAAAGCAACACCGGTGCCGGAACGCATGCCGGAGTTACCGAAAGCCATCTGCTGAACGTTGACAGCAGTGCCCCACTCGTAGGGGATTTCGTTCATCTTGCGGTAAACGTTGGCGCGCGGGTTATCCCAAGAACGGAAGACGGCCTTGACAGCGCCGATCAGCTGTTCTTTCGGATCCTGCGGGAACTCTTCGCCCTGCTTCTCCAGGTAGATGGCCTTGAACTCCTTGACGAGTTCCTTCAGGTCCTCAGCGTCCAGCTCGATATCCTGCTTAACGCCCTTGCGCTCCTTCATAGCGTCGATACGCTCTTCAAAGAAGCTCTTGCCCAGCTCCATGACGACGTCAGAGTACATCTGGATGAAGCGGCGGTAGCAGTCATATGCAAAACGGGGGTTAGAAGTCTTCTTTGCCAGACCTTCAACAGCCTGGTCGTTCAGGCCCAGGTTCAGGATGGTATCCATCATGCCGGGCATAGACTGACGTGCACCGGAACGAACGGAAACCAGCAGCGGGTTCTCGATATCGCCGAACTTCTTGCCAGTCTGCTCTTCCAGGATTCCCATGTACTTGAAGATGTCAGCCTTGATCTCATCGTTGATCTCACGGTTGTCAGCATAGTACTGGGTGCAGGCTTCGGTGGTGATGGTGAAGCCCTGAGGAACCGGCATGCCGGCATGGGTCATTTCTGCCAGACCAGCGCCCTTGCCGCCCAGAATGTTCTTCATGGTCGTCTGGTCGCCGCCAAATGCGTCATGGCCCTCTTTGAACAAATACAAAAACTTCTTGCTCATAGGTTACCTCCAACAAAATTACGGTTTCTTCCCGGTGTGCCGCGCACACCCGCAAAATAAGAATTTTCTCTCTTGCAAAGTCCATTATAACAGACTCAGCCCGGAATTTCCAGTACATTGTTAAATAAATGGCGAATATTTTCGCCGAAAATCTTACAAAGTTTTGGGGTCAGGCTCTTGCAATTTGACCAAAAATGCGGTAAATTATAATGGGTGAGAAGTTGGGAAATATTATTTTATTACATCCTGCAACACTTTTTTCAATTCATCCCGCCCCGGCAGGCTTCAGCCCTGTTCCGGGGCTTTTTTGTAGGGTCGTATACTCTTTTGGCCCAAAACAGAAAGGGGTATTTTTATGTCCGAAGCGAAAGCCAAATACCTTGCCGCCAAAGCGGCCTTTGAAGAAACTTTTGAAAAGCACCTGCAGAACGGTGTGGAGTTCATCAGCGACCAGGTTTTTATTGACCCCGAAGTTGAGATTGCACCTGGCGCAGTGATCCTGCCGGGCTGCATCCTGCGCGGCAAAACCGTCATCGGGGCAAACTGCGTCATCGGCCCCAATACCTTATTGGAGAACACCATTGTTGAGGCCGGTTCCACCGTGAACGCCAGCCAGTGTTATGACAGCCATCTGGGCCCCAACAACAAGATTGGCCCCTTTACCCATGTGCGCACCGGCACCGTGACGGATGAGGGCGTGCACCTGGGCGCTTATGTGGAAACCAAGAACGCCAACTTTGCCGAGGGCAACACTGTCAGCCACCTGACTTACATTGGCGATGCCGATGTGGGCAAGTACTGCAACTTTGGCTGCGGCACCGTAACCTGCAACTATGACGGCGAGGGCAAGTACCGCACCACCATCGGCGATTATGCGTTCATCGGCTGCAACACCAACCTGGTGGCGCCGGTCAAGGTGGGCAGCCGCGCCTTTACCGCCGCCGGTTCCACCATCGGCCACGATGTGCCGGACGGTGCCCTGGGCATTGAGCGCGCCAAGCAGGCCGAAGTTGCCGCCTGGGGCGCCAAGAAGCTGGAAAAATACGTTGCCAAAAAACAGAAGCTGGAAGCCGAAAAGAAAAACGACTGATGCCCCCTGACCTGCTGCAAGGAGGATTGCTGCCATGGCCATTTTGGAACGCACCCTGACCGGGGATTTTACCACCATCCTGACCGAGCTGGACGCTGTTGTAAAACAAAGTGTTTCGGCCACGCTGGAAGGTTCCAGTGATTTCAACTTCAGCACCGGCCGCTGTGCCGTGCGGGTATACGAACGCTACAGTGCCATTGGCAATGGCCGTGTTACCATGAGCCTGACCCTGCTGGAAGCTGACGGGCAGATCCGGCTTTCCGCCATCACATCCGGCGGCAGCCAGGCTGTGTTTTTCAAGGTCAACACCTTCGGTGCAGAATCCTTCCTGGACACCATCCGGGACACAGTGGAACGCTTTGCCCCTGGTGCACACTAAAATCACAAAATTACTATAAGGATTTTTACTATGGGACTATTTGGAGGTGGTTCCGGGGCAGACTGGCTGATTGCCGGTCTGGGCAACCCGGAGCCGAAATATGACGGCACCCGCCACAACACCGGTTTTGCCGCGCTGGATGCGTTGGCCGAAGCCTGGGGGTGCGAGATCAACAAAAGCAAATGGCAGGGCCTTTACGGCATTGCCCAGGTGGACGGCCGCAAAGTGATGCTGCTAAAGCCGCTGACCTACATGAACCTGAGCGGCCAGAGCATCGCCCCCGCCGCGGCATTTTACAAGATCCCGCGCAACCACATTATTGTGTTGTGCGATGACATTGCACAGGAGCCGGGGCACATCCGCATCCGGCCCTCCGGTTCTGCTGGCGGGCACAACGGGCTAAAGAGCATTATCGCTTCCACCGGCGGCGAGGATTTTTACCGCATCCGCATTGGCGTTGGCGCCAAGCCGCGCCCGGATTATGATCTGGCTGACTGGGTGCTGGGCAAGTTCCCGCCCGATGACGCCAAGCTTGTGACCGGCCGCCACACCGACGTGGAAGCCGCCTGCCGCCTGTTGATGGCCGGCAAGCTGGGCGAAGCGCAGAATAAATTCAACCACTGAGCGCGGATAGGCGTTCCGTAGGGGCGCACAGTGTGCGCCCATTCCTGTTTTCTGTGTAAGATGCCCGCAAAGGAAGTGTTCTCACTTCAAATTTGCAATCCATCATTACACGGGATGTGGTTTAATGGAACACCTGCAGGGGTGTGCACACTGTGGAAAACTTTGCCGATGGTGATAAACGCTGCAAATGATTTGTAGGGGACGATGCTCGTCATCGTCCCGCATGACGGGTCTTGCCACATATTCCACCCTGCATACGGCCAACGTCCGCGGGCGAACAATGTTCGTCCTCACATTCTCTACAAGATAAGAGCACAGCTTTTCTAATCATACAAATGCCAAAGCGGGCGGCCCATCTGGGCCGCCCGCCATTTGTCGTTCCATGCAACGCTTCTCTCAAAATTCACTTTGCCGTTTTGCTGCAAATATAGTACAATGGTTACGCAAAGCGCTGCTCATACCGGCGCACAAAAAGCGTATACAGCGCATAGCACACCATCAGGCAGACGGCATATACCCCGGCGAAGCACAGCCACGCGGCTGCGCCGCCCATCGCGGTGTTGGGCAGCAGCTCCAGCACCAGCGGGTGGGCCAGGTACAGCCAAAAGCTGCCCGCCCCCACAAATTCCACGGCCTGGGCGAACTTCTGATTTTCCGCCAGGCCAACGCCCTGCGGGTTCTGCACGGCCAATAGAACAAGCACCGTAAACACGCACTCGAACCCCGCCCGCTGGAAGTTGGTGAGCGCTGCCAGCAGAATGCAGAATGCCCCGTATAAAAACTGCTTGTTTTCCCGCACTGCCGCAAACGCCGCCATGCCAAAGATAAAGCAGTACAGCGTCATGACCGGCGTTTTTGCGCTGAACTCGCTGATGTTGGCTTCTGCCGGGAAAGCCGCCAGACTGCTTTCAATTAAGCCGCCGATCCTGCCCTTCACCGCAAGGCAGACCACCAGCAACGCCAGCGCACCCCAAAAGCGTTTGCACAGCCGGTACAGCCACGGGGCCAGCAGATAAAGAACGCAAAGGCGCTCATCGTCCACAGCACGTTGCGGTTGTTCCACAGCATCCAGTTATCACTGGGCAGCCACATCTGCAAAAATACAAAGTACCGCAGGTAACCCGGCCCGCACGGCCCGCCGGGGCCAAACAGCTGGGCTGCACTGGCGCCCGCCGCCAGATAGCGTACCGCATCGAACAGCCAGCGCAGCACCAGCACCAGCCAGTACAGCGGCAGGATCCGCCGGATGCGGCGCTGGTAATACGGCAGCGGCTCCGGGTGGCGGCTCAGGCTGGCCGCGGCCAGGTACCCGCTGAGCACAAAAAACAGTTGCACCCCCTGCGCGCCAACCGCGGCGGCATCCCCCAGGCCAACTTTCTGCCCGGTATGCACGCCCAGCACCATCAGCGCCGCCAGAATACGCAGCTCATCCAGCGCTACATTTTTATGTTTTGTCATCTTTCTATATTCTGCTCCTTATTGCAGCATTATTTGATTTCTTTATTCTGCCGAACTTTTTCGATTCCTTCTTTTCAAAGAAGGGGCAAAAACTCTCGTATTACTCGTATCCTCAAAATTATACATCACCCGCCCTATCATGCGCAAGCGCAGGAGGCACCATGTTTGACGCATTGTTTACCACCACAACCGAATACAAAAAACTGAGCCACGCGCTTTCCGGCAAAGGTGCATGCGCCCTGTTTGGGCTGCCCGCATCCGGCCGCGCACAGGTGTATGCCGCGCTGTGCCGCCAGTTGGATAAGCCGCTGTGCATCGTGACCCCCGGCGAGGCCGAAGCCACCCGCTTTGCTGCTGACCTGAACACGCTGGGCATTCCCGCCGCCGTGTTCCCGGCGCGGGACTATGTGTTGCGCCCCATTGAGGGCACCGCCCGCGAATACGAGTACCGCCGCCTGGCTGTGCTGGGCGAGCTGGTAGGCGGGCGGCTGCGCGCCGTGGCTGTGCCCGCGGAAGCCCTGACCCAGTTCACCACCCCAAAAGAGGATTTCTGCGCCAACACCCGCACCCTCCATGCGGGGGATACTCTGCTGCGGGATGACCTGCTGGCCGCTTTGTTTGGTGCCGGCTATACCCGCCGGGCCCAGGTGGATGGCCCCGGCCAGTTCTCTGTGCGCGGCGATATTGTGGATATTTTTGCTCCCGACCAGAAAATGCCGGTTCGTATGGAATTTTGGGGTGATGAGATCGATACCCTGCACACCTTTGACCTGACCACCCAGCGCCGCGAGGATGCCATTGATAAGTTTTACCTGAGCCCCGCGCGGGAAGTTCTGTTCGGCAAGCCTGCCGATGCCGCCGAGCAGCTTCGGGCCTTTTTGGCCAAGCAGCGCGGCAAAAAGAAAACCGCTATGGCAGACTGTATGGCCGCCGATCTGGACCTGCTGGATGGCGGTGCCGTGCCGGTCAACATGGACAAATACCTGGCCGTGCGCTACCCCCATCCCGCCACCGTGCTGGATTATTTTGACGACCCGATCCTTGTGGCCGAAGAACCTGCTTCCATCCGGGAAGCCGACCGCGCGACCGCCTACCGCCGGGGCGAGGAACTGAAATCCCTGATCCTGGACGGCGTCCTCTGCGCTGGGCTGGATAACCTGTACGCGGACCCAAGCTACCTGTGGTCCAAAACCGGACACTACCGCACCATCTGTGCCGAGAACTTTGCCCGCAGCATGCCGGATCAGCCGCTGAAAGATATCATCAACGCCCCGGCTCACACCCTGCCTGCCTGGAATGGCGAAGTCGCCGGGCTGCTGGAGGATTTGAAACCGCTGTGCGATGCCGGTTATACCGTTACCCTGCTGGCCGGCACCGACCGTGCCGCAGCCGGTCTGGCACGCGACCTGCGCGATAAAGGCATTCTGGTTACCACCGATGCTGCAGCAGCCCCCGCTGCCGGGCTGGTGCAGGTTCTGGCGGGGCACCTTTCCGCTGGGTGCGAATTTCCGTTTGCCAAGTATGCTTTGCTGACAGGCCGTGCCTTTGGCGAAACCAGCTCCCAGAAGAAAAAGCGCAAAAAAGCCAAGGATGCCCTGAACAGCCTGACCGAGATCACGCCGGGCGATCTGGTGGTGCACCAGAACCACGGTATTGGCCGGTATGCGGGCATCCAGCGAATGGCGGTTCAGGGCGTTACCAAAGACTACCTGCGCATTGAGTACGATAAAAAAGATGTGCTGTATGTTCCCGTCACCCAGCTGGACCTGCTTTCCCGCTACACCGCGCCGGGGGATTCGGAGAATGTCAAGCTCAGCCGCCTGGGCGGGGCCGAGTGGACCAAGACCCGCAAGAAGGTGCGCGCCGCTACCGAGCAGATGGCCAAGGAGCTGATTGAGCTGTACGCCCGCCGCAAAAGGGCGCACGGTCATGCCTTCCCACCAGATGATACCTGGCAGGGAGATTTTGAGCAGCGCTTTGCCTATGATGAAACGCCGGACCAGCTTTCCAGCGCGGCGGAGATCAAACATGATATGGAGCAGCCCTGGCCGATGGACCGCCTGCTGTGCGGCGATGTCGGCGTGGGCAAGACTGAGGTTGCCCTGCGCGCCGCGTTCAAATGCGTGATGGGCGGCAAGCAGTGCGCCATCCTGGCTCCCACCACCATTTTGGCTTGGCAGCATTTCAACACAGCCATTGCCCGCATGGAGGCCTTTCCCATCCGCATCGGGCTGCTCAGCCGTTACCGCAGCGCCAAAGAGCAGAAAGAGACCATCCGCGGCCTGAAAGACGGCACAGTGGACATTGTGGTGGGCACCCACCGCCTGCTTTCGGACGATGTTAAGTTCAAAGACCTGGGCCTTGTCATCATTGACGAGGAGCAGCGCTTTGGCGTAAAACACAAGGAAAAGCTGAAAGAAAACTTTATCGGGGTGGACATGCTGACCCTTTCGGCCACGCCCATCCCCCGCACGCTGAACATGGCACTGAGCGGCATCCGGGACATGAGCACCATTGAACAGCCGCCCTTTGAGCGCCAGCCCATTGAGACCTATGTGCTGGAATATGACGATGCCATTATTGCCGAAGCCATCCGGCGTGAGCTGGCCCGCGGCGGGCAGGTGTATTACCTGTACAACCGGGTCGAAACCATTGAGCAGTGCGCCGCCAAGGTGCAAAAGCTGGTGCCGGGTGCGCGGGTCGGCATCGCCCACGGCAAAATGACCGAGGAGCAGATTTCCTCGGTGTGGCAGCAATTGCTGGACAACGAGATCGACGTGCTGGTCTGCACCACCCTGATTGAAACCGGCGTGGATGTGCGCAACTGCAACACCCTGATTATTGAGAATGCGGACCGCATGGGGCTTTCACAGCTGTACCAGATTCGCGGCCGTGTGGGGCGCTCCAACCGCAAGGCGTATGCCTATTTCACCTTCCAGCGCGACAAAGTGTTGACGGAAATTGCCTCCAAGCGGCTTTCAGCCATCCGGGAGTTTACCTCTTTTGGTTCCGGGTTCCGCATTGCGATGCGCGATTTACAGATCCGCGGCGCGGGCAACCTGCTGGGCCACAGCCAGCACGGCCACATGGAAGCGGTTGGTTACGAGCTGTATGTAAAAATGCTGAACCAGGCCATTGCAGCCGCCCGCGGCGAGCCTGCTGCGCCGGACAAGAGTGATTGCCTTGTTGACATTACGGTGGATGCCTATCTGCCGGAAAGCTACATTCCCGATGCCGCCGGGCGGATCGAAGCCTACAAGAAGATTGCCGCCATCACCACCCGTGACGATGCCACGGATGTACTGGATGAGTTGATTGACCGTTACGGCGACCCGCCGCGCAGTGTGCAGGGGTTGGTGGACATCAGCCTGGTGCGCGTGACAGCCGCCCGCGCAGGCATTGTGGAGATCGTGCAGCGCAACGACAATCTGATTTTGTACACCGATGTTGTGACCCCGGCGCAGATGGGGGCCATGATGGATGCCATGCCGCACCGCGTGATCTACAACGCCGTAGGCCGCCCCTATATCAGCCTGCATGTCCTGCGCGGCGAGGACCCTCTCACCATCCTGCGCGATGCCGTTGCCCTGCTGCCGGGTGCGTGAGTGTTTTACGGGAGTTTTTGTTCCTTCTTTGAAAAGAAGGAACCGAAGAAACTTTATAATATATAATTATAATATAAAAAATAAAAACAACAGGCAGCGGCCCTATTTTTTGGGCTGCTGCCTGTTGTCATGTGTTGCTTTCTATGTATTTTTGCTCTGTAGGGAACGGTCTTGACCGTTCCCTACAAATCGTTTTAAATCGCGTTACAAACCTGTAAACTCTCGGTAAGGCGGGGTCACCCGCCCCCGCCGGGGCCTAATCCGATTTTTCATTAAGAATGTATAACGAACCAACAAATTTGTTGTAGGGGCGGCGTCCCCGACGCCCCGGACGAGCATACATCTTATTGTACGGATCGTGCGGCAAGGAAGCGAACAACGTATCTCTTCAAGCATTTCCGGTCTGGGGCCAATCACACCCCCACCACGCTCCAATGCTTATCCACATGGTTCAGCACTTCGCAGCCGGTTTCGGTCACGATGACAAGGTCCTCCACGCGCACGCCAAACTTGCCCGGCAGGTATACGCCCGGCTCAATGGAGAAGATCATGCCCGGCTTTACGGTATCGGTGTTGGCTGCGCTCACATCGCCCTTTTCGTGATCGGTCTGACCGATAAAGTGGCCCAGGCGATGGTTGAAGTACTCGCCATAGCCCGCTTTGGTGATCAGGTCACGGGCGGCGGCGTCAATATCGCACAGGCGCACACCGGGGTGGATCATCGCCTCGGCGGCTTCGTTGGCCTGGCGCACCAGGTCATGGATGGCGGCATACTCCGGCTTCGGCTCCCCGCAGAAGAATGTGCGGGTCATATCGGAGCAGTAACGGTTCTTGCAGCAGCCCATATCGATCAGCACACACTCGCCTTTTTCCAGCACAGTATCGTCCGGCTCGTGGTGGGGGTCAGCGGCGTTTGCACCAAAGGATACGATGGTGGTAAATGCCACACTCTCGCAGCCGGCTTTCTTGTACTCGTTGTCAATGTACTCGGCAACCTGCTTTTCGGTCATGCCGGGCTTGACGTAGTCGCGCGCTTTCAGGATGGTTTCATCGTTGATGCGGGATGCTTCCTTCATCAGCATCTGTTCTTCGGCATCCTTCACGGCGCGGCAGGCATCCACGCAGTCGGAAGCCAGCACTACCGGCATACCGGGGCACAGCTCCATCAAAGGGATCAGGAACTTGGCAGGCCATTCCTTGTCGATGCCCAGAGTCTTGGTCTTGTCCACCACTTCGGCGATCTGCTCCACCGGCTTGTCCGAGTCCGTGTGCCACACTTCGCGGCAGGGGGCCTGCGGCACAAAGAACAGCTTGTTCAAAAAGATGACCGGCTCGCCCTGCACCGGCAGGTACAGCGCCATCAGGCGCTCATACGGCTCCACACTGGCACCAGTCAGGTACCAGATGCTTTTGGAGTCGCTGATGATCATTTGGGTCAGGCCGTGCGCCTGCATTTCGGCGCGCACGCGCGCTACACGCTGTTCGTTCATATTATAATCCTCACCTTTCAGGTAAATTTAAGGCAACACCGCACAATTCCCGCCTTACGGCTTAAGCACCGCTCCGGCGGCTGCGGCACGGCATCTGCGTTGCCAAAATGCTCGATAAGACATCCAGTATTATCTGCGCTTTTGGCTTAGCAGCTGCCGCACCTCGCTCGCCGTATCGGCACTTAGAATTATGCGGTATTGCCTTAACTAACTGCCCCAATCATAGCACGCTGCACCAAAATGTGCAAGTGTATTTGTGCAGTTCCACCATACCAAAAAGCGCCGCTTTCCGGGCGGGAAAACGGCGCTGGTATCTGGGCTTGTTACAGGGCTTCGATCGCTGCGTTCAGGCGGCGCAGGGTCTCCTCCTTCCCCATCATCGCGGCCAGGTCGGTGCCGCCGCCCGGGGTGCGGGACTTGCCGGAGAGGGCGATGCCCAGCGGGAACAGCAGCCAGCCGTTCTTCTTCTCCATTGCCTCGGCTTTCTGCTTGCAGGCTTCAAAAATGGCGTCGCGGCTCCAGTCAGTCTGGGCTTCCAGCACGGGCAGCAGGGCGCTGAGCGCTTCCTTGGCGGATTCCGGCGTGGTTTTCTGCTTTTTGTTGCGGTACATTTCAGCATCAATGGGCAGAACTGCATCAAAGAAGTCCAGCTGCGGCGGGATATCCTCCAGCACCTCGCAGCGGGGCTGCAGGTTCGCGCACAGCAGGTCGCGGTCGATCTGTACATGCACCGCCTGGTCAATGAACGGGTCCGCCAGCTTGCGGAACTCTTCTGCCGGCAGGGCGCGGATGTAAGCGGCGTTGATGGCACGCAGCTTGAGCGGGTCAAAGATAGCAGGAGACTTGGAGATGCGGGCAGGGTCCCAGATCTTGATCATCTCGTCAAGGCTGAAGATTTCCTGTTCGCCTTCCGGTGCCCAGCCCAGCAGCAGCAGATAGTTCAGCACAGCGGCGGGCAGATAACCCTTTGCCACCAGGTCCTGATAGCTGGCATCACCGTTGCGCTTGGAAAGCTTGTGCTGTGCGTCTTTCATGACCGGCGGGCAGTGGATGTAGGTGGGGACCTCCCAGCCGAACGCCTGGTACAGCAGGTTGTACTTCGGCGTGCTGGAAAGATACTCGCTGCCGCGGATGACATGGGTAATGCCCATCAGGTGGTCATCTACCACGTTGGCAAAGTTATAGGTCGGCATGCCATCCGTCTTGATCAGAATCTGGTCATCCAGTTCGGAATTATTGACCTCAATGTGACCGTACACCACATCGTCAAAGCCGGTCACACCCTCGGCAGGGATCTTCTGGCGGATGACATAGGGCACACCGGCAGCCAGCTTGGCGTTGATCTCCTCCTGCGGCAGGTCACGGCAGTGGCCGTCGTAATGGCTCATTTCGCCGTTGGCTTTTTGCTGCTCATGCAGGTCGTTCAGGCGTTCCTCGGTGCAGAAGCAGTAGTAAGCCTTGCCCTCCTTGACGAGCTGCTCGGCATACTGTTTGAACATGCCCATGCGCTGGCTCTGCACATAGGGGCCGACGGGGCCGCCGATGTCGGGGCCTTCGTCCCAAGTCAAGCCGGTGGCGCGCAGCGTGTTGTAAATAATATCGGTTGCGCCCTCCACCAGGCGGCCCTGATCGGTATCCTCAATGCGCAGGATAAAAGTGCCGCCGTTGTGGCGGGCCTGAAGATAAGTATACAGTGCGGTGCGCAGGTTGCCCACATGCATATAGCCCGTGGGGGACGGTGCAAACCGGGTGCGTACAGGATTAGCCATGGTAAAATTACCCCTACTTTCGTGATGATGTAACAGCATATGCAAACATATATAAGATAAGTTTACCCATGTTGCTCTTTCTTGTCAACGCCGTTTTTGCAAATTCATTGGTCAGCTTCTTTTGCACAGTTCCATCTTGCAAATTGTTTGCCTGCGTGATACAATACATGCTGTAAACCAGTGATGCGAAAGTAAAACCGCCGGCGCACGCACAGAGAGCCTGGACAGCTGAGAACAGGCCGGAACGCGGGGCGGCACAATGGTTCGCAGAGGGCACGGGGAACGGCGCGAACGCCCAGTATCCGTTGACGGCAGCCACCGTTATCCGGCGGGGATGTTATTTGCATCCCGGTAAGCGGCCGCAGTTTGCGGCAAGCAAGGTGGCACCACAGGAAAAACTTTCCTGCCCTTGCACAGAGGCGCACCCGCTTCTCTGTGCGGGGGCAGTTTTCTTTATTGAAAGATGGAAAGGAAGTATTCACCATGGCAGAACAAATTGAAAAGCGCAAGCGCATTCTTTCGGGCATCCAGCCCACCGGCATCCCCACGTTGGGCAATTATATCGGTGCGGTGCGCAACTGGGCCCTGCTGCAGTCGGATTATGACTGCCTGTATATGGTTGCTGACCTGCACGCTTTGACCGTGCGCCAGACCCCCCCGCCAACCTGCGCCGTCAAACCCGCGAGATGGCCGCCCTGCTGCTGGCTGTGGGCATTGACCCGGAACAGCATGTGCTGTTTGTGCAGAGCCATGTTCCCGCCCACTGCGAGCTTTCCTGGGTTTTGGCCTGCAACACCCAGTTTGGCGAACTTTCCCGCATGACCCAGTTCAAGGATAAAAGCGCCAAGCACCCGGATAACGTCAACGGCGGTCTGTTCACCTACCCTGTTCTGATGGCGGCCGACATCCTAGTTTATAACGCGGATCTGGTGCCCGTTGGCCAGGACCAGACCCAGCACCTGGAAATTGCCCGCACGATTGCCAACCGTTTCAACGGCATTTACGGTGATACCTTTACCCTGCCCGCCGGTTACGTTCCCAAGGCAGGCGCCAAGATCATGAGCCTGGCCGAACCCACCAAAAAGATGAGCAAGTCCGACACCAACGCAAACGCCTTTGTGCTGATGACCGACGATAAGGACACCATTGTGCGCAAATTCAAGCGCGCTGTAACCGATTCTGACGGCGTTGTGCGGTTTGACGCCGAGAACAAGCCCGGTGTTTCCAACCTGATGACCATTTATTCCACCTTTACCGGCAAGGACCTGGCCGCTATTGAGGCTGAGTTTGCCGGCAAGGGTTACGGTGATTTCAAGCTGGCCGTTGCCGAAGTGACCGCCGACGCCCTGGCCCCCGTGCAGGCCGAGTATGGCCGCATTCTGGCTGACAAAGCCTATGTGGACAGCGTGCTGAAATCCGGTGCCGAGCGTGCCGCCCGCCTTGCCAACCGTACCGTCAGCAAGGTATACCGCAAGGTCGGTTTGATGCAGTTGGACAAATAATTTTTGCTTTGTCATAAAAAACACAGCGGATGTTCCCGATGACGTGGGAGCATCCGCTGTTTTGGTTTTTGCGGTAAAGCAAAAAGTAATGCGTGTTATGCGGGACGATGCAAGCATCGTCCCCTACAATTCAGGTTTCGTTTGCTGCGGATTTGTGATGCGCAGTGCGGCAAAGTTTCTCTGCGGCGGGGTGAGGGCACCCCGCCCTACAGGTTGTTTTTTATGTCCGTAACACATCACAAATACTCTGTAGGGAACGGTCTTGACTGTTCCGGAGCCTCCTGCTTATATCCCATAATCGAATTTACCACAGGGCCCGTCCGGGGCGCCGGGGGACGCTGCCCCCTACAAATAAAATATTACGCCATCACATTTTTGGGAACACTCGTGTTATTTTTTATCTACGCCTATCACACCCATTCCCCATTGAACACGTATTTGTCCAGCCGTTCAAATGCTTCCTGCACGCGGGTCAGGGGCAGTGCAAGGTTCATGCGGATGGCGCAGGGGCCGTGGAACATACGGCCATCCTGCCAGGCAACGCCCACATTCCAGCCGGCTTTTTCCACCTCGGCAATGGTTTTCCCGTGGGCTTTGCACCAATCCGTGCAATCCAGGAAGAGCATGTAGGTGCCCTCCGGCTTGCTGACCGAAACGCCTTCAAAATGCTGGGTGATATAATCACAGGCAAAGTTGACATTGCCGCTGATGGTCTCCCGCAGTTCCTCCACCCATTCGTACCCTTCCGGCTTATAAGCGCCGATCAGGGCGTGCATAGAAAGCACATTCATATCATTATAGTGCGGCTTGCTGCTTTTGGCACGCACGCGGTCCCGCAGGTAGGGATTATAAATAATATGGTAACTACCCACCAGGCCCGCCAGGTTAAAGGTTTTGCTGGGGGCATATACGGCAACGGTGCGGCTGCGGGCATCCTCGCTGACGGACTGGGTGGGGATGTGCTTGTGGCCGTTCAGAATGATATCCGACCAGATTTCGTCCGAAATGACAAGACAGTCATTGGCGCGGTAGACCTCCATCGCCTTTTCCAACTCCCAGCGCTCCCACACGCGGCCGCAGGGGTTGTGCGGGCTGCAGAAGATCGCCACATGGATGTGGTTCGCCTTGATCTTGGCATCCATATCCTCAAAGTCCATCCGCCACACACCGTTTTCATCCTTGACCAGTGGGCTGTGCACAATTTTATAGCCGTTGTTTTCCACACTGGCGGTAAAGCCGATGTAGGTGGGGCTGTGCAGCAGCACGGCATCGCCGGGGGCAGCAAAGCTGGTCAAAGCAGAGATCACGCCGCCCAGCACACCGTTTTCGTACCCGATGCACTCTTTGGTCAGGCCGGTTACACCGTTGCGGGTCTGGTGCCAGCGGATGATGGAATCATAATATTCATCGGTCGCACTAAAATAGCCAAAGGCCGGGTGCTGGGCGCGCTCGATAATGGCCTGCTGGATGGTGGGTACCGTGGGAAAATTCATATCCGCCACCCACATGGGGATCACATCAAAGCCAGGTTTGGGCGCTTCGGGCGCAAAGCCGTTCATCTGGCCGACGGAATCTACCGCAATGGCGTCCTTGCCATGGCGGTTCATGATGGAAGTAAAATCATATTTCATTGCAACATGCTCCTTTGCTGTTTTCATCTCTTTCTCTGCTACCAGCATACCCCAAAATGCCGCCCCGCACAAGGTATGATTTTACGCTTTTATCTGACAAATCCACGCAAAACCGCCCCGCCGGGTGCAGCGCTGCACCCGGCGGGGCGGTTCACTATCTTTATAATTTTGCCTTACAGCATGGCGGGAACCTGGGTTTCCACCTGCGGGGCGCCGCCCGCCAGTTCTTCTGCCGTAACGGGGGGCAGGGTCAGCCTTGGTGGTCAGGCGCTCCTTGGCCACGGCCAGCATCAGCTTGATGCGGTTTTCCTGGTTGACGCGGGTGGCGCTGGGGTCATAGTCCACAGGGGTGATGTTGGCCTGCGGGTAGCGGGCGCGGATCTGGTTGATCATGCCCTTGCCTACAATGTGGTTCGGCAGGCAGCCAAAGGGCTGAGCACAAACGATGTTTTCGTATCCGCCCTCCACCAGCTCGATCATTTCGGCGGTCAGCAGCCAGCCTTCGCCAATCTTGGCCCCCAGGGAGATAATGCCCTTGGGTTTTTCCATCAGTTCACGGAAAGAGCCGGGCGCATAGAAGCCGCTTTTGCGCATGGCATCGTTCATAGCGCAGCCGATGGAATCCATCCAGTCCAGCAGCTTATCCGTCGCCATTGCCTTGACCTTGCTGCCGCCGTATAACTCCACGTCCAGCGTCATGTTGGCAACACAGTATTCCACAAAGCCCATCAGGCCGGGCAGGTTCACTTCGCAGTCCTGGCTTTCCAGGAATTTTTCCAGATCGTTGTTGCCCAGGGGCGAATACTTGACGTAAATTTCGCCCACAACGCCAACCTTGACTTTCGGCACGCGGGTAACAGGCACCGAAGCGTAAGAAGCGCAGATGACGGCGAACTGGCGTTTCATATCATGCACATTGTAGTTGATGCTCTTGTGCATCCAGCTCTGGATGGTGGCGATCCACTTTTCGGTCAGGGCATCAGCGGAGCCGGGCTTATTCTCATAGGGCTTGGTCTGGCTGCGCAGGGCCACCAACAGGTCGCCGTAATAGATGCAGGCAATGACCTTGCGGATCAGCGGCAGGGTCAGCGGCAGGCCGCTGCCTTTCTCCAGGCCGGAGAAGTTCAGCGATGCCACGGGGATATTGCCGTACCCAGCCTTGACCAGCGCCTTGCGCAGCAGCTTGATGTAGTTGGAGGCACGGCAGCCGCCGCCCGTCTGGGTAATGAGCAGCGCGGTATGGTCCAGATCATACTTGCCGGAGTTCAGCGCGTCAATAAACTGACCGATGACCAGCAGCGCCGGGTAGCAGGTATCGTTGTGAACATATTTCAGGCCAAGCTGGGCGACCTCGCTGCCGCAGTTGCCCAGAACTTCCACATTATAGCCCTCGCACTCCAGCGCAGCCTGCAGCAGCCGGAACTGGGTAACGGCCATATTGGGGATCAAAATCTTGTGGGTCTTGACCATATCCTTGGTAAAATTGGGGGTCATGTATTCCATAAAGTGCCTCGCTTGTTTAGGTAGGGGTTAGGAAGTAGGAGTTAGGAGTTGACGGTATGGGAAAGCTGCGCTTAAGTGCTTTGAGCAGCCGCTCTTTTCAAGCGCTTTTCCCTGCTTACTCTATCAAATTTTGCCGCAGGCTTTGCGGCGTGCTTTAACTCCTCACTCCTCACTCCTACCTCATCATTGGTCTTCTTTGCGTTCTTCCAGTGCGGCAAACAGGCTGCGCAGGCGGATATTCACCGCGCCCAGGTTGGTGATTTCGTCAATTTTCAGCTGGGTGTACAGCTTGCCGCCTTCCTGCAAAATTTCGCGGGTCTCGTCGGTGGTAATGGCATCCAGGCCGCAGCCGAAGGATACCAGCTGCACCAGGTCCATATCCGGCTGGGTGGTGCAGTACTTGGCGGCCGCATACAGGCGGCTGTGGTAGGTCCACTGGTTTAGCACGGCGGTATCAAACTTTTCTTCATAGCAGCTGACGGAATCTTCCGTTACCACGGCAGCGCCCTGGCGGATGATCAGCTTATCAATGCCATGGTTGACCTCCGGATCCACGTGGTAGGGGCGGCCGGCCAGCACAATAATGTGGCGGTGCTCCGCGCGGGCGCGGGCAATGATCTCGGCTCCCTTGGCGCGCACCTGGGTCATGTGGTGCTCGTACTCATCATACGCGGCATCAATGGCGGCATGTACTTCTTTAACAGGGATGCCGGGGAAATACTGGTCCAGAATGGCCGGGAAGCGCTTGGTAAAGTCCTTGCGGCGGGCCAGGTTGATGTAATCATAAATGAACTTGGTATTTTCCAGTTCCGGGCAGTTGCCGACCAGAACTTCGGGATAATAAGCAACCACGGGGCAGTTATAATGGTTATCGCCCAGGTGTTCGTCTACATTGTAGCTCATGCAGGGGTAGAACACAGCGTCCACGCCCATCTTGCACAGTTCGGCAATATGGCCGTGGCTGAGCTTTGCAGGGAAGCAGGCGGTATCGCTGGGGATGGTGGCCTGGCCTTCCTGGTACAGCTTGCGGCTGGAAACCGGGCTGACCTTGACGGTAAAGCCCAGCTTGGTAAAGAAGGTATGCCAGAACGGCAGCAGCTCATACATGTTCAGGCAGAGCGGAATGCCGATGACCCCGCGGGAATTGCCCTCGTTTTCCGGCTTATAATCCAGCAGCAGCTTGAGCTTGTAGGCATACAGGTTCAGATCATCGTTGGTTGCCTTGCCGGTCACCGGCTTATCGCAGCGGTTGCCGGAAATATAGCGCTTGCCATCGGCAAACACATTGATGGTCAGCTGGCAGTGGTTGCCGCAGCCGCCGCACTGGACGGTGCTGACCTTCTGTTCAAAGTGTTCCAGCTCGTCCTGGGTCAGCACAGTGCTCATCTGGCCCGCTGCGGCGCGGGCTTTGCCGTACAGCGCAGCGCCGTAAGCGCCCATCAGGCCCGCAATGTCCGGGCGGATAACATTGACGCCCATCTCTTTTTCAAAGGCGCGCAGAACCGCTTCATTATAGAATGTACCGCCCTGCACCACAATGTTGCGGCCCAGTTCTTCCGGGCTGGAAGCACGGATCACCTTATACAGTGCGTTCTTGACCACCGAGATGGACAGGCCAGCGCTGATGTTTTCAATGGAAGCGCCGTCCTTCTGGGCCTGCTTGACACTGGAGTTCATGAACACCGTGCAGCGGCTGCCAAGGTCAACGGGCTTATCGGCAAACAGGCCAAGGGCGGCAAACTCCTTGACATCATAGCCCAGTGCCTGGGCAAAGGTCTGCAAAAAGCTGCCGCAGCCAGAGGAACAGGCTTCGTTCAGGAAGATATTGCTGATGGCCCCGTCCTCGATCTTAAAGCACTTCATATCCTGGCCACCGATATCAATGATGAAATCAACGTTGGGCATAAAGTGCTTGGCGGCAGTAAAGTGAGCCACAGTTTCTACCAGGCCGCGGTCACAATGGAACGCATTCTTGACCAGCTCTTCGCCGTAACCGGTGGTGGTCACGCTGGCGATCTGCAAACCGGGGTGCCGCTGGTACAGTTTCAGCAGCGTTTCCTGCACCAGGGGCAGCGGGTTGCCCAGGTTGGGCTGGTAGCTGGTGAACAGGATATTATCATTCTGGTCGATCACCACCAGCTTGATGGTGGTGGAACCGGAGTCAATACCGATATGTACCGGGCCGCAGTCCGCGCCAAAAGGCACGCAAGGCACCGAGGCTTTCAGGTGGCGGGCATGGAAGTCCTCATATTCCTGCTTATCCTTGAACAGGGGCGGCAGGCTGATGTAAGTTGCGATGGCGCTGTATTCATCCAGGCGGCTGGCAACCTCATTCAGATCAAACTCCTGGTCTGCATAGAACGCAGCTCCCAGCGCCACGTACAGCAGGCTGTTTTCCGGGCAGGTACCGGTCACATGCAGGGTTTCGTCAAAGCTTTTGCGCAGCACGGTGGAGAAAGTCAGCGGCCCGCCCAGATACAAAATATTGCCTTTGATGGGGCGGCCCTGTGCCAGGCCGGCAATGGTCTGGTTGACCACAGCCTGATAAATGGAAGCCGCAATATTCCCCGCCTGTGCGCCCTGGTTGATCAGGGGCTGGATGTCGCTTTTGGCAAACACACCGCAGCGGGATGCAATGGTGTAAGTACGGGTGGATTTCTGCGCCGCCTTATCCATCTCATCTGCGCTCATCTTCAGCAGGGTGGCCATCTGGTCAATAAATGCGCCGGTGCCGCCTGCGCAGCTGCCGTTCATGCGCACTTCGGTACCGTTGGTCAGGAACAAGATCTTGGCATCCTCGCCGCCCAGCTCAATGATGCAGTCGGTACCCGGCGCCAGCTTGTTGGCGGCCACGCGGGTGGCAAACACTTCCTGCACAAAGGGCACCTTGCAGCTGTCGGCAAGGCCCATACCGGCGGAACCGGAGATTGCCAGCTTTGCTCTGCCATCCGGCAGATAGTTCTGCGCGGCGCGGTGCAGCAACTCCTTGCCTTTTTCCAGGATATGGCTGTAGTGGCGCTCATAGGTGGAATATACGATCTGCTCTGCATCGTTCAGCACGACGCATTTAATGGTAGTTGAACCGATGTCCAAACCAACTCTCATGGGGTTGACCTCCTAGGGGTATGAAAACGTTCTCCGTTTTTGAACTCTGAAAGCGGCATTCTGCACGCGGGGCTGCGCCTTTTTGGAACAAGGCGAAATTCATATTATTGTACCGCTTTTCGGCAAATGATGCAAGATGAAATGCTCCCTTTGCCCTGTATTCTGGATGCAAGAATGCAGTATATAAAATAAAGATATCATAAAGTTTTGAACGTTTTTTGAACAAATTCTTTTTGTAAACGGCATTTCTTGACTTTTTTCATGGTATAATGCTGTCAAAATCATCTCTGATTATTTTCAAAAGGAGTATCAATCCATGGCATCTTTGCTTTTGCCAATCATTTATCTGGCGTTTATCAGCCTTGGTCTGCCGGACGCCCTGCTGGGCGCGGCATGGCCCACCATGTACCCGCAGCTGGGGGCGCAGGTTTCCTGGGCGGGCGGCGTTTCGATGATCATTTCCGCCTGCACCATCCTTTCCGCCCTGGCGAGCGACCGCCTGAACGAGCGCCTTGGCACCGGGCGGGTCACCGCCATCAGCGTTGCCACCACGGCAGCGGCGCTGTTCGGTTTTTCCTTCTGCCATGCGTTCTGGCAGCTCTGCCTGTGGGCTATCCCCTATGGGCTGGGCGCGGGCAGCGTGGATGCAGCCTTAAACAACTATGTTGCCCTGCACTACAAAAGCCGCCATATGAGCTGGCTGCACTGCATGTGGGGTGTGGGTGCCAGCCTTGGCCCCGTTATTATGGGGCAGGCACTGGCCGGTTCCGGCTGGCAGGGCGGCTACCGCATCATTGGCATTTTGCAGGTGGTGCTGACAGTGCTGCTGTTCAGCCTGCCGCTGTGGAAGCTGCCGCAGGACGCTATGGGTGGCGAGCCGTTCACCCCGCAGCACCGCAGCTTTCCGGAGCTGCTGAAAATCACCGGTGTGCCGGAAGTTCTGGTCTGCTTTTTGTGTTACTGCGCACTGGAATCCACCGCCGGGATGTGGGCCTCCAGCTACTGCACCCTGGTGCGCGGTTTGGATGCCCAGACCGCTGCCAGCTGGGCCAGCCTGTTCTATTTGGGCATTACCGCCGGGCGGTTTGTTTCCGGCTTTTTGACGATGAAGATGAGCGACCGCAACATGATCCGGCTGGGGCAGGTGTTAATTGCCCTGGGCATTCTGCTGGTTCTGCTGCCTGCCGGGAACAACGTGCTGTTTGTGGGCCTGATTTTGATCGGCTTGGGCTGCGCCCCTGTTTACCCCTGCATCATCCACGAAACGCCGGTCAATTTTGGCCGGGAGCTGAGCATGTCGATGACGGGGTTACAGATGGCCTTTGCCTATGTGGGCTCCTGCCTGGCCCCGCCGCTGTTCGGCCTGCTGGCACAGAACGTTACCCCCAGGCTGTACCCCTGGTACCTAGCCGTTGGGCTGGTGGTCATGGTCATCATGTCTGAAAGTCTGCACGCCAAAAAGGCCGCCGAGTACCGTTAAGCATGCTTAGCGCAGCAAAACCGCATAAACTGTCGCAAAACGCTGCGCAGACCCTTGCCTTTTGCTTTGCCGGGATTGTATAATAAAAACAAAGCTATTGTCGTTTTTTGTGTGATACCAGAACTGAACAGGAGGGCTGTTTTATGCGTTGCTCCATCTGCGGCGGCCATCTGACCAACCAGCGCTGTGATGACTGCGGAATGATTTTTCCCCCTGAGGACCGCTATACTCTGCACCATACCGAGGATCCCAACTGCCCCTCCCACGTTGAGCCGGGGCAGAAAGCCCGTCCGGTCTCGCTGGCGGCGGATTACGCCCGCCACCGGGCCGAAAGCGCACCGCGCCCCCAGCCGTCCCAGCGGCCTACCAAGCCAACTTACCAGAACAGCAATTCCGGCAGGCGCAAGGGCTCCCAGATTGCCGGCCTGATTATTGCGCTGGTCTGGGTCGTGATCTGTTTGATGATCAGCTTCGCCAATATCAGCTTCGCCAATATGAGATAAACTGGTTTCATTGTCTCCTATCTCTGCTTTTTTATTTTCTGCCAACGAAACCAAAAGCCCGCCGAGCACCATAAAAAATGCTCTGCGGGCTTTCGCTATATCTTTAGGCAATACCGCATAATTCTAAGTGCCGATACGGCGAGCGAGGTGCGGCAGCTGCTAGGCCAAAAGCGCAGATAATACTGGATGTCTTATCGAGCATTTTGGCAACGCAGATGCCGCGCCGCAGCCGCCGGAGCGGTGCTTAAGCCGTCAGGTGGGAATTGTGCGGTATTGCCTTTATATACCGGATTTCTTTTCTCAATTCAATGTCTTCCCAAAGAACTCCAGCTCCGGGCGGATGGTGGCCATCAGGTCATCGAACTGGTCCGGGGTCAGGCTCTGGGCTCCATCGCTCTTGGCTCGGGCGGGGTCGTTGTGCACCTCGATCATCAAGCCGTCTGCACCGACTGCCACCGCAGCTTTGGCCAGGCTGGGCACCATAAAGGCGATGCCCGCGGCGTGGCTGGGGTCAATCACAACCGGCAGATGGGTCATCTTTTTCAGCATGGGCACGGCGGAAATATCCAGCGTGTTGCGCATGCTGGTTTCAAAGGTGCGGATGCCGCGCTCGCACAGCACAACATTGGGGTTGCCCTCTGCCATAATATACTCGGCGCTCATCACCAGCTCTTCCAGCGTGGCGGAAAGGCCGCGCTTGAGTAGAACGGGGGATGTTGGTGCGGCCAACAGCCTTGAGCAGTTCAAAGTTCTGCATGTTGCGCGCGCCGATCTGGATCATATCCACGCCGGTTTCCTCAAACAGGGGGATATGCTCGCTGTTCATCAGTTCGGTCACAATGGGCTGGCCGGTCTGGCTGCGGGCATGGGCCAGCAGTTCCAGGCCCTCGGCACGCAGCCCCTGGAAGCTGTAGGGGCTGGTGCGCGGCTTGAATGCACCGCCGCGCAGGATGCTTGCCCCGCGGCCTGCACACGCTGCGCCACAAAGGTGATCTGATCCTTGCTTTCCACGCTGCAGGGACCCGCCATCACGGCAAAATGGCCGCCGCCAACCTTGATTTTCTTATCACCCACTTCCACCACGGTATCGTCCGGGTGGAACTTGCGGTTTGCCTTTTTGTAAGGCTCCGAAACACGGCGGCAGGTTTCCACCACCGGGTTTGCCAGCACCCAGCTTTCGCTCAGCGCCTTGGTATCACCAATCAGGCCCAGAATGTGGGTATCGCTGCCCATAGAATCGTTGATCTGGTACCCCATCGTCTGCAGTTCGTTGCAGAAAGCTTTGACCTTTTCATCCGGGGCATGCTGTTTTAATACGATGATCATGACATATTCTCCTCTATTTCTTATCCGCTTTACGGTAATTCTTTTATCCTTAACGCTGTACAGTTTAGCACGCTAAAGTGTTAAAGTCAACCCCTGTTTTGACATTATTTTGCCCGCGGCGTATAATAAGGCTGTATTTGCAACGTGTTCCGTAAAATAATCGGAGCACCGTATTTTCCGGCACATACAGAGAAAGAGGTATTTTTACCATGGGTAAAGAAGTAAAAACCAACGCCATGCGCATGCTGGAGCGTGCCAAGGTGAATTATACATCGCACGAATATCCCCACGAGGAAGGCCAGGCTGTGGACGGTGCCCATGTGGCGCAGCTTACCGGCCAGGACCCTGCCAAGGTGTTTAAGACCCTTGTCACCCAGGGGGCAGACCGCAACTATTACGTGTTTGTTGTGCCTGTTCTGGCGGAACTGGATCTGAAGAAAGCCGCCAAGAGCGTGGGCGTGAAAAGTGTTGCCATGATTCATGTGGCAGACATCAACAAGGTAACCGGCTACATCCGCGGCGGGTGCAGTCCCGTTGGCATGAAAAAGCAGTTTGCCACCGTGTTTGACGAAAGCTGCCTGGCCCAGCCCACCATCCTGGTTTCCGGTGGGCGGATCGGCACCCAGATTGAATGCGCCCCGGCAGACCTTGTTAAAGTAACCCGCGGCAAAACCGCCGCCATCACCGCGGAGAACGCCTGATGATGCGGCTGGATAAATACCTGTCCGAGCGGCTGGGTATCCCCCGCGGGGAAAGCCGTAAGCTGGCCGCCAAGGGCCGCGTGACGGTGAACGGCGTGCTGACCAAAAAGGCTGATACTCAGATCGAGGAAGCCACTGCCGAGGTTGCCGTGGACGGCAGACTGTTGGCCGGGGCTTACCAGAAATACGTTTACCTGATGCTGAACAAACCGGAGGGCGTTGTGAGCGCCGCGCAGGACAAACGCGATACCACCGTGGTGGATCTGGTAAAAGATGCGTTCCCCCCGCCGACAGCTATTCCCCGCCGGGCGGCTGGACAAAACCAGCACTGGCTTTGTGCTGCTGACGGATGACGGCACGCTGGCGCATGACATCCTTGCGCCGGGCCGCCATGTGCCCAAGCAGTACCTTGTTACGCTGGATACCCCGCTGACCAACGCGATGCGGGTCGGCTTTGCCGCCGGGGTCACATTGGCAGACGGCCAGACGCTGGCCCCTGCCGAGGTGAAGCCCGCCGGAGCTGACCCCTGTGTAGTGCGGGTCACGCTGCACCAGGGGGTCTACCACCAGATCAAGCGGATGTTCGGCGTGTTTGACGCCGGGGTGAACGCCCTGCACCGGGAAGTCATCGGCCCCGTTGCGCTGGATGCTGCCCTTGTTCCCGGCCAGTGGCGGGAGCTGACCGCAGAAGAAGTAAACGCCCTGCGCGCCGCCGCCAAACCGAAAAATTGAATTTCATTTTATTATCAGCTCGCAAACGCAACCCGGCCCCGTGTGCATCTTGCACCGGGCCGGGTTTATTTTTAATTAAAAAAGAATAAAGAATAATGAATAATGGTTGTGTGACGCCCGCGGCGTCACATTTTAACTAAGGGCAACACCGCACAATTCCCGCCTTGCGGCTTAAGCACCGCTCCGGCATCTGCCGCACCTCGCTCGCCGTATCGGCACTTAGAATTATGCGGTATTGCCTAAGGTGTATCTGAAAACAAAGAAAATGACGGATATTTCGCAAACACAAGCAGGATGTAAGGCAAAGAGCCGCCGGAATCCTTTGTATATTCCAAGGCTTTTTAACGCAAAATCCCGCTGCGTTTGTAGAAATAGACGATATTTTCGACGTTTCAGATACGCCCCAGGCCAGCTGCTCCGGCAAAAAGCATTCCGGCCAGAGCAACGGACCTGTTTTATTTGCGCCGCCGCGGGCGGCGCACCGACATTATTCTTTATTCATTATTCATTATTATTTATTACTTGGGAGAAATTGTGTGCAATAACTGGTCGCCCTGCACCGGGCCGACTTCCTTATTTTTTCCCTCATCCCGCGACCACAACCACACTCCAAAGCATCCCGCTGCCCTGCACCAGCAGCATCATGGCTTCCACCGCAACGGCGGCCAGCACACACACAATGATGGGACACTTTTTCCATGCCAGACCACCTGCCACGGCAGCCCCCACAACCCCCAGCACCGGGTTGGCATCCACGCTAAACACACCGGGAAACACCAGCGCCGTCATGGCGGTATAGGGGATCAGCTGCAAAAAGTGTTCGACCCGCGCGCTCAGCCTGATGCGGCCCATCAAAAAGGCGGGCAGCACACGGGGCAGGTAGGTCACCAGAGTCATACCCAAAATCATCAGGTAGATATCACGGTTCTGCATGGCTGTTCTCCTCACCTGCCGCATTGGGCGTTACAAAAAATGACCCCAGCACCGCGCATCCCAGCGTGGAAAGGATCATCGACCAGCCGGAATCCAGCTGCACCACGTTGCACAGCACAGTGTTGCAGAGCGCCGTCAGCACAACCAGCGCGGCCAGGCGGCCGTTGCCGTGCAGGCCGGGCATCAGCAGGCCAATGAACATAGCATACAGCGAAATGCCCAGTGCCGCGGTGATCAGCGGCGGCAGCAGCCCGGTTGCAATGGCCCCCAGCCAGCTGCCCAGCGCCCAGGAAAGATAGGAGCAGAGCGCCATGGAGAAAAAGTACCGCGGCGTGCGCGGGGCGTTGGCCGTGGTGGTGTACACGGCAAAGGTTTCGTCCGTAACGCCAAAAGCGGCCAGCATACGCACCGGCAACCTGCCGCCCTGCATCTGGTTGAACACGCAGGTGCTCATGATGATATGCCGCAGGTTCAGGATAAATGTTGTCAGCACAATGGTCAGCACAGCAGCGCCCTGCGCCACCATACCAGCAGCCATCATCTCGCTGGCACCGCCGTATACGGTCAAGGACATCAACACCGTCTGCCAGGTGTTCAGGCCCGCCTGGCGCGCCATTACGCCATAGGCAATGCCCACCGGCACATACCCCAGCATAATGGGCACCGCGCTGCGGGTCCCGGCCAGCCACTCCTCTTTTTTGGTCATATTCCTTCCCCTTTTCCTACTGATCTGGTCGATTGCGCGAAATATGGTTTATTATAGCACCGCCCCCTGGCCGCAGCAAGTTTTTCTTGCCGTAAGAGATAGAATAGCGTATAATGTAAAAGAATATATTTTGTTTTTACCTTGTGTGCCCTTTGGCCATTCTTCTGCCGGGCGCACCCACCTATAAATTTGATCGGGGGATCTTGCAAATGTCTGGTTTTATCCCGCTTTCCGTGCCGAACTTCGGCGAAAAAGAAGCAGCTTACGCTGCCGAGGCTATTACTTCCGGCTGGGTTTCCACCAGCGGTGCCAAAGTTAGCGAATTTGAGGAAGCACTGGCTGCTTATGTAGGCATGCCGCGCGCTGTTGCCGCCAACAGCGGCACCTCCTCGCTGCACCTGGCCGCAATGGCGGCGGGCATCCGCCGCGGGGATGAGGTGATTGTGCCCACCCTGACCTTTATTGCCGCTGTCAACCCGCTGACCCGCTATGTGGGCGCGGAACCGATCTTCATCGGCTGCAACGATACCCTTTGCATTGACCCGGACGCCGTGGAGGATTTTTGTGCCAACCACTGCACCCTGAAAGAGGACGGGCTGTACAATAACAAAACCGGTGCCCGCGTGCGCGCGCTGGGCGTGGTGCATGTGTTTGGCAATATGGCCGATATGCCCCGCCTGCTGGACATTGCCCGCCGCTACAAGCTGATTTTGATTGAGGACGCCACCGAAGCGCTTGGCACCCGCTACACCGCAGGCCCGCTGGCTGGCAAGGCCGCCGGCACCATGGGCGATATCGGCTGCTACAGCTTTAACGGCAACAAGATCATGACCACCGGCGCAGGCGGTTTTGTGGTTTCCAACCACGCCGATTGGGCCGAGCACGCCAAGCACCTTTCCACCCAGGCCAAGGCCGATATGCTGCAATTTCTGCATGATGAAGTCGGCTACAACTACCGCATGACCAACGTGCAGGCCTGCCTGGGCCTTGCCCAGCTGGAAAGGCTGGAGGGCTTTGTGGAGACCAAGAAAGCCCGCTACGACCAGTACAAAGCTGCTCTGGACGGCGTACACGGCCTTCGTATTCTGCCGTTCAAAGAGGAATCTGACGGCGTGCGCTCCAACCACTGGTTCTACAGCCTGTACCTGAAAGATTCCGGCCTTGACCGCGATACCGTGATTGCCAAACTGCAGGAGCAGGGCATCCAGACCCGCCCGGTATGGGCCCTGATCAACGAGCAGGCCGACTATCCCAAAAACGAAGCGTACGCCCTGGAAAAAGCCCAGGACTACCGCAAGTACATCGTCAACCTGCCCTGCTCCACCAACCTGACCGAACAAGACTGCGAACGCGTGATTGCGGCAGTTAAGAACCTGTAATTTGAGTTAGGAGGGAGGAGTTAGAAGTTAGGAGTTATTGGTGTGCGCTGCCGCGCGCAATTTTGGATATTAAGTCTTTCACCTTTTTCAAAATTTGCGGCGTAAACCGCACTTTCAACTCCTACTTCCTAACTCCTACCTTCCCAAGGGGGTATTTTACCTGAAAGTCGAAGAACTTTTTATTTCGGAGTCCTGCACGGTGCTGGATACGATGAAAAAGCTGGATGAAACGGGCCAGCGCATCCTGTTTATTGCGCCGGAGGGCAAGCTGAAGGCCGTTGTGACAGATGGGGATATCCGCAAGTGTATCCTGCGCGGCGGCGCGCTCAGCGCCCCGCTGACCCAGGCTGCCAATTATCACCCCCACAGCCTGCCGGTGGCCGAGCGCGGCCGCGCCCGCGCCGAGCTGCAGCGCCTTGGCATTGATGCCCTGCCCATTCTGGACAAGCACGGCGTCATCACCGATATTGTGTTTGCGGGCGGCGTGGATGTGGACAACCGCAAAAAGGTGGATATCCCCGTCGTGATGATGGCGGGCGGCCTTGGCACGCGGCTGTACCCCTACACCAAAATTCTGCCCAAGCCGCTGATTCCGGTGGGGGAACAGCCCATTGCCGAGCTGATTTTTTCCCGCTTCCGGGATTTTGGCTGCCGCCATATGACGATGATTGTCAACTACAAGCGCGGCATGATCAAGAGCTACTTTGCCGACCTGGAAAAAGACTATACCGTTGACTTTATTGACGAAGATGTGTTCATGGGCACCGGCGGCGGGCTCTGCCTGCTGAAAGGGCGGATGGATTCCCCGTTTTTCTTTACCAACTGTGATACCCTACTGGATCTGGATTACGGCGACCTGTACCAGTACCACAAAGCCCACGGCAACCTGGTTACCATGGTATGCGCGTTCAAGCACTATGTAGTGCCTTACGGTGTTGTTGAACTGGGCGAAGACGGCGGCATTGCCGCCATGCGGGAAAAGCCGGAGCTGAACTTTTTGACCAACACCGGCGTTTACGTTGTGGAGCCGCGCGTGGTGGAAGAGATGAAGATGGGCGAAGTGATCGGCTTCCCTGATGTGATCGACCGCTACCGCGCCGCCGGTGAAAAAGTAGGCATCTACCCCATCAACGAAAGCTCCTGGATGGACATGGGCCAGATGGAAGAGCTGGAAAAGATGAGAAGAAAGCTGGAACAACAGAGCTGAGTTAGGAGTTAGGAGTAATTTATGCCTGTAACGATCATTGCTGAAGCCGGGGTAAACCACAACGGCGATTTGGAAACCGCCAAGCGGATGGCTTATGTGGCTAAGGAATGCGGTGCAGATATTGTAAAATACCAGACCGCTGTGCCGGAGCTTGTGGTGAGCAGGTTCGCCGAAAAAGCCGAATACCAGAAACAGACCACCGATGCCGCCGAAAGCCAGCTGGAGATGATTCGCAAGCTGCATTTTTCGTTTGAGGGCCACCGGGAACTGAAAGAATACTGCGATTCCATTGGCATCCAGTATCTTTCCGCGCCGTTTGATATCCCCAGTGTGCGGTTTTTGGGCACACTGGGCATGCCGCTCATTAAAATTCCGTCCGGCGAGATCACCAACCTGCCCTATCTGGAAGAGATCGGCAAGCTGCACACCCCGGCGCTGCTTTCCACCGGCATGTGCAACTTAAGCGAGATCACCGACGCCCTTGGCATTCTGGACGACAACGGCTGCCCGGAAGTGACCATTCTGCACTGCAACACCCAGTACCCGACTCCCTATGAGGATGCCAACCTTACCGCCATGTTGGAGCTTTTTGACCAGTTCGGCCTGCCGGTCGGGCTTTCGGACCACACGCCGGGCTGGGAATGCGATGTTGCTGCCACGGTACTTGGTGCGCAGGTGATTGAAAAGCACTTTACGCTGGATAAATCCTGGCCCGGACCGGACCAAAAAGCCAGCCTGGACCCGACCGAGTTCAAGGCCATGGTACAGGCCGTGCGCCATGTGGAAGCCGCCCTTGGCGACGGCCACAAGCACCTGACCGCCAGTGAAGCCCCCAACAAGGCCATTGCCCGCAAGAGCATTGTGGCCGCGCGGCCCATCAAGGCAGGCGAAGTGTTCACCGCCGAAAACTTGCTGACCAAGCGCCCCGGCGATGGTATTTCCCCCATGCTGTGGTACACCGTCCTTGGCCAGACCGCCAAGCGCGACTTTGCCGAAGACGAAAAGATCGAGCTGTGATTTTTACGGGGGGGTTCTCCGGCCTTTTTGCAAAAAGGCCTCGGCGAAAAACTCTGAATAGAAATAATAGAATTGGGACTTCATCGTAATATCCGTGGGATGGCTCCCTCTTAGCCGCTTTGATGCATTTTAAGCGGCAATATTGGGCAGGGTTTATTCCGTGATTTTTTATGCACGCAATAAGGAACCCCCCTCAGGCCGCATCGCGTCCAGCTCCCCTCCAGGGGAACCAATATAAAGTTAAGGCAACACCGCACAATTCCCGCCTAGCGGCTTAAGCACCGCTCCGGCGGCTGCGGCACGGCATCTGCGTTGCCAAAATGCTCGATAATGTCGGGTTGCGGTACCCGCATCGTGCTTCGGGGGCAAAAGCCCCTCGCACTCTGCGACCGCTGCCCCTGCTTCGGTTCGCTGTTTCCGCCACTGGCGGCGCTCACCTTTGCAGCATCCAGTATTATCTGCGCTTTTGGCTTGGCATCTGCCGCACCTCGCTCGCCGTATCGGCACTTAGAATTATGCGGTATTGCCTTAACTCCTCCCTCCTAACTTCTAACTATTATGAAAAACATCACCATCATCACCTCCACCCGTGCGGAATATGGGCTGCTGCGGCCGGTTATCCAAAAGGTTGCGGCGGCACAGGACCTGCAATTACAGCTGGTTGTTACCGGGGCACATCTCTGTGCCCGGTTTGGCAATACGGTGCAGGAAATTGAAGCTGACGGCCTGCCCATTGCGGCCCGCCTGCCGATTTTTGAAGAAGAGAACCCCAACGAACCGGTGGCCCTTACCATTGCACGCACCATCACGGTATTTGACGGCTATTTTGCCGCCCACCGCCCGGATGCGGTGCTGCTTCTGGGTGACCGCTTTGAAATTTTTGCGGTGGCTACAGCGGCTGCGGCACGGCATATCCCCATTGCGCATATTTCCGGCGGGGATGTAACCCTTGGCGCGGCGGATGAATACTACCGCCACTGCATCACCAAAATGGCGGCGCTGCACTTCCCCAGCTGTGCCGAAAGCGCGGCCCGGCTGGTGCGCATGGGCGAAGCCCCCGAAACCGTGTTCTGCGTGGGCGGCCTGGGCGATGAAAACATCCGCACCCTGCCCAAAATGACGCGGCAGGAATTGTGCGCTTCCACCGGCTTTGACCTGATGCAGCCTTTTGCCATCGTGACCTACCACCCCGAAACTTCCGCCGCGGCGGGCGATCCTGCCGCGCAGGCGGATGCCCTGTGCGCCGCAATGGAAGCGGTTCCCGGCGTGTTCTGGCTGATCACCGGTTCCAACGCGGATGCCGGCGGCGCTGTGTGCACCGCCAAAATGCAGGCGTTTGCCGCCGCCCACCCGCAGCGTGCCGGGTTCATCAACAGCCTGGGGCTCAAGCGGTATCTTTCCGCCATGCAGTGCGCTGCGCTGGTGGTGGGCAATTCCAGTTCCGGCGTGGTGGAAACGCCCACGTTCGGTGTGCCGACCGTCAACATCGGCAGCCGCCAGGCCGGGCGCATCATCTGCCAGAACGTGCTGTGCTGTGCTGCCGCTGTCCCCGCAATCGAGGCCGCCCTGCGCCGTACCCTGACCCCGGAATTTTCCGCCGTGGCCCACGCCGCACAAAGCCCCTATAGCGGCGGCGATACCAGCGGCAAGATCTGCCGGGTTCTGGCCCAATTTGACTTTGCCAAACCCAAAACGTTTTATGACGGCCCCGTGCCGGAATTTAACCCCAAAAGGAGCATCTCCCTATGAAAATTCTGATCGTTGGTCTGGGCAGCATGGGCAAGCGCCGTGCCCGCCTGACCAAAGGCATTGATTCCAGCATCCGCATTGCGGGTGTCGATACGGCGGAATCCCGCCGGGTGGAAGCCACCGACCTTGGCCTGATCGATGCCGCTTACCCCAGCATCGCTGAAGCCGTTGCCGCCGAAGCCCCGGACGCCGCCCTTGTTTGCACCGCTCCCCTGACCCACGCGGCCATCATCAGCGAGCTGCTGGACAACAGCCTGCCGGTATTTACCGAGCTGAATCTGGTTGCTGACGGCTATGAGGAAAACATGGCAAAAGCGAAAGAAAAAGGCGTGCTGCTTTCTTTCTTCCACCATGCTTTACCGGCGCGAAACTCAGTACATCAAGCAGCAGGTGGCTGCATTCGGCAAGCCGGTGCATTATATTTACCATATTGGCCAGTACCTGCCGGATTGGCACCCGTGGGAAAACTACAAAAACTTTTTTGTGGGCAACGCCCGCACCGGCGGCGTGCGCGAGATTTTTGGCATTGACCTGCCCTGGCTGCTGGATGCCTTTGGCGATGTGACCCATGTGACCGTGCAGGAGGACAGCATCAGCGACCTTGGGCTGCCCTATCCTGATTGCGTTACCCTGCTGCTGCGCCATGCTTCCGGTGCGCAGGGTGTGCTGGCAGCAGATGTGGTAAGCCCCAAGGCGGTGCGCAACTTTGAATGCTTTGGCGATGGTCTGCACCTGTTCTGGGAGGGCAACCCCAAAGCGCTGTATGAGTTCAAGAACGGTGACAAACAGTTTGTGGACACCTACACCAGCTTTGAGCATGACAACCGCTACAGCGACAACATTGTAGAGAATGCCTATGTGGATGAGCTGACCAACTTTTTTGCCTGCCTGCGCGGCGAAGAAACGTCCCGCTGGAGCTTCGAACAAGATTTGGCCGCCATCCGCATTATGGATAAAACCTGAAAATCAGTTAGGAGGTAGAAGCTAGGAGTTGAATGTGCGGCTTGCGCCGCGATTTTGAAATAAGGCAAAACCTGATATTCAAAATATGCGCGGATGCGCACACCAATAACTCCTAACTCCTCACTCCTACCTCCTAAACTTAAAAGGGGGTCACCATGCTTACTGCCCTGTTTATCGGTCTGGGGTCCATCGGGACCCGGCATTTGAAAAATCTGACGGCGATCTGCGCACAGCGCGGGCTGGCGCTGCGGGCTGATGCGCTGCGCAGTGATTTAGCCCGCCCGTTGCGCCCCGGCGCGGCGGAGCTGCTGCACAGCCAGTTCACCACCTTGCAGGATTCCGCCGCCTTGCCGCACTACGATTTGGCGTTTATCACCAACCCCACCAGCCTGCACGCGCAGGCATTGGAGGAAATTCGCGGCCTGGCAGACGCGCTGTTTATCGAAAAGCCCATTGTTTTCGCCGAGCAGACGGATGTAGACCTTGCCACCCTGCTGCCCGCCGGGCAGAAAGCCTATGTGGCTGCACCCATGCGCTGGTGCGGCACCATGCTGGCGCTGAAAAATCACCTGCCCGGCCTGCGCCCCTACAGTGCGCGGGTGATCTGTTCCTCCTACCTGCCGGACTGGCGGCCGGGGGTAGATTACCGCACGGTGTACAGTGCCCACAAGGCCCTGGGCGGCGGCGTGACCATCGACCTGATCCATGAATGGGATTACCTGGTCGATCTCTTCGGCGTGCCGGAAACAATTTGTAATATACGTGGAAAATATTCCGATTTGGAAATCGATTCTGACGACCTTTCCATCTATATTGCCCAATATCCCACCCTGCTGGCGGAAGTGCACCTGGATTACTTTGGCCGCACCTACCGCCGCTCCATTGAGCTGTTCTGCAAGGATGGCAGCTGCGTGGCGGATTTTGGCGCCGGAACGCTGACCCTGCCCAACGGTGCGGTGGAACACTATGAGGAGGACGTCAACGAGCGCTACCTGCGCGAGATGAATTATTTCCTTGACTATGCCGCCGGGGAGGAAACCGAGAGCCTGAACCCGCCCGCCACGGCACTGCAAGTATTAAAACTGACATTGGGGGAACAACAATGAACCGTCTGTTGATCACCATCTGCGGCCGTGCAGGCAGCAAGGGTTTTAAGAACAAAAACCTCAAAACCTTCTGCGGCCACCCGCTGGTGTATTATTCGCTCAGCGCCGCCGAGCTGTTTATCAAAAAGCATCCCGAACTGCACATTGACATTGCCCTAAACACCGACAGCCCGGAGCTGGCCGAATTGGTTGCCGCCAAGTACCCGGAAGTCATCTTCCTGCCGCGCGGCGAGGAACTGGGCGGCGACCGCGTGCCTAAGATGGCTGTCTATCAGGACAGTCTGCACCGCATGGAGGAACGCACCGGCCAGCCGTATGACTGGTACATGGACCTGGACATCACCAGCCCCCTGCGCACCGAATCGGACATCGAAAACGCCTTCGCCAAAAAACAGAGCCGCGATGATCTGGATCTGGTGTTCAGCGTGTGCGAAGCCCGCCGCAATCCCTGGTTCAATATGGTCAAAACTGTGGACGACCATGTTGAACAGGTCTGCAAGAGTGAGTTCACCGGCCGCCAGCAGGCTCCGGATGTGTATGACGTAAACGCTTCCATCTATGTCTTCAAGCGGGATTTCCTCGCCACCAACACGGACGGCATGCTGTGGCGCGGCAAGATCGGCATCAGCGTGATGATGGATACCGGCATTATTGATATCGACTCGGAGCACGACTACCTGTTGATGGAAGCCATTGCTCAGCACCTGTATGCCCATTACCCGGAGTTTGCCGCTGTGCAGGAGAACATTCGTGACTGACCTGGCGTTCAATCTGATCATGGACTGCGGCCAAGCTATGCTGGCCAATGGCGGCGAGGTGTTCCGCGCGCAGGACACCATGGAGATCATGGCCCGCAGCTTCGGCATTGTGGATTTCCATGTTTATGTGCTGACCAACGGCATTTTTGCTTCCGCCCAAAACGGAACGGTCAGCGCTGTGCGGCATGTTCCGGCGGTTTCCACCAACCTGGGCCATGTGGAAGCCATCAACGCCATTTCCCGCCGTGTGGCGGATGGCGAACTGGACCTGAACAGCGCCCAGCTGGAATTTGAGCGGATGAAGCGGATGCCCACCCTCTCCCCACTGTACAACTGTGCAGCAGGCACCATGGGGGCCGGCTGCTTTGCCATGCTGTTTGGCGGCGGCCTGCCGGAAATGCTGGTGGGTGCGCTGGGCGGGCTGCTGGCCTCCGCCAGTTCCTGCGCGCTCAGCAAGCACCATATCAGCCGCATTTTCCGCGATATGCTTTCCGCCATTGCCTGCACGCTGACCGCTTTGATTGCCCAGCTGGTCTACCCGGCCCTGCAGGTCAACTTTGCCATCATCGGTGCGCTGATGGTGCTGACCCCCCGGCGTTGCCTTAACTATGGGCATCCGTGATATCATCAACAGCGATTATCTTTCCGGCACCATCCGGCTTGTGGATGCCCTGCTGGTTGCGGGATGCCTGGCTGTCGGCGTCACTCTGGGGTATACCTTATTAAGCACAGTAACGGGGGTGGTATGGTGAGTGCTGCTCCTGTCTGGTTTACCATGCTGGTTCAGTTTGTGGTTGCCATGGTTGCAACCATCTCGTTCGGCATCACCTTTCAGGTGGGCCGCCGCCATTACTGGACCTGCGGTTTTGTGGGGGCCGTTGGCTGGACGATCTACATTGCCTGCACTACCCTTGGCGGTATGACCGCCCCCATGGCCACACTGATTGCCACACTGCCGCTGGCCGCGCTTTCCCGCTTTTTTGCCATCCGGCACAAGGCCCCCATCACGGTATTTCTGCTGACCGGCATTTTTCCCCTGGTGCCCGGCGCGGGCATTTATTACACGGCTTACTATTTTTTGCGCAACGATCGCGCCCTGTGCACCAGCAAAGGCATTGAAACCTTAAAAGTTGCCGTTGCCCTGGCCCTTGGCATTGCCATCGTATGCTCCATCCCCCTGCCCAAGCGCCACGCCGCCAGCAGGCAGGCAAAATAAAAAATATGAAGCCCGGTGCTTCTTTGATATGCTACCCCTAGGGCAATACCGCATAATTCTAAGTGCCGATACGGCGAGCGAGGTGCGGCAGATGCTAAGCCAAAAGCGCAGATAATACTGGATGTCTTATCGAGCATTTTGGCAACGCAGATGCCGTGCCGCAGCCGCCGGAGCGGTGCTTAAGCCGCTAGGCGGGAATTGTGCGGTGTTGCCCTCAGAGCAGACAGAGAAAAAAAAACTCTGAAAGCTCTGGGGGTATTTTCATGTCAAGGATACAACCAAAAACACAGCGTTCCATTATCGCGCACAAAAGCACCTGCGCACCGTCTGGTTCGATTCCTCGCACGGATACACGAAAAAACACTCCAGCATAAGCTGGAGTGTTTCTGGTGACACACGCGGGAATCTCCCGCGGGCTAAAAAACAGTCCACTGGACTGTTTTTTGTGTGCTGCAGCGCACTGCCCTGTTCGATTCCTCACAGGGGATACACGAAAAAACACTCCAGCATAAGCTGGAGTGTTTCTGGTGACACACGCGGGAATCTCCCGCGGGCTAAAAACAGTCCACTGGACTGTTTTTTGTGCGCTGCGGCGCCCACCGCCCTGTTCGATTCCTCGCACGGGATACACGAAAAAACACTCCAGCACAAGCTGGAGTGTTTTTTGGTGACCCGTGCGGGAATCGAACCCACGTTAACGGCGTGAGAGGCCGCTGTCTTAACCGCTTGACCAACGGGCCATGACCGCAAAAGATTGCTTGTATAATATACCAGATGAAACGCGGTTTGTCAACATATTTTTCAGGGCGAATGGGATAAAATGGAGAGATTTTTGGCCGGCAGCGTTATTCGGAAAATGTACGGTAGGTCACTGCGCCCGCAGTCGAACTTCAGAGGCCAACCAGACCGCTGATTCGGCTCTTGAACCGAAATAAGCCGTTCCCTACAGAGCTTTTTACAATAGGCAGCAGGCAATGCAGGCAATCTGTAGGGCGGGATGCCCTCATCCCGCCGTGGAGAAACCTTTATCGACTGTGGCAAGCACTGCAAATGATTTGTAGGATCCGATGCTCGCATCGGGCTGTTGCCGCTCACCAAACTATACCTGCCAATTCCGCAAGGTTGCTGCAGGCTGATGACAAGCATCTGCCCCTACAAACAAAATCAAGGGCAATACCGCATAATTCTAAGTGCCGATACGGCGAGCGAGGTGCGACAGATGCTAAGCCAAAAGCGCAGATAATACTGGATGCTGCAAAGGTGAGGCGCCGCCAGTGGCGGAAACAGCGAACCGAAGCAGGGGCAGCGGTCGCAGAGTGCGAGGGGCTTTTGCCCCCGAAGCACGATGCGGGTACCGCAACCCGACATTATCGAGCATTTTGGCAACGCAGATGCCGTGCCACAGCCGCCGGAGCGGTGCTTAAGCCGTTAGGCGGGTGCGGTGTTGCCTTTACTTTATATATTCCAACCGCCAAAGATGTGGTATAATGTGTGGTACGAGGGCTAAAATACAAAAGAAAAAAGCCTTAGCTAACGCTAAGGCTTTTTGGTGACCCGTACGGGAATCGAACTTATAATATTCTTATATGCTCCTTTAATGAAATACATACCAACGATATTTTTATCATGTGTATGGATTTCATTAAAGGATTTTTTAATTCATGTGTGGTACAAAGTGTGGTACGGCATCAATAAAAAGTGTGGTACAAAACCGATTTGCAAGAATAAGTAAAAAAGATGGTGATATCCCTCTTGCGATAGTGTGCGAACTACATATTATGATAGTAACACTTCAATAAGAAATATTTTTTCTAAGGAGAATTACTAACATGAAAGGTAGTTACAGAGAATTACATTCTGCGATTATCCGTGCAGGTTTTACCTGCTCTAATCTTGCGAGTGCAATCGGAATTTCCCCACAAGCCCTGTCGCATAAAATGAATGGTTATTCGCTCTTTACGACAAAAGAAATTGCACGCATCGGAAAAGTTTTAAACATTCCAAAAAACGACTACTACACTATTTTCATTGAGCCGCTTACCTAAAAATTTTGGCTCTCCAAGGAGTCCACATGTCTACTATGCAAAAAGCAAATTGGTTTCTCGTACCATTTGGCTCGAGAAGAAAAAAATTTGGAAAATCAATATTCAAAAAAATGGAATTAGAAAATCTTTCTACTCTTCCACCCCCGGTGATAAAGGACGTAAGATTTGTGCTCAAAATGCAGCATCTTGGTTGTCTGGTTCCTCTCCTTTTGCTGTCAGCGATCATACAACCGTTGAGACTGTATTTGAACGCTATCTGAAGGACAAAGAGCTTGAAACCACAAATATCTATACTATTCGCAACAGATATAACAATCACATCAAGCCTATAATTGGTAAAATACCTGTTATGCTATTGACTAAGCAGGATTTGAAACGCGTTATCTATACTGCATATCGAAAATGCGATTTGAGCCAAAAAAGCCTCAAAAATATACGTGGTGATTTGTCCGGTTTTTGCAACTATCTGGATTTATCAGATATTCGGAACGACCTTCGCACAAACAATATAAGGATACCGTCCACTGCCAAAAAAGGGAAAAAGCAAGCCCTTGATGTTGTTTCTCTTGATATTTTGTTTTCAGAATCGCAAGCCCCCTATAACGGCACCGTTTGTCAGGACAGTCTTATCTACGCATATCGTTTTAACGTGGTCACCGGCATGCGTACTGGCGAGCTGATGGGCCTCGAATGGGGCGATATTGACGATAATTATATACATATACGACGTGCCATTAATGCCAAAGGTATCACGACCAGCGGTAAAAATGAATTTGCCGCACGTGACTTTCCCCAAACGAGATATACACGCATGCTTTTGGATAGTCAGAAAGTCTACCGCGTTAACCCTCTGGACCCCCACGAGCGTGTTTTTGGGCCTACCGGGCAACTCTGTTATCGTAAGCGTTGGGGCATATATTGCAATTATAATGGTATACCTTATATTACACCATACGAATTGCGTCATACCTTTTCTTCAATCTATAAAAACGTCTTAAGTAATTGGGTCTATGAAGAACTTGTGGGGCACACTCACCCTGGTGTTAATGGAGTGTATATGCATCCTATGGACGGCGATATGGACAACGTTCCCGCATGTCTTGACTCTCTGTTAGATGAGAGACTTGCACTTGGTAGGGGCTAAACGTAAACTGCTTCAAAATCAATCTGCTGTATAAATTTTTAAAACATTTAAACATTAAGTCTAGACGAATAGCTTCGCATATTGCGAAAGTTATTCGTCATTTTTATTATAGACCATTTTGTAATTAGTTAACAAGCATCACACAAAAAAGATTAATAAACCCAAATATATAAAAACTATGCTTGACGCCGCTTGCGAGTCGCAGATAATGAAAATATAGCCAGTAAAGAAGTAGAAAAACTCGTTGAAACTTCAAATTTTCGGCTTGGGAGGTGACACGATATGAAAATTCGCAGGTTAGCCGGGGCGGTGGCTTAAATCCACGCTGCTGACCCCGGCTCAGTAGTCACGGCATCTCTTCTACATAAGACAGTAACATGGGTTTTGCAATATTCAACAAGCATCACACAAAAAGATTATAAACCCAAATATATAAAAATACTGTGCTTGACGCTGCTTGCGAGTTGCAGATAATGAAGATATAGCCAATAGGAAGTCTATAAAACTCGTTGGAACTTCATTTTTTTTGGCTTGGGAGGTGATAGACCATGAAAATTTGCACGATAGCCGGGGCGGCGGGCTGAAATCCACGCTGCTGACCTCGGCTCAGTAGTCATCGACAAGTCATATCATGACCTCGTTGACGCGGTTCAGAAGTACCTTGAAAAAACAATATATAAAAAAACAATATATAATGGAAAGGAAAGCAATAATTATGAAAATTATTGGTTATAGTCGTAATGATTTTATGAGCAAGGAAGGTCGGTCCATCACTGGTTGTCGCATCTATCTTGCAACCGAGGTTGACGCCGGAAAGGGCGAAGGTGTTATGGTCAAGGATATGTATCTTTCCGATGCCAAAATGGCGGGACTTAAAAATCAACCTCCATGACCTGATGGGGCGCGAAGTTAAGATTTACTATAACGAGTTCCGTAAGCCTGAAAGCATTGTTCTGCTCGATTAAGAGTTTCCCCGGCACCTGATGCAAAAAGGGAGCGATAGCGACCTTGCCGCAAAAATGGGGCTTGTCTCATTTTTTGCGGTTAACATTTCAATGGCAGATCGTGTTACAGACTCGACAGCAAGTATACGCCGCGGACTAAATCAACACGGATGTGAGAGGATAGTATTACCCTCTTACATCCGTGTACAGTCCACAAAGCTGACAGATATAAGCTTTGTAGCGTACACAGATGGGTTGTGTCCGCTGTGTATGGTGTATCAAATGGCAAAAGAATTTGCGACAAGACGCTACCAGCTGACAATCAACAATCCGAAAAGAGCATGGTTACGACCACAATACAATTAAGGCCATCCTAGCAAAAGGCGCGAAATTGTTATATTGGTGCATGTGCGATGAAGAGGGTAAGGAAGAAACTTACCATACGCATTTGTACCTGGTCTTTTACAACGCAGTGATGTTCAAAACTCTAAAGAACAAATTTCCGACAGCACACATCGAAGTACCTCAATGGGGCACCAACTCCGAAAACTATGCGTATATTCGCAAAGAAGGCACAAAGTATCATAAGGATGCAAACGGCCATTATGAGTATACAGACGCCCAAGGGAAGGTATACATGTAGGCACAAATTTCTCTGATACTTTCGAGGAAAGTGGCGATTTGCCGCCTGACGCAAAGCAGGGAGATAGAAATGATTTGCGAATGCTATACAAACTGATTGCCTCCGGGGAAGACAATGCTCAAATCCTTGGTGAGCATCCAGAGTATTTGCGGGATATCTCTCATATTGATCGGACGCGACAAACCATTTTGGAAGAAAAATATCGAAATGTTTTCCGCAAAATGAATGTCACATATATATCCGGTCCGACAGGGGTTGGCAAAACTCGTTCGGTACGAGAAGGATGTGGATACGCAAATTGTTACAGCGTATCCGACTATAAACATCCCTTTGACGGATATCGGGGTCAAGCAGCAATCTTGTTTGATGAGTTCCACGGCAATCTCCCTCTCGTCAACATGCTGCAATATCTTGACGGCTATCCGTTGGAGTTGCCGTGTCGGTATGCTAACAAGCAAGCTTGTTATACAGACGTATACCTTGTCTCGAATTTGCCGTTAGAAAGGCAGTACCGTGCACTGCAGGACGAGAAGCCTGAAACGTGGGCCGCCTTCCTGCGACGCATTAACACTGTGCGGATTTTTGCCGCTGATGGAAGCCATAAGGATTATTCCACCGACGATTATTTCCGGGGAGTGTGTTAAATCGGAATATGAATTAGTTGATTTTTCGGATGATGATTGTCCGTTTTAAGCGTTGACAAAAGCTGTGCTATCAGGCTATACGGGCGTTTTATCAGAAAGGAGTTATTACTAATGAACGATGACTTTGAACGTTTGCAGTTGCAAACTAAGAAAAAATATGTTTTGGATACATTTCGTAATGGTCTTAGGCGTATTCAAGACGATTCCAAGGTCGCACAAAAGTTTGTTTTCCTGTGCCTTGCGCTTGCGGTTGTTGCCTTGTTTTTTGCTTCTGGCAGTTCTGGAAATGATGTGCTTTCGGTTGTGTTTCGTCCTATTATCTATGCTGTCTATGCCATTGCATGGCACGTTGGCAGAGTGTATCGGAGTTATTTTCGTATTTGGCTATCTGCCTCATAGTTGGGCATATTATGACGATTTTACGCGCGCGGGCATCTATAACCAAGCACGCGAAGCGCCGTTACTGATTAAGGCCTGCAGAGACGGTAACATCCAACAGCTTACCTATTATATTAAGGGCTATCCTCTCGAATGTTGGGAAGATAACCGCACAAGAATCGAATCTGCACTTAATGTAACCATCCTATCTATCACTCAGGGAAGTAACAACCAGCTCTTTGAACTTCGTGTTGTTGCTGGGTGCAACCTTATGGGGCGGTTAATCCCGTGGGCAGATACATATATGGACGATAGTGATACAAAAAATTGTCTTGTGCATCAGTGCGGCAGGCATTCCCGTCTGCATCGATTTTGGCCAGTTGCCTCACTGGCTTTTGGCTGCCGCCACCGGCATGGGTAAAACGCAGCTGGTATTGTTGATTTTGCATCAACTGACGCAAAAAGGCTACGACATCTACCTCGCTGACTATAAAGGTGTGGACTTTGGCTCCGAATACCGCAAACCGGGCCATTATGCAGATAATGACGCTGATCTCGAGCAGATGCTCGACAGTGTTGTACGCGAACTGAACCGCCGTCGTACAGAGTTTTCTATCGCTGGCTGTGCAAATCTTGAGGAATATGTCCGGACGACTGGAAATGACCTGCATCAATCGAATCGTCGTTATCCTGGATGAAACCTCGATGATTCTTGATACAACTGGTCGTGATAAAGAAGGTAAGGCTGCAATTTCTGTGATTACAAACAAGCTCCTTGCCATTGGCCGTCTGGGCCGTGCGCTTGGCATCCATCTGCTTGTGGCAACCCAGCGTCCCGACGTAGGGTCTGTTCCCGGAAGTCTTAAAGCACAGCTCGATGGCCGTATCTGTGGCCATATGGCTGACGCACAGAGCTCTATTGTTATCCTGGATGATGGTAGCGCTGCGAATCTTCCTGCCATTCCTGGACGCTTCATCATCCGCAATGGTAGTGGGACGGATGACATCGTGCAGGCCTACTACTATCACAAGTAATATTTTTTGAACGTTAACAAACAATAGGTGCATCATTATGACTACTGCAAAAAGGCATTTTTTCTGTACCGCGATTGGTGCATTGCGAAATATTTGCGTGAGGACGCTAATTGGTCCGATTATCCAGAAATCTTTGTGTCGGCGTGGGAATATGCTTGGAATGACGGATTCGATACTGTTTCTCACGAATCGATTTATACCAATAAAAATGCGTCACGTTATCTCGTTGGTGGCATGGTGGATAAGGATGATGAGGGAAGCTACTACACTTTTTTGGTGAACAAAAAAGGAGTTGGCACACTATCTGCGTCTCCGTACCGACTGGGAATTGAAAGCCATGGCAGCACGATTTTTTATAAAAAATTGATAGGAGGCATTACAGATGCAAAAAATTTTGCAGTCCGCAAGTACAAACGGCAAAAGGGCTCCCCCGTTAAGGGATTATCAGGCCCAAACTCTCCAGCTCATGAAAGACTATGACGGCCAAGCTGCCTTATGTAATATTGCGACGGGCCTTGGCAAAACTCGCATCTACACCGAGTATATCCGCTGGGATGTCTCAGAAAATGACCACCACGTGCTGATTTTATCGCATCGGGAGGAACTTGTGAGGCAGCCGCTGGAATACCTTAAAGACTTGCCCTGCGGCATTGAACTGGGACCTCTGCACGCAGACGGTGAACCCATTATCAGTGCTTCGGTGCAAAGTCTCGTGGGGCGGCTCAGCGAGTATAATCCTTACAGTATCGACACCATTATCATTGACGAGGCCCATCACAGTGCTGCACCGACTTACCGCAAAAATTTTTGAATATTTTAAAAAATGCAGTTCGTTTTGGCTTTACTGCGACCTCAGTTCGCGGGGATGGCGTCGGTCTGGCTGTGGCTTTTAAAGAGATTCTATGTGAGTTCAACACCCTGTATGGTATCGAACACGGCTTGTACCTTAGCCCAATAGATGCTTGTCAGGTTAACCTCAAATTTGACCTGGGGACAGTACAGTACCGTGAGGATACCGGCGATTATGACGCCGCAGATATTGCACGTGTTATGTCTGGCACAGCAGCCGGAATTGCAGAGGCCTACACCAAAAATGCCCGTGGTCAGACCATCATTTTTGCGCCTTCAATCGAAGAGGGTAAAAATGTAACAGCATTGCTCAATTCTCAACATGGAGCCAGTACAGCAGCCTTTATTGATGGCACCACCCAAAATCGGGGGCACTTCTTGGAAGCCTACCGCCTGGGTCTGATTAAAGTGCTGGTATGCTACGCAGTGCTGACAGAAGGCGTTGATTTGCCAATGACGGAGACCGTTGTGTTGGCTCGTCCAATTGCACGGACAAATGTTGGCTTATATGCACAGATGGTGGGCCGCGGCTTGCGCCTTTATCCCGGCAAAGCCTCTTGCAAAGTGATTGACTGTGTCGGCGTATCCGATATGCCTATCTGTACAGCAGCAACCTTTGATCGGCAAAAAGACGTTCCAGCTCCAAAACCCGAAAAAGAGCCTACGGAAAAATTACCGGAAGAACAAGACCCGATTAAAGTGCTGGAAGGAAATGAAATCCCTGATTCTTGGATTAAAAATCAGAAGGAGGTGAACGTTATGGCGCTTGGAGAAGGCTATACCACACATGATGTAGCGTGGCTTGATGTGAAAGGTGGAGGTCGTATCCTCCCTCTGCCCAATGTAGTGTACCGCATTAGCAAGCCGCTGCCAAACGGTATGGTGTATCTGCGCAAAAATAAAAAGTGCTCCAGATGTGCCGTTCCACTGCAATTTGTGCTGGATTATGTTTATCAGGACCTCAAGCAAAACCATCCGCAACAACAGCATATATGGGACAAAAAGCAGCGTTACAAATGGGACCGGCAGCCCATCACCAGTGAGCAAATTTCGCTTATCCACAAACTGGCCCCCGATTATAAAATTGACACCAAAAGATGACCCGCGGGGATGCTTCCCGCGTGATTCAGCTTTTGGCGTACGCCCCCAAAGAGCAGGACGCACAAGAGCAAGCCCAGGAGGTGCAGGACGATGCCACGTAAAGCGCGTGAACGGTCTGCTACCGGGTGCTACCATATTATGGCGCGCGGTATCAACCATACAGCAATTTACAACGATGATGCCGACAACATGAATTTTTTACATATCCTGGATTTTTGTGCGGACGAAGATTTTACAATTTTTGCGTATTGCCTGATGGGCAACCACTTTCACCTGCTTGCAAAAGCAGATGCTGACGTTTTACAGCATGTTATGAAGGCTGTGGGCATCCGCTATGTGGCCTATTTTAACAGGCGTTATCAGCGGGATGGACCTCTTTTTCGCGGGCGGTATAACTCCCAACCTGTTACAACAAAAGGATATTTTTTGCGTGTGTTGCGTTATATCCATCGCAACCCGGTTGCTGCCGGAATCGTGCAGGAAATGCAGGACTACCCTTGGAGCAGTTATCTTGATTACTTTGGCAGCAGAAAAAAAGGTACTTTGTCAGGTAGATACCAGTTATGCGCTTGCATTGCATGGCTTGGAACGGCTGCGGAGCTATCACCAGCGGCCGGAACTGAACACCCGTGGTATCCTGGAAGATTCTCCGCTGCCTGCCTTCACTGATGGCGAATTGCGGGACTTTATTCGTGCGACAGCCGGAATGGAGTGCCATGAAATCCCGCTGTATCCAGAGACGATTACAACCCCGTTGCTTCGTCGGCTTGTTGAACAGGAGGGCGCAGGCATTTCGCAGCTCGCTCGACTGACTGGTTTGGCGCGCGGAGACATCCGCCGCCGATTGTTATAATTATTATAAAATGAAAGGAATATCTTATATATGTATGATTTACACACGACCCTTAAAATGGAGGGCGGAAAGATTCGTCTGGAAATGGTAGTGGAATGTGCCTACGACGATGGCAACAAGCAGGCAAAGTATGAACTTGACCACTCCCCTTGATCAGAACGATAATATTTATACAGATCACCATTACGGCTACGATGAATTTGACGCCGTAGATGAAGAAGAAAAATCTGCCGTTTTAACACCTTAACAGCAATCAAATAAAAAATAAGCAAAAAAGAGGATAATAGCCGTTACTGGCTCTCATCCTCTTTTTTTGTTGTTTTGTCTCAATATCGTCAAACAAGGGGGCTGTCCCAAAATTTTTTGAACGGAATTTCCAGTCCCACACATATCCGGGCAATCAGCTCAGTTGAAGTGTTTTTAACTGTTGCATAAGGCTTAACAGTTTTTTTTTGAGTGCGGATGGTGCAATGCCGGAACGCTCGGCCAGCTTGTTGACGCTGTAGCCGCGCTCTGCTGCAAGCTCCAAAATGCGCAGCTTAATTGCCTCCTGTAGCAGCATTTGCCCTCACCACCGTGTACAATAAAAGTATATTTATTGTACCGATTTACAAAAGGAAAAATCGTCTACATAGAGACGATATAAACCTTGCTCTTACGTGCCAATGTGCTATAATATAAAAAAGGAAGGTGATAAACCAATGCATAAGCTATCCCGCGCAGCACCCTATATAGCCTATGCTGTGGCAACTGCTGGAATGGCTGTGCTGCTGCTCCTTGGCAGCTCGCCGGGGGCGATAATTGCCCGCAGTTATCAGGCGTATAACGGGTGCCCGGTGCCCGGCTCCCCTGAATATACCTATCAGGACGTTAATCTGCCATTTTCGGTTCCATTATCTCCAGTGACAGCCGTTGAAGCGCGTGCGAAAAAAAGACGGATATATTTTGTTCGGCTTTCCCCGCTGCCCCTACTGCCGCAATTTGTTGCCGGTGCTTGCCGCCGTTGCGGAAAGTGAAGGAGTCAGGATGGACTATTGCCAGATAGACCTTTACCGGGACATATACGCCTACAGTGTGGATGCTGCCGCGCCAGTGCAGACCAGACCGGCAGGGGAAGGGTACGCCGAAACTGCTGACATGGCTGGACGGCTATCTGGCCGAGTACACCGTCACCGACCAAAACAAAAATAGCATTGATGTTGGAGAGAAACGCATCGGTGCGCCAACTATTATCAAGGTAGTAGATGGGAAGCCTGTTTCCAAATGGCAGCTTTCTGACGCCGCTATATTTGCAGCAGGATACCCGGAAAATAAATATGCCGCTTGGGATGATGCTACGCAGCAAGGGGTTGCAGCCTCTTTGCGGGATTATCTAGCGGTTGGGTGAAAAATAGGGGACGGTGAGTCGCGCAGCGATCTCCCCCGTCCCCGAGAATAGATATCAAAGACACCGCGCATCAATAGCGCGGTGTCGAAACGACAAAAAATTAGACCGCATTAACAATCTGTGAACTTTTCGGGGTTCGTATTGTGTAACTACCACATAAATGGTATTATGCAATTGTACAGAAGGATAGGCGGCAAAAGAGTCCACGGCCTCGTCGATGACGAAATCCAAAGCTGCGTAGGGCTGACGTCGAACCTATTAGTTTATGTGGCCCCGGCACTAGACGCCGGGATGTAAAGGAGAATTGAATATGAAACGTAAGACTATCATTTTAGCAGTGGTAGCAGCCGCTGCGATGGCGCTCAGCCTGGTAGGGTGCGGCGTGAAAATCACGAACATCGCGGTTCCTGACGCAATTACTGTCGAGAAAGGCGAGGCGGTGGTTTTGCCGGTCGCTTTCGGCACCGACGATGCTCCGGCCGTAACTCCTGAGACTGCTGCAACCGGTGAAAGTGCTGCAACGGATGAGAAGGTAGCCAAGGCTGCCGAGAAGCTCACCATTGAGTGGACCTCCTCCGATGAGAGTGTTGCAACGGTTGATGAGACCGGTACTGTTACTGCAGTGGCGGCCGGTGAGGCGAACGTTACGGCTTCCGTAAAGGACGCCGACATCGCCGCGAGCACTCACATCAAAGTTGTCGTCACTCCCACCGGTGTCGTGGCACCTGAGTCTATTGACCTCGTCACTAATGGCGAGAACACCAAGGACTTGGACGCTAAGCTGGTTCCCGCAGACGCAACTGATGTCAAGCTCGCATACGAGTCCAGTGACGAATCTGTTGCTACCGTCGATGAAACCGGTAAGGTGACTGCGGTGGCCAACGGCGAATGCACCATCACAACCTATGTCACTGCGAAAACCGAAGACGCTGAAGCCTCTGAGCTGAGTGCTGTTGCAGTTGAAGCAGCAGATTCTGAAGAAACTGACGATAGCGTGGCCACGATGCCTGAAGACCTGGCAGCAATGGATTCTGCGTTCGGCGTTGTTCCTGAGAACCTGAAAGCCGAGACCAAAGTTACAGTTACCACGAACGTGGAGAGTGTTACTCTCGATAAGACAGAGGGCGTGCTCACGGTAGGTAATACTGTGACTGTTACCGCAACTGTCACTCCCGATACGGCAACCAGTGCCTCTGTGACTTGGTCCTCCAGCGATGAGGCAATTGCAACTGTTGACTCTGAAGGTAAGATTACGGCCGTTGCTCCAGGCACTGCCACAATCACTGCAACAAGTGATAGCAACCCTGATGCAAGTGCAGCGTATGCAGTAACTGTGCAGGCTAAAAAGGTAGTCACTTCCACGAGCACTAAGACCTCCAGTAAGAGCAATTCTGGAAACACTGGTAGGAGTTCGAACAGCGGAGCAGCGGCTGCCGCTCCGAGTAATCCTGCTCCCGTACCGGACCCGGCACCTGTCCAGCCGAGCGAACCTGCACCTGCACCTGACCCTCAGCCTGAACAGCCGAGTGGTGGCGATAATGGTGGTTCTGGCGATTCCAGCAATTCTGGAGATAAGTACGGCGAAGGTTACGACCGTTGGGGGGGGGGACCAGTGAACTCGGCTCCTACTGATAATGGCTGCACGCCAGAGCAGCAAGCTGGAGGAGTATGTTAGCTCTTACCGTTCAAGGGGGACGGTTCCTATTTACATGATTTATTGACATAGTTTTTTTCATAGCATCAAAAAGGGACGGCATAGTCGCCAGCGGCGATCTATACCGTCCTTTTTTGACGCGAATGTTTTTTCAAAACCGTTCGCTCATAATATCGTAGAAAAACAGGGGTGACCTAACAAATCGTTATACTACCTCAAATATGTTAACTCGTCATTTGACGTGTTAACATCAAAGCAAAACTGGCCGCTTGCGGCCCGAATTTTGAAACAAAAAACCGGGGGCTTTTTTGGCTCCCGGTATTTTTCATTTTGCAATCATCATCATGTCGCAGTCAGCACATTTTATGCGGACGACTTTGGTTGCCCTTACACTGTTGCCACAGCAGGGGCAAACATACTTGATGCTGTGGCTGTTGGGGTTGTTCCCTGTCGGCTTGTCGGTGTTGTCACCCGTACCTTTGCCGCGTGGGATGTAAGCGCCTTCGATGCGGTTCATATTGATATCTTCCCACCCTTGTTCCAAAATGAACTCGCACAGTGCGTCAGTCGGCTCGGTGATGCTCCATCCGATACGCGGGTCATAGCTGATTTTAAGGTCGCGGGCCTCGGCAGCTTCCTTTGAACTTTTTATTGTGGTACTGACCGCCGCGGCTGCAATCCTGTATGCCGTTTTGGAGGTTCCAAAGATGTACACACTCATGCAGGGTGGTTGCCACCACGTTTTCTATGGGCCGTGCAAGCGTCCCAGCACCGATGTTAAGCTCGTGGCGGGTCGTGTCACCGCGCTGCCATGCCTTGGCTACAGTAACGTGTCCGTAGGCCCTGGGTGTGCTCTGTATCGTGATGATAGGTTCCTCCAACTCGCCGTTGAAATATTTCGCATTCAATGCGCGGAAGATTTTTTCAAGGTATCCAGCGGTCCGGGATGTTTTGACGGTTTCTTTCATTTTTGCGTCCTCACTTTCGTTTTCCCAATCTTTGCTCACGTTATCCCTTCGGGATAAGGGGTTGTGGGTTGTTCCGCGATTAGCGGAAAAAGTGAGGTTGGATAATTGTCAAGGGGGACTGTGGAATACCGCAGCTAATTTTTTAGCAAGGATATGCCGCAAAAGCTCCTTTACAATTTTCCAATCCGTGATTTTATAATTTTAAGGGGAACAACAAAAAACAAAACACAGGAGCGTCACGGTTACAATTTGTTCCGCGGCACCCCTGTGTTCCCATGTTACAGGTCTTGCTTTTATTTTAAAAGTGTGGTACGATTGTGGTACTTGCAAAAAGGAATATAAAAAAGCTCCTGATTTCAAACGCATCAACGTTAAAAATCAAGAGTTTAATTTGGTGACCCGTACGGGAATCGAACCCATGTTACAGCCGTGAAAGGGCCGTGTCTTAACCGCTTGACCAACGGGCCTAAGAGATACAGGATTTTGCTAAAACAGCAAGCAACTTACCAGTCACGACTGCAACCGGCCCCCAAGTATTTTAGCGAAACCCTGCATTGATGGTAGCGGTAACTGGATTTGAACCGGTGACACTTCGGGTATGAACCGAATGCTCTAGCCAACTGAGCTATACCGCCATGTGGTGTGCATCTCAAACGGTGCTCCATTAGTATACGGGTTTCGGCACCATTTGTCAAGCATTTTTTTGAATTTTTTCAAAAAGTTTTTTTTCTTCCTTTTCTGCGCCGGCAGTGCTGCGGCACAAATAGCGCAGCCATAGGCTTTGCGAGCATCAGCTGGCAGCCATTCCCGGTGTTGTTCCGATTTTTGTTCCTGCATTATACAACAATAGCGCAATAAAGTGCAGTACAAAATTCTTCATTTTTTCAGGTTTCACCCGGTTTGTTCATTTTATTTTAAGCTACGAAACTTTTTGCGGATTTTTTTCGCATTTAATATATTGACATAGTAATACCCCAGTGTTAAAATAAGTTAAAAATCGGCGTTCGTTAAAAGTGTGTCGAAGATGAACCATCCGTAACTTTAAGGAGAACACTCGCTATGAAATATTCTTGGCAGCGCCAGATTATTCTGGAAACCATTCAAGAGCATAAAGAGCATCTTTCTGCGCAGCAGATTTACGGTTATGCCCGTGAGCGCTGCCCTCATATCAGCCTGGGCACGGTGTACCGCAATCTGAACACCCTGGCTGATAACGATATGATCGGCCGCGTTGGCATGATCAGCGGTGCCGAATGCTTTGACTGGGACCCCAACTCCCATGAGCATTTTTACTGCCGCAAGTGCCACAAGATCATTAACCTTGATCTGCCGGAAGGCGAGCTGAACGCCCTGATCAAAAATGTTCCCGGCCTGCGTATTGAAGGCCGCTGCCTGACCGTGACCGGCGTTTGCGCCGAATGTGCCAGCAAAGAATAACTTTGCCGGGACAAAGCGCCACTGTCCTACCCTTGCAGGATCAATCCTTCCAACTTGTCATCATCTTTTCCTCTCCGCTCTTCCCCGTTTTTGTGGGGAAGAGCTTTTTTGTACCCTTTGGCACTTTTCTGCATCCTTTTTCAACTGCGATATGCGGGCTTTATGCGGCAAATATTCAATTCCATGAATAAAAATGCAAATAGTCCGTTTCGTTTTTTATCCCTTTACGCCGCAAAATGCAAGCTCTAGAACAAAGTTATCTCTATAAGTTGAAATTTCCTTGTGCAATATGCCGTGTTGCAATTTGTTGCAGGGCGTGTATAATAAGAAGCATCAAATGAATAAATATTCAGCCGCTTGGGCGGATAGAATTTTGAAAGAGGGCAGTTCTTATGAAAAAGAAAAAAGGAAGATATTAAAAAGGTCGTTCTGGCATACTCCGGCGGTCTGGACACTTCCATCATCATTCCCTGGCTGAAAGAAAACTACAACAACTGCGAAGTCGTTGCCGTTTCCGGTGACGTTGGCCAGGGTACCGAACTGGATGGCCTGGAGGAGAAGGCCATCAAGACCGGCGCTTCCAAGCTGTACGTCCTCGACCTGAAGAAGGACTACGTCGAAAACTACATCTGGCCCTGCCTGAAGGCCGACGCCAAGTATGAGGACTACCTGCTGGGCACCTCCCACGCACGTCCCTGCATCGCCGCTGCTCTGGCCGACATCGCCAAGAAGGAGCACGCCGACGCTATCTGCCACGGCTGCACCGGCAAAGGTAACGACCAGGTCCGCTTTGAGCTGACCCTGAAGGCGCTGGCCCCCGAGATGGCCATCATCGCCCCGTGGCGTGAGTGGGACATCAAGAGCCGTGATCAGGAGATCGATTACGCCGAGGCTCACAACGTGCCCCTGAAGATCAACCGTGAGACCAACTACTCCAAGGACAAGAACCTGTGGCATCTGAGCCATGAGGGCTGGATCTGGAGAAGCCCTCTCTGGAGCCGCAGTACAACAAGACCGGCTTCCTGGAGCTGGGTGTCTCCCCCGAGCAGGCTCCCGATAAGCCGACCTACGTCAAGATCCACTTTGAAAAGGGCATCCCCACCGCTGTTGACGGCAAGGAGATGGACGGCGTGGCTCTGATCGAGTACCTGAACAAGGTCGGCGGCGAGAATGGCATTGGCCAGCTGGATATCGTTGAGAACCGTCTTGTCGGCATGAAGAGCCGCGGCGTGTACGAAACCCCCGCCGGCACCATCCTGTACAAGGCTCACAACGTTCTGGAAACCATCACCATCGACAAGGATGCTTTCCACTTCAAGGAGTCCGTTGCTCAGAAGATGGGCGAGCTGGTTTACGATGGCAAGTGGTTCACCCCGCTGCGTGAAGCCCTGAGCGCATTCACCGATGACCTGCAGAAGACCGTTACCGGTGATGTGAAACTGAAGCTGTACAAGGGCAACCTGATCAACGCTGGTGTTACCAGCCCGTTCACCCTGTACGATGAGCAGACTGCTTCCTTCGGCGAGGATGAGGATTACGATCAGTTTGATGCAAACGGCTTTATCAACCTGTTTGGCCTGCCCATTGCTGAGCGCGCCAAGCTGGCAAAGAACTGGCCGGAAGTAAAGTAATCGCATTTTTCCATTAATAAAACTGCCGCCAGGGAGGAATTGACCCCCTTGGCGGCTTTGGCGTTCCAGTATATACTATAAAAAGAATAATGATGGTGGACCGCCGTGCCTGCGGCACAGCTCAAAAAAAGCCAAGGTCGCAGCAAACATCAGACTGAGCCCCCATTAAAAGGCTGTATCTATTTTATTTGCGCGCGCGGCGCGCACACCAACATGTTTCATTATTCTTTATTCTCTATTCATTACAATAACACCGGAGGTTTTCTTATGCCCCAACTTTGGCAGGGACGTTCCAGCAAAGCGGTGGACAGCCGCGTGAACGACTTTAACTCTTCCATCCGCTTTGATGCGCGGATGATCGAACAGGATATCCACGGCAGCCTGGTACACTCTGCTATGCTGGGAAAGCAGGGCATCATCTCCCAGCAGGATGTGGACGACATCCACAAGGGCCTGCAATCCATTTTGAACGATCTGCACAGCGGCGCGTTGGAGATTGACCCCAATGCCGAGGATGTGCACACCTTTGTGGAGCAGACTCTGACCGCCCGCGTGGGCGATGCCGGTAAGCGGCTGCACACCGGCCGCAGCCGAAACGACCAGGTAGCGCTGGACGTCCGCCTGAATCTGCGGGAAGCATCGCTCCACTTGCAGGGGCAGATCAAGGAATTGATCCTGACCATCTGCGACCAGGCAGAAAAATCTTCTTCCTATGTTATGCCCGGTTACACCCATCTGCAGCGTGCCCAGCCGGTCACCTTTGGCCACCAGCTGATGGCTTACGCCTGGATGCTGCTGCGCGACCTGGGCCGCATGCAGGACGCCACCGCCCGCATGGACGCTGAGTGCCCGTTGGGTTCCGGCGCTCTGGCTGGCACCACCTACCCGCTGGACCGTTTTTATACGGCACAGGAGCTGGGCTTTGCTGCTCCCTGCGGCAACTCGATCGATGGCGTATCTGACCGCGATTTCTGCATTGAGCTGACCAGCGCCATGGCCACCTGCATGATGCATCTGTCCCGCTTGTCGGAAGAGATCATCCTGTGGTGCAGCTGGGAGTTCAAGTTCATTGAGCTGGACGACGCTTTCACCACCGGTTCTTCCATTATGCCGCAGAAGAAAAACCCGGACGTGACCGAGCTGATCCGCGGCAAGACCGGCCGCGTTTACGGCGACCTGAACACCCTGCTGGTTATGATGAAGGGCATCCCCCTCGCCTACGACAAGGACATGCAGGAGGACAAGGAAGCCGTATTTGACGCGGTGGACACTTTGGAGTTGTGCTTAAAAACCATCACCCCGATGCTGGCCACCATGACGCCGCTGCCCGCCAACATGCGCCGCGCCGCCGCCAAGGGCTTTATCAACGCAACGGACTGCGCCGACTACCTGACCAAGAAAGGCATGCCGTTCCGCGATGCTTACAAATGCACCGGCACCATGGTGGGTGCCTGCATCCGGGCAGACAAAACGCTGGAAGAACTGACGCTGGACGAGTTTAAGCAGTACAGTGATCTGTTTGAGGCGGACATCTATGACGCCATTGACTTGACGCACTGCTGCGAGGGCCGCACCAGTTACGGCGGCCCCACTCAGGCCAGCGTGCTGAAACAGATCGCGGATGTAAAAAGCAAAATCAACTGCTGAACGCTGTAATAGATAGGGGTTTGTTTGGGATGGCTAAGTATAAAATTTTTGTGGATGGTTCTTCCGGCACAACCGGCCTGCGCATTGCGGACCGCCTGGCCGCACGGGATGAATTTGAGATCCTGCACATTTCCGAAGCCGACCGCAAGGATGTAAACGCCCGCGCCGCCGTGATTAACCAGAGCGATCTGAGCTTTTTGTGCCTGCCGGATGCTGCAGCCAGGGAGGTTGTGCCCCTGCTGCGCCCCGATGTGCGTATTCTGGACACTTCTACCGCACACCGCACCGCGCCGGATTGGGTGTATGGCCTGCCGGAGCTGCATGGTAAACGGGATGCTCTGCGCACCGCCAACCGCGTGGCCGTTCCGGGCTGCTATGCCACCGGCTTTATCACGCTGGTGGCCCCGCTGGTGGAGCTTGGCCTGCTGGCTGCAGATTATCCGCTGACCTGCCACGGGCTTTCCGGTTATTCCGGCGCAGGCAAAAGCGGCATTGCCCAGTACCGCGACCCGGAGCGCGACATTGCCTTTGAAAGCCCGCGCCCCTACGGCTTAACGCTGGATCACAAGCATCTGCCGGAAATGCAGAAGATCTGCGGCCTTGCGGAGCCGCCGGTGTTCTGTCCCATTGTGGATGACTACTACTGCGGCATGGAAGTTACCGTTCCCCTGCGTCTGGACCTTGTGGGCCACAGCGCTGAGGAGCTGGCCACCGCTTTGCAGGAGTATTACGCAGGCGAAACCATGATCAAGGTGCACGCTTTGGGCACTGCCCCCAAGTTCCTGCCCGCCAATACGCTGGCCGGCAAGGACACCTTGGAAATTTACCCCACTGTTTCCCCCGACGGCAAGCGGATGCTGCTCATCAGCTTGCTGGACAACCTTGGCAAAGGCAGCTCCGGTGCCGCCGTGCAGTGCATGAACATCATGCTGGGGCTGGAGGAAACGAAAGGGCTGGAATTGTAAGTTAGGAGTTAGGAGTTTTCCGGTATGTTGGCCTGCTGGCCGCATGGCACCGCTTTGGTGTGGTTTGTAGGGAACGGTCTTGACCGTTCCGCAGCTGTCTTTACCGGGTGGGTTCCGTTTCTTCTGATTTTTGATGTTATTTGTGGGAAAGAGGAAAAGTAACATGGCAAAGTATAAGGTCATTCCCGGCGGCGTTTGTGCCGCCAAGGGTTTTTCTGCTTCCGGCGTACATGCCGGGTTCCGGGCCAATCCCAACAAGCTGGATCTGGCCATCATCAAGGCGGATGTACGCTGTGCCGCTGCCGGTGTTTACACCACCAACAAGGTGTATGGCGCCCCCATCAAGGTTGACCGCGCCCACCTGGTGGACGGCCACGCACAGGCTGTTCTGGTGAACAGTGGCAACGCCAACACCTGCGCCGCCAACGGTGTGGATCTGGCCAATGAGTGCTGCGCCCTGGTGGCCCAGCAGCTGGGCATTGCAGCCGAGGATGTTCTGCCAGCTTCCACCGGCGTTATCGGCCAGCCCATGACGATTGACCCGTTCGCCCGCGGTATTCCCGCCGCAGCGGCCAAGCTGCAGGCCAGCGCCGAGGGCAGCAGCGAAGCTGCCAAGGCCATTATGACCACCGATACTTACGAGAAAGAATATGCCATTGAATTTGAGCTGGCCGGCAAAACCTGCCGCCTTGGCGCGATCGGCAAGGGCAGCGGCATGATTGCCCCCAACATGGCCACCATGCTGGCGTTCTACACCACCGATGCTGCCGTCAGCCCGGAGCTGCTGCAAAAGGCACTGCGCGCCGTTGTGCCCACTACCTACAACCAGATGAGCGTTGACCTGGATACCTCCACCAACGATACCCTGCTGCTGCTGGCTTCCGGCCTGGCGGGCAACGAGCCTGTTGTGACCGAAGGCCCGGAGTATGACAAATTCCTGGCTGCCCTGGGCGTTGTGGCGGAGCATATGTGCGCCCTGCATGCTTCTGACGGCGAGGGTGCCACCCACCTGATCACCTGCGAAGTGACCCACGCCCCCACCCACGAGATCGCCCGCGCCGTGGCAAAGAGCGTTGTCTGCTCCAACCTGTTCAAGGCCGCCGTGTTTGGCCGCGACGCCAACTGGGGCCGCATCCTGTGCGCCATCGGCTATACGCCGGGGGATTTTTCCATCGACAAGGTCAGCGTGCGCATTGCCAGCAAGGCAGGCGAGGTGTTTGTGTGCGAAAACGCCGCCTACCACCCATTCAGCGAGGACGAAGCCTATGCGGTTCTGGGCGAGCATGACATCCTGGTCAAAGTCGATATGGGCACCGGCGAAGCCAGCGGCAAAGCCTGGGGCTGCGATCTGACCTATGACTATGTTAAGATCAACGGCGATTACCGGACCTGATTTTGCAATTAGAAATTAGGAATGAGGAATGAGCAATGAACGGGCTTCGTTTAGGGCACTTGTGCACGGGCGCATATAGAATGCGCGCGCAGCGCACACCGCCAACTCCTCGAACCTCCTAACTCCTAACCTATTATCTTGTATCTACTTTTACGTTTGGGGAGCGATTTATGAAAAACGAGGAAATGGCGCTGCTTTTTTCGGAAGCCACGCCCTACATCCAGAAATATCACGGCAAAACCCTGGTGATCAAATACGGCGGCAATGCCATGGTAAACGAGGAATTGAAACTGGCCGTTATGAACGACCTTGTCACCCTGACCCTGCTGGGTGTGCGCGTTGTGCTGGTACACGGCGGCGGCCCGGCCATCAACCAGATGCTGAACCGCGTGGGCAAGGAATCCAAGTTTGTCAACGGCCTGCGTTATACCGATAAAGAAACCATGAGCATTGTGCAGCAGGTTCTGGCCGGTCAGGTCAACAAGGATCTGGTTGCGTTGCTCAAGGGCCGCGGCGTTGGCCTGTGTGGTCTGGACGGCCACATGATCATGTGCAAGCGCAAGTCGGACGTTGACCTCGGCTACGTCGGTGAGATCGAGAAGGTCAACACGACGCTGATCGACCACCTGCTGGCTGACAGCTTTATCCCGGTCATTGCCACGGTTGGCATGGATGAAAACGGCATCCCCTACAACATCAACGCCGATACTGCTGCAGCCGCCATTGCTATTGCCCTGCACGCCGAAAAGTTCGTTTCCATGACGGATATTGTCGGCCTGCTCTACGATAAGAACGACGAGTCTACGCTCATCCCCGAGGTCGAGGTCTCCGAGATTGAGGGTTACAAGGCCGCGGGCGTCATTGCGGGCGGTATGCTGCCCAAGATCGAGGGCATGGCCGACGCCATCTATCAGGGCGTCCACGAGGCCGTCATCATCGATGGCCGCGTCCCACACTCGATCCTGCTCGAGATGTTCAGCGACAGAGGCGCAGGCACGATGTTCTATCGGAGAGGAAACCGGTAAATGGCTTCCCCCGAGGGGCTGCGCCCGCAGGCGCGTGTCGGAGCGCAACCGCCGAAGGCGGCTCTTAGCGCGTAGACTGAAGCTGTCAGCGGCCCCGCCCGCTGACTGATGAGGGCGAAGTGTTTGGCGCGGTTCCGCAAACGGGCAGCCGCAGGACACTTGCCCCTCATCCGGCCTGCGGCCACCTTCCCCCAAGGGGGAAGGCTCCAAAGCGGGCGGCCTTCCCGCGAAGGGGAAGGCTTTTGCGTATGATAAAAAGGGGGTCACCCAATTGAATACCGAAAAAGTTATTTCCCGTGATAACGACTACATCCTCCACACCTATGGCCGCAGCCAGGTCGTGCTGGCGGAGGGCGAGGGCATGACGGCCAGGGACGCCGACGGCAAGAGCTACCTTGACTTCACGTCGGGCATCGGCGTCAACTCGCTGGGCTACTGCCACCCCGCCTGGGTCAGGGCTGTGGCCGACCAGGCCGCAACGCTGCAGCACACGTCGAACCTGTATTACACCGCCCCCGACGGCAAGCTGGCGAAAAAGCTCTGCCGCCGCACCGGGCTGGACGCCGTGTTCTTCGGCAACTCGGGCGCCGAGGCCAACGAGGGCGCGATCAAGTGCGCCCGCAAATACAGCGTAGATACCTATGGCGAGAGCCGGAATAAGGTCATCACGCTGGTCAACTCCTTCCATGGCCGCACACTGGCGACCCTGACCGCCACCGGCCAGGACGTGTTCCACCACGACTTCGGCCCCTTCCCGGGAAATTTTGACTACGTGCCCGCGGGCGACTTTGCCGCGCTGGAAAAGGCCGCAGACAAGGACACCTGCGCCGTCATGATGGAGCTGGTGCAGGGCGAGGGCGGCGTCGTCGCGCTGGACGCGGACTACGTCGCCAGGGTCGCGGCGTTCTGCAGGGAAAAAGACATCCTCGTCATTGTGGACGAGGTGCAGACCGGCGTGGGCCGCACCGGCAGGTTCCTGGCGTGCGAGCATTTTGATCTGCACCCCGACATCGTCACGCTGGCCAAGGGGCTCGGCGGCGGTCTGCCCATCGGCGCGGTGCTGATGAACAAAAAGGTCGCCGACCACATGAAGCCCGGCTCCCACGGCTCGACGTTCGGCGGCAACCCGGTCTGCTGCGCCGGTGCGCTGGCCGTGCTGGACGAGATGGACGACGACTTCCTCGCCAACGTCAACGAGCGCGCGGCCCAGCTGCGCGCCGGGCTGGCAAAGCTGCCCCATGTCAGGGAGGTCAGCGGCCTCGGCCTGATGGTGGGCATCGCGTTTGACGACGGCATCAAGGCCGCCGACGTCCGCGCCGCCTGCGAGAAGGCGGGTCTGCTGGTGCTGACCGCCAAGACCCGCCTGCGTCTGCTGCCGCCGCTGATCCTGACGGCGGACGACGTGGACGACGCGCTGGCGACTTTGCGCAGCGTACTGGAGAAATGCGTATGAAACATCTGCTGAAGCTGGGCGGCATGACGCCCGAGGAAATTCTGCACATTCTGGATGTAGCCGACGAGTACAAGCGCTGCACAAGCAGGGCGTCGACCCCAAGGACCTGCAGGGCAAGGCGGTGGCGCTGATCTTTGCCAAAAATTCCACCCGCACCCGCACCAGTTTAGAGGTGGGTATCTACCAGATGGGCGGCCTGGGCACCTACCTGAGCGCCAACGACCTGCAGACCGCCCGCGGCGAGCCTGTGCAGGACACCGCCCGCGCCCTGGGGCGGTACTATGATGCCATCGTCTGCCGTACCTACAAGCAGACGACGCTGGACATGCTGGCAAAATACAGCGGTATACCGGTGGTTTCCGGCATGACCGACTATGCGCACCCCCTGCAGGTGCTGGCAGACCTGATGACCGTGCGCGAGCGCAAGGGCACGCTGGCCGGACTGAAGGCCGGGTTTGTCGGTGACGGCTACAACATGGCTAACAGCATGATTGTGGGCTGTCTGGCCGTGGGCATGACGGTGACGGTGGCCTGCCCGCCGGGCTACCGCCCCGCCGCCGACGTGCTGATGCTGGCGATACGGGGATAAGTTCAAGCTGGTGAACGACCCGGACGAGGCTGCGCGGATGCGCGGATGTGCTGTTCACCGACGTGTGGGTCAGTATGGGCATGGAGCGCGAGGTGGAGCAGCGCCGCCGCGACTTTCCCGGGTTTACGCTGGACGCCGCCCGCATGGCGCTGGCAAAGCCGGACTGTATGATCCAGCACCCGCTGCCCGCCCACCGCGGCGAAGAGATCACCCCCGACGTTTTTGAAACCCACGCAGACGAGATTTTTGATGAAGCCGAAAACCGCCTGCATGTAGAAAAAGCCGTGCTGGGCATTTTGCTGGCCGGCAAATAACGCATAACCCTTTGCACCGCCCGCCCCCCCTGGGGTTGGCGGTGTTTTTGTTTACCAAGGCAACACAGTCGCCTATCCCGCGGCATGGTGCCCGTTTGCTTTTGTTTTTTTACTGGTAAGATACCACTTTGATGTGGTACTCATTTTTCGCCATTCTGCGCCACGCGGCAAGCTGTTCCACTGTGGGGGTGGCAAAGGATGCGCTGGGCTTTTCAAGCCCCAGCTGCGCGTATTACCATGCCGACCAGTGCCACACCTACCATAACCCCGGCAGCACGCCAACCCGCGCGGCCATGGTGATCCAATATACCGCACAATAAAAAAGGCAAAAAATAAAACCCGAACGGCCACTGCCCCGTTCGGGTTTTACTAAAAAGAAGGAGAAAAACAGAGCGTCCCCGATTTTTGCCTTAAAACGATAACCCACCCCTCTACTGATGAGCTCGTAAGCTCAATCCGGGGCGCTCTGGCAAGCCTCTTCTTTTTAGGGAAATATTTAATTGAAAAACAAAATGCGCCTTGGAAGCAGCGGATCTGCTATTCCAAAGCGCCTTTGCTTCTTGCTAGTATAATACAATATCCCCGCACAAAATGCAAGGGGTTCAATGTACAACCTGCAATAATTATGCACTGCATTTTTGTGCAGTTTTACCATGTGTTTTCGCGTGGTGTACAAAGTAAAACAGCGCACGGAGCTGCAATTTGTGCCGTTCCGTGCGCTGTTGTTTTTATTCAGCTAAAGAGCATAGCTTCCGGGCCGAATCAGACCTTCGGTTCAACCTTGACGGTCCAGCCCTTGGTATCAGGCAGCTTACCCCACTGGATGCCGGTCAGGGTGTCATACAGCTTCTGGGTCAGCTCGCCGATCTTGCCGCCGCTGATATGGGCAGCCTTGCCCTCCCAATCCAGCTCCTTGACGGGGCTGACAACAGCTGCGGTGCCGGTGCCGAACACTTCTTCCAGCTTGCCTTCCTCGGCAGCCTTCATCACATCAGCAATGGCCAGTTTGCCCTCGATAACCTCGTAACCCCAATCCTTGAGCAGCTCAATGATGGAGCGGCGGGTAACGCCGGGCAAAACAGTGCCGGTGCAGGCAGCGGTGTAGATCTTGCCGTCGATCTTGAACATAATGTTCATGGAGCCGACTTCTTCCACATACTTCTTCTCAACGCCGTCCAGCCACAGCACCTGGCTGAAGCCCTTTTCCTCGGCAAGCTCGCCAGCCTTGATGGAAGCAGCGTAGTTGCCGCCGCACTTGGTAAAGCCGGTCAGGCCCGGGGCTGCACGGATGTACTGGTCTTCGACATAAATGCGGACGGGATCCAGGCCCTCGGCATAGTAAGCGCCGGAAGGTGCGCAGATGATGCAGAACAGGTAATGCTTGGAAGCATGCACGCCCAGGCCGACATCGTTTGCAAACACGAACGGGCGGATGTACAGGCTTGCGCCGTCGCTGTGGGGAACCCAGTCACGGTCAACGTCAACCAGGGTCTCAACAGCCTGAACAAAATCCTCAACAGGGATCTTGGGGATGCAGAGACGGTCAGCAGAATCCTGGAAACGCTTTGCATTGCAATCGGGGCGGAACAGCTGCACACTGCCGTCAGCAGTGCGGTAGGCCTTCATGCCCTCAAAAATTTCCTGTGCGTAATGGAACACCACGGTAGCGGGGTCCATCGGCAGGGAGGCATACGGCACAACGCGGGCGTCATGCCAGCCTTCACCGGCGGTATAGTCCATCACGAACATATGGTCGGTAAAAATCTTGCCGAAGCCAAGCTTGCTTTCGTCCTGCGGCTTTGCCTTCGGTTCAGTAGTACGAACAATTTTGATATCCAACATTATTTCCTACTCTCCTTATTCAGCACCGCATGAAGGTTCGCACAAACCTGATTGTGGTGCGAAATTGTAATTATTATAACGCTCTAAAGTGGCAAATACAAGAGCTATTTTTCCGCTTTCTGCACACATTTGCAGCTTTTATGCAAAATTTGACTACTTTTTGATTGCACCACCCCATTTTATGGGGTACAATAATAGCATAAGTCTGCGCCCGGCCACAGCGCCGGGCAGCATTTGCAAAGACAAGAAGAGGGATCACACACTATGGCACCGAAAGTAAAAGGCGTTATTTTTGATATGGACGGCCTGATGTTTGACACGGAGCGCATCTGGGACCAGTTCTGGAGCCCCTGCTGCCGCAAGATGAGCCTGCCGGACCCGCCGCCGGAGTTTTATTCCAATGGCCGCGGCCTGGCCGGGGAGCACCAGCTCCAGTACATTGCCGGCTATTACGGCGACAAAGCCGAGGAACTGCTGCATGCCGTGTGGGCATACGGCGGCGAGCAGATCAAAAAGGGCGTGCCCTGCAAGCCCGGCCTGAAAGAGCTGCTTTCTACGCTGGAAGACCTGGGCATGCCCCGCATCGTGGCCAGCTCCAGCCCCCGAACTATGGTCGAGATGAATTTGCAGACCTCCGGCACCGCCCGCTATTTCCATGATGTCGTTTCCGGCACCGAGGTCAAGCTCTGCAAACCCGCGCCGGATATCTTTCTGGAAGCCGCCCGCCGCATTAAGGTGGACATCCATGACTGCATGGTGCTGGAGGACAGCCACAACGGCATCCGCGCCGGCCACGCCAGCGGTGCCGAAACCGTGATGGTGCCCGACCTTTTGCCCGTAACCGACGAAATGCGCAGCCTGTATGACGATTGCTGCAAGGACCTGTTTGAGGTAAAGGCAAAGATGGAGCAGGGAGTGCTTTGATTGGAAATTAGAAATTAGAAATTAGGAATGAGGAATTAGGAATTTGAGGTAGAACGGGGGTCACCTGAGCCCGCCGGGGCCTTGTCTGGTTTCTATGCTAAGGCAACACCGCACAATTCCCGCCTTGCGGCTTAAGCACCGCTCCGGCAGCTGCGGCACGGCATCTGCGTTGCCAAAAAGCTCGATAATGTCGGGTTGCGGTACCCGCATCGTGCTTCGGGGGCAAAAGCCCCTCGCACTCTGCGACCGCTGCCCCTGCTTCGGTTCGCTGTTTCCGCCACTGGCGGCGCTCACCTTTGCAGCATCCAGTATTATCTGCGCTTTTGGCTTGGCATCTGCCGCACCTCGCTCGCCGTATCGGCACTTAGATTATGCGGTATTGCCTTAAAAAACATTTGTAGGGGCCGACGGCAAGCATCGGCCCCTACAAATTGTATAGAAACCACCTTATTCCTGCATCTTTCACATTCAATATGCTCATACAAAAGAGCCATACCAGGCGCTTCTCCTGCCTGGTATGGCTCTTTTGTATAATTTATTGAATGATTCTTTAATTTTTCAATGCCTGCATCGGTGCGGGGATGCGGCCGCCGCGGTGGATCATAACGGCGGGGCTGTACTGGCTGATGGGCATGATGGGGGCGTGGCCCAGCAGGCCGCCAAAGTCCAGAACATCGCCGGCCTTGTGGCCAATGGCGGGGATCACGCGCACAGCGGTGGTCTTGCTGTTGACCATGCCGATGGCGGCTTCGTCTGCAATCAGACCGCTGATGACCTCGGCGGTGGTATCGCCGGGGATAACCACCATGTCAATGCCAACGGAGCAGACGGCGGTCATAGCTTCCAGCTTTTCCAGCGTCAGGCTGCCGCAGTTGGCCGCGTTGATCATGCCGTCATCCTCGGACACCGGGATGAATGCGCCGGACAGGCCGCCGACATGGTTGCTGGCCATCACGCCGCCCTTTTTGACAGCATCGTTCAGCAGGGCCAGGCAGGCGGTGGTGCCGCAGCAGCCGCAGCTTTCCAGACCCATTTCTTCCAAAATATTCGCAACGCTGTCGCCAATAGCCGGGGTGGGCGCCAGGGACAGGTCGATAATGCCCGCCGGCACACCCAGACGCTCGCTGGCCAGGTTGGCCACCAGCTGGCCCAGACGGGTGATCTTGAACGCCGTGCGTTTGACCAGCTCTGCCACTTCGTCCATCGGGGCATCCTTGGGCAGCTTGGCCAGAGCGGCGCGCACCGCACCGGGGCCGGAAACGCCGACATGGATCTCGCAGTCCGGCTCTCCAGGGCCGTGGAAAGCACCGGCCATAAACGGGTTATCTTCGGGTGCATTGCAGAAAACCACCAGTTTGGCATCGCCCATGCACATGTTATCTTTGGTCAGCTCGGCGGTCTGGCGCACCACGCGGCCCATCAGGCCAACGGCGTCCATATTGATGCCGGATTTGGTGGAACCGATGTTGACGCTGGAGCAGACCAGGTCGGTTTCGGCCAGTGCACGGGGAATGCTTTCGATCAAACGCACATCGCCGGCGGAAAAACCCTTATGCACCAAAGCACCGTAACCGCCGATAAAGTTGACGCCGACCGCCTTGGCAGCGGCATCCAGCGTTTTGGCAAACCACACAGGGTCGGCGTCCGGTGCAGCGCCCAGCAGCATGGCGATGGGCGTTACGCTGATGCGCTTGTTGACAATGGGAATGCCATAGTCCGCGCTGATCTTGTTGACAACGGGAACCAGGTTCCCCGCCAGACGGGTGATTTTGTTATAGATTTTCTCACAGGCTTTTTTGCCATCGGGATCAATGCAGTCCAACAGGCTGATACCCATGGTAACGGTACGCACATCAAGGTTTTCTGCGGTCAGCATCGATGGTTTCCAAGATATCGCCGCTGTTCAGAATTTTCATCGTGTGCCCCCTTACACCTTGTGCATCGCGTCAAAGACTTCCTGCCGAGTCACAGTGACCTGCATTCCCATCTCCTGGCCCAATGTGTCAAAACGGGCGCGGATTTCGGCCAGTTCGCTTGCGCAGGCAGAGATATCCACCAGCATAATCATGCAGAACATATCCTGCAGGATACTCTGGGTAATATCCTCAATGTTGATGTTCAGCTCGGCACACACGGCACTTACGCGGGCAACAACACCCACGGTATCGTGGCCGATAACAGTGATAACAGCTTTCATGACAGGCACCCCTCTTTATTATCAAAATCACGTTTATTATAGCAGATAATACCGCATTTGGGTAGCACCTGCCCAAATAAAAAGCAGAAAAATTGCGGCAAAGTAAAAAGCTCTCTACCCCAAAGTAGGGCAGAGAGCTTGAAATTCTTCTGAATTATTCTTCTGTATGCGGATCCTGCGGCGGTACACTGTCCGTTTCCGGGGCGGCAAAACGCGGTTTGTCGGGCGGGTACTCGCCCTGCATGGCGGCTTCCATGCGGCTCAAGCGGGCTTCCAGTGCGCTGATGCGGTTGCTGAGCACATCGGGCAGCGCCTGCTGGTCCAGGTCGTCCGCCGGGCAGGATTGGCTGCCGCGCACGCGGACCACTTCGGCCGGAACACCGACCGCGGTGGTATTGGCCGGCAGATTTTTGAGCACCACACTGCCCGCGCCGACACGGACATTATCCCCGATATACACCGGGCCAAGCACCTTGGCACCGGCACCGATCAGCACGTTATTGCCCAATGTGGGGTGGCGCTTGCCGGAATCCTTGCCGGTGCCGCCCAGGGTAACGCCGTGGTAGATTGTGCAGTTGTCACCGATCTCCGTCGTCTCACCAAAGACGATGCCCATACCGTGGTCGATGAACAGCCGGTTGCCGATCTTGGCACCGGGGTGGATCTCGATGCCGGTCAGGTGGCGGGCCAGCTGGCTGATGAGGCGCGCCAGGAAGAAGCACTTGTGACAGTACAAAAAATGTGCAATCTTGTGCGTGACCAGCACATGAAAGCCGGGGTACAGGATGATGACCTCCGCCACATTGCGCGCGGCGGGGTCCTTATCGCGGATATTTTTTGCGTCTGCCCAAAGTCCCATCCAACTTACCTCATTTCGTTTGTGTCCTATCCCGAATATCCAAGGAAAACACTAGGATATCCTGAATTTTAAATATAGCACAATTTGCAGTAAAACGCAAGAATCAGACGGTGCTTCCCTGCGGTTTCTCCACCGCCCGGCTTTTCCTTATGGCAACACCGCACAATTCACACCTGACGGCTTAAGCACCGCTCCGGCGGCTGCGGCACGGCATCTGCGTTGCCAAAATGCTCGATAATGTCGGGTTGCGGTACCCGCATCGTGCTTCGGGGGCCAAAAAGCCCCTCGCACTCTGCGACCGCTGCCCCTTGCGCTTCGGTTCGCTGTTTCCGCCACTGGCGGCGCTCACCTTTGCAGCACCCAGTATTATCTGCGCTTTTGGCTTAGCATCTGCCGTACCTCGCTCGCCGTATCGGCACTTAGAATTATGCGGTATTGCCTTATAAAATCTGCGCCCGGCAGTGCATTTGCGCCGCAGTTATGCTACAATAGAACCAGAAAACCACACCGGGAGGGATACCAAAAATGACAGAAAAAACTCACGCAGTGCCAAACGGCGTGATCCACTACTGGATGAATGATTTCCAACCGGGGCGGGCGGTGCTGGTGTTCTTGCCCGGCCTGACGGCGGATCACCGCCTGTTTGACAAACAGGTCGAAGCGTTTGAATCCACCTATAACCTGCTTGCCTGGGATGCCCCCGGCCACGGCAAATCCCGCCCCTTTGTGATGGACTTCACCCTGGCGCAAAAGGCCGCCTGGCTGCATGCCATCCTGCAGGCGGAGGGCATCACCGCACCGGTGCTGGTGGGACAGTCGGTCGGCGGGTATCTTTCACAGGCGTACATTCAGGCTTACCCCAGCGAGGTGCGCGGCTTTGTTTCTATTGACTCCGCCCCGCTCAAGCGCAAATACATGAGCGACAAAGAGTTCTGGATGCTGAACCATATGGCCCCCGTTTACAGCGCCATGCCCTGGAAAATGCTGCGCAATGCCGCTGCGCAGGGCATTGGCATTACCGAATATGCCCAACAGAACATGCGCGAGATGGTGGCCCAGTACAGCCGGGATGAGTTCTGCGGGCTGATGAAACACGGGTTCATCATGCTGGCCGGGGCCATTGGGGCAGACCTTGGGTACGATATCACCTGCCCCTGCATCCTGCTGTGCGGCGAGCACGACAAAACCGGCGCTACCAAGCGCTATAACCCGATGTGGGCTGCAGGCGAACATCTGCCGCTGACCTGGGTCAAGGATGCGGGGCACAATTCCAATGCCGATAATCCGGCCTTTGTGAACGCAGAAATCGAGAAGTTTGTAGCCGGGCTGCCGGGGTTAAGGACCGGACTGCAAGGGAGACTGACACCATGAAAATCGAACAGCGGGCGCAGACTCGGGCTTTCCTGATTCAATCATTCGGCAGCGTCAGGGTGGGAACGTACACAGCACTGCGGTCGGGGCTGCTTTGATGTCACGATTCAAAAATGCCTTTGGCACGCCGCCTGCTCCAAACACGGCTGCCCGTGGCTGTGCCGCCTGTTTTGCGATGCTGACAACATACGGCAGGCTGAACAAAATCGGCTTTACATTTACAAAAAAACTAAGGCAACACCGCACAATTCCCGCCTAACGGCTTAAGCACCGCTCCGGCGGCTGCGGCACGGCATCTGCGTTGCCAAAATGCTCGATAAGACATCCAGTATTATCTGCGCTTTTGGCTTAGCAGCTGCCGCACCTCGCTCGCCGTATCGCCACTTAGAATTATGCGGTATTGCCCTTATTTTTACCCACTTTATACAGCAGTCACACTGTTAATCTCTCTCATTATTTCCTGCACATACTTGATTCTCAAAAAAATCAATCTGCTTTTAGACAAAATGGAAGAAAAATAAACTTGTGTTTCGCAAATCGGAATTGACCGAGCTGAAAGAGAAGGATGCTTGTTGCCCGAAAGACAAGAAGATGGAAGTAGAAGAAAACAAAAAATAATTTTTTATATGAAAGGCTGGTTGCAGAATGTCAAAACAAAATATTTATGATAATGATTTATTTTACGAAAACTTCGAGAAAATACGTAGCAAAGAAATCAATTTTAATGATATTATTGAGACACCAATAATATTAGGAATGATACCTGAACTATATAAAAAGAAAGTATTAGATATTGGATGTGGTATGGGGCAACATGCACTTCAATATTCAAAGAAAGGGGCGTTATCCGTTCTTGGAATTGATATATCGGAAAAAATGTTAGCATATGCAAGAAAAAATAATGCTGCCTCTAATATTGAATACAGAAGACTGGCTTTTGAAGAATTGGATGATTTAGAGGAAAAGTTTGATGTTATTACAAGTTCATTGGCTTTTGATTATGTAGAAAATTTTGAAAGGCTTATGAAACAGATTTATAGTCACTTGAATGAAAATGGCAAATGTGTTTTTTCGATGTCACACCCAATAAGTACAGCATATGATGGGACTTTTGACAGATATACCAGAACAGAAACTGGAGAAAGATTATATGCTAATCTACGAAATTACGGAATAGAGGGTAAGCGTGTTATTCATTGGGTAGTAGATGAATATGAACTTTATCATAGAATGATTTCAACATTAATAAATGATATTGTTTCTGCTGGATTTATTATTGAGGAATGTCAGGAATCAAAAGTACCAGAATCAATTAGAGAAAAGCGACCAGATATGTTTGGAGGAGTTATTCATCAGCCAGACTTTATTTTTTTTAGGTGTGGAAAGAAAAATTAATATTTTATCTATGTAAAGAACCCGACAAGTTCCAGTTTGCAGAGGTAATCATATCTTGAAAAAATATCAATGTCCTTGTTGTGGATATTTCACCTATAACGTTTCACCAGGCGAAGACTGCGGGTATATTTGCCCTGTCTGTTTTTGGGAGAATGACCCATTCATTGCTTCTAATGATGAACCCAGCGACTCTAACCATGGAATAACACTGAATGAAGCAAAATTCAACTATTTACGATTCGGTGCCTGCGAAGAAGGCATGCTGCGTTATGTCCGTCCACCCCAAAATGATGAAAAGAGCGCTTTGAGATGAGAACATAAAACCTGCCCATATCAAACGTACTGCCATATCATAACTTTTTTACCACAATCAAATTTATGGCAATACCGCATAATTCTAAGTGCCGATACGGCGAGCGAGGTGCGACAGATGCTAAGCCAAAAGCGCAGATAATACTGGATGTCTTATCGAGCATTTTGGCAACGCAGATGCCGTGCCGCAGCCGCCGGAGCGGTGCTTAAGCCGTCAGGCGGGAATTGTGCGGTGTTGCCTTAGGAGGTTCCCAATGGAAGACAAAATCAAAGGTATCGCATTGCTATTGTTCGGCATTCTGCTCAGCTGCGCGCAGGATGGACTGAATGATACGATTTTTGCCAGCATGTCAGATATTCCGTATGCATTTGTCGGACTGTGCGTTGGCATCGCTGGGCTCTGCCTTGTGTTTGGCAAATCAAAGGACAAATAACTGCCATTTAGTCCCCGGCCAGCCTGCTGCTTGCAGTTTGGCCTGTTCGTGTTATAATAGCTGTATACAAACTTGTCTGCCGTACCGGCAGCTGAATCAGGAGGATAACCCCATGCTAGATTCCCGCTGGGCGTCGATTGACGCATTTGCAGAAAATAACCGTGATAACATTCTACGTGATATTACCCGCCTTGTGGCTGTGCCGAGCGTTGAGGGCACGCCGGAGCCGGGCGCACCGTTTGGCAAAGGCCCCAAGGCTGCGCTGGACAAAGCCCTGGAAATTGCCGCAGAGCTTGGCCTGGACACCCACAACGCCGAAGGTTACATCGGCTGGGCGCAGACCGGCCCCATTGCGGACGGCCAGAAGTATCTGGCTACCATCACCCACACCGACGTTGTGCCCGAGGGCAACGGCTGGGATGCTGACCCCTACACCGTGCGCGTGCGGGATGGCTGGCTGCTGGGCCGCGGCGTGGCCGATGACAAAGGCCCCAGCATTTTGTGCCTGTATGCCCTGAAATACCTGAAAGACAACGGCGTTACCCTCAAGTACCCCGTGCGAGCCCTGCTGGGTGCCAACGAGGAAACCAACATGCACGACGTAGACTATTTTGCCGCCCACTTTGAGCAGCCCGCTTTCTGCTTTACCCCGGACGCCGAGTTCCCGGTATGCAACGGCGAAAAAGGCGGTTTTGGCGGCGAGCTGGTCAGCCCCGTGCTGGAAAACGGTGTAATCGTTGATTTTGTGGGCGGCGTTGCCCACAACGCTGTGCCCGACCGCGCAGCCTGCACCGTCCGCCTGCCGGAAAGTGCCCTGAAACAGACCGAGGGCGTGACCTTTGAAGCTGGTGAGAACGGCACCACCATCATCCGCGGCTGGGGCAAAAGCGGCCACGCCGCCATGCCGCAAGGCACCGTAAACGCCATTGGGCTGATCGTTACCTGCCTGCTGGAAAGCAAGGTCTGCCCCCCGACCGAGACCTCTTATCTGCAGGTGCTGCACACCCTGCACGCCACCACGGACGGCAGCGCCTTTGGGCATTGCCGCCAGCGACGATGTGTTTGACCCGCTGACCATCATTGGCGGCACCATCGAGATGAAGGATGGCCGCCTGCGCCAGAGCTTTGACTGCCGCTACCCGACTTCCACCACCGCGGAGCACCTGACCGAAATGATGACCCAGGTGTGTGGCACCGCTGCCACGCTGGAGGATGTATCTTCCCGCGTGCCGTTCTACATTGCAGCGGACAGCCCGGCTATCCAGACGCTGATCACCACCTACAACGATGTGACCGGCGAAGGCAAGACACCCTTTACCATGGGCGGCGGTACCTACGCGCGTCACTTCCCGTATGCCGTCAGCTTTGGCCCGGAGCATACCGACATTAAGCTGCCGGAATTCGCCGGTCCTATGCACGGTGCCAACGAGGGCACCCCATTTGAAAAGCTGATTGAAGCGTTGAAGATTTATATTCTGGCGTTGCTGCGTCTGCAGGAGATTGAGCTGTAATTTGGGGTTGTGCGCTTTCCGGGCATCGTTTTGCGTTTGTTTTAGGCGTTGCGTTTGCCGCACATTTTTAGCAGCTCATTAAACAAAGTTTCGGCGGGGTCACCTGACCCCGCCCTACTGCTATCTGGGGATTCATAACGCAAAATAAAACAATCCGTAGGGAACGGTTTTGACCGTTCCGGGGCGTCAGGGACGCCGCCCCCTACTTTGGGACAGGGTATATTGTATAAAATTTATAATATGTAATAAGGCAAAAGTCCACGGGACGATGCGGGCATCGTCCCCTACACACGGTTTGCAGGTTCGCGGCTCGATATTTACGTTTCTTCCCGGCGCGATGAGGGCATCGCGCCCTACAGAACATTTTATTGTTTACCACACATTTTCAAGTACCATCAAACCTAAAATTTTCTGAGCGGCGCTTCTGCGCCGCGGTCCACCACAATTATTCTTTATTATTTATTCTTTATTCCTTAAGAATCCCTCCGCCCCATCTCCAATTCCTACTTCTCATTCCTAATTTCTAATTCAACAAAAGCGCCCGATACAGAAAATCCGCATCGGGCGCTTTTTCAATCGCTAATTAAGTTATTGCTGTTGGCTCAGGCGTTTGCCTGAGAAGCTGCAACAGCGCAGGCAACGGTCATGCCAACCATCGGGTTGTTGCCGGCACCGATCAGGCCCATCATCTCAACGTGAGCGGGCACAGAGGAGGAACCAGCAAACTGGGCATCGCCGTGCATACGGCCCATGGAGTCGGTCAGGCCGTAAGAAGCCGGGCCAGCTGCCACGTTATCCGGGTGCAGGGTACGGCCCGTGCCGCCGCCGGAAGCAACGGAGAAGTACTTCTTGCCGTTTTCCAGGGCCCACTTCTTGTAGGTGCCTGCAACCAGGTGCTGGAAACGGGTCGGGTTGGTGGAGTTACCGGTGATGGAAACTTCAACACCCTCAGCCTTCATGATAGCAACGCCTTCCAGAACGTCGTTAGCGCCGTAGCACTTAACAGCAGCGCGCTCGCCGTCAGAGTACGGGATGGTCTCAACAACCTTCAGTTCGCCGGTCTTGAAGTCGTAATCGGTCTTGACATAGGTGAAACCGTTGATACGGCTGATGATCTGGGCAGCATCCTTGCCCAGGCCGTTCAGGATAACACGCAGGGGTTCCTTGCGGACCTTGTTGGCGGTACGGGCAATGCCGATTGCGCCTTCAGCAGCAGCAAAGGATTCGTGGCCAGCCAGGAAAGCGAAGCAATGGGTGTCCTCATGCAGCAGCATGGCGCCCAGGTTACCATGGCCCAGGCCGACCTTACGCTGCTCTGCAACAGAGCCGGGGATGGTGAAAGCTTCCAGGCCTTCGCCGATGGCAGCAGCGCAGTCAGCAGCGCTCTTCAGGCCGCGCTTGACAGCGATGGCGGTGCCCAGGGTGTAAGCCCAGACAGCGTTATCGAAGCAGATGGGCTGGATGCCGCGGATGATCTTGTCGCAGTCGATGCCCTTGGCCAGCAGCATCTCGTTGCAGGCGTCGAGGCTCTCCAGACCGTTGGCCTTCAGGCAGGCCTCGATCTTGGGCATACGGCGATTCTGGGATTCAAAAGTTGCCATAATCTATGTTCCTCCCTCTCTTATTCTTCACGCGGGTCGATGTACTTGACAGCGCCCTGCTCAGCAGAGAAGCGGCCGTAAGTGCCGATGTTCTTCTCGTAAGCTTCCTTCGGGTCCATGCCATGGCGGATTGCTTCCAGCATTTTGCCCAGACGGACGAACTGATAGCCGATGACCTGGTTGTCCTTATCCAGAGCGGTCTTGAGGATGTAGCCCTCGGCCAGCTCCAGGTAACGCACGCCCTTGGCGCCGGTGGAAAAGATGGTACCGGTCTGACTGCGCAGGCCCTTGCCCAGGTCATCCAGGCCAGCGCCGACGGGCAGGCCGTTCTCAGAGAAAGCGGTCTGGCTGCGGCCGTAAACGATCTGCAGGAACAGCTCACGCATTGCCACATTGATGGCGTCGCAGACGAGGTCGGTGTTCAGGGCCTCCAGCAGGGTCTTGCCGGGCAAGATCTCGCCGGCCATGGCAGCGGAATGGGTCATGCCGCTGCAGCCGATGGTCTCTACCAGCGCCTCCTCAATGATGCCGTTCTTGACATTCAGGGTCAGCTTGCAGGCACCCTGCTGCGGTGCGCACCAGCCCACACCGTGGGTATAGCCGCTGATGTCCTCAATTTTATAGGCCTTGACCCATTCGCCCTCTTCAGGGATGGGAGCGGGACCATGCTTCGGACCCTTCGTGATCGGGCACATATTGTTGACCTGTGCGGAGTATTCGATCATAATATTCTCTCCTTTGCATTATTGTCGGAAGCCGGTGCCATTTGCACCGCACAAACATCAGCAAGCCTGCGCGGGGGCTGTGCGTTCCGGCCGTCCATTGTCAAGCTTTTCACAGCTAATTTTATTATACGAGGGTAGTGGCCTTTTTTCAAGATGTTAGTCTTTTCTAACCGTCTGTTTTTGATAAATTTTTCTTGCCATTTTCTGCATATTCAGCAAAACGCCGTCCCGTTTTGCCTGCGGGGCGGCGTTTTCACCAGTCAAAAGAATTCTAAAATCTATTCCAATCGGCAGATTGGAAACGAAAGCGGGGTGCAGGAGCGCAGCACAGCCACAGTTCCCCCCTCCTTTGATTTATCCCATCAGAAAGCCGAACAGCAGCGGCGCAATGCCGCTTGCCGCTGCCATGCACAACACAGCAGCCAGCACGGTTTTGGCAAAATACCAGGCGTTCTTAGGCGGCAGCGGTTCCGGCTTTTGCTGCTTTTTGCCGCGGGGCGCGGGGGCGACGGGCTGCGGCAGCTCCGGGGCCGTCAGGGCCGCCAGCGCACCGAACAGCAGCATAACCAGCGGAAACACCATGGATACCCGGATGGATACCACCGCCTGTGCCAGATAGCTGCACAGCGCCAGCATGACTGGGGCCACGCCGGGAGTATTCCAGCTCCGTTCCCCGCGCCGCAGGTGGGCCGCCACCAGCAGCAGCCAGGCGGCCAAGCCAAGAATGCCGGTCGTCAGCAGCTGTTCCAGATATTCGTTATGCGCGGCATAGAACGTCGCCATGCGGGCTGTCATGGCGTCGCCTGCCCAGGCGGCCACGGCGGTATGCATCATGCCGGGGCCAATGCCCACAATCTTGCGCAGCAGGCTGCCGTCCGCCCAGGTACCAAACGCAGCGCGCCAGGCCACGCCGCGGTAGGTACCCCAGTCATCGTTGAACACCAGCAGGTTATGCAGGCTTTCCGACAGGGGCAGGTTTGGCATTGCATTGGCCAGCACAAAGGCCAACGCCCCCACCGCCAGCACAGCAATGGTGATGACCCGCCCCGGCAGGTACAGTGGGGCCTGCGCTGCAATGCCTTTGCGGGCCAGCACAAACAGCACCAGCCACAGCAGCAGGCTTGCCGCCATGCAGGGCAGTGCCACCTGCCACGCGCCCAGTTTGGCCAGCAGGGCGGTGCCGCCCTGGGTGTAAACGCTGGCACGCATGTAATGCATCCAGGCAGCCCAGCCGAAGAACGCCGCACTGATGAGCGCCGCACGGCGCAGGTGGCGGGTAGTAAAGTTTTTATGGCAGACCAGCACCATCACCGCCGCGCCGATGCCCAGGGCAAGCGCCTCTGAATCCACAACGGCCAGCGCCAATGCGCCAAACACTGCCGGAATGCCGGTCCAGACAGCGGTTCTGGTATCTTTGGCGTTCAGGAACTGGTAAAACACAATGGGCAGCGCTACCGAGAAAAAGCAGCCGTTAAAGTCCTTCTGCCCCAGGGTTGAGAAACTGTGCGCGCTCCACCACGGCGGTGTCTGCATACGCGCCGATAAGGTCAATGTTAAAGATGTTGAGCACATACAAAACTGCCACAATGCTTGTGGTAATGCCCAGCACCCAGAAAACAAAATCCAGGTTTTCAAGGTCCAGGTAGCTGCGCACAGCCCAGTACCCGGCGGCGGTAAACAGCACCAGCATCAGCCCGCCGTAATAGCCCCCCAGCCCCCAGGTGGACGCCGTGGGCGAAAGCGATGTAAAGGTGGAAATCAGGCTAGTGCCTGCAAAGGCCAGCACACCCCACAGGGTTACATCTCGTCCGGCGTTGGCGTTGCGCGGGCGGGGCGCACGGGCCCCAATGGCCGTACAGGCCACCAGCCAGAGCAGGAACAAGAGAAACAGGGTAAAGCAGCCGGTGAACTTGGTCACACCAAGGTTGGAAAATTTATCAATGTACAGCGGGTACACGCACAGCACCGCGCACAAAAAAGCGGTTGCCGAGGTGCCCGCCAAGCGGTTGATCGCTTGTTGTTGGTCAGAACGCATGGTTCAAATTACCTCCGGGTCTTTTTCCCGCAGGCTTTGCGGCGTGCGGGTAACTGTATTGTATTATTTTACCCGTTCCCCTGCTGCTTTTCAACCGTTGCTACAGGTTTTACAAATAGGAAACATATCCCGCCCGCCACGGCGCTGGCTACCGCCAGCATATGCCGGGCAGGCAGATCCAGCAGCTGACTGCCCGCATAACTCAGCAGGCTGCCGGCGCTCATGCCAAGGGCGATCAAGCCATAGTTGACCCCCGCATGGGCAAGGCCGAACAGGTCCGTATTTAAGGCGGGCTGCACCGCCGCGCCGCCGGAGTAAAAGCAGGTCAGCACACAGTAAGCCGCCAACACCCACCACCCCTGCGCAAAGGCAAACCCGATGCTGCCCGCCGCCAGGGCCGCATACACCCCGTACAAAACTGGTTTGCGGCCCCAGTGATCACTGGCAGCGGGGCAAAGCAACCGCCCTGCTGCGCTGGCCGCACTGCCCACTGCCACGCACAAGGGCGCCCACTGCTCCGGCAGGCCGCGGTCCGCTGCAATGGTCAGAATCTCCGGGCTGAACAGCAGCATGGGCGGGGCTGCCAGCGCCACCCCCGCAACACACAGGCGGTACTGCGTGGTGCGCACCATCTGGTGGGGCGGCAGGTCGTTTGCCGCTTTTGCGTTTGGCTGGCCGGCGGGCTGGGGTGGATTTTGCAGCACGGCGGCGGATGCCCCGCACACCGCCAGCACCACCACACCGAGCGCGGCAAAACAGACACGCATCCCCCAGCGGTTTTCCACAAAACCCACAAAAACGGTTAAAAACGCACCGGAAAGCCCCATAGCCGCACCGCTGACCCCCGTTGCCAGCCCTTTGCGGCTGGCATACCACTTTTGGGCGCAGGCCAGCACCGCCGGGGCCAAAAAGGCGCTGCCTACCCCCGCCGGGATGCTGTACACCAAAAAGACAACGCCGCATTGCCCTGCGGCACCAGCGCTGCCCCCATGCTGCCGCCGCCCAGCAGCGCGGTACCCCACAGGGCCGCATAGCGCGGGCCGTGCTGATCCTGCACAAAACCGCCGATGGCGCAGCCGATGCCATACCCTGCCACCAGAATGGCAAAGCTGAGCATGGCCTGCCCGCGGGAAAAGCCGTACTGCGCCATGACCGGCTTTTGGAACACGCCCCACGCCGCCGGAATGCCGGTCAGCAGCTGTACAGCCGCACCGGCAGCCAGAATTTTGGGGTTGCCGTTTTGTTTTGGCATGGTGTTCTTCCTCCTTATCCTTCCAGTTCCACACAGTTTGATACAGCTTCAGTATGCCCCGTTTTTGTTGACAAAAAACGCCGGGACAGATATGATAAAGAGGTATATCTTTTGATTTTTCCGCGGGCCGCTGCCCGCGCAGATAATAGGGAGGAACAACCATGAAAACACAGCCGTTGAAGGGCATGCGCGACCTTTTGCCGCGCGAACAGGCATTGCGTGATTACATTCAGGGCCAAATTTTGGATACTTACCGTGCCGCCGGGTTCCAGCGCATTTCCACCCCCATCCTGGAGGATATGGAAAACCTGGACAAATCCGATGGCGGCGACAACCTGAACCTGATCTTCAAGGTTCTCAAGCGCGGCGAAAAGCTGGCCGCTGCCCTGCGCTCCGGCGATGAAAAGCAGCTTTCCGATATGGGCCTGCGCTATGACCTGACCCTGCCGCTTTCCCGTTACTACGCTGCCAACCGCAACGAGCTGCCCAACCCTTTCAAGGTGATCCAGACCGACCGCGTTTACCGTGCCGAGCGCCCGCAGAAGGGCCGCCTGCGCGAGTTTGTGCAGTGCGACATCGACATTCTGGGCGATTCTTCCCCCAATGCCGAGGTGGAGCTGATCGATGTGACCACTCGCGCTCTGCTGCGCATCGGTTTCAAGGATTTCACTGTCAACATCAACGACCGCCGCATCCTGCGCGCCATGCTGGAAAAGATGGGCTTTGCCGCTGACCAGCTGGATTCCGTCTGCATCAGCTTTGACAAGCTGGACAAGATCGGTGCAGACGGCGTAAAGAAAGAGCTGCTGGAAAAAGAGTTTGACGCCGCCGCTGTGGAAGCGCTGGATGAGTTCCTGCGCGCCGGGGATTTTAGCCTGGACGCCGTGACCGCCCGCGTTGGGGACGAAACCCTGACCGCCGACCTGCGCTATGTCATCGCCACCGCCGAAAAGATTGCCAACGGCCGTTACGGCATTGCCTATGCCCCCAGCCTGGTGCGCGGCCAGGGATACTATACCGGCATGGTGTTTGAAGTGACCTGCCCGCAGTTCAGCGGCGCTGTTGCAGGCGGCGGCCGCTACGACAATATGGTTGGCAAGTTCATTGGCCAGCAGGTGCCCGCCGTTGGCTTCTCCATCGGGTTCGAGCGCGTCTGCGGCATTCTGCTGGAGCAGGATTACCAGATTCCCGGTGCCAAGCAGAAGCTGGCCCTGCTGTATCTGAAGGATGCCGATTTCGCCGCCGTGCTGGCCAAGGCCGATGCCCTGCGCGCAGCCTATGATGTGACGGTTCTGCCCCAGGCCAAAAAGCTGGGCAAGCAGTTCGGCACATTGGAAGCCGCTGGTTACAACGCTGTTGCCTTTGCGGACAATGACGACATCAAAGTTCTTGGTCAAAAAGCTGAATAATTAGAATTATTTTTGTGGGGTGTGCCGGTTTTGCGGCGCACCCCGCTTTTTTTGACATCAAGCTGTAACATTCCGGTGCCACTTCCGTGTTATACTGGTAAAGGAAGCAGATATTGCTTTTGGCTTACCCCTTACCACACAACACAATAAGGAGCGTGCCCTATGAAACATACAACACTATCCCGCTTTGCCAGCCTTGCCGCATCCGCCGCGCTGGCGCTCAGCCTTGCTGCCTGCGGTTCCACCAGCCGCAGCACCTACTCCGCCGCTGTTTCTAACGATACCGCCGTCTTGAGCAGCCAGGATGCCGGAGACTATGAATATTACAGCGCCGAAAGCGCCGCAGCCGGGGAAGGCAGCAGTTTTTCTTCAGACGATCTGACCAGCTCGATGCTGGATCCTTCCACGGTGGAAAGCAGCCGCAAGATCGTGTATAACGCCAGCGTGCGGATGGAAACCACCGACTATGATACCACCCGCGCCGCCTTGCAGGAGGCCGTAACCGCCGCGAACGGCTACCTGGAAAGCACTGACCAGGGCGGCAGCAAGGATTCCGGCAGCCGCTATACTTATTACACCGCGCGCATCCCCGCCGAAAACTACCGCAGCTTTTTGACCGCCGCCGGGGAAGCCGGGAACGTGACCTCGCTGAACGAGAGTGCGCAGGACATTACTGCTGAGTATGTAGATGTGGAAGCCCGCCTGAAAGCCCTGAACGACCAGCGCGACCGGCTGAACGCCCTGGCCGACAAAGCTGAAACCACCGCCGACCTGCTGGAAATTGAAAGCCAGCTTTCGGATGTGCAGTATCAGCTGGAAAGCTACACCGGCCAGATGCGGCTGATGGATAACCAGGTGCGCTATTCCACCGTGGATATTTCCCTGCAGGAAGTGCGGGTACTGACCCCCACCGCCACCACCTTTGGCGAAAAGTTTGTGGAAGCCGTTACCAGCGGCTGGCGCGGCTTTGTGGATGGGGCCGAAGATCTTATCCTGGTGGTGGTTTACCTGTGGCCGGTGGTACTGATCGTGCTTGCCATCCTGCTGGTGGCACGGCCCGCCCTCAAGCGCCGCAAAGCCCGCCGGGCGGAGAAAAAGCAGGCTAAGCTCGCTGCAAAGGCTGCCGCCCAGGCGCAGCCCGCAGAGCCCGCCAAACCGGACGACACCGTAAAATAAATCGCACCTCTTCTTTCCAACTTATATCGCAAAGCGGGCGCACCGTCCTACAGTAGACGGCGCGCCCGCTTTGTTTTATTTTTACCGGCTGTGCTTACAGGCCGTACAGCTCGGTATATTTGTTTTTCAGGTAGTTGGTGTAGTGGGCGGCATCAAATGCGCCGCCGCACAGGCTTTGCACCAGCCACTGCGGTTCCTTGGCGCGGCCATGCTGCCACACGCGGCTGCGCAGAGCGTCTTTCAGCGGCTGCATGTTGCCTTCGGCCCACTGGGCGTCCAGATCCATGGTTTTGCGCAGGTCATCCACCGCCTGTGCGCTGTAAGCACTGCCCAGCGCATAGCTGGGGAAGTAGCCCATATCGCCCATTGCCCAGTGAATATCCTGCAAACAGCCGTGGGTATCGTCCGGCACATCCACGCCAAGGTATTCCTTATACTTGGCGTTCCAGGCGGCGGGCAGGTCGGCCACGGTCAGGGTGCCCTGCATCAGGGCCTTTTCCAGCTCATACCGCACCATAATGTGCAAAGAGTAGGTCAGCTCGTCCGCCTCGGTGCGGATCAGGCTCGGCTCGGCGCGGTTGACGGCGCGGTAGATCTCTTCCTCGGTCACGCCGTTCAGCTGCTGGGGGAACAGCTCCAGCAAAGTGGGATACAAATAGTGGATGAACGCGCGGCTGCGGCCCACATAGTTTTCAAACAGACGGCTCTGGCTTTCGTGCAGGCCGGTGGTTGCGCCGCCCGCCAGGGTGGTATAATCATACTTAGGGTCAACGTTCAGCTCATACAGGGCATGGCCGCCCTCGTGCGCCACGCTGTACAGGTTGGAGAACATATCCTGCGGCATATAATGGGTGGTAATGCGCACATCGCCGTGCCAGAAGCCGGAGGTAAAGGGGTGTTCCGTTTCGCCCAATACGCAGTGGTCCGGGTCCAGCCCCCACACTTCCATGATCTTTTTGGAAAGCTTGCGCTGCTGCTCAATGGGCCAATTCTGATACAAAAAATCGGTGCGGATGGCGCTGCCGCGCTCTTTTATGGCAGCCAGCAGCGGCACAATGGTCTCGCGCAGGGCGGCAAAGAAAGTATCGCACTGGGCAATGGTCAGGCCGTGTTCATAGCGGTCCAGCCAGACTTCATACGGGTCGCGGTCAGGGGCAAAATAGTGGGCCTGCGCGCGCAGGGATTCCACAATTTTTTCCAGATACGGGGCAAAACTGGCAAAGTCATTGCCGCGCTTTGCCTTGCCCCATGCGGGCATGCTTTCCTGCGTCAGCTTGGTGAACGCGGCGTACTCTTCTGCCGGGATCTTGCCAATCTCGTCATAGCTGCGCTGCAACTCCCGCACTTCTGCCTTTTCCTGTTCGGTTTCGGCATCAGCGGCAGCGCGCTGCAGCAGGGCGGCGGTGTCAGCGCTGACCAGCTGGTCAAAGTAGGCGCGGCTCAGCACCTCCATGGCTTCGGCGCGGCCCGCGCTGCTTTCCGGCGGGGCTACCGTCTCACTGTCATAATCGGCAACGGCCATTGCGTACTGGTAGGCATACAGTCTTTTCTCCAGCTCGCGCAGAGCTTTGATGGAATCTTTCATTGAGTTCTCCTTTCCGCCGGGGCGGCGGTTTTTATTCATGGTTTATTATAGCACACCCGGCGGCTGTTCGGCCAGTTAGCAGCACAAAACCGAAAAACTTTGCCCTGCGGCACATTTTTCCCCAACTGCCCATTGTCAGGCGCGGGAGCGGGCCTGTATAATGGTTATGGCAATACCGTATAATTCTAAGTGCCGATACGGCGAGCGAGGTGCGGCAGATGCCAAGCCAAAAGCGCAGATAATACTGGATGCTGCAAAGGTGAGCGCCGCCAGTGGCGGAAACAGCGAACCGAAGCAGGGGCAGCGGTCGCAGAGTGCGAGGGGCTTTTGCCCCCGAAGCACGATGCGGGTACCGCAACCCGACATTATCGAGTATTTTGGCAACGCAGATGCCGTGCCGCAGCTGCCGGAGCGGTGCTTAAGCCGCAAGGCGGGAATTGTGCGGTGTTGCCTTATAATGTTTTTTATTTTGCCCCTGAGCGTGGGGGATTCAGGAGAACGCCATGAAAAAACAAGCCTCAACCCTGCTGCCTGCACTGCTGGACCTGCTGCGGCAGTATCTGGCGCTGGATATGGCCGTATACGCCGGACACGCCACCTTGCTGCTGCTTACGGCATCGCTGCCGCTGCTGATGTGGGTGCTGGTCATCATCAACATGCTGCCGTTTTATTCGGTTTCGGACATTGCCGCGCTGGTTGCCCAGCTTTTGCCGGATATCCCGGCCATCCAGTCAATGGCGGTGGATGTGATTGCCAACCTGAATGATCAGTCCACCACCTTCATGGCTTCCTTTGCCGCCATCACCACGGTGATTTCCGCTTCCGGTGGGATGGCCGCGGTGCAAAAGGGGCTGCAAAAGCTGACCCCCGGTGCCCGCAAAACAATGTTTGACCGTTTGTGGGCTGTGCTGTATACCTTTTTGTTTGAGGGCCTGATGCTGGTTGCCATGGTGGTGCAAAGCCTGAGCTCAATCCTGCGCGGGCTGGCCGGGCTGCTGCCGCTGCATACCCTGGTGGGCGGGCTGCTGCAGCGGCTGCACAGCCTGCTCAGCATCAGTGCTGTGCTTTCGTTGGCGCTTTCGCTGCTGACGGTAACACTGATCTATACCTATGTGCCCGGCGGCAAGCGCCGCATACGGGATCAGCTGCCGGGGGCCGCCGCTGTGGTAGCGGTGTGGACGCTGTTTTCCAAAATATTCTCGTTTTACATCGGGCATTTCTGGAAGTTATCGTACATTTACGGTTCTTTGGCTGCAATCGTGCTGATTACGCTTTGGCTGAATGTGAACATCAATGTGCTGTTTTTGGGTGCCGGGCTGAACGCAAAGATTCAGGGGATGGGGCAGGAGAAAAAGGAACCGGATGTTTGAGATACCCCTAGGGCGCGATGCCCTCATCGCACAGGGAAGAAACGCAAATATTGGACTGCGAACCTGCAAACCATGTGTAGGAAACGACGCTCACATCGTCCTGCATGGCGGGCCGTAATATGCGCACACGTCGGGATGAGGGCATCCCGCCTTACGTGGCCGGGCGTACAATGTGCGCTCCCACGGGCTCCACAGGGTCAAACGCTTTTTTCTAACACATTAAACCCATACAAACACTACCTGATACACCAACAGGGCGGCCGGGAAGTTTTCCCGGTCGCCCTGTTTTATTGCTCTCGTTTTATTGCTTTCTTTGAACCGTGAACTTATTCAGCGGTCTTATACCCATCGGGGTTGTGGCTCTGCCAGTTCCAGCTGTCGCGGCACATTTCGTCAATGCCGTACTCAGCTTCCCAGCCCAGCTCACGCTTGGCCTTGCTGGGATCGCACCAGCACTCGGCAATATCGCCGGGGCGGCGCGGGTCAATGACATAGGGCAGCTCCTTGCCGCAGGCCTTGCTGAATGCATGAATCACATCCAGCACACTGTAGCCGTGGCCGGTGCCCAGGTTGCAGATGAACAGGCCGGGCTTTTCTTCCAGCTTTTTGATGGCTGCCACATGGCCGCGGGCCAGGTCCACAACGTGGATGTAGTCGCGCACGCCGGTGCCATCGGGGGTAGGGTAATCATTGCCGTACACATGCACTTTTTCCAGCTTTCCAACGGCAACTTTGGCGATGTAGGGCACCAGGTTGTTGGGGATGCCGTTCGGGTCCTCGCCGATCTTTCCGGAAGGATGTGCACCGATTGGGTTGAAGTAACGCAGCAGAGCAACGTTCAGCTCCGGGTCTGCCTTGCAGCAGTCGGTCAGAATGCGCTCAGTAAACACCTTGGTGGTGCCATACGGGTTGGTGGTTGCACCAACAGGGAAATCCTCGCGGATGGGCACGCTGGCGGGGTCGCCGTAAACCGTTGCGGAGGAGGAGAAGATGATGTTATGGCAATCGTAACGGCGCATAACATCCAGGATGTTCAGGGTGCAGTTCAGGTTGTTGGAGTAATACTCAATGGGCTTGGAAACGCTTTCGCCCACGGCCTTGTAGGCGGCAAACTGGATCACACAGTCAATGCCGGGATTTTCCGCAAAGACCTTTTCAACTGCCGCATGGTCGGTCATGTCTGCTTCCACAAACTTGAAATCCTTACCGGTGATCTCGCGCACACGCTTCAGGGCTTCGGGGCAGGAGTTGTAATAGTTATCTGCCACCACAATATCGTAACCCGCATTGAGAAGCTCCACACAGGTATGGCTGCCGATGTAACCGGCGCCGCCGCTGACCAAAATAGACATACTGATCGCTCCTTTACACAATATGGAAAGTTGTTGCCGGGATTTTGTATCTTCAACAGGGCATCCGCAGGGTTTGCTTCGTTCCCTTGTTGATTTTATTCTAACGTCTTTATCACAATATGGAAATAGATGTTTCCATGTTTGATATGTAACTTTGTTGTTACCTTTACCGTTCGCACAGATGCAGCGGGTGCGGGGCGCGGCGGTAAGCGCCGGGCGTTTGGCCGGTCAGGGCGTGGAACCGCCTGCTGAACCACGCCAGGGAGCCATACCCCAGCATACGGGCCGTTTCGCCGGGGCCGTACCCCTGGGTCAGCAGCAGCGCTGCCTGTTCGGCTTTCATGCAGGAGAAATACTCCATCGGCCCCATGCGGGTGCGGGCGCGGAACGCCTGCTGCAATGCCACGCGGGAGCAGCCATTGGCATCGCACACCTGGTCCAGCGCCAGCGGCTTTTCAATGTTTTGCGCAAAGTACAGGCGCACGCTTTCCACAAGGGCTGCCTGCTCCTGCTCGGCGCGGGCACGGGGGCTTTGTTTGCGGGTGCGCTGCCTGCGGCGGGCCAACAGGTACAGCAGCTGTGCCAGATAGATGGTTTGCAGCTCTTTGCCGCCAAACGGGATTTCCGCGCGGCGGGCGGGCATCTGGCAGGCATCCTGCACCGGCTGGAACACCTCGCGCACCGTTTCTGCCAGCTGGCGCAGGCAGCTTTTTTCGGCGTTGCCGAGCCGCATATGGCAGCTGCGGAAAGAATCCATCGCACTGCCGTCCGCGGTAAATTCCACGCGGAACACCTCCGGCGGAACTTCGCCCACTGCGCGCATGGCAAACAGCTCTGCGGGCTGGTGGAACAAAATCTGCCCGGCGCGCAGCAGCACCCGGTGGGTATCGCACAGCTCTTCCACCATACCGCTTTTTACATATACCAGCAGCCAGCCCTCACAGGTGCGCTCCGGCGTTTGCTGGCCAATGCGCCATTCGGATTCCGCCGCGCTGGCAATCCCTGTTACCCGCAGCGGCCATTCATCCCCATACATGCCTTCACCTCCCCTGTTCAAGCTGATTCATCGCTTGCGGTCCAGTTCTGGCCTGCGCCGTTGCTGAACACACCGGGCGGGTCCTGCGTTGCCGCCGGGAACTGCTCGCTCCCGGGGAAGCTGTCCACCAGCCCCAGGCGGTAGGCCGTCAGCGGGCAGAGCGTTTTTTCGATATGGTCATAGCTGATGCCGTTATCGCTGTTGTAGGTGTAATACATAATAGCATCCGGCCAGGTGTTCAGCACATACTGCGCCAGCGGCTGGGTCACAAACGTATCCCGGCTGCCGACGTAAAGGTCTGCCGCACCAAACAGATGCAGGATCTCGTGGGCATACACGGTGGGGCTGTTGTAGGTTTTCTCCCCCGCATAGGAATCATAGAGATAAAGACAGCTGAATTCATTCAGGTAATTACCGCCATCCTCCAGATAATGCAGAATGGAGTAGGAAGCCCCCTCCACCGGCAGAAAGATCAGGTAGCCAATGCTTGCCGTGCCGTATTGCTGCTGGATGAATTCCACATCCACCTGTGCGGTCAGGGTGTCCACATCGTCATAGAACGTTGTGCCGGTGGTGGTATCTTCCGTCAGACCGGCTTTGTAGGCGGCAAAGGTGCTCAGATTGTTTTCGCCGGTATCGTAATAGATTTTCGGCTGGGCGTTATAGGTCTGCGCCTGCTGGGTGATCCAGTCCACCGCCACGGCAAGGTTCTGCCGCGTCTGGGCCAGGGCTTCCTCGGTCCAGGGGTTGGCGTCGTCCTGCAGATAAATGCTGTACAGCACGCTGGGCCATGCCAGCAGCCCGCAGCTGCCGTACACCTGCTGTAAATCTTGCTGTTGGGCAGGGGTCTGGGTGGGGGTTGGGCTGGGGGCCACGGTGGGCTGGGGGCTGGTTTCGATATGGGGGATCGTTGCCTGTGCGGGTGCGGCAGGCTGTGCCGCGCACCCGGCCAGCAGGCAGAGCCCCATGGCAAGGGCGGCAAGGTGGAGCAATACGCGCGGCTTTTTCATTCGCGCTTACTCCGGCAGCACCAGCTGCGGCTTGCCGTCAGCATCCGCTGCCAGGGTCACGGTCTGACCACCGGTCAGGCGGCCCGCCACAATGGCTTCGGCCACGGGGTCCTCCAGCGTTTTGCGGATGGTCTTGCGCAGTTCACGCGCACCAAAACGGGTGGATGTTTCGTTCACGATGGCTGCCAGTGCCTGCGGGGTATATTCCAGCTTCAGGCCGCGGGCTTCCAGGCCGGGCTTGTACTCGTCCAGCATCAGGGCAGCGATCTTTTCCAGGTCAGCCTGTTCCAGCGGGCGGAAGGTGATCACTTCATCCACACGGCCCAGGAACTCCGGCCGCAGGAACTCCTGCAGCGCTTTCATGCTCTTTTCGCGGCTGACCTGCTCTTCGGTGCGGCCAAAGCCAGTCAGGGCGGTGCGGTCCGAAGAACCGGCGTTGGAGGTCATGCAGATCACGGTATTGGAAAAATCCACCGTGCGGCCTTGGGCATCGTTGATCTTGCCCTCGTCCAGGATCTGCAGCAGGATGTTCATCACATCGGGGTGGGCCTTTTCGATTTCATCAAACAGGACCACGCTGTAAGGATGGCGGCGCACTTTTTCGGTCAGCTGGCCGGCTTCATCATAACCCACATAGCCCGGAGGGGAACCGATCAGGCGGGACACCGCGTACTTTTCCATATACTCACTCATGTCAATGGAGATCAGCGGGTCCACGGTATCAAACAGCTGATTGGCCAGCTGCTTGACCAGCTCGGTTTTGCCCACGCCGGTGGGGCCGACAAAGATAAAGCTTGCCGGGCGGTGGCGGCCAGACAGGTCTGCCCGCGCACGCTTAACGGCCAGCGCTACGCTGTGCACAGCTTCGTCCTGGCCGATGATATGCTCTTTCAGGGCATCTTCCAGCCCCATCAGGCGGCCATACTCGGTCTCTTTGATTTTAACCGCCGGAATGCCGGTCCACAGCTCCACAACCTGGGCCACATCATCCGCCGTTACCTGGATATCGGCCACGCGCAGCTCCAGCGCGGGTAGCTTTTGGCGCAGCTGGGCCAGCTCGGTCTTGGTTTTGGCCAGTTCCTCGTAATCAATAGCGGCATCGCCCTGCTTTTCGGGATCGGGGTTTTCCAGGTCATGCTCTTTGGTTTCCAGCTCTGCCACCTGCTTTTGCAGGTTCAGAAACTCGGTAATTTCAGGGTGGCGCAGGTTGCAGCAGGCGCAGGATTCATCCAGCAGGTCAATCGCCTTATCCGGCAGGTAGCGGTCGGTGATGTACCGTTCCGACAGGTGTACCACATCCGCCACGATGGAATCGGGCACACGCACGCAGTGGTACTTTTCGTAATAACCTTTTACGCCGCGGATAACCGCAATAGCATCATTGATGGAGGGTTCTTCCACCTTGACGGGCTGGAAGCGGCGCTCCAGCGCAGAATCTTTTTCAATAAACTTGCGGTACTCGGCAAAGGTCGTTGCACCGATAACCTGGATCTGCCCGCGGGACAGGGCGGGTTTCATGATGTTGGCGGCGTTCATGGCGCCGTCCGAATCCCCGGCGCCGACAATGTTGTGGATCTCGTCAATGAACAAGATCACATTGCCGGCGGCCTTGATTTCAGAAAGCAGGCCCTTGACGCGCTGTTCAAACTGGCCGCGGAACTGGGTGCCTGCCACAAGGGCCGTCAGGTCCAGCAGGTAGATCTCTTTATCCTGTAAGCGGGCGGGCACTTTGCCTTCGGCAATGCGCTGGGCAATGCCCTCGGCAATGGCGGTTTTGCCAACGCCGGCTTCACCGATCAGGCAGGGGTTGTTTTTCTGGCGGCGGCACAGAATCTGCACCGTGCGGTATACCTCACGGTCACGGCCAATGATGGCATCCAGCTTGCCGTCCTTGGCTTTCTGGGTCAGGTTTTCGCAGTAGGTGTCCAGGTATTTGCGCTGGCCGCGGCCACGCTGTTTTTTGGACTTTTCGCCCTTCTCCTCAGCCTTGGGGGTTCCGCCAAAGCCAAAGGGGAACACCGGCGAACCGCCGGGCACAAAATCATCCCCGGTATCGTCGGGGTTCTGCATATCGCCGTCCATCATGGGCATCATGGCGCCGCTTTCCTGCGCTTGCTGCATCAGGTCGGCCATGTGCTCTTCCATGCTGGCCAGCTGGTCATCGGTCATATTAAACCGCTTCATCAAATCATCCACAGGCTGAATATGCAGCTCCCGCGCGCAGGTCAGGCAGTAGCCTTCCTGCACCGGTTTGCCGTTTTCCAGCCGCTGCACAAACACAACCGCCTGTCTTTTTTTACAGCGGGTACATAACATATGGTTCACCTCTCTATGGGGTATTCGATTGGATCGGGAATGCCGAAACGCGCACACAACATGCGTTTTCAGAACTTTTCCCATGTACTATTATCCCCCACCCCACTGATATTTGCAAGAGGGGCGGGGGGAATGTTCAGATATTGTTAATCAATAGCGGGTCAAAAACGGGTTCAGGTTTGCCAAAAGTCCATAGATCACGCTTCGGTTCAGGGTGGCTGTGGTCAAAAATTCCAGCTTGCCGCCGGTCAGGTTTGCCGCCACCCACAGCAGAATGGACCAGATCCAGCAGTTCAGCAAACCGCTGACAAAGCCGAACGCAAAGCCCAAAATGCGATTCAGTCCACCGATGAGCGGGATGGCGTTGATGCCGCGCAGCACCCGCCCCAGCATCCGGCAGAGCTCCCGCACCACGATCCAGACCGACAAAAACACAACGGCCTGAATAACCGGCAGAAACAGCGGTTCCAGCGCATTGACCACCTGCGGCACCGCATTGCTGGACGCCGCACTGACGGTATCGATCAGCTTTTGCTGGATCGACTGCGGCAGAAAGGTCAGCGCATGGATTGCCTGGGCCAGATCTCCGCCGGTCTTTTCCAGCGTGTCAGCCACAACATCGGTAACGTGGCTGGCAACATATTTATCATAAATGCCGCCAGCCCAAACGCGGGTGCCGTAAGTGCCGCCGATAATGCCCGCCACGGAGCCGATAAAGCTCACCAGTCCGGAGGCAAAACCGCGGCGGCGGCCGGCTTCGGCCGCGCCCAGCACCAGCAAAAGAAAAATCACATCATAAACAATGCCAATATACTGTGTCATAACTCTACCATACTTTCCCATGCCGCACAGCATCATTCGTGCGGCGCATTCAGAACCTCTACCGTGCCGGAAATAAATACCAGTGTTTCGCGGGCGTTGATGACCGCCTGCGGTGCCGCACCATAATCCCGGCTCCAATTATGGGTGCCGTCATAGCCATAGCTTTCCACGCCGGACGCTGTCAGCAGATAGACCGCCGTTGCGGTACTGCTGACGCTTTTGGCCTGCCCGGCGGCAACGCTCGCCAGCTGGTTGAGCGAATCATCCAGCGTGACCAGGGTATCGCCGCCGCGCACCGCCAGCAGCAGCGCCGTGCTGCGCCCGCTGATGGACACGCTTTGCAGGGTGGCCCCGCCATAATCATAGCGGGCACTCTCGGTGCCATCGCTCACGTTGATGATGGCGGCATAGGTATCAAAAACAGCCAGCACGCGGCTGCTGCTGATCCATTTCAGCTTCAGGATCACGCTGCCGGTATCCGCCACATAAAACGGCCCGGCAGTATCCGAATTGGTGTTCATCATGCGCACGGTAGTGCGCAGCTGGCCGTCCCTCGCGGCCACCGTTGCCGCGGCAAAGCGGTGGTTATCCGTGGCAAAAGACAATGCAATGGGGGGTGCCGTCGGTGCTGGTCAGCTTCCAGGTAAAGGGGTCCCCGCTGAAAGAAGCATCGTACACCATCACTTCCGCCGCATAGCGGTCAGACTCCGTCACCACGGCCAGGGTGCCGTTCTGCGCCATTTCGCACAGCATAATGGCGTTATTAAAGCTTTTGGCGTACAGCTGGCGGGTGCGGCTCTGCACCGTCAGCTCCTTGCCCGCGCGGTTATACAGCACAAAGCGGGTGTTGCCCACGGCCAGCGCCGGGCGGGCATAGCCGGGCTGGATGGTGCGGATCTTTGCGCCGTAAGCGGAATAGACCGCCACATCCTCATTATCCATCTCCACAAAACCGCCCGCCAGGGGTTCCACCTGGGTCGGCGTGCGGATGCCGGTGTTGGCGGGCCAACCCGCCCCGGCGCGGTTGAGATACAGCGAGATAGAATCCGTCATATCCCCCAGCATGGCAATGGATGTACCCAGCAGGCCGCTGCCCACCGCCATAACGGCGGCAATAATCAACACCACCAGAACAACGGCAATGCGCCTGCGGCGCTGGCGGCGGCGCAGAATAGGGCTGATGGGCCGCAGCGTTGCCGCCGGTGCCGCAGCTGCGCCCTGCTCTTTGGGCGGCAGGGTGCTGGGTGCACTGCGCTCCGGCGCTGGGCGTTCCCGTTCCGGCTGCTGTTTGGAGGCAGGCGGCGGGGTTGGCGGGGCTTCGCCCCGTTCCCGCGCCAACATACGGCGGCGGCGTTCCAGCCGCTCTTTTTCTTCACGGTTCAAGGGCTTCGCCTCCTTCCCGTCTTGTTGTGTTACTCATTTAGGGCAATACCGCACAATTCCCGCCTAACGGCTCAAGCACCGCTCCGGCGGCTGCGGCACGGCATCTGCGTTGCCAAAATGCTCGATAATGTCGGGTTGCGGTACCCGCATCGTGCTTCGGGGGCAAAAGCCCCTCGCACTCCGCGACCGCTGCCCCTGCTTCGGTTCGCTGTTTCCGCCACTGGCGGCGCTCACCTTTGCAGCATCCAGTATTATCTGCGCTTTTGGCTTATCAGCTGCCGCACCTCGCTCGCCGTATCGGCACTTAGAATTATGCGGTATTGCCTTAGTTGTTTCAGTCGTTCGGGCGCTCTAAATCCGGGTACTGCACATCCCACAAAAACAGCCCCCTGGCGGGCAGCGTGGGGCCGGCCTGGCCGCGGTTCCTGCTTTGCAGCAGAGCGGGCACAGCGGCCGGATTCATTTTGCCAAGGCCCGCCTGAAGCACCGTACCGGCCAGAATGCGCACCATGTTGTACAGATAGCCGTCCGCTGTTACGGACAGGGTATACAGCTCGCCATCCTGCTGCACGGTGCAGGCGGTGATGGTGCGCACCGTATCGCCGTGGGCTGCGGCTGAAGAGCCCGAAGCGCACAGCGCCAAAAAGTCATGCCTGCCAACAAAATGGGCAGCCGCCGCCTGCATGGCGGCAAGGTCCAGTGGGCCGTTGACCCGGTGGCAGGTCTCATAATCAAAGGGATCATCCACCGCGCTGCACCGCAGGCGGTAGTGGTAGGTTTTGGCGTGGGCGGCATAGCGGGCGTGGAAATCATCCGGCACCTGCTGCGCTGCCAGTGCCCGCACATCCATGGGCAGGCGGGCGTTCAACGCCAGCGGGATGCGCTGCACCGGGATGCGGCCATCATAATGGAAGTTCAGGGCAAACCGCCGGGCATGCACCCCGGCATCGGTGCGGGAACAGCCCTTTACATCGGGCCGGGTGCCAAACACGCTCTGCATAGCATCCTGCACCACCGCACACACCGTAACCCCATTGGGCTGCACCTGAAACCCCGAATAATTTGTGCCCTTGTAGGCAAGCCAGAGGAGAATATTCATGGGACACCTTTTGAGTTAGGAGGTAGGAGTGAGGAGTGAGGAGTTATTGGTGTGCGCTGGCGCGCACATTTTGAATATCAGCTTTTACCCTATTCCAAAATTGCGGCGCAAGCCGCACCTTCAGCTCCTAACTCCTACTTCCTACCTAATTTCAAATTCCCGCCATGAGCCAGCGGGTGGAGAGGATGACGGCGAGGCAGAGGGTGAGAACAACGGCGCATTTTACGTCCAGCGCGCCGAACTTGAGCACCTTCAGGCGGGTGCGGCCCTCGCCGCCGTGGTAGCAGCGGCATTCCATGGCCATGGCAAGCTCGTCCGCACGGCGGAACGCGCTGATGAACAGGGGGATCAGCACCGGCACCAATGCCTTGATGCGGTCCATGAACTTGCCGTTATCCAGCATTGCGCCGCGGGCTTTCTGGGCGTTCATGATCTTTTCGGTCTCATCGATCAGCAGCGGGATAAACCGCAGGGCGATCGTCATCATCATGGCAAGCTCATGCACCGGCAGGTGCAGCTTGGCAAAGGGTTTCAGCAGCGCTTCAATGGCATCCGTCAGCACAATGGGGCTGGTGGTGTAGGTCAACAGGCTGGTGCCGGCGATCAATGCCACAATGCGCACCGCCATCAGCACCGCATAGCTCACCCCCTCGCGGTAGATGTGGATAAAGCCAAAGTGTACCAGCGGTTCGCCCTCGCCGGTGATGAAGAACAGGTTGAGTACCGCGGTGAACAGCACAATGGGAACGATCGGCTTTAAGCTCTTGACGATCAGCTTGATGGGAATCTGCGCCACTTTGTACAGCAGAGCCAGCAGCGCCAGCGAAAGCGCAATGCCCAGCGGGTTGGACGCCATAAACAGCACAATGATGTAGGCAATGGTGGCAATAATTTTTAAGCGCGGGTCGCAGCGGTGCAGCACCGAGTTGCCCGGGAAATGCTGGCCGATGGTAATATCACGCAGCATCAGTCAGCGCCCCCTTCCTGTACGGTTTTGTGGTTCTGCGGCAGCGGAACGGCTTTGTCCGGGTGTTTGGCGTTCCAGGCTTTCAGCACGGTTTTGACCGCATAGGGCACGGTGTACACATCCGTGTCGATCTCCATGCCCATTGCTTTCAGCATCAAAAACACCTGGGTGACCTGCGGAACGGAAAGCCCCAGTTCCAGCAGCTCCGGTGCGCGGGCAAAGACCTTTTCCACCGTGTCATACATGGCCACTTTCGCCTTGCTCATCACCAGTACGCGGTTGGCATAGCGGGCGATATCTTCCATTGAGTGGCTGACCAGAATGACCGTGATGCCGGTCTGCTCGTGGTAGTTGCGGATCTGGCTCAGGATGGTATCACGGCCTTCGGGGTCAAGGCCTGCTGCGGGTTCATCCAGCACCAGGATCTTGGGCTCCATGGCCATAACGCCCGCAATGGCAACGCGGCGCTTTTGCCCGCCGGAAAGTTCAAACGGGCTTTTTTGCAGCAGCGCTTCATCCAGGCCAACAAACTCTGCCGCGCGCTTGACGCGGCGGGTGATCTCTTCTTCATTCAAGCCCATGTTGCGCGGGCCATAGGCGATATCCTTCCAGCAGGTTTCTTCAAACAGCTGGTATTCCGGGTACTGCATGACCAGCCCCACAAGGAAGCGGAAATCCCGCAGGTTTTCGCCCTCCGCCCACATATCGCGGCCATCAATAATGATCTTGCCGCTGGTGGGGCGGTTCAGACCGTTGAAATGGGCGATCAGCGTGGATTTGCCGGACCCGGTCGAGCCCATCACACCGACAAAATCACCTTTTTCAATCGAGAAGCTCACATCATCCAGCGCTGCGGTTTCGTCCGGCATACCGGCGTTATACACATAGCGCAGATGTTCCACTTTAATGATCTCTGACACGTTACATTCCTTCCCGCACGGTACCGCCCCGGTCCCTCTTTTGCCGGGTGCAGTCTGTGCCTTTTCTGGTTGGGGAAAATTGGTTGTTTGGGTTTCCTCGCAGAAGCGGCGGGGGCGGGTGACCCCGCCCTACAGGGGTGTTGCCGCCCAAAAGGCACGGCATTTTATTTCAGCAGGTCAAAAATGGCCTTGGCGCATTCTTCGGGGGTAATGATGTTTTCCGGCATAGGCAGGCCGGCGGCGGCCAGTTCATCCCGCAGCTCGGTGGCCTGGGGCACATCCAGGTGGTAGCCATGCAGCCGCTTGGTCTGGCTGAACACCTGTTCGGGGGTGCCCTCCATCACAATGCGTCCGCGGCTCATGACCAATATGCGGTCGGCCTGGGCGGCTTCCTCCATATAGTGGGTAATGGACACAATGGAAATGCCTGCATCCCGCAGGTTGCGGATGGTTTTCATTACCTGGGCGCGGCCGCGGGGGTCCAGCATGGCAGTGGATTCATCCAGAATCAGGCAGTCCGGCCGCATGGCAATCACGCCTGCGATGGCAACGCGCTGCTTTTGACCGCCGGAAAGCTTGTGCGGCGCTTTATTGCGCTGTTCATAGATCCCCGCCAGCTTCATGGCGTCATCCACGCGGGTGCGCATTTCCCCGGTGGGCACGCCAAGGTTTTCCAGCGCAAAGGCAACGTCCTCTTCCACCACGGTGGCAACGATCTGGTTGTCCGGGTTCTGGAACACCATGCCCACTTTCTGGCGAATGTCGTACAGCTTTTCATCGGTGCGGGTGTCCATATCCTCCACCAGCACGGTGCCGCTTTCCGGCAGCAGAATGGCGTTAAAGTGCTTGGCCAGGGTCGATTTACCGCAGCCGTTGGCACCCAGCACAGCCACAAACTCGCCGCGGTGTACTTCCATCGACACCCCGTCCACAGCAAAGTTCGGCTGCTCCGTATCATACCGGAACCGCACATCCTGCGCCTGTAAAATATCGTTTTCTTTCATGTGGTATCCCCTATTCTGAATAATAGTGTGATCCAAAATTTTTAGTTAGGAGGTAGGAGCGAGGAGTTAGGAGTTGAAAGGAGCTAAGGCAATACCGCATAATTCTAAGTGCCGATACGGCGAGCGAGGTGCCGCAGCCGCCGGAGCGGTGCTTAAGCCGTTAGGCGGGAATTGTGCGGTGTTGCCCTAAAGTTAATCCTGCAAGGTTAGCGGGCGCACAATGTGCGCCCCTACGGAGCATTGCAATTTCTAATTGCTCATTCCTAATTCCTAATTAACTCCTAACTCCTACTTCCTAACTCCTAACTCTCATTCTTCCCACACTGCGGTAGCGCCGCAGGGCACTACGCCGCCGGTGGCGGTTACGGGCAGGCCGATCTCATCGCAGCTGGTGTGGCCGCCCACCTTGGGGCAGAGGGTGGTTTTGAGCACATACTCCATAACCGCCGGGCTCAGGCCCTCGGTGTAGGAGTTGATGGCAAAGAACAGCGGCTTATCGCTGAGCACCTGTTCTGTCAGGGTGATGAGGTCATAGACGTTATCTTCCAGCTTCCAGATCTCACCGTTGGGGCCGCGGCCATAGCTGGGCGGGTCCATGATAACGGCATCATAGCGGCTGCCGCGGCGGATCTCGCGCTGCACAAACTTGGCACAGTCATCCACGATCCAGCGGCAGGGGCGGTCGGCCAGGCTGTTGGCCTGGGCGTTCTCCCGCGCCCAGGCTACCATGCCCTTGGAAGCATCCACATGGGTCACGCTGGCACCGGCGGCCAGGCAGGCCAGTGTTGCGCCGCCGGTGTAGCCGAACAGGTTGAGCACCTTGACGGGACGGTCGGCAGCCTTGATCTTTTCCTGGTACCAGGCCCAGTTCACAGCCTGCTCCGGGAAGACGCCGGTATGCTTAAAGCCGGTGGGGCTGACGATCAGCGTCAGGTCCTGCCATTTGATGTTCCACTTCTGGGGCAGCTTTTTGTGGTAGTCCCACTGGCCGCCGCCCTTGGCGGAACGGTAATAGATGGCGTCTGCCCTGGCCCACAGGGGGCTGACTTCCTCGTTTTTCCAGATGATCTGCGGGTCGGGGCGGATGAGCAGCGTTTTGCCCCAGCGTTCCAGGCGGTTATGATTCGTTGCGTCGATCAGCTCGTAATCGACCCAGGTATCGGCGGGGCGCATCAGCACACCCCCGGAATACGCTGGCGGATCATATCGGCAATGCGCTCTGCGCTGGACTGGATGGCTTCCATATCCTCGCCTTCCACCATCACGCGATCTTGGGCTCGGTGCCGGAAACACGTACCAGCACGCGGCCCATGCCCATCAGGTTCTGCTGCTGGCTCTCAATAAAGCCGGCAATATATTCATCTTCTTTATATGCCTGCTTCTGCTCCTTGTCGGCAGTCAGGTTGATGAGCACCTGCGGGAACTTGGTGTAAACGGCGTTCAGCTCGCTCATCTTGGTACCCTCTTCGCGGTGCTTGCGGGCCAGCAGCTTCAGCAGCTTGCCTGCGGTCAACTCGCCGTCGCCGGTGGTGGAGTGGTGCAGGAAAATAACATGGCCGCTCTGCTCGCCGCCGATGGCATAACCGCGGGCGCGCATCTCTTCCAGCACGTAGCGGTCGCCTACAGCGGTGCGGGCGGTGTCAATGCCAATGGACTGCATATACTTCATAAAGCCCAGGTTGGACATAACCGTCACCACGGCGGTATTTCCGTCCAGGCGGCCGCGGTCTTTCATATCCTTGGCAACCAGCGCAATGATCTTGTCGCCGTCGATCTCTGCGCCCTTTTCATCGCAGGCCAGGCAGCGGTCTGCATCGCCGTCAAAGGCAATGCCGCAGTCAAAGCCGCCTTCCACGACCTTCTTTTCCAGCCGGTCCAGGTGGGTGGAGCCGCAGCCATCGTTGACGGAAACGCCGTCATCCAGCGTGCCGGTAAAGCTGCACTGGCAGCCCAGGCGGGGGAACAGTTTCTGCGCCACCTTGGCAGAAGCACCATTGGCGCAGTCAAACAGCACATTCAGGCCGGAAAGATCTGCATCAATGTGCTGCTCCAGAGCATCCACATAGTCATCCACAGCGGTATCTAGGCGGTGCACGCGGCCGATCTCGGCACCATCACAGATCTTGATATCCTCGCAGTTTTTGAAGATATGAGCCTCAATGCGGTTTTCTACTTCATCGGGCAGCTTGTAGCCATCGCCCTTGAAAATCTTGATGCCGTTGAACTCCATCGGGTTGTGGGACGCGGAGATCACAATACCGGCGTCTGCGCCGTATTTGCGCACCAGATAGGCCACGCCGGGGGTGGGGATCACGCCCAGCAGGTCAACGTCTGCGCCAACGCTGCACAAACCGGCAGCCAGGGTGCATTCCAGCATATCGCCGGAAACACGGGTATCTTTGCCAATCAGAATACGGGGACGGTGGCCGTCCAGACTGGTCAGCTCTGCGGCAGTTGCGCGGCCGATCTGCAGGGCCAATTCACAAGTCAGGTCTTTGCCCGCCACACCGCGGACACCATCGGTACCAAACAATTTACCCATATCGTCAAGTCCTTTCCATCTATCAAAGTCAACACATTGAACTATAATGAATAAAGAATAAATAATAAAGAATAATTTTGGTGGACCGCGGTGCTGCGCACCGCTCAAAATAAGGCCTGCGGCCCTGCCCTGCCAAAAAACTCCTAACTCCTACCTGTTTAATACATTCTCTGCTGCCCATCCACCTCGTCGGCGTCTTCGGCGCGCAGGTGTTTGGGGACGGGCATGTTCAGATGCTCATAGGCCAGGCGGGTCACGCAGCGGCCGCGGGGGGTGCGGGTCAGCATACCCATCTGCATCAGGTAGGGTTCGCACACATCTTCCAGTGTTACACTTTCCTCACCAAGGTTGGCCGCCAGGGTATCCAGGCCCACCGGACCGCCGCCGTACAGCTCAATGATGGCACGCAGCACGCTGCGGTCCAGTTCATCCAGGCCCAGCTCGTCAATATCCATCTGGCGGCGGGCTGCCACAGCAGTGGGGCCGTCGATTGCCCCATCGCCCTCCACGGTGGCAAAGTCACGCACGCGCTTGAGCAGGCGGTTTGCAATACGCGGGGTGCCGCGGGCGCATTTGGCCAGCTCCAGCGCACCGGGGCGGTCGATGGGGATATTCAAAATGCCCGCGCTGCGCATGATGATGGTAGCCAGTTCATCCGGGCTGTAGGGTTCCAGCTTGAGCAGAATGCCAAAGCGGTCACGCAGGGGCCCTGTCAGCTGGCCCGCGCGGGTGGTTGCGCCCACCAGGGTGAACCGCGGCAGGTTGATGCGGATGCTTTGGGCGCTGGGGCCCTTGCCGATCATGATATCCAGCGCGTAATCCTCCAGTGCGGGGTACAGCACTTCTTCCACCTGGCGGGAAAGGCGATGGATCTCATCAATGAACAGGATATCGCCCTCCTGCAAATTGGTCAGCAGAGCGGCAAGATCGCCGGGCTTTTCGATGGCCGGGCCGGAGGTAATGCGGATCTGCACGCCCATCTCCTGCGCCACAATGCCGGCCAACGTTGTTTTGCCAAGGCCCGGCGGGCCGTACAGCAGAATATGGTCCATCGGTTCCCCGCGCTGCTGGGCGGCGCGCAGGTAAATGCGCAGATTGTTTTTGGCCTTTTCCTGACCGATATAGTCATCCAGCGTTTTGGGGCGCAGGCTGACTTCCTCGGCGGCATCGGCCGGGGCGGCGTCCGGGCTGACCAGGCGGCTGGGATCCACCGTATATTCCGTATTTTGGCTCATTCAGGTCACTCCTTTACGCACGCGAAAGCCCGCGCAGTGCAATTTTGATAATATCCTGCACCGGCAGGGTTTCGTCAATGCGGGCCACAGCCGCAGCAGCATCCGAGGTATTGTACCCCAGCGCCACCAGCGCGGCCACAGCCTGGGCGGGTGCGCTGGACGGAGCAGGCGCTGCTGTGGCGGCCCCGCCGCCAAAGCCAGTGCCGTCCGCCAGGCCCTTGCCCACTTTGTCTTTCAGTTCCAGAGCAATACGCTGGGCCAGCTTGGGGCCAACGCCGTTCGCCTTGGTAAACGCCTTGTGGTCCCCGCTGGACGCCGCCAGTGCCACGCGCTCCGGCGTCATGATGGACAAAATGGCCAGCCCGGCCTTGGGGCCAACGCCGCTCACGCTGGTCAGCATCTTGAAGCAGCTGCGCTGCTCCTCGGTGGCAAAACCGTACAGCGAAACATCGTTTTCGGTCACGTTCATCACAGTATACACCGTGCCTTCCCGCCCGGAGGCGGGCAGGCTTTCGGCTGTGGTCAGGGGCACCTGCACCGCATAGCCCACACCAGCGCAGCTGATGACCACGGTATCCAGTGTTTTCTTTAAGATTTTTCCGGTCAGCGAATAAATCATCGTTCGTTCCTATTTCTTATCCAAGATATATCTAAGGCAATACCGCATAATTCTAAGTGCCGATACGGCGAGCGAGGTGCGGCAGCTGCTAAGCCAAAAGCGCAGATAATACTTTGTGTATTATCGAGCATTTTGGCAACGCAGATGCCGTGCCGCAGCCGCCGGAGCGGTGCTTAGCCGTCAGGCGGGAATTGTGCGGTGTTGCCCTGAAATGTGCTCTTACACCATTATGATTCTATGTTGCCGTGCGCCGGGTTATTTGCCCTGCGACCCTTATCTTGGGGCGGTGCCCATCAGGCGGCTGCGGGAGCAGTGACAGTGCGCTACGGCCATGGCCAGGGCGTCCGCTGTATCGTCCGGCTTGGGGATGGTTTGCAGGTGCAGCATGATGCGGGTCATTTCCTGGATCTGCTTTTTTACCGCCTTGCCATACCCGGTCACAGCCTGCTTGACCTGCATGGGGGTGTACTCATAAATTGGTACGCCGCACTGCGCGGCAGCCAGCAAAATTACCCCGCGGGCTTCCGCCACACCGATGACGGTCGTCTGGTTATGCTGGTAGTACAGCTTTTCAATGGAGAGTGCTTCCGGCTGATAGCGGGTACAGATATCCTTGATGCCGTCATAAATTTCAATCAGGCGCTGTTCAAACGGCGTGTCCTTATCGGTACACACTGCGCCGTAAGCGATGGGCGCAAAACGGTTGCCTGCATATTCCACAACGCCCCAGCCCACGATCGCATAGCCGGGGTCGATGCCCAAGACCCGCATAGTATCCCCTTTCCCTGTGTTTGAATCTATTCAGGAAACGCCGCACCGGCAAAAGGGTGCACTATCCCCATTTAACTGTATCAGTATACCACAAAGCCGTGTATGCGGCAAGGAAAAGCCCTTCCGCATTTGCAAATTTCTTTTGCGATGGTGCGTTCTATTTCATGTGTTTTCTGAATTTTTTCATTTTTTTCGAAAAAAGGGCTTGCTTTTTCTGCTTGATTTGGTATAGTATACAAGTCGCAAGGACATGCGCGGTTAGCTCAGCTGGTAGAGCACATGCTTGACGTGCATGGGGTCACAGGTTCGAGTCCTGTACCGCGCACCATAGAAAACACCGTAGATTCGTTAAAATCTACGGTGTTTTCTTTTGTTAGTACACACTTTAGTACACATTTGCCTATTTTCTTTGCAAGTCGTGCACCAAATCCCTATACACGTCCGGTTTTGTTTCTTTTAGCGCATCCATAAATTCATCTAGCACGCGCCAAACATGCCCAGCGTCAGCCTTAATTACAGTTTCCAAAAACTCACTCATTTTGTAGCCTTTCTAGTTTTCTCATCACGCCGTTGTACACTTTCGGATTTGCAACATCACCATTCTCCGATATTTCGGTGCAAACACTACATGGTATTGACATCTCCATGTCGTATGGCTTAAACTATCTACGTCTTTGTTATTTTTCATTTCAAAGATAAACCTCTCTGTTCCTAGAATGTGGTTGGCAAACCCACACTCTATTCTACGGGGAGGTTTCTCTTTGTCTAGGGCTAAAGCCGTTTTTATTCCACCAGCTTAGCTGGTGGTTGTCGCTCGCTCAAGCTACCCAACCACAAAAACAGCCTTCGGCAAATGCCGAAGGCTGTTTTTAAATAATTCAAAAGCTCTATCACTTTACACTTATCAGTTCAGCTTCTTGCGGTTGATGAACAGGTAAGCGGCAGCGCCGCCCAGTGCGGCAACCAGAACGATGGCCAGACCTGCAACAGAGTTGCTGTTGCTGCTGGAAACGCCGGTCTGCGGGATGATCTTGCTGGAGTTATCAGCGGGGGTGTTGGACTTGGTAACATCCGGGGTGTTGGTCGGAGTATTGTCCGGGGTATTGGTTTCCTCAGTCGGGGTGTTTGCCGGAGTATTGGTCGGAGTGGTCTCCGGGATAACCGGGGTGGTCGGGGTCACGACCGGGGTAGCGGTCGGCTCGGTCGGGGTGGCAGTCGGCTCTGCCGGGGTAGCGGTCGGCTCTGCCGGAGTGGCAGTCGGCTCTACCGGAGTAGCAGTCGGCTCAACCGGGGTAGCAGTCGGCTCAACCGGAGTAGCGGTCGGCTCTACCGGGGTAGCGGTCGGCTCTACCGGCTTCGGGAGCTTCCATAAAGATGGGGTACAGGTAGATACCGCCTACCAGGCTGCCAACCGGGAATGCACCAAGGCCGCTGGTGCCCAGTTCAGTAGCATCGGCGCCCAGGACAAAGTGCTCTTTGCCCCAAACGTCCCAGCCTTTGAACTCCCAGCCCTCGTTTGCGATAACGGTGGGCAGAGTGATCGGAGTCTCCTCAAACTCGGCACGATTCAGATAAGTCAGGGCAACATTGTCGGGATCGCTCTCGAAATGGCCCTTGGTGGTGTCCATAAAAATGGTAACATCCACCACGCGCACACAGGAAGCGCTGTCTTCGCTTGCAGCTTCGTCAGTGGTGTTGTCCTGTGCAGCCTCCTCCACTACTGCGGGTGCAGCAGCTTCCTCGGTGGTCTCGGTTTCTGCATACGCCGATACAGGCAGACAAACTGCCAAGGCAACAGCCGTAACCAGCGTAAGCAGACGCGAAAACCTGCTCGTCTTTTGCATAATTTTTACTCCCTTTCCAAAATTATATCCCAAACGCAAAGGTACGGATTGCTGTTGCCTTTGTGCCCAGAATTCAAATAAAAACTTTACGCCCCAGCCGGCCAGCGGGCTGGAAGCAGCGGGTCCGGATTGACGGTAACTTCATCCGCCGTCAGCGTTTCCCCGTCCCGCAGCGGGCGTGCCATAATCAGCAGGCGGGCATCCGACATTTCATAGGTACAGGTACACAATGTCAAAAGCCGTTCGTCTGCGCGGGCATAATCGCCCGTGGTATAAAACGCGCGCTTGGCCACTTCATCCAGGTATTCCTGCTCTGCCGCATCATCGGCAAAGTTCACATACTGGTTAAAGTGGAACACATCGCCATCGCTTTCGCGCGTGGTAATTGCATAAACTGCCACGATCTTGTAGTACTGGCCACCATTCAGGCTGTCCAGCTCAATGACCGGGTGTTCCTGATAATATTCCGGCTCGCGGTAATTTTGCAGGCTGGAAAACCGCACCGTATCCCCCACGCCCATGTTATGGCCGTACAGGATCAAATGGCGGCTTTGCTGGATATCGCACTCATAATCCAGGTACGGCAGACCCAGGTCATCCCAGTTGCCATCCAGGTCGTGCTTTAAGTAGTAGCTGTTGTCCCCTTCTCTTTGCATCACCGGCAGATCAACATCGGTATCATCGATCTTGATCCAGCCGATCACTTCGGGGTTACGCTCCAGCAATGCGGTAAAATCCCGCGGTTCCGGGGTAACGGCGGGCTGCACGGTGGGGGCCGCGGTAGCCTGCGGCTCCGGCGTCTGCTCTGGTTCTGCAGTCTGCACCACCGGCGGGCTTTCGCTCACCATCTTGCGCTGCTGCAGCCAGCTGGGCAGCTGCAGTGCCGCCATAGCAATCAACGCCGCCGCCATACCGGAGCAAAACACCCCTGCAAGAATGCGCGACTGCTGGCTCACAGAGCTGCCTCCACAAAGTAGGCATCGCCTTTGCTTCCGTCGGTCTTGTATTCCTGATACGCAATGGTGTAGCTGGTGCTGCCTTCGGGGATTTCAGCCATCAGCCAGTCGCTGCGCTCCTGGCCTGGGGTCAGCTCATAAGCATACGGCATCATGGTATCATCCACTGCGTTCAGGCAGGTACCGTAATCGCTGTCGCCCTCGCCCCACTGGATCTGGAAATCCTGCAGGAACATCGTGTAGGTCTGGCTGCTGGTGTTCTTGATGTTCAGGCGCATGCGCACCAGGCATTCGCCGTCCGGGATATCAATGCCGGGGTAGCTTTCCACCAGGCTGACATCCGTAATGGAAAAGTCAAACAGTGCCGTGCTGACCGTTTCGCCTGCCGTATTGTTATGTGCGTTTGTTTTACCGCAGGCGGTCAGCAGCAATGCCATACCCAGCACAGCTGCAAGGCCCGGCGCTGCCAAAGTCCGTCTCATGCTATGTTCTCCTACTTTTCCGTGTTGCCATTGCACAAGTGTTTAACATCTGTTCAACGTTAAAAATACAGGGCAATGTACAGCTATCATACTATCACGCCGCGCTTGTTTTGTCAATCAAAAAACACGGTCTTCTGCAGTCTCCTGCAGTCTGTTTTGTCATTTTTGTTGTTGAGTTGGTGTTGTGTAGGGGCAATAGAGCTGCGCGGCGGCAGGTTTTATGCATTGGCAGCGTTTCTCTGCGGCGGCCAGAGGTCTGGCTGTTCCACCGGTTGTTTTTCTGTTTGGTGCACATGATACCTTGCTTTGTAGGGAGCGGTCTTGACCATTCCGGAGCTTTGGCACATCTGCCATAATGAGATTTGCAGCAAGGTTTGTGGTGTCGGGGACGCTGCTCCCCTACTGTGGGCAAGGTATATCACACATTTTTATTGTACGGTCGGGCCGCCTTCAGTGGGGTCGGGTGACCCCGCCCTACCATACAAAAAACTGCACAGCGTTTGAGCTGTGCAGCTTCATGAAGATTATCGTTTTGTCAGCAGGAGCTTATTCCGTACCTGAACTATCCTGCGTATCCCCACCGGTATCCCCGGTATCAGCTTCAGGTTCGCTCTGGGCATCGGTCTGGTCGTCCGCCGTGCTGTCCGGTTCAGTGGTGCTGTCTGTGGCACCGTCCGCAGCATTGCCGGTATCGGCCACGGTGGAATCCAGGTTGTTCTGCACCAACTCCTGCGGGTCACCGGAATCGGTAGTCGGGGCTGCGGTCGAAGCAGACACTTCGGGCTGCATATCGCTTTCCTGCAATGCACTCAGATACCACTTACGGCCCTCGCCGCGGGTGAACACATAGTCCATATACTTGGTCGGCTCCGTGGGGGCGGTCAGGTTGATCTCGCCGCTGGAGCTATTGTTGATGGTGGGGATATAGCCAACCGTCACATAGGTCTTGCCGCTCTGGGTGGAAATCTTTTCCACTTCCGGGGTATACATAGCCACCATGCTGGTAACGGGAACCAGATAGCCCTGCTTTTCCTCGTCATAGGTATAATTGAACTCTTCGGTCTGGAAAGAGCCATCGGTGATCTTGTAATCCGGGCCAAGCAGGTTGGTCAGGTAGGTGTCAACTTCCAGTTTGGGCAGAATGATGGAGCCGGTTTCGCTGTCGCGCTCATAGTCGCTCAGGCCGTTATCCCGCTTTTGGATCTGGTACACGGCGCCCCAGATGGCAGCCTGTAAAAACTCCGACTGATCCACCTTGCTCACATCGTCAAACGGCATAGTGTCAAACATGACAAGACCGTACAGACGGTCGGCATAGCTCTGGCGGCGTTCGGTATCATCCAACGCGCTGCGCAGCACGCCAACCACCCAGCTTAATACGGTAAACAGACCAATGATAATCAATACGATTGCCACTGCACCCACGATCTGGCGTGAAAAGCGGCGGTTATTGCGCAGTTGTTCTTCTCTGGAAATTGCCATTCAAAAAAACCTCAAGATCAATCAAGTAAAATAATAATTAAAAAATAATAAAGAATAATGGTGGTATGCGCGCCGTGCGCGCATGATTAAAATAGGCTCCGCACGCCGGGTTAGGCTTGATTGCTTACCAAAAGCAGCGCCCAATTTTTATAAGCTGTGCCGCAGGCACGGCGATTCACCTTCATTATTATTTATTCTTTATTCACTATTCTTTGTTCTGCTGTCACAAACAGCAGAACTAGTATACCACAAACGCCGCCGCTTTGCAAAGCGGCGGCGGGGTGTTTTGCAGAATTTAACAAATGTGCGGCAGCATTACTTGTTTTTGTACATCTGCTCGTAATATTTCTGGTAGTTGCCGCTGGTCACGTGGTCCATCCACTCTTCGTGGGCCAGGTACCAGTCAATGGTCAGCACAATGCCCTTCTCGAACGGGGTTTCGGGGTACCAGCCCAGATCGTTCTTGATCTTGGTGGGGTCAATGCCGTAACGGCGGTCATGGCCCAGGCGGTCCGCCACGTGCTTGATCAGCTCTTCGCTGATGCCCTCATCCTTCAGGCGATCATGCAGCTGCTCGATGACAGTCTTGACGATGAAGATGTTGGGGCGCTCGTTATGGCCGCCGACATTGTAAACTTCGCCGTCCTTGCCGCCGTTGGCAACCATATCAATGGCTTTGCAGTGGTCCATGACATACAGCCAGTCACGGATCTGCATACCATCGCCGTAAACCGGCAGGGTCTTGTGGTGCTTGGCGTTGTTGATGAGCAGCGGAATCAGCTTTTCGGGGAACTGATACGGACCATAGTTGTTGGAGCAGCGGGTGATGTTGATGGGCATGCCATAAGTATCATGGAATGCTTTCACGAACATATCGGCGCTGGCTTTGGAAGCGGAGTACGGGCTGTGCGGGCACAGCGGGGTCGTTTCCATAAAGTAGCCTTCGGCGCCCAGGGCACCGTATACTTCATCGGTGGAAACCTGCAGGTACTTTTTGCCTTCCTTCCAGGTCTTGGCATCGGCATCGTACCAGGCATCCTTGCAGCACTGCAGCAGGTTAACGGTGCCCAGAACATTGGACTCAACAAAAATTTCCGGGTTGCGGATGCTGCGGTCAACGTGGCTTTCGGCAGCAAAGTTGATGACGTAATCCGGGTCATATTTGGCGATCAGGTCAGTGACAAGAGCCTTATCGCAGATATCGCCCCCTTAACAAAGATATGGCGGGCATCGTCCTTGATATCTTCCAGGTTTTCCAGGTTGCCGGCATAGGTCAGCTTATCCAGGTTGACCAGGCGGATATCCTGGTATTTTTCCAGCATATAGTGGACAAAGTTGGAGCCAATAAAACCGGCACAGCCGGTAACAAGATAAGTTTTCATTTATTTACCATCCCAATTATTGAAAAAGTCCTGAATTGCATCTTTCCAGTCGCGCATGTCATCGCCGACACTGCACCGCAGGGCGCGGTTTTCCAGTGCGCTCCATGCCGGGCGGTCTGCGGATTTGGGGTTCATCTCTTTGTACTGTGCGCTGGTAACGGGCTTTACGGTGCACGGCAGACCGGACAGGCGGATGATCTCGGATGCGAAATCATACCAGCTGCAAATGCCGCTGCCGGTGCAGTGGTAAATGCCGTAATCATGGCTGACTGCCAGTTTTAAGATATGGTAGGCCAGATCCACCGCATTGGTGGGGTTGCCCAGCTGGTCGTTGACAACATTCAGGGTGTCATGCGTTTTGGCCAGGTTGACCATAGTTTTGACAAAGTTTTTGCCGTAATAGCTGTACAGCCAAGCCGTGCGCACGATGAAGTGGCGGCGGCAGAACTGCTGCACATAGGTTTCGCCCAGCAGCTTGGTCTGGCCGTAGGCCGAAATGGGGGCGGGCAGAGCACTTTCATCCAACGCAACACCGCCGTTGGCTGTACCGGAGAATACATAGTCGGTAGAAATATGGATCAGGCGGGCATTGATCTTTTCGCATGCCAATGCCAGGTTGCGCGGGCCAAGGGCGTTGACGCGGTAAGCGGCATCGCGGTTGGTTTCGCAGCCATCCACGTTGGTAAAAGCAGCGCAGTTGATGACGGTATCCGGCTGGGTGCGGCGGATATAGGTCACAGTGGCTTCGCGGTCGGTAATATCCAGCTCATCCACATCAACGGCGATCACCGTTGCTTTGCGCAGGCGCTCCGGCAGCGGGCCAAGGGCGCATTCTTCATCAGCCAGCTGTTTTTGCAGCTCGGTTCCAAGCTGTCCATGGCAGCCGGTAATCAGAATTTTCATCTTGTGCCTCTTTCTTTATACCGCATCAATATTTCAGGCGGTCATCGGCAACATTGCGCAGATGCTGGCCATAGGGGCTTTTGCCATAGCGCTCGGCGCTTTCCAACAGTTTGCCGCGGTTGATCCAGCCGTATTTATAGGCGATCTCTTCCGGGGCGGAGATCTTGATACCCTGGCGCTGTTCGATCATGCGCACAAAGTCGGCGGCTTCCACCAGGCTGTCCATCGTGCCGGTATCCAGCCAGGCATAGCCGCGGCCCAGCAGCTGCACATCCAGCTTGCCTTCCTGCAGGTACATCTCATTCAGGGTGGTAATTTCCAGTTCGCCGCGGGCGCTGGGCTTTACCTGTTTTGCCTTTTCGCACACATCTTTGCTGTAAAAATACAGGCCGGTAACCGCATAGTTGCTCTTGGGCTGTGCGGGCTTTTCTTCAATGGAAGTTGCCTGGCCGTTTTCGTCAAATGCCACCACACCGAAGCGTTCGGGATCGGTGACATAGTAGCCGAACACAGTGCTGCGGCCGGCTTCGGCGTTGGCGGCAGCGGACTTGAGCCGCTTGGAGAAACCTGCGCCGTAGAAAATATTATCGCCCAGCACCATAGCGCAGGGCTCACCGTTAATAAACTCTTCACCCAGGATAAAGGCCTGTGCCAGACCGTCCGGGGAGGGCTGCACTTTATATTGCAGGTGCAGGCCGTACTGGCTGCCGTCCCCCAGCAGCGCTTCAAAGCGCGGCGTATCGGTTGGGGTGGAAATGATCAGGATATCCTGGATGCCTGCCAGCATCAGGGTAGACAGCGGGTAATAGATCATGGGCTTATCATACACAGGCAAGAAGCTGCTTGGATGTGACCATGGTCAGCGGGTACAGGCGGGTACCAGCACCGCCGGCGAGGATGATACCTTTCATGATGACGCTCCTTTTCAGTGACCGCAGTTGCGGCGAACTATAGGCAGCGCCTATACCGCGCCGCCTGATTTGCCGTGCGTCACCGCCCATCCCACAGGGGCATAAATCCGCACAATTATTTTCTATTATATCGTATTCTATGCCCCTTGGCAAGAGGGAAAATTGAGGGAGCAGAGCCAACAAGATTTGCGAGGGAAAACGTAAAACACATTTGCCGCAAGGCCCCGGAACGGTCAAGACCGTTCCCTGCAAAACATTTTATAACGTGCAACAAACATTATAAAGGCAATACCGCATAATTCTAAGTGCCGATACGGCGAGCGAGGTGCGGCAGCTGCTAAGCCAAAAGCGCAGATAATACTGGATGCTGCAAAGGTGAGCGCCGCCAGTGGCGGATGCAGCGAACCGAAGCAGGGACAGCGGTCGCAGAGTGCGAGGGGCTTTTGCCCCCGAAGCACGATGCGGGTACCGCAACCCGACATTATCGAGCATTTTGGCAACGCAGATGCCGTGCCGCAGCCGCCGGAGCGGTGCTTAAGCCGCAAGGCGGGAATTGTGCGGTGTTGCCTTAAACATATGGCAGCATCCACGGGATAAATCAATGCTTATACAAAATGCCGCACCCATACCAGGTGCGGCATCTGTTTTATTCGCTTTGGTTATTTCGCGTACTCGGTGGCGCGGCTTTCGCGGATCACGCTGACCTTGATCTGGCCGGGGTAATCCAGCTCGTCCTCGATCTTTTTGGCAACCTGGCGGGCCAGCAGGATGACCTGATCATCACCAACCTTATCCGGCTGGACCAGGATGCGGACCTCGCGGCCTGCCTGCACGGCGTAAGAGCTTTCAACGCCCTCAAAGCCGTTGCACAGGGCTTCCAGCGTTTCCAAACGCTTGATATAGCTTTCCATGTTTTCACGGGCACCGGGGCGGGCTGCGCTGATGGCATCCGCTGCCATAATAATGAAGGCAAGCACCGTCTTGGGCTCCACATCGCCGTGGTGGGCTTCGATTGCATGAATAATCTGCGGGTTCTCGCGGTACTTCTTGCAGATATCCACACCGATCTGCACATGGCTGCCCTCGATCTCATGGTCAAGGGCCTTGCCGATATCATGCAGCAAGCCTGCGCGGCGTGCCAGCTGAACGTTCACGCCAAGCTCGCCAGCCATCAGGCCGGCCAGCCAGGCAACTTCCAGCGAGTGGCTCAGCACATTCTGGCCGTAGCTGGTGCGGTACTTCAGGCGGCCGATGAGCTTGACCAGGTCGGGATGCAGGCTGTGGATACCAAGGTCCATCACAGCCTTTTCGCCCTCGCGCTTCATCTGAATTTCCAGTTCGCGGCGGCACTTATCCACGGTCTCCTCAATGCGGGCCGGGTGGATACGGCCATCGGCGATCAGGCGCTCCAGGGCCATGCGGGCCACTTCACGGCGGGTCTGGTCAAAGCTGGAAAGGGTGATGGCTTCCGGCGTATCGTCAATAATGAGGTCACAGCCAGTGGCAGTTTCCAGAGCGCGGATGTTGCGGCCCTCGCGGCCAATGATGCGGCCCTTCATCTCGTCAGAGGGCAGCGGCACCACGCTGACGGTGGCTTCACTGGTGGCATCGGCTGCGCAGCGGGCAATGGCCTGGCCGACCAGCTCACGGGCGATGGCATCACATTCGTCCTTCATGTTAGCCTGATAGGCGCTGATCTTCATGGCCTTTTCGTGGGTCAGCTCATCGTCAATGTTCTTCAACAACACGGCGCGGGCATCTTCCTGGGTCATGGCGGCGATGGTTTCCAGCTTTTCGGTCTGGCGCAGCTTGAGCTGTTCCAGCTCGTCCAGGCGGGCTTCCACCAGTTCGCCGCGCTTTTTCAGGTCCTCTTCCTTGCGCTCCATGGCGGCGGTGCGCTTATCCAGCGCTTCCTCCTTTTGGTCCATGCGGCGTTCCTGGCGGCTGATCTCCGCGCGGCGGTCCTTGATTTCCTTGTCGGCGTCAGCTTTCAGCTTGAACGCCTCGTCTTTGGCCTCGATGATGGTTTCCTTGCGCTTCTGCTCGGCAGCCTTGATGGCATCGTTCACGATGCGTTTGGCTTCCTCTTCGGCAGAGCCGATCTTGGCTTCGGCGGTACGCTTCCGGTTTTCCCCGCCAAAATAATAACCAAGCGCCCCGCACACGGCAGCGGCAACGACAACCAGCACCCACATCAAAATTGGGGGCATGGCAGTTTCACTCCTTACAAAACTCAAATCAAATGCAGGAGGGTGCAGCACAAGCGGAACGCTTTTATTTCTGGCATACCTGAAAAGCCCGGGCAGCCCGCGCCTGTTTTATCTGGCAGCGACCATGGGTACACTGCCAGCATCTTACAGCGCAAGGGGCTGACCTTTGCGGTTCAAATACTGCCTGCGATATTCTATACAAAATGGGGCGACAATCCAAAGCATACCCAAAAGCGGATACACCTCAAGCCCCATATACACAAATAAAACGAAAAAACGCCAAATTTGTGGCGGTAAAACAAATATCTGAAAAGCGGCGTTCCCGATGGGCGACACCCTTAAGTCCTATTTAATATTGTAGCTACATTGCAGGAAATTGTCAAGGAATTGTTACAACACCGTGAACGTTCCCACCTGGCACAAAAATTGGCAGAAATGCACCTGCGGGGCCGCCTGCCAGCTTCAAAGCAGGGGCCCTGTCTGTAGAATTGGGAGTAGCCGATGGCAAAGCGGGCCGGGAGCCCCTGCCGGGTGCGGCCCGTTTTTTCCATCCTATCACAGTTTTGGGCAAAGGTCATCTTTTGTTACGGTGTAAAATTTTGCGCTGCCCCCTTGACTTCCCCGCCGGGGTGGTATATAGTAAAGGCAACTTCATCCTGAATAAAACGTTGAGGCAGACAATGCATGCTGGAACGCGCAAAAGAGAGAACCGCCGCCGAATTTGGCGTGGTGCAAGCGGTTTTGCAGGCGGGCAGCACAGTTACCACTGCCGAGTGCGAAGGCGAACCTTCGCCGGGGTAGCGCCGTTACCGGCGCTTACAAAACAGGGCTTTGGGCCTTTGTTTTACGAGTGGGATGCTTTGCCGCGTCCAATTCGGGTGGAACCGTGGAGTATGAATTTGTATGCTTCATCCCGTTTATGGTCAAGAATGGGATGGAGCATTTTTGTTTACCCAAAGGAGCGTTTACCAATGAAAATCATTTACAAAGACGGCACTGTTGCCGAATGCCCGAAAGAAGAAGAACTGCACGTTCTGCGCCATACGGCTGCCCACATTATGGCACAGGCCATCAAGCGCCTGTATCCGCAGGCCGACTTTGCCTTTGGCCCCGCTACCGAAAACGGCTTTTTCTATGATGTTGACCTGGGCGATACCAAACTGAGCGATGAAGACCTTGCCAACATTGAAAAGGAAATGAAGAAGATCTGCAAGGAAAACCTTGCCATCAAGCCGTTCATCCTGCCGCGCGATGAAGCTGTGAAGTTGATGACCGAGCGCCAGGAGCACTATAAGCTGGAGCATATGGACGACCTGGCCGATGAGACCGAGTTCAGCTTCTACCAGCAGGGCGAGTACGTTGATATGTGCATCGGACCCCACCTGACCTACACCAAGGCTCTGAAGGCGTTCAAGATCACCCAGCAGAGCGGCGCTTACTGGAAGAATGACAAAGAGAACAAGATGCTGACCCGCATCAACGGCGTTGCTTTCCGCAACCAGGAAGAGCTGGAAGCCTGGGAAAAGCAGCAGCAGGAAGCCCGCGAGCGCGACCACCGCAAGATCGGCAAGGAAATGCGCCTGTTCATGACCGATGACCTGGTTGGCCGCGGCCTGCCCATGTTCCTGCCCAACGGCTACATCATCTGGCAGCAGCTGGAAGATTACATCAAGGGCAAGGAGCGCGAGCGCGGCTACCTGCACGTTATGACCCCCTGCATCGGCACCGTGAACCTGTACAAGACTTCCGGCCACTGGGATCATTACCGTGAGAACATGTTCCCCGCCATGGAGATGGAGGGTGAAAGCTATGTTCTGCGCCCGATGAACTGCCCCCACCACATGATGATCTACGCCAACCGCCCGCACAGCTACCGCCAGCTGCCCATCCGCATTGGCGAAATTGCCCACGACTTCCGTTATGAGTCCAGCGGCACCCTGAAAGGCATTGAGCGCGGCCGTCATTTCTGCCAGAACGACGCCCACCTGTTCTGCACCCCGGAGCAGATCAAGAGCGAAGTTGCCAATGTCTGCAGCCTGATCTTTGACGTCTACAAGGATTTCAACATCACCGATTACCGCTGCGTGCTGTCCCTGCGTGACCCCGCCGACAAGAAGAAGTACCATGACGACGACGCCATGTGGAACCATGCCGAGAACGCTCTGCGCGAAGTTCTGACCGAGCTGGGCATCAACTTTACCGAGGAGATCGGCGAAGCTGCTTTCTATGGCCCGAAGCTGGACGTCAACGTTAAGCCCGCTGTCGGTGCAGAGTACACCCTGTCCACCTGCCAGCTGGACTTCTGCCTGCCTGCCAAGTTCCACCTGACCTACATCGACAAGGACGGCAGCGAGAAGACCCCCGTTGTGCTGCACCGTGCCATCCTGGGTTCTCTGGACCGCTTCATGGCTTATCTGATCGAAGAGACTAAAGGCCGCTTCCCCACCTGGCTGGCTCCCACCCAGGTCAAGGTTCTGCCCGTCAGCGAAAAGACGCTGGATTACGCCCGCACCGTTGCCGACAAGCTGACCGCTGCCGGTGTGCGCGTTGTGCTGGATGAATCCAATGAGAAGATCGGTTACAAGATCCGCGAAGCCCAGCAAGTTGACCGCGTGCCCTACATGCTGGTGCTGGGCGCTAAGGAGGCCGAGGCTGGCAACATCAGTGTGCGTGATCGCAAGGGCGAAACCACCACGCAGGAGCTGGATGCCTTCATCAACAATATCGTGACCGAGATCAAGGAGCGCCGCTACAACTAAGCGTTCCACGGTTCCACCGAGCTTTACAGCTCCCGATTGCTTCCAGTCGGGAGCTGTTTTGGTATCGGGCCCGCAGATCGTTCATCATCAAGGTTGTTTACCATTCTAAGGAGGTGCAGCATTGAAACGTAAGTTTTTGACCCTGATCGCCGCCGTGGCTGCCGCCATGGCGCTGGCGCTTTCGGCGGGTGCCGAAGCCGCCACGCCGGAAACTGCCGGCAGCCTGACCCCGCTGATGCCCATGTTTGATACCGCTGACACCGGCATTGCCGAATACTCCGGCGATATCGTCCAGGAAGACGCCGCAACGTATGACGCTTCTTATAACACCAATGAGGATGTTGCCGCCAACGAGCGGGATGTTTACAACTACCTGACCGGCACCATGGGCATGAACAGCGCCGCCGCCAGCGGCGTGATGGCCAGCATGTACCGCGAATCCCGTTTTTATGTGGACATTACCAATGACTATGGCACCGCATACGGCCTGTGCCAGTGGTACGGCGACCGCTGGACCAATTTGCAGAACTACTGCAACAGCAACGGCCTGGACTGGCATACCCTGTACGGCCAGATGCGCTTTTTGGAATATGAGCTGAACAGCCTTTCCAGCCTGCGCTCTTACATGTATGGTATCAGCAATGATGCCAACGGTGCTTATCATGCTGGGTACGAATGGTGCCGCGTGTATGAACTGGGCGGCAACACCTCTGATACCACCCGCTGCGATTCGCGCGGAACGCTGGCGCGCGATACCTTCTGGCCCAAGTACCAGAACGGCAGCACCGGCGGCTATACCGGCTGGCGCAGTGAGAACGGCCGCGATTACTGGTACGAGAACGGCGTAAAGCAGGGCACCACCGGCCGCGGCAAAGAAATCTATGATGCCTCCAGCGATGCCTGGTACTGGCTGGATGCCGTGGACGGCGGCGCAAAAGCCGTGAACAAAGATGTCTACCAGGAATCGGACGGCGGCAAGTGGGTGCGCTATGATGAAAACGGCCACATGATCAAAGGCGAAAACTGCCAGAACGGCAATTGGTATTACTTTGAGCCTGTCACCGGTGCCATGATCCATGGCCCGTGGACCCTGCCGGATGGCCGCAAGGTCTACTATGACCTGACCACCGGCATTATGCAGTACGGCAATGTGTCCATCAATGGCTCGCTGTATTACTTTGACCCGGTTTACGGCACAATGAAAAGCGGTGCTTTGACCAACTTCTGGGTCACAGACGGCAACGGCAAGAGCTTCTGGTATGAAAGCTGGGTGCGCCAGGGCTGGCAGCCGGGCAGCAGCAATTACCGCGGCAAGGAGATTTACGACCCCGCCAGCGGTGCCTGGTACTGGCTGGACAACGTACAGCAGGGTGCCAAGGCCACCAGCAAGGAAGTATACCAGGATTCCAACGGCGGAAAATGGGTGCGGTACGATGCCAACGGCCGCATGATCAAGGGCTGGTACACCCAGGACGGTAAAACCTGGTATTACGACCTGACCACCGGCGCCATGTACAAAGGCTGGCACACCATTGAGGGTTCCACCTACCATTTTGATGAAACCACCGGCGTGAAGGGGTAAATCAGATACAAATATAAGGCAACACCGCACAATTCCCGCCTGACGGCTTAAGCACCGCTCCGGCGGCTGCGGCACGGCATCTGCATTGCCAAAATGCTCGATAAGACATCCAGTATTATCTGCGCTTTTGGCTTAGCATCTGCCGCACCTCGCTCGCCGTATCGGCACTTAGAATTATGCGGTATTGCCATAAATAGTAAAACCGACCGCAGGGGCGAGCAGCATCGCCTTTGCGGTCGGTTTGGTTTTGGGGTGAAATGCACCCGCAGGGTGTGCGGCGGGTGATTGAATGAAATATTGGGCAAGGCCCGGCGTGCGGGACGATGCATCGCGCCCTACAGAGCGTTTATTGGTTGGTCGTGCACAACAAAATGCTCTGTAGGGAACGGTCTCGACCGTTCCGCAACTTTGCCGCATAGGCCATAATATTGCTTGGTACAAGCCGTATCCAAGAACGTCAAAATCGTTTTCGAATACGCCCTCCACTTACTTTACAAAGCTACCCTCCAGCGCCAGGTACTGGTCAAACAGCATGCGGCTGACACGGTTGCCGTAAATCACGCTGGGGTGGTCGTTTACTTCCAGCTTGTTGGCAAAGTCGGTGCACATCATTACCAGAACATAATCCCCGTAAGGCGTGTGGATCAGGCCGCCGTCATTGCGGCAGGCATCCATGGAGCCGCTTTTGCTGGCTACATAGATCAGATCCGGATCCGCGTGGGATTCTTCGGGGTCGGTGTAATACGGGGGGATGCTGCCCGCCAGCATGGTGTTGTAGTGCTGCTGGCGGAACACATTGCGCATGGCATCGCTGGCCTGGGGGCTGACCAGCTCGCCCTTTGCCAACAGGGCAAAAAAGCGGCCCATATCCCGCGGGGTAATGGTACCCAGCTTTTCGCTCCAGTTATCGCTGCGCAGGCTGCGGTGCAGCTTGGTGTGGGTGCAGCCAATGCTGCGGATAAACGCATTGATGGTATCCAACCCCAGATAGTCGATCAGCATGTTGGTGGCAATGTTGTCGCTGACAACGATCATCAGGGTGGCAACATCGCGGGCGCGCAGCCTGGCACCTTCGCCTAAGGACCGGATCAGGCCGGAGCCGTCCACAAAATGCCGGGCTTCATAGGTCAGTTCGGCATCCAGGCTGGCTTTGCCGGCTTCCGCCTGGGCGTACAGACAGCCCAGAATATAAATCTTGATCGTGGATGCCGATTCAAATTCATCATCAGCCCCACGCTCCACCACATGGCCATGCAGGTCATCTGCGTATACGCACATTTTGGCGTCCAGCCCGCACAGCTCTGCATCAATGCGGCGTTCCAAAGTCAATTCAGGATGCGGCATAATGGTTCTCCTTTTATTTTGGTAGCGTTACAGGTTCTCGCTGAAAAAGCGCACGGCGTTGCCGTAAAAAATCTTTTCCACCACACGCTCGGGGATACCCTCTTTTTTCATCCCCTCGGCCAGCTTGGGCATGTCCTGCGCACCGGCAATTTCCAGGTCGCCGTCAATGCCGTCAAAATCGCTGCCCAAGGCCAGGCAGTCCTCACCGGCCTTATCCATAATATAGCGGGCGTGGCGGGCCATATCGGTGATGCGGCTCCTGACCTGGCTGCGGTCGGGGTTTGTATCCAGGAAGGAAGCGCAGTAGTTCAGGCCAATCAGGCAGCCCTTTTCGCCCATGGCGGTCAGCATCTCGTCCGTCAGGTTGCGCACATGGGGGCAGCAGGCGCGCGCGTTGGAATGGCTGGCAACAAAAGGCCGCTTTGCCACCCGCAGAATATCCCAGATACCGGCGTCCGATAGGTGAGAAACATCCACCAGCATATGCAGGCGCTGCATCTCCTCCACAAATTCTAAGCCTTTTTCGGTCAGGCCTCCGGTGGTGTTGGCCGGGCGGGGCCACATGTCATCGGTGCCGGGTACAATGTTGGGCTCGGCCAAGCCGTTCTTGAAGTTCCAGGTCAGGGTCATCATCCGCACGCCAAGGCGGTATAGATCCCGCAACGCACCCAGGCTGTCCAGGCAGGCACCACCTTCTTCAACGGTCAGCATCATGCCGCGCTTGCCGGAGGTGAGTAGCGTCTGGATGTCCGCCGCAGTGCGCACCTGCATCAGGTCATCGGGATACTGTTCCAGCAGGCGGTAGAAAATGTCGATTTCTTCCAGGCAGGCCAACAGGGGGCTTTTTTCCCGTTCCGGTTCCAGGTGAACAAAGCAAGCCATACACTGCAGCAGATAGTCGCCCTGTTTCATGCGTTCCAGATCTATCATTAAATCATTGTGCAAAAAGCTCTTGGGCTTGCCTGCCTGCTGGGCATAGCGCAGCTCGGCCAGGGTATCACAGTGCATATCCCATACTTTCATAAAATCCCCTCCATGGTATACATTTTGTATTTATCTATAAATTATAACAGACTGAGCGGATACTGCGGCTTTCCTTTCCCGGTGAAATCTGGTACAATCAAAACGGAAATAATCGTATGATTGCGAGGCGTTTTTATGGCATCCATCCTGCTGCCAGTTCCCCAGATCCTGCAAAACCCGGAGCTGCCCAACGGCTGCGAAATTACCAGCTGCTGCGAAGTGCTGCACTACCTGGGCTTTGCCCCGGATAAGTGCGAACTGGCCGACTATTATCTGCCGCGCAGCGCCCAGTGGTACGGCGCAGACCCCGACGAGGTTTATATGGGCAATCCTCACCTGGACGATGGCAGCCCCGAAACCGGCTATTACTGCTTTGCGGGGCCGATTGTGCAGGCGGCGAACGCCTACCTGGCTGTGCAGGGCAGCAGCTGCCGCGCTTATGATCTGACCGGTGCCGAGGAAGCCGAACTGGCATCCCAGCTGCAGGCCGGGAACCCGGTCATCTTTTGGGCAACGCTGCACTTTGGCGATATCCAGCACGACCCCTGCGGTGAATACGACCTGCCCGGTGGGCGGCGGCACGAGGTGCTGCACACCCTGCACTGCATGGTGCTGTGCGGCATGGATGACCAGAACTTTGTGGTGGCAGACCCGCTGGATTTTAACCGTGTGGTACCGCGTGTCCAGTTCATGAAAATTTACCGCCAGCTGGGGCGGCGGGCCGTGGTGATTAAAAAAGATTCCTAAGGCAACACCGCACAATTCCCGCCTTGCGGCTTAAGCACCGCTCCGGCAGCTGCGGCACGGCATTTGCGTTGCCAAAATGCTCGATAATGTCAGGTTGCGGTACCCGCATCGTGCTTCGGGGGCAAAAGCCCCTCGCACTCTGCGACCGCTGCCCCTGCTTCGGTTCGCTGTCTCCGCCACTGGCGGCGCTCACCTTTGCAGCATCCAGTATTATCTGCGCTTTTGGCTTGGCATCTGCCGCACCTCGCTCGCCGTATCGGCACTTAGAATTATGCGGTATTGCCATAAAACCATTGGGCGGCGGACACGCGCCGGTGCTCAATGTCTTTATCATACCGCGGGGCCTGCCGGAGCGCAAGAAAAACTTTTGGCCCGGCGGGGCGGAACTGGCAGACCTCATAAAAATTAAATAAGGAATTCAGCGCATTAAAGCCTTGACTTGTGTTGGTTCAGTTGCTAAAATTGATAAGTGATAGCTTGCCACATTTTGGTTGTTTTGGCAGGGCAAATATGCACGATGATGCAATATATAAGGAGGCGCCTATGCGCGCTGGAACCACCCCCAACGGGCAGCCCCGCAGCACTGCTTTGTATGAAGCCATCCTGCGGCTGGATAATCTGGACGATTGTATTCGATTTTTTGAGGATCTCTGCGCTGTAACGGAGCTCCGCACCATGGAACAGCGCTATGATGTAGCAGGGTGCCTGCTGCAAGGCAAGGTGTACAGCGAAATCCGCCAGCTGACGGGCGCTTCCAGCGCAACGGTCAGCCGGGTGAACCGGATGCTGAACTATGGCACCGGCGCCGTGGGCAAAAGCGTCCGCTATGACCTTGCTGCACAGCAGGACGGCGAAAATTCTGAAGGAGGAACCACAGAATGAGCATTCAAATCAAAGATTTCGGAAAAACCACCGCAGGCCAGCCAGTCAAGGTCGGTATTCTGGCGAACGATACCATCGAAGTTCATATTTTAAGCTATGGCGCTACCATCCAGCAGCTGCTTGTGCCGGACCGCAAGGGCAACAAGGTGGATGTTGTGCTGGGCTACCCCACCGTGCAGGATTATGAGCTGAACACCTGTTTTCTGGGCGCTGTGGTGGGCCGCTACGCCAACCGCATTGGCGGCTCCAAATTCACCCTGTATGAGGAAGAATACCATGTTACCCCGAACGAGGGCAAAAACTGCCTGCACAGCGGCCTGCACGGCTTTGATAAGACCGTGTTTGACATGGGCTTTGAGGGGGACGATACCCTGGTTCTGACCGCAGCCAGCCCCGACGGCACCGACGGCTTCCCCGGCAACGCCGAGCTGGAAGTGCGCTACAGCCTGGCAGGCGCCGGCCTGATGATTCAGTACACCCTGACCACCGATGCCCCCACTGTGGCAAACATTACCAACCACAGCTACTTTAACCTGAACGGCCATGCTTCCGGCAGCGTGCTGGGGCACCGTCTGTCTCTGGCTGCACCGGCCTATCTGGAAACGGATGCCGGTTCCATCCCCACCGGGCGCAAGATTGCTGTGGCAGGCACCCCGATGGACTTTACCGAGGAAAAGACCATTGGCCGCGATATCAACGCCGATTACCCGGCCCTGAAGCAGTGCAGCGGCTATGACCACTGCTATGTTATTGCGGACAGCGGTCTGCGCCACACCGCATGGCTGACCGGCCCCGAAACGGGCATCCGCATGGAGACCCTGACCACCCAGCCCGGCGTGCAGCTGTATACTTCCAACTTCCTCAAGTCCGCCACCGCCTGCAAGGATGGCGCATCTTACGGCCAGTATTCCGCCGTCTGCCTGGAAACCCAGGATTTCCCTGATGCCCCCAACCATCCCGATTTCCCGGATACCACCGTCCTGCCCGACCGCCCCTACAGCGCAACCACTCTGTACCGGTTTGACTTGGCACCGCTGTGAAACGCATAAAGGGATAAGTTAAGAAATCAAAAGGGAACGCGCCCTGTGAATCAGGTGCGTTCCCTTTTTGGTGTTATATCAAATGCTATTGCTTACGATTGTGATATAAGAATTGATAAGCAGTACCGGAAGCCTTGAAAGCACGCAGTAGGGGCATCATCCCGCATAGCGCACCTTGCCATATATTCCGTCACGTCGTTCTCCGCAAGGTGACGGGCGCACAATATGCGCCCCTACGGGGGGCGCCCTACTCCATAAACTCCTGCTTTTAACCGCCCCATTTTCCTTCTTTAAATCGCAAGCACCGCACAACAAAAGGTTGTATCTTGCAGTTTCCTATGCTATACTAAAGCTGAACCAAAACAGCCAAGTAAGAAAGGAACCTTGTGGGATGCAGCCTTTATTGATTATTCTCCTGTTGCTGTCGATACTGACCAATGTGTTGCTGATTCTGCTTTTGCTGCGCAGCGGCCAGCAGAATACCGCCGAGGACCAGACCGATGAAATTGCCCGCATTGTGCGGGATGAAGTAGAGGCCGAAACCGAAGTGCTGGCCGACCAGCTGCGCGTGATGCAGGGCGAAGTGACCCGCACAACCTCCGCCAGCGCGCGGGACATGGGAACCCTGCTGGCCGAAAGCCAGCGCCAGAGCCAGGAGGCCGCCACCGCCCGGCTGGACGCCATCGACCGCGCCGGTGCCGCCCGCCAGCGCGCTGCCAATGATGCCCTGCTGGCTCAGCTGCAGGTGCTGGAAACCCGCCTGAAAAATCTGGAAGACACCAACGCCAACCGGCTGGACGGCGTGCGGGCAACCCTGCTGCAGGGCATGGCAAACATCCGGGCCGACAATAACAAAAAGCTGGATGAAATCCGCGGCACGGTGGACGAAAAGCTGGAAGCCACGCTGCAGCGCCGGGTCAGCGAATCGTTCCGGGCGGTCAGCACCCAGCTGGAACAGGTGTACAAGGGCCTGGGCGAGATGCAGAACCTTGCTGCCGATGTGGGCAGCCTGAAGCAGGTACTTTCCGGCGTAAAGACCCGCGGTATTCTGGGCGAAGTACAGCTGGGGGCGATCCTGAAAGAAATTTTGGCCCCCGGCCAATACGCCGAAAATGTGGCTACTGTACCCGGCAGCAGCAACCGGGTGGAATATGCCGTCAAGCTACCGGGCCAGAGCGGAACCGTGTGGCTGCCCATTGACGCCAAGTTCCCCGGCGATACCTATGCACACCTGCAGGACGCCCAGGCCAGCGGCGACCCCGCCGCGGTAGCCGCCGCCCGTCGCCAACTGGAAACCGTGGTGCGGCAGGAAGCCAAGGACATCCATGATAAATACATTGAAGTCCCGTACACCACCGCATTCGGCATTCTCTTCCTGCCGTTTGAAGGGCTGTATGCCGAGGTGGTGAACTGTGGTCTGCCGGAAATTTTGCAGCGGGATTACAAGATCAACATTGCGGGGCCTTCCACTATGGCGGCCCTGCTGAATGCGCTGCAGATGGGCTTCCGCACGCTGGCCATCCAGAAGCGCTCCGGCGAGGTATGGCAGATTTTGGGCGCGGTAAAGACGGAGTTCGAGAAGTTCGGCAGTGGACTGCAATCCATGCAGCGCCACCTGAACCAGACCGGCAACGATCTGGAAGAGCTGATCGGCACCCGCAGCCGCGCTATTACCCGCAAGCTGGAAAGCGTGCAGCAGCTGGAACCCACCGAAGCCGCCGATCTTTTGGGGCTGGCAGAGGGCGGAAGCAGAATTTCCACACAAAACAGTGAAATTGACCGGCAGGATAACGCTCCTCGCCTGCGCCGCAAGGATGACGCAGGCATGCCCATGTGATATAATAAAGATAGGGCAACACCGCACAATTCCCGCCTGACGGCTTAAGCACCGCTCCGGCGGCTGCGGCACGGCATCTGCGTTGCCAAAATGCTCGATAATGTCGGGTTGCGGTACCCGCATCGTGCTTCGGGGGCAAAAGCCCCTCGCACTCTGCGACCGCTGCCCCTACTTCGGTTCGCTGTTTCCGCCACTGGCGGCGCTCACCTTTGCAGCATCCAGTATTATCTGCGCTTTTGGCTTAGCATCTGCCACACCTCGCTCGCCGTATCGGCACTTAGAATTATGCGGTATTGCCTTAGAAGGCAGGTGCGCCCTGCATGGCGCAGCGTACACCGGCCCAGGCTATCCACAAGGAGGGACTGCTTTTATGAAAGAGATCCGTTGGGAACTGATTTTGATGCCGCTGGTCAGCATTGTGCTGGGCATTTACCTGATCATGCAGCCGGGTGCCGCCACGGTTGCGCTTTGTTCGCTGATTGGCTGGCTGATTTTGCTGGCCGGTGCTGCCGGTGCGGTCAATTCCGTCATCTTCCAGCGCGCCACCTTTATGACTTCGCCTTTGCTGCCGGTCAGCGTGGCGGGCATTATGGTGGGGCTGTTCTTCATTACACGGCCTTACACGCTGGTGGAGATCGTGGGGCTTATCATCTGCGTATTTTTGATGATTCAGGGCATGACCAGTATCCAGACCGCAGTCAACCGCAAGCGCTGGGGCGACACCCTGTGGTGGGTGCCGCTGATCATCGGCATTGCCTGTGTGCTGCTGGGTGTATACGCCCTGTTTGCGCCGGGCGCTTCCACCGCGCTGATGATGCGCATTGCCGGTATCATGCTGGCATTCAGCGGCGTGGTTAACATGATCGCCGCGTTCGCCCTCACCAAACAATAACCGTTAAAGCCGCATAAACAAACCGACCGCAGGGGCGAATGAGTTATCGCCTTTGCGGTCGATTTTGTTTGTATTGGGTTGTGGGTGTTATGATTGGAGCGATGCGGCGGCGGGCGCACGATGTGCCCCCCCTACGGGTGATTCACGTTTTTCAGCACTCTACCGAACCAGAATTTGCTTACCCCTCCGCCTTCACATACCACACCCCATCCGGCGCACGGCACAAACGGACGCCAAACACCCGATCCACCGCACCGGTGGCAGCAAGGGCAGCGGAGGTATCGCAGCCAAGCAGGCGGCCGCCGCCCAACAGGGCAATGCGATCCGCATACTGCATGGCCTGGGGCAGCTCGTGCATAACCAGCACCACGGCTTTGCCGCCCGCTGCCACGCTGCGCAGCAGATCCAGCAGCTCAAACTGGGCGCGTACATCCAGAAAGGCACCGGGCTCATCCAACAGGATGGTGGTTCCGCCCTGGGCCAGCGCCATGGCAAGGTACACCCGCTGGCGTTCGCCGCCGGAAAGCGCCCGCACATCCCGATTTGCCCAATCCAGCGTGCCGGTCCGGCGCATGGCCTGCTCCACCGCAGCGGTATCCTGCGCTGTCATCCGGCGGGAAAAGCCCAGATACGGGAACCGTCCATGTGCCACCAGCGCCCGCACCGTGATTCCCGGCACCGGGCGGGACTGCGGCATAAACGCTGCTGTGCGGGCAAACTCTTTGCGGCCATAGCTGGCGATGGAGCGGTCATCCAGCAGAATATTGCCACTGCGGCAGGGCAGCGTGCGCGTCATGGCGCGCAGCAGGGTGGTTTTGCCGCTGCCATTGGGGCCAATCAGCGCGGTCAGCTGGCCGTTTGGGGCGGCAAAGCTCACATCCCGCACCACATCCTGTGCGCCATAGCCCGCACTGACATGCTGTAATTCAATCATACATTCGCCTCCCCCTGCCGTGCAGCAGCAAGCCAAGGAAGAACGGCCCGCCGATGAGGGACAGCAGAATGCCCACCGGCAGTTCAAACGGAGCAAACAGGCAGCGTGCCAGCACATCACACAGCACAACAAAAGCCGCCCCCAGCAGCATGGCCGCGGGCAGCAGAATGCGATGGTTATTGCCCACCAGCCGCCGGGCAATGTGCCGGGGCCAGCAGCCCCACAAAGCTGAGCAGCCCTGCAAAGCTGACAGCTGCCCCCGCCAGCAGCGCCGCCGCCAGAATGCCCAAAAAACGTACTGCTCCGATGTGCAGCCCCAAGGAAGCTGCACTTTGTTCCCCCAGGCATAGCACGTTCAGGTCTGCCGCCAGCAGCAGAGCCAGCAGCGTCCCGGTGATCAGGTAGAGCACAGCGCCTTTCAGCCCGGACAGTGTTACGCCGGACAAGCCGCCCACCAAAAAGTCTGATGCCCCGGCAATCGCATCCGGGTACAATAGCTTGATCGTATTCATGCCCGCGGTCAGCATTCCGCTGACGGCAAGGCCCGCCAGCACCAGCGTGGTGCGGCTTACCCCGGCCCCCAGCGCCAGCCCATACACCAGCAGGGCGGCGGCCAGCGCCCCGGCAAACGCCGCAGGCTGTACCGCGTTGGGGTGGGCAGGCCACAAAGCCGCAGCACACAGTGCCGCCAGCCCGGCGCCGGCGTTCACGCCGATCACGTTAGGGCTTGCCATGGCGTTGTTCAGCACGGCCTGCAGCAAAACGCCCGCTGCCGCCAGCGCGCTGCCTGCCAGCAGTCCGGCCAGGGTGCGGGGCCAGCGCACATGCAGCAAAACGCGGTAGACGGCGTTTTGGGGATCGCCGCGGCACCATGCCTGCCACAGCTGCAAAGGGGTATAGCCTTGGCTGCCAAAGCAAAGCCCGGCCAAAGCTGCCAGCACCACGGCCAGCGCTAAAACGGTCAGCGCGGCTCCCTGCCTGCGCAGGGTGGGCAGTGTTGCGGGCTGTTTCATGCCAGGGCCTCCAGCTGATCAGCCAGCTGGGGATACAGCAGCGCCGCAAGGGTGCGGTAGCTTTCGCCCCAGCGGGCGTTGGGTTTATAGTGGAACAGCGCTTTATCCAGCAGATAATAATGGCCGCTCTGCACGGCGCTCAGGCCGGACCACGCCGGATTGGCCTGCAGGTTTTCGGCCAGCCAGTCCAGCGCTTTCTGCTGGCTGGCCCCCATGGTAACCACAAAAATGTCTTCCGGGTCATCCGCAATGATGTTTTCCATGCTCAGGTTTTCCAGCAGGCTGTCGTCCGCATCGGCAATGTTTATCGCACCCAAGTCCTTCAGCATTGCGCCGGTCATGTTATCGCTGCCTTTTGCCTTGCAGCCGGAGGAATACGCCCGCAGCAACAGCACATTGGGGGCGGGCAGCTTTGCGTTCTGCACCAGTTCCAGCACATCGCTGATCTGCTGCTGCACGGCAAGGCCGTTCTGCTCATACAAATCCTCGCGGCCTGTCATATCACAAAAAGTGCGCAGCATGGCAAGGTATTCATCAAATGTATTGGTTTTGAAATAGGCGTGCGGCACCCCCGCCTCCTGCAAAAATTCATGCAGAGCCGTCTGCTCACTGACCTCGGCATTCAAAATCACAAAGTCCGGGTTCTGGGCCAGAATTTCCTCGGTGTTGGGGTCCTGATTGGTGCCGATCACGGCAATGTCTGTTCCCAGGTCCAGCCCACGCTCCTTGATGGCATCCTCCGTTGTGGCAGTCAGCGTACCGCCTGCCAGGGTCCATGCTTCGGCAAAGCTGCCGTACAGGCTGACCACACGGTTCCAGCTCTGCACGGTAACGGGGTAGCCCATGGCATCGGTAAAGGTAACGCCGGACTGGGTTTCGGCTGCTTTCGCCGTCTGCTGCGGGGCGGGTGCCTGCACGGCCTGCGGTGCGGCACACCCGGCCAGCAGCAGGGCCGTCAGGGCCAGGGCGGTTATTGCTTTTTTGTACTTCATTTTGTGTTTTCCCCTCTATATGCTTTAGGGCAATACCGCATAATTCTAAGTGCCGATACGGCGAGCGAGGTGCGACAGATGCCAAGCCAAAAGCGCAGATAATACTGGATGCTGCAAAGGTGAGCGCCGCCAGTGGCGGAAACAGCGAACCGAAGCAGGGGCAGCGGTCGCAGAGTGCGAGGGGCTTTTGCCCCCGAAGCACGATGCGGGTACCGCAACCCGACATTATCGAGCATTTTGGCAACGCAGATGCCGTGCCGCAGATGCCGGAGCGGTGCTTAAGCCGCAAGGCGGGAATTGTGCGGTGTTGCCTTAACTCTGTACCCCTGCGAGATGCAGAAACTTTTTGTCAGACTGAATGCTCTGGGTCAGGAATTTGCCATCTTTGAACAGTGCATAGGTTGTAACCGGCGCGGGCACATTTTGTGCCTGCACCTTACTGGTGATATGAACAGCTTTCAACGGTATCCCGTGCTCTCTTGCGGCTTCTTCCACCCGCGGCACCCAGTAGTAAGTAAACGGGCACTGATCGGTATAATAAAGAACGAACCCGTTCTGCTCTACCGCAGGGTGCTTGGCGCACGCCTTGAATTTTGGCGGCTCGGCATCTTGTGCAAACGGCAGATACATCAGGTTGATTCCACATTCTGATGTGTCTGCGACAGCAAACCCTTTATATGCCATAAATTTAGGGTCGGAGAGGAATTCGCGTTTTCGTCCTTCTGCGGATAGAATGCACAGCCCTTTTCGCCCCTGCCCTTTTGCATCCTGCACACACTGCTGCAACAGTTCATTGGCGTATCCGTGTCCTTTTAGGGAACCGGATACCCACAAACAATCGATATAAACATATCCGTCCGCCTGAATCGGGACCCATGCGTTTTCTGCCGGGATATACTCAATAAAGCATTTGCCGCGCTCCGTGCTCCGGTAGAAAACCAAACCTTCTGCAAAGCGCTGCTTAAGCCATTCCTTTTTCATCACGCTCTGCTTGCCGGACATTGCACAGCAGATATGTTCTTTCTCAATATTATCCTTTGTAATTTGGATATAATCCATTTAAAAACCCTTTCATGCTTCATGATTCTACCGTGCCCACAATCTCCGGCTTTACTTCTTTATCCATTCCGTCTGCATAATTTCTTTTAAGGCAATACCGCATAATTCTAAGTGCCGATACGGCGAGCGAGGTGCGGCAGCTGCTAAGCCAAAAGCGCAGATAATACTGGATGTCTTATCGAGCATTTTGGCAACGCAGATGCCGTGCCGCAGCCGCCGGAGCGGTGCTTGAGCCGTTAGGCGGGAATTGTGCGGTATTGCCTTAACCTTCTGCGGGTACATTTCCTGCACGGCGGGCAGCTCCCCCAGGCCGCGCAGGGTACGCGCGGGCAAACAGGCAGTCCGGCGCGGCCTGCCGCTTGTGCCGGGTATCTTCAAAAATTTTATTCCACTCGCCGCAAATAGTCAAGGCTTGGGGCGGGGTATCTAAATTCATAGTTCCGCCTCTTAAATTTTTCAAAAACATTTTATTTGTCTGCTCAAATCTGCATTTTCCGCTCGTTATATTCAATAAGTAGGTAAAACGCCTGCCGATGTGTGTGATAAAAAGGGGGTAGCACCGTGCTGTTTACCATGTTTGTATTGTTTTTGTTTGGCTGGCTGTTTTTCCATTCCATCGGGCTGGCACTGCACCTGACCTGGTGCGCAGCCAAAGTGATTGCCGCGCTGCTGTTTGCGGTAGCGCTGCCGGTGCTGCTGGTCTGCCTGTTTGTGGCGGGCGGCCTATTGCTGCTGGTCCCGCTGGGGCTGATCGGCGCTGCTTTCGGCATTTTGAAATTCTGCGCTTAACCTGTTATCTCTCCTCTTATTATTACGCACACGAAGCCGGTACCCAAAAGCACAAAGGAGAGATTGAGCTGTGAGCAGAAGTCAGAAGTGGCGGCAGGAGTGGTCGTTCTTCATAGGAACAGCGGACACCGGAAGTATAACCGCTTCTGCGTCCGCTGCGTCCATACTATAACACCCCCCTACGATATAACTACTTCACGGCTCGATTTTTCGGTTTGGAAAAGGATGAAAAGCCTTGCCAGATAACCGAAAACCCTTGATATACGGGGCTTTTCCGGTTTGTCGTAATTATACCGTAAGGGCATTCTTGCGCCAGTTTGCTTTTGGCAAACGGTGTCCCGATGAAGATGATTCAGGAGTGGCTGGGACACAGCGATTTCTCTACCACCGCGAATATTTATTCGCATTTGGACTACGCTTCCAAGGTTTCTTCAGCAGAAGCAATGCTGAACGGGCTTGGAATGGGTTCAAATCCGGAAAATGACACTTAAAAAAGTGTGATTTCTCTCCAGAACAGGGCGTTTTCTCTCCTGTTATGAAATTGTCAAACTCAAAAATTCTGCTTTTTGCATAAAAAAGCGGTACAGAGTGCTCAAAAAAAAGCGCGCTGTACCGTTGATTGGCGGAGCATCAGAGATTTGAACTCTGGCGGCGCTACAAACGCCCTATCGCATTTCGAGTGCGACCCCTTCGACCTCTTGGGTAATGCTCCTTATAGTAATCCCCCAAAATCTTCTCCGGAAAAAGGAGAGAAAAGTAGGAGAGAACAGCAAATATTTAATTGTAGAAAACAGTGGATTTTTGACGATGAGTCGTTTGAAAATCAACGGCAACTTCCAAAATGCCTGCTTGATTTCGAGTGCTCCCTCTTACGACCTCTTGGGGAATGCTCCATGTTCTGGGTTCCTGCCGGATACTAAATTAGTATAGCAAAAATGCCGTCCCGCGTCAAGATGCGGGGCGGCATAATTCCTGTATGCTGAGGGATATCTCATGTACATCAGAACAAATGCTGTTTCTGCACCGGGCCGGGGGCAAAGGGGGTATCCTCGTGGTGGCGCACCACGGTCACCTCACGCGTCTTTTCCTCCACATGGCCGTTGGCTTTGGGCACACTGTAAAAGCTGCGGGTAATGTTATAATAGCCGCGCATGTGCTGCACCAGGTATTCGGCCACAGCGGGCAGGCAGTCGGTATCCTCAATGTTTTCATAGTTATAGTCTGCGTACAAAAATGCCGTGTGCTCCCCCTTGCAGACCAGCGTGATTCCCGCTTCGTCCAGATGCAGTTCATCCACAGCGCACTGCTTCAGGCCGCTCAGGCCGCTTTCACTGGCAAGTTGGGTGGCACGGCGGCGCATAGCCAATGGAACGGACTGCGGGTCCAGCGCTTCGTTGCCGCGCTGGCCGATCTCCAGCAGGATGTCCCGCATCATGCGGCTTTCCAGCAGCGGGCGGATCTTCTCCTTCGCGCGGGCTTCCTCGGTTTTTGCCTGAATTTTTTGCAGCAGTCCCATTCTTTTTCCTCACTAAACACATATCATTGCCCTGCGCACATCCGCATCAGCATCAGGGGCATCTTACTTTTTCATCGTGTAACTAATATTATATTATAGCATACCTTTTCATCCTGTGCCAGCGCGGAAGATAACTTTTACACCAAATTCATTCTGGTAAATCTTTTTAGCTGTGTGCTTTTTTGTATTCAGCTTTCATTCTTTTTTCTCCGTCAAAAGCACAAATTCAATCCCCGTTTTTTGTCTATTTTACTCTTTGCCTCATGCCATTCATTCTTATTTTTCTTTTCTCTGCTCTTTCCCGTTGCACCCTGCCAGTTTCTGCATTATACTGATAAAAAAGTGCGCCGGCAAGTTTCCCCCCGCCGGCAGCCGGACAGGAGTGCGGCCTATGAACATTACCGCGTTTGCCCAATATGCCGGGGTATCCAAGGCAGCGGTCAGCCGCTATTTTAATGGTGGGTACTTAAGCGCCGAAAAGCGCGCCCAGATTGCCGCTGCGGTGGAAGCCACCGGCTACCGCCCCAGTATGCAGGCCCAGATGCTGCGCACCCGCCGCACGCGGCAGATCGGGTTGATCATGCCGCGGCTGAGCAGCGAAAGCTGCGCCCGCATGGTGGAGGGCATCAGCCGGGTACTGGACGACCAGAACTACCAGCTGCTGCTGATCAACACCGCCAACAACAACACCCGCGAAGTGCGCGCGCTGGATACCCTGCGGCATGATACGGTGGACGGCATTATCCTGATTGCCACCATGTTTACCCCGGAACACCACGCGGTGCTGCAAAGCCTGCATGTGCCGGTGGTAATCGTGGGGCAGCAGTATTCCGGGTTCAGCTGTGTGTTCCACGATGATTTCGGCGCGGCGCAGGCAGCCACCGCCCACATGCTGCAAAAGGGGCGGCGCAAGCCGGGCTACCTGGGCGTGACCCTGCTGGACAAAGCCGTCGGCCTTGCCCGGCGCGAAGGCTTTGACAGTGCGCTGCGGGATGCAGGTCTCGCGCCCCAGCCGCAGCGGATGAGCATTGCCAAGTTCAACATGGAATCCGGCTACCGCCAGACGGAGCAGCTGTTTGGCCGTGCGCCGGGGCTGGACTGCCTGTTCTGCGCGACCGACTCCATCGCGCTGGGTGCGCTGCAATACTGCCGCAGCCACAGTCTGCGGGTGCCGGAGGACATCATGATTGCCGCTGTGGGCGACAACCGCATTGGCCGCGTTGCCTATGTGCCGCTGACCAGCGCCCATCTGCATTACCGCACCGCCGGGGACAAAGCTGCCCGCCTGCTGCTGGACATGCTGGCGGACCCCCATGCCGAGCCGCAGATGATCAAGCTGGATTATGAGTTAAAATGCCGGGCCTCCACCGGGGATGACAACTCAGATGAAAATGTCTGGTCGCTATAACAGGCATCCTTTGTGCCACACTTCCCTGCATCACTGCGGGGAAGTTTTTGTTTTGTGCACCCTTTCCATGCAGTCCCCTGTTTTTTGTGCATTTTACCAAAGAACGGTGTGAAACTGTGTGAAATCGATAACAGAATCTTTGCAAGTTGGGTCGTTTGGTCAATAGAAAAAGCACTCACCTTCGTATATAATAAAGCTGTCAAATGAAACAGGTCCCGGAACCTCCTACCGGGCCAACAGATAAAAGAAGGAGCGTGCAACATGGATTACAAGAAAGCAGCCCAGCAGGTACTGGACAACATCGGCGGCGCGTCCAACATCGTATCGGCAGCCCACTGCGCAACCCGCCTGCGCCTGGTCATTGCGGATAATTCCAAGGTGAACAAAAAAGAGCTTGAAAATGCTGAGGGCTCCAAGGGCGTCTTTGAGGCCCAGGGTCAGCTGCAGATCATCTTCGGCACCGGCATTGTGAACAAGGTGTATGACGAGTTCACCGCCCTGGCCGGAATCGCCGGTGCCACCAAGGAGGAAGTCAAGCAGGCAGCCGCTGCCAAAGCCCCTTGGTACCAGCAGGCCATCAAGACACTGGGCGACATCTTCGTTCCCATCATCCCCGCCATTGTGGCCTCCGGCTTTCTTGATGGGCATTATGGAAGCGCTGAACTTTATGGTCAACAACGGCTTTCTGAACATTGATACCAGCGGTTCCATCTATGTGTTCGCCCAGCTGTTCTCCAACACGGCGTACACTTTCCTGCCCATCCTCATTGCGTTCTCCGCCGCAAAGGTGTTTGGTGGCAACCAGTTCCTGGGTGCTGTCATCGGCATGATCATGATCCACCCCAACCTGCAAAACGCCTGGACCGTTGCGTCCGAGGGCGTGCAGACCTACCAGCCGGTGTTCGGCGGGCTGTACAAAATTCCGCTGGTCGGCTACCAGGGCCACGTTATCCCCGTTATCATTGCCGTGTGGCTGATGTGCCAGATTGAAAAGCGGCTGCACAAAGTTGTGCCCGCCATGATCGACCTGTTTGTTACCCCGCTGGTTTCCGTTTTCGTTACCGGTTATCTCACCCTGGCTGTCATCGGACCCACCTTCACCACTGTGGAGGACGGCATCATCAACGGCGTGCAGGCTCTGATCCAGCTGCCCTACGGCATTGGTTCCTTTGTTATGGGCGGTCTGTATGCCATCACCGTTGTGGCCGGTATCCACCACATGTACACCCTGATCGATGTCGGCCAGCTGGCTAAGTTCGGCTACACCTACTGGCTGCCCCTGGCCAGCGCTGCCAACGTTGCCCAGGGCGGTGCCGCTTTTGCCGTTGCCCTCAAGAGCAAGAACGCCAAAGTTAAGTCTATGGCCCTGCCCTCCGCACTGTCTGCCTGCATGGGCATCACCGAGCCCGCCATCTTCGGCGTCAACCTGCGCTACTTCAAGCCCTTTATCGGCGGCCTGGCGGGCGGCGCCTGCGGCGCTTTGTACGCCAGCATCGTGGGCCTGGGTGCCACCGGCACCGGCGTGACCGGTATCTTCGGCATCCTGCTGCACCTGCACATGCCGCTGCAGTACCTCATCATGATGGCAATTTCCTTCGGCGTTTCCTTCGCTGTGACCTGGGTGATCTGGACCCCCGAAGCCGAGGAAGCCAAAGCCTGATGTTTTCCCCTCTCAATCAATAAGGAGCTACCTGTTATGAATGCCTTGCAGCGTGATTTGAAGCGTCTTGTCCCCATGGTGGAAGCCGCCGGGGCCGCCCGCGCGGCGGCGGATCCCCACCGGCAAAAGCTGCATGTTCAGCCCCCTGTGGGCTGGCTGAACGACCCCAACGGGCTGTGCCAGATCGGCGATGAATACCATGTGTTTTATCAGTACGGCCCGTTTGACCCCACGGGAGGGGTCAAGCACTGGGGGCACGTGCGCAGCCGCGATTTGTTCCACTGGGAACGCCTGCCCGTAATGCTGTACCCGGACGAACCGTTTGACTGCCACGGCGTTTATTCCGGCTCCGCTCTGGTGGAGGACGGCATGCTGTACCTGTACTATACCGGCAATGTCAAGCACCCCGGCGAATATGACTACATCAAGCAGGGGCGCGGGCACAATGTCTGCCTTGCCACCAGCCGCGATGCCATCCATCTGGACAACAAGCGCTGCCTGATGTACAACCAGGATTATCCCGCCGGGCTGACCTGCCATGTGCGCGATCCCAAAGTGTTTGCCTGCGACGGCCGCTACTATATGGTGCTGGGTGCCCGAACACTGGACGACCATGGCGAAGTGCTGGTGTTTGAAAGCGCCGACAAGCTGCACTGGAACCACATCAACACCATCACTATCCCCAAAGCCTTTGGCTACATGTGGGAATGCCCCGACCTGTTTGAGCTGGACGGCCAGTGGTTTTTGGCGGTATCGCCCCAGGGCATTGCCTGCCAGAACGTGTACGGCTGCGGTTACTTTGCCCTGCAGGGTGACTGGCGCACCGATTGCACATTGAGCGAATTCCACGCCCTGGACGATGGCTTTGACTATTACGCGCCCCAAAGCTTTGCCGCCGCGGATGGCCGCCGCATCCAGTTTGGCTGGATGGGCATGCCTGATGCCGATTACACCAACCCCACCGTGGAGTATGGCTGGCAACACTGCCTGACCCTGCCCCGCGTGTTGACCCAGGACGGCACTGGCCGCCTGCTGCAAGCCCCCGCCGCCGAGCTGAACGCTCTGCGCGGCGAAGCCCGCCAGCCGGCAGACGGCGAAACGCTTGAAACAGACCCCTGCTTTGACCTGACCGCCTCCCCCGCCGGGGATTTTGTCCTGACCATTGCCAACGGCCTGACCCTGACTTACACCGAAGCGGACCGCACCTGTACCCTGCGCTTTACCGATGCAGCGATTGCCGCCGGGCGCACCGAGCGCAAGGCTGTGCTGGATGCCCTGCCGCAGCCTGCGTGTTGTGGGGGATGCTTCCTCGCTGGAAATATTCCTGAACGACGGTGCCGCGGTGCTTTCCACCCGGTATTACCCGGCAGCGGGCAAGGTTGCCGTGCAGCTTTGCGGCGCAGGCAGCACCCTGTATTCCCTTTCGATTTAACGGAGGACATTCCATGGCACATGATACCTTGTATGCGATCGGCGAAGCGCTGATCGATATGATTCCGTCCAAAACCGGCTGTTCCTTTGCCGAGGTTCCCTCTTTCAGCCCTCGTGTGGGCGGCGCGCCCGCCAACGTGTGTGGTGCTTATGCCCGCCTGGGTGGGGATTCTGCCCTGCTGACCCAGCTGGGAGATGACCCGTTCGGCCACAAGATCATTGATGAACTGGCTGCCTGCGGCATTGATACCAGCCACATCTGTTTGACGGACAAAGCCAACACCGCCCTGGCCTTTGTTTCGCTGGAAGCGGACGGCAACCGGACGTTCAGTTTTTACCGCAAGCCCTCAGCCGATTTGCTGTACGCCCCGGAGCAGGTGGATACCAGCCTGTTTGCCAACGCCTATGCCCTGCATTTTTGCAGCGTTGCCCTGGTGGAAAGCCCCATGCGGGAAGCACACAAAACTGCCATTGCCGCAGCCCGCAGCGCCGGGACTATCATTGACTTTGACCCCAACCTGCGCTTTCCGCTGTGGCCGGACCGTGATGCTTTGCGCCGCACGGTGCTGGAGTTCCTGCCGCTGGCCGATGTGGTCAAAATCTCGGACGAAGAGCTGGAATTTCTGACCGGCACCAGTGATATTGAAGCCGCCCTGCCCAGCCTGTTTGTGGGCCATGTACAGCTGGTGCTCTACACCTGCGGCAGCGCCGGGGCCTACGCCTACACCCGCACGGCCCAGGGGTTTGCCGCCAGCAAGCCGGTAAAGGCCGTGGATACCACCGGCGCCGGGGACGGGTTCATTGGCTCGTTCTTGTGGCAGCTGCACAAAAACGGGGTGGACCGCGCCGCCCTGCCCGCTCTGCAGGCGGACCAGCTGAACCAGTGGCTGGATTTTTCCAACCGGTTCTGCGGTTACAGTGTGCAGCGCTACGGTGCCATTGACAGCTACCCCACCATCGACCAGCTGTAACTTTCTGCCATTCTCTGCTATTTCATCATAAAGCAGCCGCCCGGTACAGGATTTGTACCGGGCGGCTGCTTTACGGTATAGATTTTTCTTTTCTATATTCGCTTTATTTTATTAGCTATCTTAGCAACAAAATGAGGCATATCCATATATCGTGGATACGCCTCATTTTGTTTATTCTATTATCTTTATACGTTTTACAGATGCAGCACGCGGTCCTTGATTTCGGCGGTGCGGCCCTGGTTCCAGAACTGGGTACCGATGTAGCCGCAGGTGCGGCGGGCAACGTTCAGCTTGCTCTGGTCGCGGTTATGGCAGTGCGGGCACTCCCACACCAGCTTGCCGTCGTCCTCCACGATCTTGATCTCGCCGTCATAGCCGCACACCTGGCAGTAGTCGCTCTTGGTGTTCAGCTCGGCGTACATGATGTTATCGTAGATGAACTGCATCACTTTGATGACAGCTTCCAGGTTATCCTGCATATTGGGCACTTCCACATAGCTGATGGCGCCGCCCGGAGACAGGCGCTGGAACTCGCTTTCAAACTTCAGCTTGGTGAACGCATCGATCTCCTCGGTCACATGCACATGGTAGCTGTTGGTGATATAGTTGCGGTCCGTAATGCCCGGCACAATGCCAAACCGCTTTTGCAGGCACTTGGCAAACTTGTAGGTGGTGGATTCCAGCGGGGTGCCGTACAGCGAGTAATCAATATTTTCAGCGTTTTTCCACTCGTTGCACTTATCGTTCATGTGCTGCATCACACTCAGGGCAAAGGGCTTTGCGGCGGGATCGGTATGGCTCTTGCCGGTCATATATTTGCAGCATTCATACAGGCCCGCATAGCCCAGGCTGATGGTGGAGTAGCCGCCGTACAGCAGCTTATCAATGGGCTCGCCCTTTTTCAGGCGGGCCAGAGCGCCATACTGCCACAGAATGGGTGCCGCATCGGACAGGGTACCCTTAAGGCGGTTATGGCGGTACTGCAAGGCGCGGTGGCACAGTTCCAGGCGCTCATCAAAAATTTTCCAGAATTTATCCGGCTCACCGCCGGAGGACAGGGCCACATCCGGCAGGTTGATGGTAACAACACCCTGATTGAAGCGGCCATAGTACTTCGGCTTGCCCGGTACATAGTTCTGGGCGTTGGCCACGTTGTTCCAGCCAGTGCCGGAACGGTCGGGGGTCAAAAAGCTGCGGCAGCCCATGCAGGTAAATACATCGCCGTTGCCCTCGGTCTCACCCTTAGACAGCTTGTATTCCTTCATCTTCTTTTCGCTGATATAGTCCGGCACCATACGCTTTGCGGTGCATTTGGCGGCCAGCTTGGTCAGGTAGAAATAGGGGGTGCCTTCGCGGATATTATCGTCTTCCAGCACATAGATCAGCTTGGGGAATGCGGGGGTGATCCAGACGCCCTTTTCATTCTTAACACCCTGGTAGCGCTGGCGGAGCATTTCTTCCACGATAATGGCAAGGTCAGATTTCAGGCGCTGGTTTTCGCCCGCTTCGTTCAGGTACATGAATACCGTGATGAACGGTGCCTGGCCGTTGGTGGTCATCAGGGTAACGACCTGGTACTGGATGGTCTGCACACCGCGCTTGATTTCCTCGCGCAGACGGGCTTCAACGATTTGGGAGAGCTTTTCTTCACCGGGATCAATGCCCAGTTCCTTCATCTCCGCTTCGGTATCGCGGCGGATCTTTGCGGCTGATATCCACAAACGGTGCCAGATGGGTCAGGCTGATGCTCTGGCCGCCGTACTGGTTGGATGCCACCTGCGCAATGATCTGGGTGGCAATGTTGCAGGCCGTGGAGAAAGAATGCGGTTTTTCGATGAGGGTACCAGAAATAACCGTGCCGTTCTGCAGCATGTCGTCCAGGTTAACCAAGTCGCAGTTGTGCATATGTTGGGCGTAATAGTCAGCGTCATGGAAATGAATGATGCCATCCTCATGTGCCTTTACAATCTCGGCAGGCAGCAGCATACGCATGGTCAGGTCCTTGCTGACCTCGCCGGCCATATAATCGCGCTGAACGCTGTTGACGGTCGGGTTTTTATTGGCGTTTTCCTGCTTGACTTCCTCATTGTTGCACTCGATGAGGGACAGAATGCGGTCGTCGGTGGTGTTATGGGTACGGCGCAGGCTCTGCACATAGCGGTAGGTGATATATTTGCGGGCCACCTCATACGCTTTGGTCTGCATGATGGCGTCTTCCACCAAATCCTGGATCTCCTCCACGTTCATGGCGTGGTTGCGGCTCTGGCATTCCTGCGCCACATCGTCGGCAATGGCCGTGATCTGTTCCTTGGTCAAGCGCTGGTTGGAGGCAACAACGTTGTTGGCTTTGGTCACCGCTGCAATAATTTTGGATATATCGAAAACGGCCTCGCTGCCGTTGCGCTTGATGATCTTCATGAACTGTTATCTCCTTACCTCAATAAAAGCTGCCGGGTTGATACCCCACACCAAAACCGCTCCATGATTTTGGCGAGCGTATTTATCTTACCGCATCGACCCGGCAAAGTCAAGCCAACACACCACAATATATTGTATATAATTTGCTAATAGCACCCATATATGCCATATAGTGCGATGGGACGTTCAAAAAGATTGCAAAACAAAACGCCGAAAAAAGCGCTGGCTTTTTGGGTAAAATAGGCACTTTTTTCAAAGCTGCGATGATATGTGATTTTATTATTCCCTGGCCGCTTGCTTTTGCCCGGCACGGCTGGTATACTGGTGCAAGGCACCTGCCTATTGTGATGATTTGCCGCAGCACTATACAAGATATAGTGTTGCATTTTATAAGGAGGCTCCCCGCGTGAACTACGCAACCATAAAATACTGTGATATTGCCAACGGCACGGGCGTGCGTACCAGTCTGTTTGTTTCCGGCTGCCGCCGCCACTGCCCGGAATGTTTTAACGCCGTTGCCTGGGATTTTGGTTATGGCCTGCCCTTTGATAAAGCCGTGCGCAATGAAATTTTGGGCAGCCTTGCCCCGGATTATATTGATGGGCTTTCCCTTTTGGGCGGCGAACCCTTTGAGCCGGAAAACCAGCGTGCGCTGGTGCCGTTCCTGCACGAAGTACGGGTGTTGTACCCCCACAAAACCATCTGGTGCTACACCGGCAATGTATATGAAACCGAACTTTTGCAGCCCAGCCATGCCCGCTGCGAAGTGACGGACGAGATGCTGAGCCTGATCGATGTGCTGGTGGACGGCGAATTCATCCCCGCGCAGCACGATATTTCGCTGCGGTTCCGCGGCTCCAGCAACCAGCGCATCATTGACTTGAACGCCACCCGCGCCGCCGGGCACACCGTATTGTGGCAGGATGACCCGCTGTTTGCTGACCACAAGATGTAAGGCAGCGAGTTCGCGTTTTTGGATTTTGTGTAACTTTTAACAAATTTGACTTGTATTTCTGCCCCGCAGGGTGTTATACTGACACTAATTTAAGGTTGTGCCAATTGTTCCAGGCACAACCGTCCCAAACAGCTGCCGGGCCAGCTGCCCGCGCACGAAAGGAGAAATTACTATGGCAAAATTTCATCTGATTCCCATTGTGCTGGGCGCAGCCATCGGTGTTGGCGTTTATGTTGTCAGCAAGTATCTGGCTCAGGACGAAGAGAGCGAACAGATTGTGGATGACTCCGCATTTGACGACAGCGAAGCTTCCGAAAGCACCGAAGATGCGGACGAAACCGAAGAAAATGCCGACGAGGAACCCCCCGCAGAAGAACCGGCGGCAGAGCCTGCCCCGGACGAGGAACAGCCCGCACCGTTTGAGGAGCCTGCTGCCCCGGTGGAAGAACCCGCGCAGAAAGATGACGGCGTTACCATTCCCATCCAGAACGGTGGCGATGTGCCGAACGTGAACCCGGTACAGGACAAAACCGAACCCGTTAAGCTGACGGAGGACGGCAAGGTGGACCCTACCACCATCGCCAAAGCCGAAGATTTCGGCGACTGGGAAGAAGAAACCGGCTGCAGAGGCTGAAGGCGAGACGATATAAATGACAACGCCGCAGGGAGTGCGTGATGCTCCCTGCGGCGTTTGTTTTTTGTTTTGGGGGTAAATTTGTATTTGGAGGGAGAGCCTTTGCGTGCACGGCAGGATTCTTCCCACGTCTTGGGGGTAGCAGCGTGGCAAGGCCCGGCGGGCGGGACGATGCGAGCATCGTCCCCTACAAATCATTTGCAATGTTCGCGGCAATAGGGCAAGGTTTCTCCGCGGCGGGGTGAGGGCACCCCGCTCTACCGAATGTTTTATGTTCTATCACCCACTATAAAATGCTCCGTAGGGAACGGTCTTGACCGTTCCGGAACCATGCGGTAGATGCCACAATAGAATTTTATCGCAAGCCTTGGCTACAACATCCCACAAAACATATCAAAGGGGACGATGCTTCCGCATCGTCCCCTACTTATTATTTTACGGGTTATGGTTGCCGGCAGCTCTTACACCACCCATTGCAGCAAAATACCGCAGCAGGTGCCGCAGAACCAGAGCAGCCCTGTCATGAACAGGTTCTGTTTCCAGCTGGGGTTGACACGCCACAGCACAGCCAGGCCGATACCTGCGCCGGAGCACAGCCCCGCAAAAAAACTGCCAAAGGTAATAGCCCCGCCCATATACAGCTGAGCCAGCAGCACGCTGGCACCGCAGTTGGGTACAAGACCGATCAGCGCGGCCATCATGGGCTGGAAAATGCCCAGACTGCCCAGAAATGCCGCGGCGGAATCCGCCCCGACAAAGCCAAAAATCAGCCCAATGATAAAGCTGAACACCAAGATGAACACAAAAATTTCCAGCGTGTGACGCAGTGCCGCCAGGAAAATGCTGCTGTGTTCCTCGTGTTCTTCGTGGCAGTCCACCTCATCGGCATGGCCCTCATAGCCGCCATACAGCCCTTTGGGCAGGATGCGGCGCAGCGGAACATCCAACACCAAACCGGCTGCAATGCCAAACACGATTTTGAGCACCAGCAGCAGGCCCAGCTTGTTCCACAGGGTAGGCTCCGCCGCCAGCAGGGGGATGGCTTCATCCGATGTTGCCAGGAACACAGCCAGCAGCGTGCCGGGGGTAATGACCCGGCTGGCATAAAAGTTGGCCGCTACCGCCGAAAACCCGCACTGTGGTACGCAGCCCAGCAGTGCGCCGGGCACAAAGCCCCAGTGGCCGCCGCCAGCCAGCGCTTTTTCAATTCGCTCGCCATGGTTGCGTTCCAGCCATTCGATCAGCAGATATGCCAGATACAAAAACGGCAGCATTTTTACGCCGTCGATCAGTGCATCCAAAAAAGCATCAACAATAATTTCCATAATTCTCCTATCTGTTGCAAAGGTTGGGGTTGCAGGGCATAACATGGCCGCACGGTTCGGAGCAGCTGCCCGGAGCCATGCGGCCCTTTTTCATTTTTTACTGCCTTTGTTGGTTTCAAAGCCGCGCAGCAGCGCTACGGCTTCCCGCACACGGGCGGGGGAAATGCGGGTACGGAACCGCTCCATGCTGCGGGAAGAAAACGGCACATCATAGGTAAAGGAATCAAAGCCCAAAAAGTATTGCAGGTAGGGGCTTTCGCGCACGATCTCCACCGTTTCGCTGTCCGTTGTGCGGCACGCTGCACGAATCACCAGCACACCGAACGCCATGCGGGCCGGAATTGCCACCTTGCCGCCAGCAGCAAAATGGCCGCTGTACTCCTGTTCAATGGCATCCCAGTCAATGGCCTGGGCCAGGCGCACCCAGCGGTTCTCCTGTACCAGCTCGCCTTCATAGGGCGGCAGGTAGTCATCAATGCTCATCTGATGTTGAATTGTGCGGTACATGGTTGCACCATTCCTTTTTATGTCGTTCCCGTTTTTATTTTTCCCGCAAAAACGCTTGAGATATATCTGAAAAGCCGAAAACTCAATCCAGTTCTTTGTTTTCAGATATTCCTTAATATCTCTGGATCAGGGGGAATATCATGGCCAGAACCGCCCAAGCGACCTGATACAAGGCCAGTGCCGGAAGCGGCAGCCCGGCCAGGCCGCCGGCTAGCGCCATGATCATGGCAAGAATGCAGCTGATGAGCACCGAGGCCGACAGCACCATCGAAGAACGGTGTTCCCCCCCTCTGCCGCACCCGCAGCGGCTTCCAGGCCGCCGACAAAGCTGGCAAAGCTGCCCAGGTGCAGCATGCTGCCTTCGCTTTCCGGCAGCCAGGCCACAGCGGGCTCCAGCGCCTTGTGTTCCTTGCCGCTCAGCACCTTGACGGTACCAACCGGCAGGTTATAAGCAGTCTGCAGCAGCGCTTCATCGCAGTTAAAGTCATCGCAGTCCACAATGAGCGAAAGTCCGGCGCGGCGCAGGGAATCCAGCACGGCGGCGGTATCGGGATCACTCTGATAAGCCACCTGGAACATGCTGAACAGCTTGCCGGAAACCGCCAGGTAGATGACCCGGCGCTGGTTCACGGTATGGCGGCGTTCATATTCCATGCTGGGCAGCTGGATGTCATAGGTATCCATCAGCCGGCGGGAGCCGATCATGACCCGCTCGCCGTTGATCCAGCCCACATAGCCCAGGCCGTCCAGCGTTTCCAGGTTTTCCACCTTGCACAGCAGCTTGCGGTTATCGCCCGTCATGCCAAGGAAGATATCTTTCAGCGGGGTATTCACATCGGCCAGCATGGAAGCGGAGTAGATGATGGCCAGCTCAATATCCTCTTTGCGCACCGGCTTGATGCCGCGCAGCGTAATGCACCCTTTGGGGAAAAGATCCTGCGCCGTGACCTGCAGCACGTTCACACGGCCCAGCAGTCGGATATCCTTCCAGCCGGGGATGACCGCGCCGATCTGCGCGGCACTGCGCTGCATCAAACGCATGGGCATGGCGGAGATCAGCGTACCGGCCAGCGGCGCGCCCAGGCAGAGTACACCGGCCAGCGCAGTGAACGCCGTTCCGGCATCCTTGCGGTAAAGCAGGGTGAACAGGAATGCAGCCACGCCGCAGCCCAGCAGGATGCGGGCAAACTGCTGCTGGTTTTTATCCGATGTGCGGCGGGATTCGCTGCCCGCCAAAAAGCCTTTCATCAGGCGGGTGGGACGGCTGACCAGCACATTGGGGCGCGGTTCCGCCAGCCCGGCGGTCACGGTGCGCAGTACCCCGGCATCTTTCAGCCGATATGCCACAGCGTGGTCCATCCCGGCGCTGACAAGGGTAAAGTTATCCCGGATGGTGTGGGCGTCGATTGCCTTGCCTGCAGCGTTGCCGCACAGCAGCAGCGCTGCGGGGCCGGTCATCAGGCAGAGGGTTGCGGGGTTATACCATTCCGGCTTTGCCAAAAACATGATACATTGCAGGATGGAGGCCACCGCGGCCATGGCGGGCATGGTATCTGCGGTATTGCCCCGGCGCATGTTGATCAGCCCGGCCAGGCCGCCCAGCATCGTCTGCCAGCACAGGGCTGCGCTGGTAGCAAGCAGGATCAGCATGGTCACCAGCAGCGGTTTGGTGCTGGCTGTGGTATCCAGCGGGCCAAGATTGGCTCCGGTGGCCGCCATGGTGCCCAGAACGATCATCACCAAGGCTGCAGCGCCCACGGCGATTGCTGTGCCGGTGGTGATCATCACCCGCAGTTCCAGGTCATGGCGCACCACGGGGGCATCATCGGTGCTTTCGTATTCGTGGCGGTGCAGGACGGCGGCCTGTGCGGCAAAAGGCGCTTCGCCATCGGGGGTGGTTTCGTCCTTCGGCTTGCCTGCAAACCGGAGGAGGTTAAAGCCTTTGCCGGGCTTTTTTTGTTCCGGTGCTTCCGGCTCCGCCCCGGCGTTGGGGTCGCTCAGGTACTGGGCAGCCGCCTGGTAATCGGTATCGGTCTTTTCTGTTTTTGCCTTTGAATCCGATTTGATCTTTTCCAGGTTGATGGACTGTTCAATGCCGCGCACAAATTCCGCGGTATTGGGCTTTTCATCCACCAGGGGGCCGATCAGCTCCTCAAAGCTTTCTTCCTCTTTTTTCGGGGCGGGCTTTTTCGGTTCTTCCGGCTGCTCTTCCACCCCTTCGGCAATCTCGCTCAGGCGGATTTGCCCGGTCAGGGTCTGGGCCAGCTCCTGCGGCAGTTCCTCAAAGGTATCGCCGCTGGCGGGTTCTTCCTGCACGGGGGCAGCTTTGGGCGCAGGCTTTTTGCGGCGCGGCGGCAGGGCTGCGTTCAGTTCATGCAGGAACGACTGGGTGCTTTCCGGTGCGGGCTCGTCCCCCAGCTGCATGGTAAAACCGGTGGTCGCCTGCGGGGCAGGCGCGGGCTGCGGCTGCACCGTATCGTTTGGGGTCATGACCGGTTCGCCCACGGGTTCCGCTTCGCGGCGGGGGGCAGGCCGAGTGAACGGCATGGTGCGTTCCCGCTCCTTGCGGGGGGTGAACTCCACGGTATCCCGCTTTTTATTTTTGCGGTAAACATTGGGCTGAGGTTCCGGCTGCGGGGCCGGCTCATCCTTCGGAAGCGGCGGTTTGCCTGTGGCGGCAAACTGGGAAGTCTGCCGCCCGGAGATGGAAAGCCCTGCGTTGGTAGCGGTCAGGCGGGGCATCTCGCCCGTTTCCTCTGTTTCCGGCTCCTCCCGGGGCTGTTCCGGAACCTCCCAGTTTTCTACCGGGGCTGGCTCGCCCTCATACGGGTCATAGGATTCCAGCTCGTCATAGACATCGTGCTTTTTGCCGCCGAACAGGCTGGCAAAAAAGCCTTTTTTCTTTGCAGCGTAGTGGCGGGGCGGCTCTTGCTCGCGCAGCTCCATCTCGTCCGGTTCATCCTGTGGCAAAACATCCTGCGACCGGGGCAGTTGTTCTTCCAGCTGCTGGGTGCTCTGGTTTCCACCCTGCCGCTGACCGAAACATTGATCGGCTCAAACTCCCCGGTATCGGTAGCATATCCAAAGCCAAACAAGCCCTTTTTCTTAGGGGTCTGCTGGCGCTCCTGCTCGGACTTCATATCATCCGGAACAACGGCCACGCTGGTGCCAAAAAAGTTGGTAAAATCTTTTTTTCCTTCATCCAGGTACTTGCTGTCCGCTTCCGGCACCCTGCGGCCCAAAAAGGCTTTAATGACGCTGGTGCGGGTGGTATCCCCTGATGTTGCATCCGCCGGTCTTGGTTCCGGCTGCGAGGCCGGCTGCTGGGGCGCAGTTTGTGCCGGGGCAGGGCGGGCAGGCTGCGGAACAGGTTCCGAGCGCACCGGCTGAGTCGGTTGTACAGTTTGTATATTATTTTGTTTTTCTACTTTAGGCTCAACTTCCGGCATGCGGCGCGGCTCCGGCACAGAAGCAGGCCGGCGGGCCGGGGCAGCGGGGCCGGGTTTATTCTTTTTGGCAGCCCGCATACTGGGCAGATCGCCCAGCAGGTCGTCCAGCACAGCGGTGGAAAACCGGTCCTCGGTGTTAAAATTATTGCCTTTGCCCAGCGTGATATCCGGCAGGTCCTCTTTCTGGATGGGCCCCAATGCCGAACCGCCGCCGGAGGATTCCTCCATGCTGCCGTGGCCCAGGCTTTGCAGGATGGCATCCACCTGGCGGTCTGTTACACTATCCCGGATGCCGCGTTCGGCCTGCTCATGGCTGAGCTCTTCCAGAATGCGGTCCACGGAATCATTTGTACGTTTGCTTGGCATGTTGTTCTCCCCTTTGGTATGGGATTCCTTTTTTTGCGCAGCCGTTACTTGCGGCGCTGCATGATGTTGTACATCAAAATACCGGCGGCCACGCTGACGTTATAACTGTCCACGCCGGTTTTGCCACCGGCCATATCCAGCGTAACGGCGGCATCGCACAGTTTGCGCACCAGTGCGCCGGGGCCTGCGCCCTCACTGCCCAGCACCAGCGCCACCGGGCCGGAAAGATCGGTCTTTTCCAGCGGAGCACCGCCCAGGTCGGCACAGTAAACAAAAATGTTCTGCTTTTTCAGGTCACGGATGGCCTGCGGCAGGTTGGCGACCCGCGCCACCGGGATGCGGGCAGCTGCCCCGGCGCTGGATTTCATGACCGTGCCGGTCACGCCAACGCCGCCGCGCCGCGGGATGATCACGCCGTGGGCACCGCACAGCAGCGCGCTGCGCAGGATTGCGCCCAGGTTGTGGGGGTCCTCAATACCGTCACACAGCACGAGGAACGGCGGTTCGCCGCGGTCTTTTGCGATCTGCAAAAGTTCCTCCACGCCAACATACTGGATGCGGGCAGCCCAGGCCGCCACACCCTGGTGGTCCTGGGTACCGCACAGCTTTTGCAGCTTGCCGGCGGGTACACGCTTGATGACCGCCCCGGCCGCTTTGCCCAGCGCGGTATAATACCCGGCCATGCGCGGCTCCATGCTGTCGGCCAGCAGCAGGGTGTCCACCCCGGCTTCGCTTTTCAGCAGTTCGGTCACGGGGTTTTTGCCCCATACCAGGGCGGTATCCTGCTCCGCAGGGGCCTTGTCTGCCTTGGCCTGGGGGGCCTGCTGGGGCATGCGTTTTTTATTTTCCATCTGCAATGTGGTTACTCCTTAAAACGATTGGGTAAAGCCCTGTGCGGCGGCGTTTGGCAGCCATTTTGCCGCGTATGGCAGCCCGCACAGCTTTCTGGCATGATTCGATAATTATACAGATATAGTATAGCACATTTCCTATGCTTTTGTCACCTTTTTCCTTGGCGTCAAAAGTACAGATTTTTCACCCTTTTGCGCGGTGCTTTTGTGCGTGTTTTCGCGGTTTATACAAACCGTACTGGAAAGGTTTTCCTTGAGGATGTTGAAAACCCTGTTGAAAGCGTGGAAAACCCGCTTGTATGGCCAGTTTTCCACCGTTTCAGGGGGTGTTTTCAACATATTGTGGAAAACCTTTCAACATAACAGTACGGATAAACACCCCCGCTCACTGGGCAAACTACCAGTTTTACCCCCGTTTTTGCGGGTAAAACTTACAATTATTACGGGGGTTTTGCCCGTTTTTTCACTTTCCACAGGTTTTCCCCACCCCGTTTGTGGACAAAAAGCGAAAAGTTCATCCTGCATGTTGAATGCAAAAATTCCCCACAAAATTCCATCCTGTTCAGGCCATTCCGGCTGTTGCAAACCAGTCCGCCGCAGCCCGCAGAACGGGCGCGGCATTGCTGCCCCCGCCGCCGTATTCGATCACCACCGCCGCCGCAAACCGCGGCTGCTGCACCGGCCCATACCCGATGAGCACCGAGTTTGTGTAGTGGGTGCCATCCGCCAGCGTGCCCGCCAGCTGGGGGCTGCCGGTCTTGCAGGCAAGGGGAATGGGCGATTCCCGCAAAGTACGCAGCGTTTGAGCCATCTGGGCCATCCCCCTCCCGGATGGGGGCAAACACTGCCGCCCCGCCGGGTGCCTGGGCTAAAACGTCCGGCTGCGCCTGCCAGGTTATATTCCCGGCGGCATCGGTTGTGCTTTGGGCAAAATGCAGCGCCGGGCGCTGGCCATCCCGCGCAAGGGCCCCGGCATAGGCCGCCAGCTGCAAGGGGCTGACCGACGTATTGCCCTGCCCAATGGCCGCCATCAGTGCAAGGCCCGCCTGATAGTTCTCATCGGTGCTCCAGGTCAGGCGGCCTGCGGTTTCCGGCAGCTCAGTACCGCAGGGTACTCCAAGGCCCAGCTGCTGCGCGGTAGCGGAAAACGTATCCACCCCAAGGCGGCGGCCGACATCATAAAAATAAATGTTGCAGCTGTGGCGCAGCGCCGTAACCATGCTGACGGCCCCGCGGTGCCCCAGCTGCAAACAGCGCGGCTGGTAGCCCGCATAGTAAGTGTACCGCCCGCCGCAGTTTACGGTGCTTTGCGGGGTGATGATCCCCGCCGCCAGAGCCGATGCCGCTACTGCCGGTTTGAACGCCGACCCCGGCGCATACTGGCCGTTCAGCACCCGGTTGACCAGCGGCGCTCCCTGGGCTGTGGCCAGTGCGGCATAATTCTGCCGCCAGCTGGCAAGGTCATAATCCGGCAGGCTGACCGCCGCCAGAACGCCGCCGGTCTGCACATCCACCACCACAGCCGCCCCGGCGCAGGCTTCTTTGCCTTTGCCTTCCGGCTTTGTGGCCTGTAAAGTTTCAATTTGCTGCTGCAATGCGCTGCGCAGGGTGCGCTGCAGGTCAGCATCCAGATAGAGATGCAGGGTATCCCCGGCCTGTGGCGTACTTTGTATGGTTTCGGTGCGGCCGCCGCTGCTGCGGTCAACTGTCACTTTCAGGCTTCCCGCTCTGCCGCGCAAAGCATCCTCCCAGGCGGCTTCCAGCCCCCATTGGCCGATGGATTCATCCATGGCAAGGCCTTGGGCCTTTTTCTGTGCCCACTGCTCGGCACTCATGGCCCCCACGCCGCCCAGCAGCTGCGGAGCGAGGGTGCCATCCACCGCCGTGCGGGTACCGCGGGCAGTCAGCCGCACCGCCCCGCTCTGGGGCAGACCGGCAGCCAGCAGGCTCTGGCACTGTGCCTGGGTCAGATTTTCAGCCAGCGGCAGTTCCCCCGCCGAAACGGCAGAACAAAAGGCGGCAAGCTGTGTTTCCACATCCTTGCCGCCTAGATCCAGTTCTTTTAACGTTTGCAGGGTCTGCGCCATCTC